>Ga0209614_1000848_pt1 | contig 25443 bp, 24 predicted proteins | sample BlaSprsedimmetaG_FD_185484 | JGI IMG/M metagenome (GOLD analysis project Ga0209614, IMG submission 185484) | Hot spring sediment bacterial and archeal communities from California, USA to study Microbial Dark Matter (Phase II) - Blank Spring... ... | reverse complement strand
TCACCATCGTCTTGCCAGAGCCAACGTCGCCTACCACCATGCGCTTGGCTGCGCGATCCTCTCTTGTGAGATCTTGCTGTATCTGTGCGATCACGCTTTGCTGTTCTTGCGTCAGTGTGAAGGGCAAACGCTTTAAAAAAGGTTCGATATCGCCATGTAGCGCATAAAGTGCAGGGAAATCAACTCTTTTTCTTTTCAGTTTTTTAAGATGCTGATAGGCTTCGATACACTTCAAGACAGAGACGATTTCACGTTTGAATGTTCCATTCTCATAGACCTCTTCAATGCTTTTGGGGAAATGGATCTGCATTAGCGTCGCCACCTCTTTGGAGTCGAGCCCCTCATGATAGAGGTTGCATTCATTGATATAGCACTCGATCAATGCCCTGATCTCACTCTCCTTGAGTACGGTTTTGTACCTAGGGGTGATCTTCCCCACCTCTTTGATCGTTTTGGGCTGGGAGATCTGAAGATATCCGCGGTACTCCTCAAGCCTGCCTTGTATATAGTGATGAGAACCTACAGTGAAAAGTCTATGATGATAGGGGGTAGTACGGAAAAAAGTAGAATAAAGCAATCTCCCCGAGGGCTTAAGCAGAAAGTGAACCCGCAGCTTTCCACCCACAACACTGGTCTCCTTGACGGTCACCTCAAAGGTACCTGTTTTGCCCGGTTGGAAATCTGTAGAGAGTGTGGTGTCGTGATAGGAGGCAGGAGTGATCAATGCAAGATCCAGTAGCGAATAGATCTTCAGCTTTTTAAACAGTTGCTTTGCCTCTTGCACACTTCACTCCGTTCAGAATTAAAAATGAAAAATGAAAAATTGATAATTTCTGTATCCATTGTAAACAATGCTTTTATAAGATACATTATAACGAAGCAAGTGATAAAAAATATGAAAATATGTCAAAATGTCATAGATAAGAGGAGTATCGCTAAGCGATACACACTCTTGATGTTAGTTTTTATTGTTTTGTGTGTCATGCTCTTTTGTAACGACTGAAAAGGTGATACAAGAAAGCTCTTTGTGCGCAGTGATAAAGGCATTCATCTCTTCAAGCGTCACTGCTTCAAGCTTTTTGAGCTGCTCTTTAGAGAAACCAAGGGGTCTTCCATAGTAGAACTCATTGTAAGCACGAGTGAGTCTTTGGGAGAGTGTCTCGGTACGCAGCGGCTCGCTACCGACAAGGAACTGCTTGGCTTTATCCAGCTCATCTTGCGTGATCCCTTTGGCTACAAAAGTATCAACCACCTCCTGCACCAGCTTGATCGCCTCATCCTGAGTTGAGAGTTTGGTCTGCAGGTATCCGCTCATATACGATGTACTCTTAGTACGTCTAAGCGAAGCATAGACGCCATAGGTTAGCCCGCGTTTCACACGGATCTCCTCCATCATGCGCGTACCAAATCCCCCGCCGCCAAGCAGATACTCGGCGATCTTCGCCTTGTACTGATCCTCTTCCTTGTAACTATAATCAAACGGTGCACCAAAATAGATATAAGCCTGCTGCGTCTCTTTTTCGGTATAGAGCGTGGTACTCTTCTCTGAGGCTTTGATCTGTGGGATCTCTCTGGTTTCCGCCTTAGGAAGCAGCTCTAGCACCTCTTTGATATACGGTTTCGCCTCATCGAGCGTGATATCCCCGCCTACAACCGCAATGGCATTGTTGTACCCGATATGGGTATGGATGAACTCCTTTAGGTCTGCTAGCGTGATCTGTTCAACACTTTCAAAAGTCCCGTCATAGGGCCTTGCTAGAGGCGTACCCTTGAAGAGTTCGGCACGTAAAGCAGTCGCAGAGATGTAGTCAAAATCGCTCTGCTTTTGGTTGAGCCAGCCGATCTTCTGACGTTTGACCTGCTCAAAAGCCTCCTGGGTATAGTTTGGGTCTTTGAGCAACGCTTTGAGCAACGCTATCGCATAAGCAAACTCGGTTTTGAGTGAGGAGACCTCGATCACAAAACTCTCGCGCCCTACACTACTGTGGATATCCACAGCACGCGCATCTAGTTTTGTAGCAAATCCGACTGATCCCTCTTTTTTGGTTCCCTCATTGAGCAGTTTTGCAGACATATCAGCCATACCGTCTTTGGTGTTACTCAGGTGCCCTGCCCCCGTAAATACAAACTGAATAGAAACGATAGGCACATAATCACCCCCTTCGTAAACGACGGGGACCGTGCGCTCTTTGATCTTGACTTCACTGATGCTTGACGCCATCAAAACTCCTTGTAATAAAAAGATCGTTGCGATGCTCTTTTTGAGTGAAAAGTGAAGAGTGAAGAGTGAGGAGATAGGTTGTACGCTATTGAATAGCTTTACTCCATCTATCCACATACTTCTTGCTAAAAACTTTTTGAAAAAAAGCCTACTGACACTCCTCATTGCGCTCTCCTAATTCTTCATTCATAAAATCTCTCCAGTATTTCGTACGCCGTATTGCGCTTGGCTGGATTTTCCCCTACATCTTTGATCAGTCGGATCATCTCTTCTTGGTTCATCTGGTTTTTGGCACCAGCTGCGGATACCACATTCTCTTCCATCATCGTAGAACCCAGGTCGTTTGCGCCAAAGAGTAGCGCCATCTGGCCGATATAGGAGCCCTGCGTCACCCAGGAACTCTGGATATTTGGAAAGTTGTCCAGAAAGAGTCTTGCCACTGCTAGATAGCGCAGGTAGAGGTTGGGGGTGGTCTTTTGGATCGTTGGTAGTTCGCGTTTGAGCTGCGTATTGTCGCTTTGGTATGACCACATGATAAATGCCCTAAACCCACCTGTCTCATCCTGAAGCTGACGTATGAGATCCCAGTGTTCGACGATCTCTCTGGCTGTCTCCACAGTACCATACATCATCGTAGCAGTGGATTTTATACCAAGTTTATGTGCCTCTCTGTGCACCTCTAGCCAGGTATCTTTGTCTAGTTTTTTGGGAGCAATGATATCGCGTACACGGTCGCTGAGTATCTCGGCACCTGCTCCAGGGATAGAGCTGAGTCCTTTGTCCCTCAAGCGGCGCAAAACCTCAGCGATAGAGATGTTGGAGCGGCGGGCGATATAGTCGATCTCGATCGCCGAAAAACCATGGATCGCAACCTGCGGATACTTTTGGTGGATATGCTCCACAAGATCCTCGTACCACTCGATCTTTAGTTTGGGATGAACCCCGCCTTGAAAAAGGATCTGAGTACCGCCGATAGCCAGCAGCTCCTCGATCTTCTGGTCGATCTCCTCAAACGTGAGAATGTAGGCATTCTCTTTTTTCTCATGGGTATAGAATGCACAGAACTTGCAATCTACCCAACAGATGTTGGTATAGTTGATATTGCGGTCCACCACGAAGGTCGTTACCCCTTTGGGATGCAGCTCCTGCTTGCGTGCATAGGCCATTTTACCCAATTTTTTAAGGTCTGCTTTTTCGATAAGCGCTATCGCTTCTTCGATACTCATTCTCATCCATGACTCCTTAGGAGTGTTTGAATTGATAATAGTTCACTCATTTTGGGTTGGTGTTGCGTAGTAACACTTTTATCAATACAATTCACACCATCACTCCTTATTTTTCAAAGCATTAAAACGCAATGCCTGCAATCATTGTTCACCATGAACGACTCATCTGCGATAGAAAATGCTATTTCCCAATAGCATCCAACACCCCGTTGATAAACTTCGGTGAGTTGCCATCTGCGAGCTCTTTAGCGAGTTCCACAGCCTCATTGATAATGATCGCTCTGTCAGTTTTTGCCACCAGTATCTCATAGGCGCCCAGTCGCAGGATCGCTTTTTCTACTTTACCAATCCCTTGAAAATCCCACTCTTTAAGATGCTTCTGGATCTCTTCATCGATCCGCTCCAGGTGTTCTATTGTCCCGTGAAAAAGGAGATAAGAGAACGCTCTTTGTTTGTTGCGTATCTTCTCTTCTTCCAAAATCTCATCTGAGAATTTAGCGATATTTTCATTGCCCAGATCATAGGCATAGAGTAGACCTACCACCGCTGCCCGTGCTTGGTGTCTTGTTGCCATGTTATTCCTTATTTGTACTTTTCAAACGCCGTCCAAAAAGCTGCGCTGACACTGAGTCCTTTCCAATAGAGTGCTCATGTAACCAGTCGCATTCTCTAGTGCTACTTTTCCATCTCAGAGTAAAGATTCATCAGTTCGATGAGCCCGGCCATCGCTTCACCGCCTTTATTTCCGGCTTTTGTACCTGCTCTCTCGATCGCCTGCTCAATGCTGTCAACCGTCAATACACCGAAAGTTGCTGGCTTTCCATATTTGAGCGTCACGTTGGCCACGCCTTTTGTCGCTTCGGCCGAAACATAGTCAAAGTGGGGTGTCGCGCCGCGGATCACCGCGCCTAGACAGCATACCGCATCATATTTGCCTGATGCCAATGCCTTATCTAGTGCAAACGGGATCTCAAATGCACCCGGTACTAAGATCAGATCAAGCTCCTCAGGATTGCCACCATGTCTGGCATAGACATCCTTTGCACCCTCTACAAGTCTATCTGTAATAAAGTGGTTGAACCTTGCATTGATGATCGCTACTTTTTTACTTCTATCTACACTTAAATGACCTTCTACTACTGTCATACTTTTCTACCTTTTACTACTTTTATAACTGCTTGATTATAACAAAAACTACCCTAACGCTATTTGATACCTACGCTACAATCGAGCGTATCGCATCGATCTGCTCCATCAACGCTTCAAGCTTGGTAAGCTCGATCATATTGGGCCCGTCACTAAGCGCGATACGTGGATCAAAATGCGTTTCAAAGAAGAATCCATCCACACCCACAGCTGCCGCTGCGCGGGAAAGGTACGGTACCATTGCGCTGTCACCGCCGCTAGTCGCACCGCCGCTTGCAGGAGACTGGACCGAATGGGTCGCATCAAAGACTACAGGAGCAAACCCTCTCATCGTCACAAGTCCCCGCATGTCCACGACCAGGTTGCCGTAGCCAAAAGTTGATCCTCGTTCAGTAAGCCATACCCCGTACTTTTGAGCATTTTCGTAACTCACTTCACCCTCACATCCTCTGGTTTTGAGTACTTTCGCAACCGAGTGTACCATCGCCTGGGGTGCAAGGAACTGCCCTTTTTTGATATTGACCGCCGCATCGGTTTTTGCCGCTGCAACTAGCAGATCGGTCTGACGGCACAAAAATGCGGGGATCTGAAGGACATCTGCCACCTCAGCAGCCGCAGCAGGCTGGGTATAGTCATGCACATCGGTGAGTATCTTGTAGCCAAACTGCGCTTTCACCTCTGCAAGCAGCTTCAGCCCCTCATCCAGCCCGGGCCCCCTGAAGCTATCCAGGCTCGTACGGTTTGCTTTGTCAAAACTCGCTTTAAAGTAGAACTCTTTCGTGCAATCTTCGTGATATTTACTAAGTGATTCTGCGATCCTCATCACATGGTCACGACTTTCAAGGACACACGGTCCGGCGATCAAAATCATATGGTCTCCTCACTTATCTTTGTAGCCCACAATCTCATCTCTGTGTTCTGCAAATAACAATTATTTTTTAACCAGGGTAACGATAAGCCCTGAAGTGATCACCAACAGTATACCCAAAAAGGTCCAAATATCAGGTATCGGATCTCCCAAAAGTATACCGATGATCAATGCAAATACGATATTGGAGTAGCTAATCGTTCCAACAATCCCGGCCTTGGTGTGTTCATACGCTTTGGTCATCAAAAACTGTGATAAGGTTGCAAAGAGCCCCATCATGAGGATATACAACCAAAGTATCCCCTCAGGCATCACAAAGGCTGCAAACATCACATCAAGTTCCTTGGGCGGGTTCACATAAGGGGTGGCTAGCATCAGTATCAGCGGGGCTATAGTTCCCACCCCCATAAAGCTCATGACGATCGCCCGGGTATCATAGTATTGTCTTAGTTCACGGATAGAGGTGTATGCTAAAGCAGCACCAAGCCCAGAGAAGATACCCAGCAGGTCATACTTATCAAACACACCGCCTTGGGGCTGTGCGATCAGTAAGATGCCGACAAACCCAAGCAATACGGCAAAGACCGCAGAGCCGGGAAGTTTTTCTCCCAAAAACAAAAAGGCAAAGATCGCTACAAAGATCGGAGAGGTTTTGTTGTAGGTGACCGCTTCGCCAAGAGGGATATAGGCGATGATATAAAAATATGCGAGCAGTGCCGCAAAGCCCATCACTCCACGAAACAGCAGCAGCAAAGGCCTACCTCCTCTTTGTTTGAGCGGTGATCGATAGATCGCATATCCGATGAGCACCACGCCAAATACATTGCGAAAAAAAGTCACCTCTACCGCAGGGAGTATCGCGCTGACGACTTTGGCAAACCCGCCCATCACAGCAAAAGCAAGTGAGGCAATGAGCATATACACAATACCCCGATCGATACCCAGAAGATACTTTTTCACACGTGACCTTTTAAATTTTTGCAAGTGTAACATATCTTTATATGTTATCATCAATCGATGAGTCAGGAGTTTCCAAAAAGATCAGGCTCGGTATCTCTCATCCTCTGCATCTTATCTTCCAAAGAGACATTCATGCCCGGTTCATAGTCAAAACTGTGTGTTTTCTTCCTGAAAAACCCTGCAAGATGTCTGATGAAAAGGGATTGACTCTATTTGATGCGCTCAACCGTGAGGTCGCCGAACATCACAAGATTTTTTAAGACCGCCTTGTGTATGATGCCCTCTTTGTCGACGGCGATCATCAACTCACCTTTGTTGCGAGAGAAGATCTTCTGATAGATGATCGCTGCAAGATAACGGTATGCACCCTCTCCTAGCGTCTGGGTATACTTTTTGAGCTGATCGGGTTTTGGCAAGCAAAGCTCCATCTTTCCGTTCTGCTGCTCCGTGCCTATCACTTCAAACGTATAGAGTCCCGGTTTGCTTTTTGTATCTAGTATCTTTGGTAGATTGAAATAGAGTGTCAAGAGATCATCCACACCAAAAAAGTCTAGTGTGCTCTCAGTATGAGAGATCAGTTTGCCTTTTCTGTATTTTTTATAGCTTTTTGAGACGATCTTTTTTTGATAATCTACAGTATAAACCTTTTCTCTTTTTTTCTTCCCATACTCCACTAACACACTGTAGCGCTCGGTATAGTATCTCCCGTCGCGAACAAACCCTTCGGAGAGATGGGTCTCTTTTCTGTTTTTGCTGAGCGTTTTGGCAAGTCCCGTGGCTTTGGCATCCATGAAGATCGTATAACGGTTCCCTTTTGTCTCCAGGTGTGCATGTAAGATCCCCAGCTCTCCAAGTGCCCCAAACTCCACCCTATACTTCACATCAAGGAGCTGCGCATCAAGCCAGGAGAGGAAAAAAAACAGATAAACCAATAGATACTTTTTCATTATAGAGCTCCTCTTGGGTATACTTTAGTATGAATTTTACTATAATAGCCTAAATCAACCCAAAAGGAGCATCCATGTCTACAGTTGAGACTACAGAGCACAATGCCACCATCACATTGAACGTGATTGAGGGGCTAGATATGGGGCTGCCCACAGAAGTACAGAAGCTGCTTGCCCCGCTCTATGAAGCCTTTCCTGTGTTATCCAACACCATCTGGGGTATCCCCTATGCCAATCTGATCGCAGCGACACTAGTCTTTTTCCTCTTTCTTCTGCTGCGCAGATTCTTTACTTTGGTGATCGTTGCAACCTTACAGAAACTTGCCAAAAGAACCTCTACTCACTATGATGAGAGGATCATCTCTGCACTCAAAGATCCGTTTGCTTTCCTATTTATTCTTATCGGTATTCACCTCTTTTTCATGCTGATTTTCAAAGAGACAGAGGCGATCAAGAAGATCCTTGAGACCCTTGTCGTCTATACTGTCTTCTGGGCGATACTCTCGATCATAGAAGCAATGAGGGAGCTCGTTTACACTATCACAGGAAAACTCAACAAAGATCTCTCCACGGAGGTGGGAAATTTTATTTTGGCATTGATAAAGATCCTAGTCGCAGGGATAGGCCTGGGTGCGATGCTTCAGGTATGGGGGATCAACGTAACAGCACTGATCGCATCCCTAGGGATCGGAGGGCTTGCCTTTGCACTCGCAGCAAAAGACACCGTTGCCAACCTTTTTGGCTCCTTCTCACTCCTGGCTGACCGTACGATCAGGATAGGTGAGCGGATTGCTGTCAATAATGTGGAGGGTGTGGTTGAGCATATCGGTATGCGCACGACAAAAATACGCTCTTCTGACAAATCCATCATCACTCTACCCAACCATATAATTGCCAATAGCCCCATAGAGAACTTTTCACGGCGTGATGTGCGTCGTATCAGGATGCATATCGGCCTGACCTATGCCACGACCACCGAACAGATCGCTGCGATCATTGATGAGATCAAAACGATGCTACAGACCCACGAAGGCATTTCAAGCGAGGATACGCTACTAGTCAATTTCGAATCGTTTGGGGACTCGTCGCTCACTATTTTTATCTATGCCTTTTCCAATACAGCAGACTGGGAACACTATCTACAGATCAAAGAAGATATCAATCTCAAAATCATGACAATCGTTGCAAAATACGGTGCGAGCTTTGCCTTCCCTTCGCACTCTCTCTATATAGAGAGCATGCCCCAAACATGATTTGCCCAAACCAATAATATGGTATAATCACAAAAATAAAATCCCAATACCACCCGTTTCCAACGTCCTCGTTGGAAATGTATAGTTGACGCTAAATCCAAGAGCAAGATCATCCTCTCTAACAGCACAAAAGCACGCTGCCTCTATCAGGGTGGAACGGGAATTTGGACCAAGAAAGAATATTTATGCCAGATCTAAAAAAAGTAGCCATTATCGGACGCCCCAATGTGGGCAAAAGCTCACTCTTCAACCGTCTTGCCCGTCAGCGGGATGCGATCACTTCGGATATGTCCGGAACGACACGGGATGTGAAAAAACGCATGGTGACGATCTCGGGAAATCGTGATTTTGAGCTCCTAGACACAGGGGGGATCGACTACTCTTCCGAGCTCTTCAGTAAAGTTGCCCAGCATGCACTCAAAGCCGCAAAAAAAGCAGATGTCATTATCTATATGGTCAATGGCAAAATGCTTCCGGAAGAAGAAGACAGAGCGCTCTTTTATCAGCTTCAAGCCCTACACAAACCTCTTGCACTCGTTGTCAATAAGATCGATAACAAAAAAGAAGAGGAACGCTACTGGGAATTTTTGGAGTTCGGTGCAGCACACACCTTCCCTCTCTCTGTGAGCCATAACCGTTACTTTAATGATTTTTACGCCTGGCTTGAAGCGTACATCCCTCCGCGCAAAGAAGAGGAAGATGCACTCCAACTCGAAGAGGAGAGTGATCCGTTTGCTAAGATGCTCGAAGAGATACACTTTGACTCCTCAGGGGAAGAGGAGGAAGACAGAGCAATCAAGGTCGCGCTTATCGGACGTGTCAATACAGGGAAAAGCTCTCTACTCAATGCACTGGTGGGTGAAGAGCGCACGATCGTTTCTGATGTGGCTGGCACAACGATCGATCCGGTCGATGAGTCTGTCCAATACCATGACTACACAATCACCTTTGTTGACACAGCGGGGATCAGAAGACGTGGAAAGATCCTTGGTATAGAAAAATATGCACTTGATCGCACCGAAGAGATGCTAGAAAGAGCGGATATCGCGCTACTTCTGATCGACGCAACTGCAGGGGTGACCGAGCTTGACGAGCGGATTGCTGGCTTGATCGAGCAATTTAAACTAGGCTCGCTGATCGTGATCAACAAATGGGATGTTCGTGAAGAGAAAAGTTATGAAGAGGCGATCGATGATATCCGCAATGAGCTTAAGTTCCTTCATTATGCGCCGATCCTCACCGTCTCAGCAAAAACAGGGCAGCGGGTACATAAGATACTTGAGCAGATCGTTGCGATCTATGCGCGCTACAAACAGCGTATCCCTACCTCCAAACTCAACGATGTACTTCGTGAAGCCATCAGCCGCCACCACATCCCTTCGCATCACGGAGCGGTGGTAAAGATCAAATTTGCAACACAGTATGAGACCAAACCCCCAAAAATCGCCCTTATCGTCAATCACCCCAACTTTTTACATTTCAGCTACAAGCGCTATCTGGCCAATTTTATCAGAAGCAAGTTTGACTTCGAGGGCGTGCCACTGGAGCTGGAGACAAGAAAACGCGGAGAACGAAAGATCGACGAGTAATACCCGCTGCGGGTAAAAGCCTAAAGCACCCACCTGCTATAATCTCAAAAAATATTGAGGATATTGCAATGCGTGTACTTACTGGAATCCAGGCTTCAGGAAAACTTCATCTGGGAAACTACTTTGGTGCGATGAAACCCATGGTAGAACTTCAGGAGAAACATGAACTCTTTACCTTTATCGCCAATTATCACTCATTGACCACTTCCAAAGATGCCGACACATTAAGAGAATATACCATCCAAGCAGCAATCGATTATCTCTCGGTCGGTATCGATCCAGAAAAAACCACCTTTTGGATCCAGAGCCATGTACCCGAAGTACTTGAACTCTACTGGATACTCTCCAAATTTACACCGATGGGATTGCTGGAGCGTGCCCACTCCTACAAAGACAAGGTTGCCAAAGGGATACCGGCAAGCCATGCACTTTTTAGCTATCCTGTACTCATGGCAGCTGATATTCTGCTTTTTGATACACAGAAGGTTCCCGTAGGCAAAGACCAGATCCAACATGTAGAGATGACACGTGACATCGCGATCAAGTTCAACAACGAATATGGTGAGCTCTTTGTACTGCCTGAACACCTGGTGCAAGAAGAGGTAGCCACCATCCCAGGGATCGACGGACAGAAGATGAGCAAGAGTTACAACAACGCAATCGATCTTTTTATGGATGAGAAATCGCTTCAGAAAAGATGCAACAAAATCATCTCATCCTCTACACCCCTGGGCGAACCGCTTGAGTATAAAGGAGACAACATCTATGCCGTAGCTTCTCTCTTCTTGAATGAGGAGGAGAAACGCGCACTTCAGATACGCTACAAGAGCGGCAAAGAGGGATACGGTCACTTCAAAACATATCTCAAAGCACTGATCTGGGAAGAACTGAGTGAAGCAAGAGAAAAAAGAGCGTACTATCTCAACCATAGAGATGAAGTCCATGATATCCTAGCTCAGGGAGCTAAAAAAGCCTCTGCTATCGCTTCAGTCAAGATGGAAAAAGTCAAAGCCGCCATAGGACTCTAGGCCCTGTGCGCTATTGAGATGCATGGACGATCCCTCTATATCACACAAAGTCACTTAGAGGATCTTTAGTAGCCCACGCTTGAACCATCACATAGTATGCACTCTAGTTCTGTCACTACGCTGCTTCATATCAAAAGCAATGAAGAGTTAGGCAATCATTCTGACTTCTTGATTGGGGAAAGTTTATATTTTTAAGGCAAAAAAAGAGACCTTAAACAGAGTTGATGTATGTGCTCCTAGATAACAATCGATCAGTCATTCAGCCATCGCTTGGCGATCGTGCGCAACCCCTCCACATTGTCCGAAGCATAGATGCTGAGTTTGGTCTTCGCAACTTTTTCTTTGATGCCATGTCTCTCTTCAAGGTACTCAACGATCGCTTCACCTGAATGGATCAGGGTGGGCTTCTCATCAAAGTAGCTTTTGATCGATTTGGAGATCAAAGGGAAATGTGTGCATCCCAGGATGATCGCCTGGGGTGTTTCTATCTCTTTGAAGTAATACTCCATCGTCTCGTGGAGCAAAGGTCCCTCAAAGATCCCCTCTTCCACCATGGAGACGAAAAGTCCAGTCTGTCTTGCCGTAAGATTTTGGTAGCCAAGCAGCCCTAGTGCATCCTGATAACGTTTTGATGCGATCGTCGCACGCGTTCCAATGATCAATATCTGGGCATCTTTGTCCATAAGACTGTTTTCCAATGCTCTGATACCCGGTTCAATCACTCCTACCACCGGATAAGCGGCCTTTCCCTGCATTTCGGTGATCGCATAGGCGCTGACCGTGTTGCAAGCAGTGATAAGAAGATCAATCTCAAAATGGTTGAAAAATTCAAGTGCCTCAAGTGCATAGCGGATCACCGTATTGGCATCTTTGGGTCCGTAGGGAACCCGTGCTGTATCCCCATAGTAGATGATCTCTTCAAAGAGTTTATGATCTAGAAGAGATTTTACAACACTCAATCCCCCCGCTCCCGAGTCAAATACTCCTATTTTCAAAAGGAATCCTTTTCAAATAATGAGGAGCGAGAAGTTGAGGTATGCTTTTTGTGCGAAACGCTTGGATAAAAAAGTGCAATGAAAGTTGTATACCATAAAACATACCAGTGTTTTTTACACTTCACTTTTCATGAGCCTACGCCCATCACATTACGCTCCCTCATTCATCAGGGAAAGAAACTCTATATTGGACTTTGTCTTGAGCATTTTTGAGTAAAGGAATTTCAGCCCCTCTACCTCTTCCATGTTCTGCATTGCCGTTCTGAGTGCCCAGACTTTCTGGAGCGTTTCAGGACTTACAAGAAGCTCTTCTTTGCGCGTTCCGGACTTCGTCACATCGATCGCAGGATAGATACGGCGTTCAGAGACATGGCGGCTGAGCACCACTTCTGAGTTACCTGTACCTTTAAACTCCTCAAAGATCACCTCATCCATACGGCTTCCCGTCTCGATCAGGGCCGTAGCGATGATCGTCAGACTTCCGCCCTCTTCGATATTTCTGGCCGCACCAAAGAAACGCTTTGGTTTGTGTAGTGCATTTGCATCCACACCACCAGAGAGTACTTTTCCAGAGCTTGGCGTAACGGTGTTATAGGCACGTGCAAGTCTCGTAATCGAGTCTAACAAGATGATCACATCTTTACCCATCTCCACACGTCTTTTGGCTTTTTCGATCACCATTTCGGCTGTTCTGACATGGTTTTGCGCAGGCAGGTCAAAGGTGGAGCTATAGACCTCCCCCTTCACCGAACGCTGCATATCAGTGACCTCTTCTGGTCTCTCATCAACTAGGAGGACCATCAGTGTTGCATCCGGGTTGTTATAGGTGATACCGTGCGCAAGTTCTTTGAGCAGTTCTGTTTTCCCCGTACGTGGAGGCGCAACGATCAATGCCCTCTGCCCTTTTCCGATAGGGGTAAAAAGATCAAGTACCCTGCCTGTCATCTTCATCGGGTTGTACTCAAGCTTCAGCTGTTCGCTAGCATATAGCGGCGTGAGGTTATCAAAAAGGGGTCTTTGTTTGGATTGTTCGGGAGCGAGGTAGTTGATCGCTTCGATCTTGAGCAGCGCGTTGTACTTCTCCTGCTCTTTGGGAGCACGTACCTGGCCTGTGACGATATCCCCGTTTCTCAGTGCAAAGCGCTTGATCTGTGTACTGCTTACATAGGTATCATTGCTGGAGTTGGCAAAGTTGCCGTCTTCTGAACGTAGGAAACCGTACCCGTCAGGTAGGATCTCAAGGATTCCTGTAAAAAGGATGAATCCTCCCTGATTGACCTGTGATTTGAGGATCTCAAAGATCAGGTCTTTTCTCTGAAATTCGTTCGGATTTTCAACCTGTACCTCTTTTGCGATCTCTACAAGTTCTGCCAAAGGCAGCTTCTGAAGCTCTTCGACCTTATGCCCTTTGACAGGCACATGTGTCCTGTTGGTGCTTTTTTTGCTTTTTGTTGGCACCTTGGCATTGGCGGTACCGGAAGATTTTTGATTGTCGCTCATGTGTCCTCTTGAGTGTTTTGGAAATATTCTTAGAAGATTTTATGTATGGTTGATAGTCATCTAAAACTAAGCAGTCGGCGTATTATAAACCTTTTAAACTAAATTTTAAGTTAAGGCATAAAACAACACAGACGGATAGAGTACCGGCCCGAGCAGAAAATACCATGAAGGAATACGCCACATCAACATCTGCGCAAATGCTTCGGAAACCAGACGCTCTTGAAAAACTTTTTTGAGAAGCTCCAGCTTGTAGAAAATATCAAACACTTTCATCGCCACCAACACTATCATGCTCAGATTGAGTATACCTGTAACCATGACAGCAAAGAGTACAAAATAAAATCCCGGATGTACGGCAAAGAAAAGAAAAATTGACTTTTGACAGTAGAGGTTGAGCCGCTCTAGAACCCCAAGAAGCGTAGGTGCCTTTTGGATATAGGCCTCAAGAAGTTCTGCTACAAAAAGCATAAAAGTAAGCAAAAGTACTGTGTCCATGTGGGATTTTACTCTTATTTGGATAAAATTATGTAAATTTACCGGAGGACTTTGACTTGGCAGACTGCACCTGTACCCACTGTAACCTTACGTTTGATGAGAGTGTGATGATCACTGAAGAACATCACGGTCAGACACTCCACTTTTGCTGCAGGGGGTGCCAGGGGGTCTACCACCTGCTTGAAGATGAAGGGCTTGGCAATTTCTATGAAAAACTTGGAGATACAAAACTCAATCCCCCCTCAGCACAACAGGGCGACCTAGAGAAATTTGATCTTGAGGGCTTTGAAAAACGCTATGTTACTGTGCATGATGATGGACTGCATGAGATCAACCTGATCATCGAGGGGATACACTGTTCTGCCTGTGTCTGGCTCAATGAAAAAGTACTCCACAAGCTCGAAGGAGTAATGGAAGCCACCATCAACTACACCAACAACAAAGCCAAAGTCATCTGGGACCCCGAAGAGGTGAAGCTTTCCAAGATCATCGAAACGATCCGCTCCATCGGATACAATGCCTACCCATATGATCCAAAACTCCAGGAGGAGCGCGCGGTCAAAACACGCAAAAGCTACTATATGCGTATCCTTGTAGCCGTATTTGGTTCGATGAACATCATGTGGCTAGCTGTGGCGCACTATGCGGGATACTTCGGAGGGATAGAACAGTCCTTTAAGGACATTCTCAATGTGGCCGAGTTTATCCTTGCTACACCGGTACTCTTCTACTCGGGATGGATATTTTTCAGGGGTGCCTTTTATGGCTACAAAAACAAAACCGTCAATATGGATACCCTTGTTGCTTCCGGAGCACTCTCGGCCTATCTCTACTCCATCTATGCGATGGTCACGCAGCGCGGAGAGGTCTACTTTGACTCGGTCACGATGATCATTACCTTTGTACTCGTAGGCAAATATCTGGAGGTGCTCAGCAAAAAGCATGCCGTCGATACGCTCGACCATATCATCGGAAGCACCCCCACTGAAGTCACCACGATCAAAGAGAGCGTCAAATCACTCGTTAGCATTGACAACGTCATCATAGGGGATATCATAGAGCTCAAACCAGGAGAGAGAGTCGTCATTGATGGCATCCTCACTCGGGGGGCTGCCTCTTTTGATGAGAGTTCACTAACAGGAGAGAGCGAACCCGTGTATAAAGAACAAGGAGATGAGATCCTTAGTGGTTCGATCTGCCTAGACTCGACCATTCACTACGAAGCCACGAAGGATGCATCAAGCTCTCTGCTTACCTCCATCGCACATCTCCTTGAGGAGTCCATCACCAAAAAACCGCGTATTGAACAGTTGGCAAATACGATTTCAGGATACTTCTCCACGGTGATCCTCATCATCGCCCTGCTCACTTTTGCAGGGTGGTTTTATGCGACAGGAGATTTTGAGCAAGCACTGATCATCGGTATCTCTGTCATTGTCATCGCATGTCCGTGTGCACTGGGACTTGCGACACCCATGGCATCGCTTGTGGGTATCTCCATGTCGGCTAAAAGAAATATCCTCTTCAAAGAGGCAACCTTCCTTGAGACGATGGCCAAAAGTAGACTCCTTGCGCTCGACAAGACTGGCACCATCACCGAAGGCAGACCCTCAGTACTGACTGAGAAGATACTTGAACCATTTGACTTCAATCTTCTCTATGCTCTTGTCAACACATCAAGCCATCCGGTCTCCAAAGGGATACTCTCACGCCTCAAATCTAAGCACAAGAAGCTGCAAAACTATGAACTTGAAGACATCAAAACCATCCAAGCCAAAGGAGTAAAGGCTAGTTTTCAAGGCAAAAAGCTAACGGGAGGAAATGCCTCTTTTATGCACTCAGCAGGCATTGTTGTTGAGGAACAAAGCGAGCATACCCTCTTCTATTTTGCGATAGATGACAGACTGGTAGCACGCTATGAACTGAGCGATACCATCAAAGAAGAGGCAAAAGAGGCGATCAGGATGATCAAGCAGATGGGTATCAGGGTCGTCATGCTCACAGGAGACCATGAACAGAGCGCCAAAAAGGTGGCAGACGCTATAGGAATCAGTGAATACTATGCGAGGTTGTTGCCTGATGAAAAAGCCAAAAAGATCGACGAGTTGCATCAAGCAGGTGAGATTGTCGTCATGGCAGGGGACGGGATCAACGACACGATCGCACTTGCCTCTTCTGATATCGCCATAGCGATGGGAAACGGAGCGGATGTAGCTATCTCAGTCAGTGATGTGGTTTTGCTCGATGAGAGCCCGATGAGCCTCTATGAATCCTACAGGCTCTCTAGACGCACCTTCCAAGCAGTCAAGGAGAACCTCACATTCTCGCTACTCTATAACGTCATCGCCGTGCCGCTTGCAGTCGCAGGCTTTGTCAATCCGCTGGTTGCAGCACTCTCAATGAGTTTGAGCTCACTTGTTGTTGTGGGCAATTCGATGCGTATTAAAACGCTGAAATTCAAAAAGGAGAAGTAAGTGTCAGAAGGTATTGTGATAGTGATGATCGGTGTCTCTACCCTGCTTGGGGCTCTGGGGCTTATCGGACTGCTGTGGGGGATCAAAACCGGACAGTTTGATGACCAGAGCAAGTTTATCGACGGTGCACGCTTTGACGGAGAAGATGCACTCAGAGACGCTGTGATGATGGAAGAGAAAAAAAGGAAACGACAAGAGAAGAAAAAAAAGGATGAAAAAGCCTACGGCCCTCCGGATTGACGCGAAGGGCTAACCTGGGCTATGTTAAACTATCAATCACTATTAAAGGAGTCTTTATGGATATGAAAAAAATGATTCTGGGCAGTTTTCTAGTCAGCACTCTGCTGAGTGCACAGAACACTGTCTCTTTAAATATCAACGATGAGGATATAGAGCTCCAAACCTCTCTAGACCTCAATAATTTCATCGGCTATACGAGCGGTACAGTCTATACCTTCGATGCAAACTATCTATATAGTGACGGTGACAATCTATTGGGTATCGGTTTCTCTGGAGAAAACCAGCTTCAAGAGAACAACAGATTACGTGTTGGCCTGGGACTCAAAGCTCTCTTTGCTGATGAGTTCACAGCGATCCCGCTTCAAGCAAGAGGTGCCTATACCCTCCCTCCAGCAGGTACGGTCCCCCCGATAACCATGGAGATACATATGGCCTATGCACCCAAAATACTCAGCTTCAATAAAGCCAAAAAATATACCGAATTCCGCACCCAGCTGGGAGTAGAATTGGTTCCCAACATCCATCTCTTCACAGGGTACAGAAATATCAATACAGACTACAAAACATTTGACCACACATTCAATAAGAGCTTCTATCTCGGAATGAAATTCGGTTTTTAGACACATATCACTAAAGAGGGTAGTTCATGGCAATTTTGATCACCGGCGGCGCAGGATACATCGGATCTCATACCTGCGTGGAGCTGTTGGAGGCAGGTTATGAGATCGTTATCTTCGACAATCTCTCCAATGCCTCCAGGGAGAGCATCACACGTGTAGAAAAGATCACCGGCAAAAAGGCCCCCTTTATCCGTGGCGACATACGCAACAGAGAGGATCTCCACCATGCGTTCAACGCCTACCCGATCGATGCTGTGATCCATTTTGCTGGCTTGAAAGCAGTTGGAGAGTCCGTGGCATATCCACTCAAATACTATGACAACAACGTGCAAGGGACGATCGTTTTGTGTGAAGTGATGGCATCACACGGATGTAGGTCAATCGTCTTTAGCTCTTCTGCCACCGTCTACGGAGACCCGCATACCACTCCGATCAGAGAAGATTTCCCGTTGCAGGCTACCAACCCTTACGGCAGAAGCAAACTCTTTATCGAGGAGATATTGCGAGATCTTCACACCTCGGACAACCGATGGAAAGTGATACTGCTGAGGTATTTCAATCCAGTTGGCGCACATGACTCCGGACTCATCGGCGAAGATCCCAACGGTATACCCAACAACCTGATGCCTTTTATCTCTCAGGTAGCTGTAGGAAAGAGAGCGTATCTTAGTGTCTTTGGTGATGATTATGAGACACATGACGGTACGGGAGTGCGGGACTATATCCATGTGGTCGATCTAGCAAAGGGGCACCTCAAGGCCCTAGAAAAGATCGGCAGTATTGACGAAGTGCTCGCGGTAAATCTTGGAACAGGGCAAGGATACTCTGTTTTGGATATGGTCAAAGCCTTTGAGAAGGCATCGGGCAGAAAAGTACCCTACCGTATCACACCGAGAAGAAGCGGCGATGTTGCAAAATGTTTTGCCGATCCGAGTTTTGCCAAAGAGGTCTTAGACTGGGAAGCGACTAAAGATATAGAAGCGATGTGTGCAGATAGCTGGTGCTGGCAATCACAAAACCCCAACGGATATAAAGGTGAAGAATGATTCAAAGATCGATCTTTAGAGAGTATGATATCAGAGGTATCTTCGAGAAGGAGCTCAATGAACAAAGCGTAAAACTGATAGGCTACTATCTTGGAGAACGCATCAGGGGGAACAAAGTGGTGGCCATCGGGTACGATGCACGTTTACACTCCCCTATCCTTCGTGACTACCTTACCTCAGGACTCAATGCCGCAGGATGCACAGTCCTCGATATGGGGATGGTCGCCACACCGGTCAACTACTTTTGCAACTACAACACGATCGACGGCTATACCTCCGATGCTTCGGTCATGATCACTGGCTCACACAATCCTAGTGAGTACAACGGATTGAAGATCACAATCGATCAGGTACCCTTTTTCGGGGAGCAAATCTACGCCCTCAGAGAGGAGATCATCAAGTACCAGGGACAGAAGATCGAAGATGATACCAACCGAGTCAAGATCGATGCCAAAACCCCCTATATTAACTACATGATCAAGGAGTTTTCCCACCTCAAAGGGCTGGACAAAAAGATCGTCATCGATTGCGGCAACGGCGTAGCCGATACGGTGATCACTGATATTTTCGATGCCCTGGAACTCGACTATAGAGGGTTGTACTGTGAGCCTGATGGCCGTTTTCCAAACCACCATCCTGACCCTTCTGTGGAAAAAAACCTTAAAGCGGTAAAAAAGGCGCTAAAGGAAGAAGGGGATATCGCTTTTGCTTATGATGGGGATGCAGACCGTATCGCCGTGCTCACGCACACGCACCATATCAAAGGGGACCAGATGGCGCTGCTCTTTGCCATGCAGATGGAAAATCCGACGGTCATCGGGGAGGTCAAATGCTCGCAGGTGATGTATGATGAACTCAAACGGCGCGGTGCGGAAGCGATCATGCACAAGACCGGCCACTCGAACCTCAAGGTAAAGATGAAAGAGACAGGTGCCGATCTTGCCTGCGAGGTGAGCGGGCACATCTTCTTCAAACACCGTTACTTCGGATATGATGATGCTATCTACGCGACATTGAGAATGCTTGAGCTGATCTTTATGGGGATCGACCCAGACCAAGAGATCGATGCACTGCCTCAAGTCTTTTCCACCGAGGAGATCAAGGTAGAAACGACTGAAGAAGAGAAATTCCTCATCATCGACAAGATCAAAACGCTTCTGCTCAATCCGCCAGAAGACTTTCCCGTCATCCTCGATATCATCGATGTTGACGGCGTGCGGATCCATTTTGAACATGGCTGGGGGCTGGTGCGCGCTAGCAACACAACCCCGGTACTGGTCACACGCTTTGAATCAACAGATAAGACTCTTGTTAAAACCTATGAGACACAAGTCAACGCGCTGATCCAAAAGGCAAAAGACTCATTATGAAAAACAGACTCTACTTTGTATCCAACCATCCAAAAGCACAGGCCCATGCTCTACAGGCACTCCAAAAGGAACAGGGGAAGATAGGATACTACTCCCTTCCAGATCAGGATATCACACCGATTCTGGAGTACGCCAAAAAAATTCCCAAAAGTGTTCAAAGTGTCGCCATCATCGGTATCGGAGGCAGTTCACTCGGGGCAAAAGCGATCTACGAGTTTGTCAAACCAGTTAGCGCCCTCAAACGCACCCTCTATCTTTTTGAAAGTACCGATCCTATCGATATCAACGCTACCCTCAAACAGATCGACCTAGCAAAGACGCACTTCATTGTGATCTCCAAATCCGGTACTACCGTAGAGACCTTTGCAATCTATAAGTATCTCTACTCCCTACTCTCAGATATCACTGCGTATACCTTTATCACTGACCCGGGTTCACCGCTGGATAGATACGCAACGGAGGTTAGTGCGAAGGTTCTCTATGTCCCTTGCAATGTAGGGGGACGCTTCTCTGTGCTCTCCTCTGTTGGACTACTGCCTCTTGTCCTGTGTGGTATCGATGTGGTCTCTTTGCTTGAAGGAGCAAAGAGGGTGAAAGAGAGCTTTTTTATGCATGGGTATATGCAAGAGCCTCTGCTCAAAAAAGCGGTCTTCTATGCCAAAAACCATGCCCGCTACAACATCAACTGTATCTTTGCCTACTCTGAATCACTCAAATATTTTTGTGAATGGTATGTGCAGCTGTGGGGCGAGAGTCTAGGAAAACACCAAAGACACTCCGCCTTTCACGTGGGGCTTACGCCCATCGGCCTGATAGGTCCCAAGGACCAGCACTCCTTTTTGCAGCTTTTGACAGACGGGACCCGTGACAAATCCATCACCTTTATCAAGATCGAAAACTTTGAAGAGGGGATGATGATACCCGATATCTCCCTGCCTCACCTGGAGTCCCTAGATATCCTCAACGCTATCTCATTTGATACACTGATCAATATGCAGTGCGATTCGGTGATAGAGTCTTTAGATCAGGAGGGGGATATCCCAATAGACACCATCACACTTCCCAAAGTAGATGCCCATACGATAGGTTCTTTGATCTACTACTATGAGCTCCTCACCTCGCTGGTTGCAGAACTGATGGATGTTAACGCCTATGATCAGCCGGGTGTTGAAAATGGGAAGATCATCCTTAAAAAGAAACTGGGCAAAACCAAGCACCAATGATACTTGGGCTATACGCTTAACATTATGAACAAAGGAAAAGTAAACCATGATCAAAAAATGTCTATTTCCCGCTGCAGGCTACGGAACACGTTTTCTGCCAGCGACAAAAGCCACGCCTAAAGAGATGCTTCCAGTCCTCACCAAGCCGCTGATACAGTACGGTGTCGAAGAGGCGGTGGAAGCAGGCATCCATACCATGGCGATCGTTACGGGTAGAGGCAAACGTGCGATAGAGGACCATTTTGATATCTCTTATGAACTTGAACACCAGATCAAGGGAGGATCAAAAGAGTATCTGCTTGATGATATCCGTGCGCTGATCGATCAATGTACCTTCTCCTATACACGACAAATCAAGATGAAAGGGTTGGGCCATGCGATCCTCACTGGAGAAACACTGATAGGCCATGAGCCATTTGCTGTGGTGCTTGCTGATGATCTGTGCACCCACACAGAAAAAGGGGTACTCAGCCAGATGATCGAGGTGTATGAGAAATACCAATGTTCTATCGTTGCGATCCAAGAGGTTGCGATGGAGCAGACCGACAAATACGGCGTCATCGCAGGACATCTAGTAGATGGAACGCTTGACACCTATAGGGTGACGGATATGGTGGAGAAACCTGATCCCAAAGATGCACCGACCAATATGGCGATCATTGGAAGGTATATCCTCACCCCAGATATCTTTGATATCCTCAGAGAGACCAAACCGGGTAAAGGTGGAGAGATACAGATCACCGATGCCCTCCTTGAACAGGCAAAAAAAGGGAAAGTCATCGCCTACCAATTCCAGGGTAAACGTTTTGACTGCGGTTGTGTAGATGGGTTTGTAGAGGCGACGAACTATTTTTATCAGAACATACAACAGGATTATTTGGGATGATTGATTATTTTTACCTCTTTATCTATCAATTTTTTACACTGTTATCAAAACTGCTACCCAAAAGAGTGATGGACCTTCTTTTGCTGGGCTTAAGCAAGATCATATACCGCCTGGATAAAAAACATCGACAGATCATCCATACCAATCTTAAGCTTGCCTTTGGGAACACTCTGACAAAAGCTCAAATGGATAAAATCGGCATACATACCTTCTACAATATGCTCCAAACCATTGTCGGCTTTATGAGGCGTTACGGTAGAACCAGGCAAGAGCTACTAAAGAACGTTTCCTTCCAAAATGAACACTTTGTGCAGCATGCCATCGATACCAACCAAAAGATCATCTTCATCACAGGGCACTACAGCAACTGGGAACTCCTGGCGCCGGCTATCGCTGCAAGGTTCACTATTGCACTGGCTGCTGTTGGGCGCAAACTCGATTCAAGTCTCATGGACCAACTCCTTAAGAAGAATCGCGAACAGTTTGGTGTCGAACTACTCTATAAAAAAGGTGCCATGAAAGGCATGATCAAAGCGCTTAAAAATGGAAAAGCCGTAGGATTACTGCTTGACCAGAGCCTCGGAGAAAAACAAGGCGGCATCAAAGTCGACTTTTTTGGTAAAAGTGCAGGGCACTCACCTGCTGCGTCCATTCTCTCCAGGACATTGGATGCAACCGTTATCCCTGCGTTCATCACAACCGATGATTATGAACACTACACCGTCACCTTCCACGAACCGCTGCCGATCATCAAAACAGAGGATAAAGAGATGGATATACGCCTTATGACCCAGGCACAGGCCGATATCACGCAAAAAGTGATCGAGACAAAGCCCGAGGAGTGGTTCTGGGTACATAAACGGTGGAAAACCTACTATCCGGATCTCTATTACGGGTATCGATCATGAAAGTGTGCTTTTTTTCTGTCACAAAACATCAGTATCGTTATTTTCAAACCCTAAGAAAGTCTCTCAACTGCCCCTCTAAGCATTTGTTTTTCCCCCATTTTTCTTTCTCACTGGGGGGATTTCTCTATACAAAGCAACTCAAGCTAATGAATATCTTTTCTATAAAACTGAGAGAAATTGACTGTAAATACACCAACCCCATCACGAAGTTTTTTTATAAACTATTACTAAAGTTACAAACGCCATGGATCGTTTCATCTGTCTATTCTCAACTTAAAATGTTTCAACCAGATTATCTTATTGTCTGGAATGGTAAAAAGTTTCACCAGGCAATCGCTGTTGAGATCGCAAGAAAGCTGAATATCCAACCGGTTTTTTTTGAAAATGGCGTATTGCCACATACGACAACGATGGATTTTAACGGGGTAAATGCAAGTAACTCTGTGCCCAGAGATTCATCATTTTTTGAACACCTACAATTTGGAGAAGATCAAAGACTCCCCCAAACACTACAGGTGCGTGAGTCAAAGACCAAGAAAAAAATATTTGATACCTCTCTTCCTGACAGATATGTCTTTGTTCCTTTTCAAGTAGCTTATGACACCCAAATCATCCAATATTCACCCTGGATAAAAGATATGTTCGAGCTCTATGAGATCATCGAATGGCTGTCAGAACAGATCGACATACCTTTTGTGATCAAAGAGCATCCTTCAGACAAGGTAAGTGACTATACCTCTTTGCACGATAAAACAAATCAAAACATTATATTCAGCAGTCAAGATACACAACTTCTAATAGAAAATGCAGCATGTGTGATGACTATCAACTCAAGTGTGGCAATGGAATCACTGCTTTTTTCAAAACATGTAATCGTTTTGGGAGAAGCTTTTTTTGCCATCGATGGTATTGTACAAGTAGCCAAATCCAAAGAGGAGATCAAAACCTGTTTGAACACCTTGGATCAATGGCCGCTAAATGAAAAACTGATCAAAAACTTTTTAAACTATCTTTATCGTGACTATCTCATCCCCGGTGACTGGAGAAATCCTTCACAAAAACACTTAGAAGCTATCAAGAAAAGGCTAAAGGAAGCACAATGTTAAACTACTTTTTCAAACCTTTTAATGTCAATAATTTTCGCCTTGTTATGACCATTCTTGTCAAAAATGAAGCTGATATTATTGAGGCAAATATACGTACTCATGCAGCCTTGGGCGTAGATGCCTTTGCGGTAATGGATAATGACTCTACTGACGGGACGAGAGAGATACTTGAAAAGTTACAACGTGAGTTTGAACTACTGATTATCGATGAAAAGGGTCAATATAATCAAGCAAAATGGATGAAACAATTAGCCAGCATCGCTAAAAATGATTTGAAAGCTGACTGGGTCATCAATAATGATGCTGATGAGTTCTGGTTGCCTTCAAATGATATGAACCTTAAAGAAAATCTTGCTTTCAAAGGTTCCGTACTTACTGTAAACAGATACAATATGATACTCGATGAAGCTTGTCATGAGGGCAATTTTTTTGCTTCGACTCACTATGTTGAGAACCCTGTTTTCTATACCAAAAAAGTACAACTTCATATAGAAAAAATCTCTATGGTACTCACCAAAATAGGACCAAAAACTATAGTCAATCCATACGGGTTGATAGAGATAAGAGGAGGCAATCACAAAGCATGGCACATTACCAATACCATTGAATATCTTTTCAAGAAATATGATCAGATTAAAAAGTTTGATATGATAAATGTCTACCACTATCCATTCAGATCCTATGAACAATTTGAAAAAAACATCAAAAACCGCAAACTCTTATTAGAGTCTAAAAAACATATCCGTATGGGTCCACACTATAGAAGATGGGTCAAACTTTATAACGAGGACAAACTTGAAGAGGAGTTTCATACCAGACTCTGTTTTCAAAAAGAGGAAATACAAGTATTGAAAAAATACGGCATTCTTGCAGAAGATACAACATTAAAAAATAAAATTATACTGCCTTAATAACGATAGTGAATAGTGCAAAATAAAGTTCACAATTTTCATTGATGATACCCTTTCAAAAGAAAAAAGCAAATGAAGATCCTATGCTTACTATGCCAAAATGGATCACAGCACAGCACATGCAAATGGATACAGATATCCTCTATCAAGAAGGGATGGGATGAACAGGTAGAAGCGTTTAAAAAGACCTCTGCAAAAAGCGTATCCTTTTATCTATGTGGATGCACTTTATGAGAAAATACGCTCGAACAAAAGAGTCACCGCTACTGCCATAATGATAGCCTAAGATGTACGCATAGAGAGGAGAAGAGAAATACTGGCAATAGAGCCTTTTTACTCAGAAAGCAATGAGAGCTGGACAGGTTTCTTTAAAAAAACTCAAACACAGAGGTGGAAAAAAGTGCGCGCTTATTATCTTGGATACACAGAGA
>Ga0209614_1000847_pt1 | contig 25452 bp, 28 predicted proteins | sample BlaSprsedimmetaG_FD_185484 | JGI IMG/M metagenome (GOLD analysis project Ga0209614, IMG submission 185484) | Hot spring sediment bacterial and archeal communities from California, USA to study Microbial Dark Matter (Phase II) - Blank Spring... ... | reverse complement strand
TGGCAGGGAGAAAGTGTAGCCATAAAACGGCGGACCCCCGAAGGACGCGCATCTCTTCGGGGACCGTAAAAAAGAAGAATTAGGAAGAAAACTATACATAAACCGCGTTTCAGATTCAAGAAAAAAAACAATCACGGGTAAAAAAAGGTTCCATATGCCGGTCTATGAGACAAAAGGGCGGTGGTACCGTGTCTGTTATGACATCCCGACGCGGGTATGGTAACACGTCGGATCCGGTCCCTCCCCGGCGATATCTCCGCCACATTCGATCCAGGCAGTGAGAATCATCACAAAATTATAAGATCGACGATCGATGCTGTCATGCCGCTCTATTCGAGGGATCGCCGATCTTACGTTTGAACGGTCAGAAGACCACTTTCATCGCCGGCGAAATGGGGGGATTGACGATGAGGGACTCGTTGCCGTCATGTGACTGCCACGGGCCGTCGTTCTCGACGTTCAGATTGATTTTTTTGACGCTCAGCGATGTGACCGAGAGCTTGACGTCGCTGAAGGAAAATGAAACATCGAACCAGTAGGCGGTCTCCAACAGGTCTGCGCGGCACAGCGCCTTGATCCTGAAGGTGATGATATCTTCGGGTGATGTCAGTTCGACACACGCAGTATACGTCCCGGAAAATGCCGCCCCGCAGGTTACGTTTTCATATCCGATAAAGATAACCGTCTCATCGTCATCGTCGCCCTGCCGCCATTCCCAGAAAGAGCCGCTTCCGTAATTCCGCACCTTCAGGGGAGGCTGCGTATCTCCGGCAACGTCGGCGATTTCCAGTCCGCACAGTATTTCGGCGTGCAGATTGTTAAAATTCCCCAGATCCAGAAACTCTACATCGGATTCGGTGCCCAGAACAGGGACCGGCACGGTGTATTCAAACTCGATATGGTACCATCCCGGGGTGAACGATTCCGCTGGCAGCGACAGTTGAACCTGCGCCCAGGCATGAATCACCAATGGCCAATAAAATAATTCGGGCCAGACGCACTGAGCCGTTATCGTGCCGTCCAGTGACAAAACATTCCCCAGCCAGAATGCATCAAGGGAAACTTCAACCCCTTCTTCTTCAGGTAAATACCCGTATGTCAGATCGGGAATCAATGTCCCGGCCAGTTCCGGGCCGAGGTCGGCATCCTCCATGAGCGAGCATTTCTTTGAGCACGGCTTCGGTTCTTCGGCAAACCCGATCACCTTCGGTCTGTTCCAGTCACGGTCCTCAAACTCGACAATGACGCCGTCGCCTTCGCTGAAGGCCTTTCCGTTGCAGGTCATGTATTCGACGGGGACGTTGTAAAGGGCTGAACTCTGGTTGATATCCAAATTCTGCCGGCTGCTGACTGCCGGTTCGAGGCTGACGGCGCATATGTCGCCGTCGAGGGACGTGATGGTCCCGAACCGGTAGGTCGGCATCCATTTCTGCCAGCCGGGAAGCATGGCCAGGTTGTAGAAGACGCCCGCCGGCGTTCCGGCGATCGCAGGTTCAAGCCGGCCGTCCCGGGAAGGATTGAAGGCGGCGTTGCCGTTGTATCCGGGCTGGACAGCCACCGCCTGCCGCTCGCCGGGGATCTCGATCGTGCCCACTTCGCCGCTGAGGTTCTCGGTGAGATCGGCGCACCAGGCGGTGACCACGGGATCTTCCGGCACGCCGATGCCCTGAAGGAACGCTTTGCGCTTTTCCAGGGCAATTTTCGTGAGAATGGCAGCCTCTTTATCGCGGCCGTCTTCCATTGCCTCGATTTTGCTTTCACACATGACGATCTGTCTGGTCAGCGCGATGATGAGGGCCTCGATGCGTTTGGTGCCGAGCTTCAATTGAACCTGGTACTGCCCGCCTTCTCCCCCTGAGATGATGACGCCTTTTCCCATTATGTCCCGGTTACCTCCATGAACTGCTGTGCCACGCTGACCACGTAGGTGATCAGGTCGACATCGAAGGTATCACCGCCGCATATGACTGTATCACCCGGCCTGAGGAAGATGTCCGGCGTGGCGCACCGGTAGGTGTATTTCCCCCGGTAAAGATTCCGGGAGGTGGGATTCCTGAGCGTGACGGTCCTGCCGCCGGTTGTGGCGGTTCTATGGCCGGTGAGAACGATCGATCTGCTCCTGGTCCCCCGGGAGATGTTGATGTCCTCCAGGTCGGCCCGGATAATCTCCTCCCGCTGAAGCAGGATGCCTCCGGAACAGTAGTTCATAGAGACGATCATTTCGCCGTTCGGCCGGGCGGAGATGGCGGCGGCAGAGTCCGTGCCGGGCGCCACGACGGAAAGATAGGTGGGATCCCCGCTCCGGAGGCGGGCCTGAAAGCTGGAAATGGGGATGGCGACATCCGTGGTGCCGTCATTTCCGCCGGTCAGCACAAAAGTATAGGAGATCTCCGCATTTTCTATATTGAATTTGTTGATCGACGCCATGGCGAGCGCGGCGACGGCGCCGACGGGATCGAGAACAAGCCGAACGCGGGGAGCAGCCAGGAGGCCGCCCCGGCCGGCTGCGGCAGGGATCGTGATGTGAAGTGCAAGATCACCGTCCATGCCGCCGGTCGAACTGAGCGCCGGGATCTCCACATACCGGCCGATGAATATATCCGACAGGGATAAAACGCCCGTTCCGGCAAGCACCGGCATCAAAAGCTGAAATTCCGGATTTCCTTTCAGTGCTGACTCTGACGCTGGGACAGGTACATTAAGGGTTATAGCCATCGCACCGTCCAGGGATGAAACGGACGAGAGCGGATCGCACGAGACGGAACGACCGAAAAAGATCAAGAGCGTGCCATGGCCCGCCATGGCCGGAACTTGAAGGTCGACGTGAATATTGCCGTTGAGATTTCCGTTTGTTGAAAAGATGGCGCCTGAAACAACGATATCTCCGCCGGCGTCACAGGTGATATGCAATTCCGCTTTCCTGGCCCCGGATAAATAATCAAAAGTACAGGGAGTCCTTCGATTGGTAGACGTTGAGCCGTTATTTCTTATAACGACCATTAAAGCATTGCCGCTCGACCATCCGGAACGGCCGATTACGTCTTTAACAATGCTTGAGATGTCGGGAGAATTGTATTGTGATCCTTCCGACCAGGCGGCGGTAATGTTCCATCCCACCGCTGATGTCAGGGACAGACCGTCAAATTGCCCTGCCGTGGTCGGAGCGACGGCATCATCGGCATCATTCATGTAAATGTTGAGGTTTACGGGTGTCGTTGACTCATCCATATAACCAGTGAGCGTTATGTAAGCGCTCGCTATAGAGAACCCCTGCGGAATCGTAACATTCGGGAAGCGGATGAATAGATGACGATCGGCATAGTAGGACCCCATTACCATTTGATTGGCTGTTGTGTTCAAACTGGAAGAGTAGCGTTGTCCGTCATCGCCGGACGCAGCCGGATAAAATGTGCCCGATGCCATATATCACCCGTACTATTCGTTTTGACCATCCGGAAAGCCAGGCCGTCAGCTGACATTGACCTCCAGGTTCTGGAGCTGGAAGCTTGACCCGTCGGGGACGGTGTAGTCCGTTCCGAAATCGATGCAGCCGACAACAGTATCATCCGCCGTCGTATCATCGTAAATAATCGCCGCGCCGGTCGGCCCGATATCGCCGCCCGAGGCGGTCCAGGTCACATTATCGAAGGTGGCTTTCCCCTTGTCGTTGACGTCGTCCTCGGAAACCTGCGCATTGGCCAGGGTCTTGTCGTCCTGGGTGTAGCCGTTGCCCGTGGCAAGCTGGTTCGCCGTCACGTCGGCGCGGGTGGCGTGGGCGTCCCTGTCGAAGGCGAAGGTGGTGTTCATCAGGATGATCTTGAACGTGTCGGCATCGAAGTCGATGTTCCCCGACAGCAGCTGGAACTTGTAATGATTTGAGAGCGTGCAGGTAATGGCCATGGTTTATCCTCCTATGCAATCTTTTCTTTCGGCAGAAATCTGATGTACAGTTCGCCGTCCTGGATCTGGATCTTTTCGATCACGCCGGCGTACAGCCCTTCGTCGAGGGAAAGGTGGATCAGGGGCTGCTGCAGGAAGAGATCCCTCACAACCGGCCATTGCTCCTTCATGCCCGCGGCATAGAGTTCAAAGGTCCGGTCGCCTTCGGAACAGCCCGAATCGATGAGCACGACGCCGCCGTCGAGGGTCTGTGTCCTCGAGATCCGCCGGGTCGCGTCCGCCCCGTCCCGGGATTTCCGGATTCTCCGGAAGACGGCGCTTCCCCCTTCATGACAGTCGATGGTCGAGATCACGAACATGGGCTATATCCCCAAGAGAAATTCCGAGCCTTCTTCCGTGGCCCGGACCTGGATATTCTCCAGGATCTTCCACATGAAGGCCTCGATCTCAGGTTCGAGGCCGTCGCCGGTGACGGTGATCAGGGCGTCGCCTTTGCGCAGCCGGTCCAGTTTGAGGTCGTTCATCTCGAGCTGCTGCTCGATGAGCTGCTTCTGGAGGCCGAACTGCTCTTCCCGCCGCCGGTTTTCGTCCCTGAGCTGGCTGCTGAGCTCCCACTTCTCGCCGATATCGAGATCGCCGCTTCCCATGGTGCCCCACAGGTCGGACAGGAGATCGCCGGAGCTCTTGATGGCGTTGTCGATGGAACCGAACATGGTCTCGATGATCCTGACCTGTCCCTCGATCTGGGCGATTTCCAGCTTTGCGTTCCATTCGAAGGCCGTTTTCAGGACATCCGCCTTCGCCTTCACGTCGTCGAGGTCGTCAAGTGTGGTTTTCTTGCTTGCCCGGTCGACCGCTGTGCCGACGATGTAACGGACCTCGCCGTCCCGGTATTCTTTATCGCCGAAGGCGTTTTTCGGGATGTCCCTGAGCGTGCCGGTGACGGTTTCGACGCCGGCATCGTCGATTTCCGGCCTGATCACCAGATCGGACAGGGCGCTGTCGAGATAGCTGTTCAGTTCCTCGACCTGCGACGTCAGACCGAGGAGGGACTTGATGTCCTCCGCCGCCTCCGATGTCCCGGAAACCGTTATGTGTGTTTCCACTGTTTCGGGAGTGGCTTTCAGCGATTCATGATAGCTCCGGGCCGTTTCCTTCGCCTCCTGGAAGCGCCGTTCCGTTTCTTCAAGGTCCCGGTTGAACAGCCGCTGGTTTCCCGACCAGTCGAGGATCCCGTCGGACCATTCGATGACCTTTCCCACGGCATCGCCGATGCCGGGGACGAAGTGATCAATGACCTTCCCGGCGGCATAGCCCACGCCGGCGGCAAGTGTGCCGCCCGCGGCGACCCCGAGGGCCGTCACGCCGGTGGTGAGCGTCGCCGAGGATGCCGACAGCAGCCCCGCTGATGTCACCAGTTTTCCCATGCTTGCAACGGCATTGACGGCGGATGATCCCGCCATGACCGTGAGCGCTCCGGTGAGCAGGCCCAGGTTGTTGACCACCGTATTGATTCCCTTGCCGAGGCCGATGATCGTGCCGGTGAGATTGGCCGTGTCGCCGTCCATCTGTGAGAGTTTCTCAATGCCGCGGCCGACGGCCTGGAAGAACGGCGTGAGCCCCTCGATGACGCCGGCGGTGGCCCGGGTGAGCAGTTCCATCAGATCGACCACCTTCTGCAGGGCCTTTCGGAGCCCTTCCGGCGTTGACAGGTCGATCGGACCGGTTATCGCCTTCACGGCGTCCATGAAGGCAGTGCCCAGATCCCGGTAGGAGTCGATCAGGCCTGAAACGTCGAGGCCCTGCACCGCTTCCGGAAGGTTTTTGGCAATAACGGCGAGGACGTCGGCAAGGTTTCCGCCGAATGCGTTCAGGGCGTCAAAGATGGGATCGAAGGCCCCGCCGCTGAGGCTGAAGCTGATGCTCCTGAACAGGCCGGCCGCCTCGCCGGCGATATCGCCGTAGGTGTCCATCATCTTCGTGCCCGCCTCGATGAGGGTGGCATGGACCGTATTGGCAAGCGTCTGGTTGACCTGGGAGAACCGATCGGCCATTTTCGCGAAGGCCCCGTCCGTCGCGTCGGTGGCATTCCGCATTTCCTCGAGAGCGCCGGAGAATTTTCCCGATGAATCGGCGCCGAGAACCAGGGCGGCGTTCAGGCCCCGGACATTGCCGAAAAGGCTGGCCATGATCTCCACATTGCCGCCGGTCGCCGTGTGGACATCCTTCAGGACGCCCTCGAAGCCTTTTGTTTTCAGGGCCGTGGCGTTGAATTCGATGCCGAGGTCAGCGGCGGTTTTCGCCGCCTCGCTTGACGGACTGATGATGCCGGTGAGCGCCCCCTTGATAAAGGTGACGGCTTCCGCCGTGGGAGCTCCCGCGGCGGTGAGTGCCGCGATGGCCGACGTGAGGGTTTCGATGGGAACGCCGGCATTGGCGGCAATGCCGGTGACGCTGGACAGCGACTGGGCCAGTTCCGGGATCGTCGTCTGTCCCAGCCTGACCGTGGTGAAGAAGACATCGGAATAATGCCCCGCTTTGTCGGCGCTCTCGCCGTAGGCGTTGAGCGTGCTCGCCAGGAGCCGGGTCGTGGCTTCCAGATCCGCCCGTCCCGCCGTGGAGAGTTTTTCCGACGTGTTCAGGAGATCGAGCGCATCGGTGTATTTCGTTCCCGCGGAAATGGCCGTATAGACGGCGGCGTTGATGTCGTCGATGCCCGCCGTGGAAACCTTGGCATAATCGAGGATGCCCTGACGGAAGGCTGCCAGTTCGTCATCGGTGGCGGTGATGAGGGTGGAGATCTCGCCGAAGGCGTCGCCGAACTGCCCCGCCTTTGTAATGGCCAGGACGATGCCGCCGGCGGCGAGGAGATTCACCGCCGCATTGACCGCCAGGATGGAATCGGCCAGCGCCGCCAGGGGCGCCGTCACGTCGGCGACGCCGGTTTTCAGGCCGCCCAGGGCGCTTTCAATCCCCCTGACGGTGCCGCCGATCCGGTCCGTCCCCTGAAAGATGATTTCGATGGTTTTCTGCAGATCCGCCACGGATCACCTGTTCTTTGTCTGCGTGTAATACCGTTCCCAGAGTTCCATTTCCGTCATGGTGAGATATCCTTCCGGGAAGAGGTCGGGCCTGATCTCATAGAGAAACCGCCCCCTGACCGCGGCAAGCGACAGGGCCGCCCTTACGTCGCCGCGATGCCAGAGGGCTTCCGCTTTCCCGGCACGTGGCCGAGTCCCGTCAGCTCGAGGATCTTCTGCGAGAGGGCATAGAAGTTGACCGGGAAGTACCTGCAGAGCCAGAGGACGTTGTCCAGCTTCCAGTCCGGAGGATCCGCCAGCCCTGTCACGACGTACTCCGCCTTTTCGGCAATGTCCTGGGGGACGTCGTCATCGACGCCGATGAGCTTCCGGATCGATTCCTTCACATCGTCGCTCCGCTGCGATACGATGCCCTCCAGGATGGCCCTGATGTTCCGGTTCCGCGCCGCCGCTTCCTTGGCCCTGCCGATTTCGATCCCTTCGAGGCACCGGACGGTAAAGACGGCATTCTCTCCCTCATCGAAATAATCCTTGAGTTCCGACATATCCACGTCCGCCGTCCGGGGTTCGAACGTTTCCTTCATGAACCGCTTCGTATCGAACATTATGAGATCACCCGCTTTCCTTCCTGCTCGGCCGAGATGGTGCATTCCGCGCTGATGGCGTCGCCGGCGGGGAAGCTCTCTTTGATGCCAAGAATCCCCTGGCAGAAGATGGCCGGCGTTTTCAGGCGGTGCGGCCGGAATTTGAACCAGAGGTTCGATCCTTCTTCAGCGAAGAGGCTGTCGGTGATCCCGTCGCGGCATGAGAAACTGAACGACCCGCCGCCCAGGGACCGGGACGCCGAGCCGACGGTCCCGCCGTAGACCTGTGTCGAATTGACGGTGTACGAGGTGGCGGGCCTCACGAAATCATAGGCGTTGGGGATCTCGGCGAATTCCGGCGTGGCGTAGCTCGCGCAGACTTTTTTCGCGGCCTTCGTGGATCCGGCATCGTCGGAATGGATCAGGGGCAGCGCCGCGTTGAAGGTGACGCCGGCATATCCGATAACGCTGTTTTCCACGGCGATGCGGTTTTCCACCCAGGTGGGATAGGAATACATCTCGCGGTGGATCCCCGGAACCTGTTTGATTTCGTCGGCTGCAATCGGGGCGGGCGTCTTATCTGATATGTGGATCTGGGCGATCTCGATGCTGCCCGTGGGGATCCAGGGCGGTCCGCCCGCGGCTCCTCGCGTATCGGAAAATGATTCGCCTTCCGTTCCGTCAATGACGGCAATGGCACCGGCAGACGTGACGGTAACCGAATGCCTGGTGAAATTATGCGTGGACCCCCGGGTGATCGATTTATCTGTGTCAGCGGCAACATTGGTATTGACCCCCGCCAGGTAACAGGTCAGGGCCGCCACATCAACCACATCGTCACTTCCCGATGCGGCGGGGGTGACTGCGCCGCCCGTTTCCAGTCCGTTCGGCCTGACCTGGGCTTCATATCCCGCCTTGTCCGACCAGAGTTCGTCCGATGATAAAAATGTTTTATGGTCGCCCGTATCGGTCAGGGCCGCCATGGATACGGCATTCTGACCGGCTTCGTATTCGAGTATTGCGTTTTCGGCTGACGGCATGATGATACCTCCTGTCGTTTATGTGTTATGGCTGTGAGTAGGGATCTCCCGCGGTGATCCGATAGGTGATGTTGAACAGGGCGGCGGCGCCCACGGCGATTTCCCCGCTTTCCGGATAGTCATCCGTTCCGCCCGATTCGTAGTCGATCCGTTCGACCAGTGTGCCGAAGATGCGCTCCCGGGCCTCCGTGCCGGTCATAGCGCCGGCGGCGGCGCAGACATTCGATTCCGTTCCGACGGAGAGCGTTTCCGACGGCAGAAACCGGCCTCTGACACGCCGCAGGGTGAGAGTTCCCGCGGCGTCTTCCGTTTCCCAGGATCCGGAGGTCACCTGCACCCCGGCCACGAATCCCGAGGCTTCCGAATCATCGCCCTCGATGATGTCTCCGATCTGAATCACATACGGGCCGCCGCTCGAAAACGGCAGCGTCCATGTGATGCCCGTCATGGCCTCGATGAGGTCGGCAAGGATCCGCTCGGAAACAACCGACGGATTTTCCGATTCGAACAGGGCAAGGCCGCTGATGCGGACGGGCATGATCAGGACCGTGTTGCCGTACTCCTTCGCGGCTTCGTCGGGATGGGGCCAGACATCGATCGCCGGGAGTTCGCCCGGGTCGAAGATCTGCCGCACCCGCTGGACGTTGGCTCCGCACTCCGTGTTATAGCCGCTTGCCTGACGGATCTCGGCTAGGCCTATCAGAAGTTTTTGTATGATCTGTTCGCGTATCGAGTTCATAATCTGCTCAGTTCGTACTTCAGCTGCTGGTCGATGTTTTTATGAAGCCGCTCGTCCGCCTGGTTCCGGATCTTCTTCAGAACGGTCGGCTTCCCCATGATGTCGGCGACCCGGGGGCCGGTGAGCTTTTCCACGGGCAGGCGGTATTTCTTCGGCAGCGCTCCGTAGGCGATAGCCCGGCGGGCGGACTGCCCCCTGCCTTTATACTTCCGTTCCCAGATCTGTCCGGCGCCGGCCGCGGCGGCATAGAAGGCGTGTTTCAGGACCGTGCGGCCGCTGCTTTTCAGCACCTTCACCGAGACGCCTGTCTTCCGTTGCGATGTGCTGAATTTGATGAGGGACTGGGGTTTGTCGGAGCAGACCACCCGGGCCGACAGGCTCCTCACCGACGCTTTCCGCGTGGAAAAGGTTGCCATGACATCTTTCTTTTTCAGAGTGACAATGCTCCGGATCTCCCGGTCCGCATCGGTCCTGACGCCGTCGAGGGTCTTGTTGACCGCCCGGGAAAGGACTCTCGGCGCTCCGTCCCTGACGCCGGACAGCAGTGCCATGACCTTCAGCCGGTCCGTTTCGTTCATGGCGAGGCTCATATCGCTCATGTCGCTTCCCTCACGGTGCAGGTAATAAAGATCCCGTTGTTGCCCGGCGTATCTTCGACCCGGTAGGCTGTGTCGCCGACGGTAAAGGTTTCGCCCCGTTCCGGCGGTTTCCCGAGAACATGCAGCAGCGCCTTGAGCCTGAGACCGGGCCCGTAGATCTGTCCGCCGTACCCGGAGGGCTGCCGGTCCGGATCGCGGCTGATATGAACCCTGCAGACGATTTCCGGGCCTTCATTCGGCGTGTAGACCGCATCGACGGCGTTCGCCGTGAGGATGTCTTCTCCCGCTCTGCGGAATATGGCTGCACTGTCTGCCATGGGTTTCCTCATTTCGCGCCGGGCGCTATGGTGATAGAGGCATCCCCGTTAATGACGACCCGGTCGACATGTCCGATCCGCATGACCGGGGGCGCGGGCGTTCCCCACGTCACTTCATTCGAAAAATCGCTCTCGTACCCGTCGGTGTTGTAGGCCGTGGCGGCGAAGTAATATTTCGCTCCGGCTTTAAGGTCTTTGACGACGTATTCCGTCACGTTGCCGACGTCGATCGGCTCGCCGTAGGTCCTCGGCGCCGTGCCGTAATAGATTTTATAGCCTCCGATGTCCGGCTCCGAATTCGGGTCCCACTGAAGGGTCACGTCCGCGCCCAGGGCGGCGGCCGGAAGCATCAGTGCGGCGATGATTGTTACGATTGCAGTTCGTAAGCTCGTAAGCTGTTGAGCTGTTAAGATATTTTTGAGTGCGTTCATGGATTGTCCCTTTGCCTTTCCCGTTTCAGCTCGTAAGCTGTTGAGCTGTTAAGTATTTATTCTTATGAGCTTATGAACTCATCAGCTTATGAGCTCATATCTATTTACAGATCGCTTCGATGATCATCCGGATCGCGTCGGGGCAGAAAATGCCGATGACGATCAGCACGCTGACGATGCCGGCGACGATGATCGCCGCGGTCCGGGTGTTCATGTTTTTCAAAAGTTCGATGACTGTTTTCATGGTCGCGCCATTCAGTCCGGCACGCACCATCCGTCGAAAGAGATATCGTTTCGTATCGGTCATGATTCAGCTCCCTGATGATAGTTTGATGCCGCATGCCGCGGCGACGCCGCCGAGGACGCCGCCGAGAAACGCGCAGACTTTGTCGAACAGGGCTTTTTTTTCGAGGGCCTTGAGACGGCTGTTCATGGCCTGCAGCGTGGAGTAGATGTACCAGTCGCGCTGTTCCGGCGTCGCTTTCTCCCAGTCTTTCTCGTTGATGACGATGAATCCGTTCGGCATGGCCGCTCCCCCGGGTCTGAACAAAGAACAGAAGATTATACCTTCGTCAGCTTCACCAGGACGCCCGGCCGGTAGCAGATCGGCAGGGGGTTGGACTGGCTGTGCAGATCGATGCCGCGCCCGAATTTGCGCTCTTCCTGCTTGGCATACAGCTCGATCCCGATGGTATTGGCCGTCTCCACGAAATCCGCCGGCGCAAAGATCGTCTCGAAGGTGCTCATGGTGCCCTCGGGATAACAGTGGGCTTCATCCCCGGCAATAAAGGGCATTGAGGCGCCTTCCGGATTCGTCGCCGTGCCCCGGTATTCCTCGAAGGTGATGCCGCCGAAGCTGAAGTTCTTGCGGGGATCCCCGCCGAGACGGTCCACCGCCGCCGCATGATTCAGAAAAACTTCCTTGACCGATTTGTGGCCGATCAGGCCGTCGAAGAACCCTTCGGAACAGAGGCAGCGCACGCCGGTGGAGACCTCGCCCCTGAGGTTGTCGTCAATATGGCGGAGGACGGTTCTGCATTTGGCCGCCACGTTGGTGGTGTCCGTCGTCAGGGCGAAGCCGACCGTCTTCGGGGCGATGCCGAATTCGGTGTAGAGGTTGTAGAGGGTGGAGCCGTCGGCATCGAGAATGATTCCCTTGAGGGCTCCCATCCTGAGGTGTTCCAGGGTGATGCCGTGCTTGTTCCGCATGGTCTGCAGATGGTCGTTCACGATTCCGGCAAGGGTCTCCATTTCGGTTTCCGATCCGAATGCCCTGATCCCCTCGTATTCCGAGGGAAGGATGACATCGTCATGGGGAATATGAGGGATGGTGAATGACCTGACGGTGCGCCTGCCCCTGGTCCCGACCGTTCCCGGCGATCCCGGGGGCATGGTGGGCAGCAGGTTCAGAACGCCGTTCTTCTCTTCCACGATAATGGAGCGGGTCCTGACGCCCTTTCCCGGCATGAGGTTCAGCTCCCGGATCCTGCCGTAATTGTTCGGGAGGATGTTGATCGCCCTGGTAAGCGACACCATGTTGAATGCGTCTGTCTGAAATGGATTAAGCATGGTCTGTATCTCCTTTATGCTGAAAGTAATCGGTTCCGTGTTACGCGGCGAGGCGCGTGATGATGCCAGCCGCTTTCAGTTCGGCCAGCGCCGCGGCTTTCTGATCAGCGGTTGCGCCGTCGGGCCAGACAAGGTTGTCCGCGTCGATGATGGCATCCCGCACGATGGCCACTCCTTCCACATCACCGCCGGATGCGTCGTACGCGGCGATGACAAAACCGCAGGCGTTCTGCGATCCGTCCACGGCGGCAAAGTCGATTGCAGCCGCTTTCTCGGAGCCCTGTGTGACCTCGATGGCGAAATAGTCGCCGATTGCGTTGTATCCGGCGGCATAGCTGATGGTCAGATTGATCTGCGGATCGGTGAATGAACCGGTCCCGCTCGTTCCCATGGTGACAGTCAGGTCTCCCAGGACCGCGCCGTCGGGCGCCTCGATTCGCCAGACACCGTCAGTATCAACGGCATTCGCCGTGATGCAGGTGGCTTTATATGTGCCGAATTGTGTTTTCGCACCGCCCGCAACGCCGGTGCACTCGCCATTTGAGCCTGATTCGAGCGTTCCGGCGGTGGGAATGGATTTCGTCACTTTTCCGATAACGGCGCCCAGGGCCAGGTTTTCACCGGACAGGACGGTTACTGTCTCACGGGAATAAAGGTTGCTTGCCTCCCACTTGAGAATGTCGTTGAGTCTGTTTTCTTCCGTCAAGCTTCCCATGGTTATGCCTCCTTACCGGGCTTCAGCCCGTCTTTTTGCGTTGGCGATCAGCGGGTTGACCTCACCCGTTGTAAGTGCGCCGACGGTTGATCTGATTTCGTCCTTCCCGTCCCGTCCCGCCTTCGCGGCGATGACTTTCTTCCGGGCATCCTCGGTGCTCACGTTCTGCTCGATGAGGGTCAGGGCCATGTCGTTCATGCCGGCCAGCGAGCAGATTTCCATGACCTCCCGATAATACGAAAGCGCTTCCTTCCTGCCGTCTTCCCTGGCCTCCGCCGTGATCTTCTCGACACCAACAGCGGCCTCCTCCTGAGGAATATCCGTAAAATATCCCATCTCTCTGAGGGCGCTGTCCGCGTCATCCTTCGGCACGTCGGCGAGCGCCGCTTCCAGCCGTTCTCGTACTGTTTTCATTTTTCTTCCTTTCGTTTTCGTTGTTATTGTGTCGATCGCCTCGCTCCATGCCATGACATGGTCGGCCAGGCCGATTTCCGCCGCCCGTTTCCCCTGGAAAATGCCCGCTTCGGTTTCACGGACCGCCGTCGCCGTCATGCCCCGGTTCCGGGCCACCGTCTCAACAAAGAGATCGTAGACGTCGGCGATTTCGCTCTTCATCACGGCGTATGCCTCATCGGACAGCGCGTCATGCTGCGAAAAATCGTTTTTGCGGGCGCCTGAAAAGATCGGCGTGTATTTGAGCCCGGCCGCCGCGTTATATCCGCTCCGGTCGACATGGACGGCGATAACGCCGATGGAGCCCAGGCCGCCGGTACGGGGGATGAATATCTCATCCGCCGCCGAAGCGATCGCATAGGCCGCGGAATAGGACATTTCATTGGCAACGGCGTAGATGGCTTTGGCGCCCCGGGCATGGTAGATGTCATCAGCCAGGTCGAACACGCCCGCCACCTCGCCGCCGGGTGAGTCGATGTCAAACACGATTGCCGTCACCGATGAATCGTTCAGGGCCTCGTTGAAGCGTTCCCGGATGCGCTCATACGACGTCAGCCCCGACCAGGCGTTCATGCCGTACGAGCGATAGACCAGCGTGTCATACACGGGTATGACGGCGATTGATGGGCCGCCGTCCCGGGCCGACCGCAACGATGACGCGGCATACAGCCGGGGATCATCCGGCGTCACGCCCGGAACGTCATCCATGTCCAGCCCGATCCGCCCGCCGATCGCGCCGAGAATAACGTTGAGTTTATCCGGCGCCATGAGCAGCGGCGTGTTGATGATTCTGGCTGCAAATCGTGATAAGAGTCTGTTCTCGTTCATGGTCACTCCGTAATCGAGCCCCGGTCTTCCGCATCCTGCATGGCGCCCGTCTTTGCGGTGTACCGGGGATCGCTGTCAAAAATGAGGCCGAGCCTGTCCGCCCGGGCGTTGTCTTCGGCAACCTCGCTGTCGACCGCCTCGGGATCGCCGCCCCGTTCCGCGATGACCTGGCTGCGGGACTTGAACCCGTTGCGCACGTCCATCTGTTCACCCAGCCGGTCTTTCACCGGATCGACCCAGTCCCAACCGTCGGGACGCCAGGTCACGCTTTTATATTTCCGCCGGTTCTTCCGGTAGTCGGGGATCCGGAGCTCCCCTGACGCGACAGCCGTATCGAGCCAGTAATTGACGACGCGCCTGCAGAACTGATGGGCGATGACCTGGAGCTGGAGCATCCGGCAGCGACGCCGGAATTCCAGGAGGCCCGCCCTGATCGATGAGTAGTTGACGTCAGTCAGGTCCCCCGTGAGCTGCTCATAGGTGACGCCGATCCCCTGGGCCACGTCGCGGAGCTGCTGTTTCATCCAGTCGATGTAACTGCCGCTCACGTCATGGGGCTGGGAAAACCGCACATCCATCCCGTTTTTCAGAACGGGAAACTGACCCGGTTCAAGGGCGACGAGGGGCTGTCCCCCGACGGTTTCGCCGGTCTTGGTTCCCACCGGGGGAAAGCCGGCGTTGCCGTAGTCGCTGGGCGGCTGGATGATGAAGCCGCCGAACATGGCCGTGGTCTTCCTCCTGACCAGCTCGGCGTCGACGCACTGGTCGATCTCGCGGAGTTCCAGGATGATTGATGAAAACCAGGACCGTCCCCGGATCTGTCCCGCCCGGACGGGCTTGAACACGTGGATGATTTCCGATGCGGGGACGCGGACCCTGCCGCCCCGGGCGGTGAGAAACATTTCGCCGGGATGATCCCGGTGGAGCCAGTAGGCGGTCCGCCGGCCGATGGCGTTGAATTCGATGCCCATGCGGATGTCATTGCCGTTGGGGGCAACGCTGTTGTAATGCTCGTCAAGATGGTCCGCCTCGATGACCTGCAGCTGCAGCGGAACCGCGAGGCCGTCTTCCGGTCTCCGCGGCCTGAACCGAATCAGCACTTCTCCGGCTTCGATCAGTTCGTGCGTCACCAGCGACTGCAGACCGTAAAAATCGCAGGTCTCCGCGGCATCCGCCTCGACGGCCCAGTCGTTCCAGAGTTCCTGGATCTCTTCTTTGAGGTCCGGGCTGTCTTTGAGGCGCCGCCATCGCGGAGTGATGCCGTTGCCGATGAGGTTTGCCACGAAGGTTTCGACGGCGCTGTCGGCATGGGAATTGTTCCGGGTGAGGTCCCGTGCCCGTGATCGCAGTGTTGAGATGGAACTGTAGAGACTGGCATTGGGACCGGCCGATGACATTCCCCAGGCGCTGAGGCGCCTGCCGGTGGTTGCGCCTTCATAGGCGCCGGCGACGGCCGCCTGCGGTATTTTGTTTCCCCGGGCATCGACGATTGTGAGATATCCCATCAGAGTCCCTTGCTTGTTTTCGTGAAATAGATGTTCTGCTGATTCGAGGCGCCGGCCTGAAGCTCCGCCTTGATCTCGTTTTGCACATCCATGAGCTTCATCATGTCGGCCTGCTGGTACTGCACGGTCTCGCCGTCGATGGTGACGGCTACGACCCGCTCGCCGGCGGCGATCGCCAGGATTGCCGCTTTCACCGTGTCCAGATCGTCGTTCGTGTAGGCCATCGTGTCGGGCTCCTTACAAAAAAATGGGCTGTACTGAGACGGGCTCAGTATAACCCATGGTTTTGGCCGATTTTCATGTATGACCGCGAGGGACCAGATTAGACACGCAAACGACACATCTTTTACTCTTGACAGGTTTTTTGAAGAGGGAGTTTGAGGGGGATGAAATGAGGGTGTCTGCAGGTGACTATTCGGGGATCCGGAGTGCGTCGGGAAGATTAACGCTTTTCCCGGATGTTCAGCCCCCCGTCAGTCCGTAGGCGCAGGTTTCCGCTGATCGGGAAGAAGCTCCCACGTTCGCCCCGTCTTTGGAAATCCCTTCTAATTTTAGAGGAATGGGAAAGTTTAAGTTACCATTTATTTTTCAATGCCTTAAGGGAGATATCATTCTTGAAATAATCTCAACGATGTGTCAAGGTCATGGCAAAAAAAGGAGGGTACTGTGAAAAAATATATACTAGCAATATTTTTTGTCACGGGGATACTTTGCATGGTGGGAGTCAGCCAGTCATTTGGGGAAGATGGCATGGATGTAATGTTTGCAACTGAATCAAATAGCGTCTGGATTTTGGACAAAACCACACGTAATTTAATGTATTTTCAATACATGGAACAAGATGTCTGGAAATCAAATATTACAAGTGTGCCTGCGGAATTTAATCTTGAAGAATGCGATATAAATGCTGTCGGTAAGCGCGGAACGTGCCTCTTTATTTGTGACAAGTCCCAAGGGTTGGTTGTATTATTCCAGGCTTTGAAAGACCGCTCGGTGATAATGTATCCGTTAATATCTGCAAGGCAGGAATTAACGCGGCCGAGCACGGAGACAGAATCTGCTGCTCCCAACAAAAACAAAGAGATGGGGGAATGAGATGGCACTGCGAATGAAATATATATTGAATAGGGAAAATCGCAATTGCAAAAATTGAAGGTTGGCAGGAGGCTGTCAATATCATGAAGAATTCACTCGTAAACTCCCTTTTTGATTTATATACAGATAATCCCGATGAAGCCTCTTATCGAATAGCAGGTAATATATATGCCAAACGGTATTGGAAAAGTGGAAGGATGTATTTTTATTATACAGTAAACTTACGACTTACCGATGAGGATGAAAATATTGTTATGACTTTCAAAAATTCAGAACCTTTCTGTCAACCCAAGCTCGGTGACTTTACAGATGAAATTGTCAAATCAATGAGGGGCTTATGAAATTAACTTTGAAGGTTATGCGGAAGGTACTTGTACAAGCAACCAATTCAGTGGTTACCTTTGGTCAAGATGATGGTGATGTATTTGCCATAGATAACTTCAGGTTTTAATCGTTCCCGAGCCCGGCACGCTACTTCTTCTCGGTTTTGGGATTCTCGGTCTTGCATGTCTGCCGCTCAAGGTATAACTGGAAAGAGACGAGGAATCGAGGGTCTAAAAAATCCCGACAAGAAATCCCCTGGTTTAAGCCATGGGATTTCTTATTCTTTGATTCAACGATGATGATATCAAAGCGAATATCATCATTCTTAACGATGCCGACATTGTACGCCGGATTCCGCAGAACCCATGCTTGTGTTGGATGCACGATCCATCAAGCCTGCCTTTCATGTGTTTGAAATTTGAGGCATTACTGTATCGAATATCCTTCGGAAACAGTGGTTTGATACTTGCGCCTTTATGAATTTAAAAATATAAGTATTTGTAATGATCGATATAACTCAAGCATGCCACATCGTGGCATGCCTATTGCTGTACATTTTGAAAGATGGGTTTTTTCAAAATATGAATGCCGGTAATAATTGCAGGTGCAATAATCTCTGTTTCATGAGGAGGAAACCATGAAAAATTTAAGAAAAATGTGCTTCATTTATTTTTTACTGTTTACTTTTTCCGTGGCATTCCAGGTAACACCGTCACATGCTGATGAAAATGATGTAAACGGTACAAAGGATTCAGGAACGATGGCAAATGCGGCCCAAGTCCAGCATGCTCAAAATTTAGCTGAGGATGCAGCGCTTCGAGATCCCCGAGTTTCTTCTTTAAACGAATATCTGGCATACGCAGAACAGGAATTAAAGGATGCTGTTCTGTCAAAAGACCAGGAACGGATCGATGCGGCTCAAAAGGCTTATGATTCAGCGAAGGCGAATTATGAGAAAGCTTATGCCGAAGAGGTCACGGCAACGAGAGAAGAAATAGCAGCTATGAGAGAACAGGATATGGGGTGGGGAGAAATCGCTCACAAGCTTGGGGTTCATCCCAGTGTGCTGGGGCTTGGAAATGCAAAACAAAAGAATTCTTTACGGAATCAAGTGCAGGCAAGGGAACAGAAACAAACGACAAGCCAGGGCACTTCAAGTCAAGCCGATAAGGGCAAAGGTCTTGGATTGGGGCGCGCAGGTGATACAGACGGCAAAGGAAAAGGTCAAGGAAGTTCTGCCGGCCGTGGTGGCGGAAACAGTGGTGGTCACGGCGGTGGCCACGGCGGAAGCGGTGGTCATGGTGGCGGCGGTGGCCATGGCGGTGGTGGCCAGGGCGGTGGCGGTGGCAATAAGTAGTTTTGTGATTCAAAATTAAGATGAAGATGAGGCAGGTCCGAAGACAAGACCTGCCTCATTTATATGTAGCTGTTTTATATAAGAATCTTGTGATAAACTCCTACGATTGGAAGTCAGAATGAGGACTCATCAGCATCTTTTCATTTTGCAAAAAATACAAATTTTATCTTAATCACCTGCCCAGCCATATGTAAATCATCAAAAATGCTGAAAACTGTAAAATCAGGTGTAAAATTGTCGGAATTCTTTACAACTTTGAAATTTTGCTGTGATGCAGTGGTTGCAAGGGTTTCAGCGAATTTATACTATTGCGAAGCCAAAAAGTGTCGAACTGCTTTACAAACAGCAATCATGTTTTTCAAAGAGCATTCTTGAATATATCAATCAGACTGATAGGTTACGAAATTGGTATATATCTTGCTAATTTTAACATTATAAAATTTTTGAAAGGAGGTGAAACAAGTGACAAGATATTCGCGTTTCTTGGTATTGACAGTTCTTATAATTTTTATGGGGGCTGTAAGCGCTCAAGCGGGATTGATGGGATACTATTATAATTTAGACACAAGTCATCCCGATGTGGAAACTGATATAACCGGCCTGAAGACTGGTATGGTGGAAAGTAGCTTGACCGGCCCTACCCCGACTTTGACAGCATACGGGGCTACACTGGTTAATCAATTTGACTGGTGGGATAACTCATATTCTGCATTCTCAAGAGTTGATTCTGATGAAGATCTTAAGAATAACTTTGCATCTAGTTGGTTTCCCGTAAACGAGGGTCTTCCCGGCGATCCTCTTCATTTTGCCGTACACTGGACAGGACAGTTTTATGTAGCTGCAGACCAAAACTACAACTATACAATGGGTTCTGATGACGATTCATGGCTCTTCATCGATGATCAGTTGGTTCTTGACCTGGGTGGCATCCATGCTGTAACGTACACTAATTATAGTTTATTTCTTACAGAAGGCTGGCACGACATCGATATTTTCTTTGCTGAAAGGCATACCTCGCAATCAGGATTTCAGTTGAACTTCTTCAGCGATTTGGTTCCCCAGGCTCCCGAACCAAGCACACTGCTTCTCGTCGGTTTAGGACTGCTTGGTCTTATGGGACTCAGAAGAAAGTGATAATCAAATAATCTTTAAACAAAGAAAGCAGAGTCTTTGCAGCTCTGCTTTTTTTATAATTAGATTAGCATCTTTGTACAAAAGGAATATGCAAATCTACCTTGTACGTTTAGATGTCCAACTGATGAAAACTGATAACCATATAAAAAGGCAAGAAACGGGGGTCATTGACTATTGACTAAGCTTTCCCGTAATCAGATCTCCGTCGGTTTATATTGCAACCTCAAAAAAATTTCTACGTCTTGCAAATCTATGTTTCTGATATCACTTTTTTGAATACTATTTATTATGAAAATATATGGTTTAATCTTCAATTACATCCCCCATTCGTCCCCCAGCCTATTTTTACACCTTGTAACATATTGATATTATAATCTAATTTACATCGGTGTGTGGGTTCGATTCCCATGCACTTCCGCCAGTTTATCGTCGGAGAGGACGTGGTCCGACTTGGGGAACTGAATTGGCAAAAAGCAGGGGGTGGCTGAACATGGCCACCCCCTTTTTTTACGATATCTATCGTATGAATGGTCTTATTTCGTGTAGATCCGGTAGTCCACCACCGCTATCCCCTGCTCGTAAACCAGGACGGGGTTGAGATCAATCTGGTCGATTTCGGAATGATCCGATACAAGTTGGGATATTGCTTTCATGAGTCCCACAAGGGTTTTCATGTCTTTCGGTTTCTGACCGCGAACACCGGCCATCAGAGGATACCCTTTAATATCTCTCATCATCCCGAGAAACTCCTCTTCCTCGGCGGGGAGGAGACAGAACTGTACGTCTTTGTATATCTCCGTAAAGATTCCTCCCAGGCCGAACATGAGGGACGGACCGTACTGGGGGTCAGTCGTAACGCCCAATATCACCTCCAGCCCCCCCGGATTTGCCATGGGTGAAACGGTGACACCGTCTATGGCGGCCTGAGGAATCTGTCTCTTCACGGACGATACGATTTCTTCATAGGCATTGCGGACTTCATCGTCGCTGGAAAGATTGAGCCGCACGCCCCCTACGTCACTTTTGTGAGACACATCAGGTGAATCCACTTTCAGTACGACCGGCAGGCCTAGTTCTTCGGCCCGTGCAACAGCTTCGTCCGCAGAGACGGCTGAAAGTGCATCAACTGCGGGAATGCCATATTCCCTCAGCAGGGCCACGGCTTCGGAAGCCGGTATCAAGCGCAGTGATGTCGGCGCTTCGTGGATCTCTTTTACGGCGGATTTTTCTTCACGCTCGTCGAAACGAAAAAACTGATACAACGCCTTGATTCCCCGCTCGGGTGTGGGAAATGCGGGAGCTCCTTTTTGGTGCATGAGGGCCGTTTCCTCACGTTCGACATCGGCGCCACCACAGAAAATGACCAGTTCCGATTCGCCGGGGGTAACCATATCCGAGGCCCCGTGAATCGGGTCGCCAAACAGTACCACCATGATGTCGAATTCTGATCGGGCTTCCTTAATGACCCGGGCATACAGACTTGGATCGGTTATGGCATCGCCGGTGAGATCGACGGGGTTGCTGACACCGCAGTGATCCGAAAGGAAGGATCTCAAACGTTTCTGCAGCGACGCACTCGGGACAGGAACCTGAAATCCCAGTTTCTCCGCCGCGTCAATCGAAAGGATGGCGATCCCTCCGGAACTTGAAATCGTCAGCAGGCACTTTCCCGGAGGTTTTTTCATATAGGCAAGGATCTTGGCAAAATCATAAAGCTCTTCAAGCGTTTCGGCCCTGTGCACTTTATATTTTTTAAATATGGCATCGTAAATCGCATCGCTGCCCGCCATTGATTTGGTGTGACTTTCGGCGGCCTTCCGACCCCAGGCCGTCCGTCCGGCCTTTAAAATCACCACCGGCTTTGTCGCCGTTGACAGGGCCTCGAGAAAAACGTCCGGCCTTTTGACTCCTTCCATATAAAGGGCGATCACTTTGGTGTTCGGGTCATCGTTAAAATACCGAATGCAGTCCGATTCGTCCACATCGGCTCGATTTCCCAGGCTGACAAATACACTCACGCCGAGATTATCTTCGCTGGCCCAGTCCATCAGCGCCGCTCCGACTGTACCGCTCTGGGCGATAAATGCCATTCCCCCCTTGTTGGTCAACAGCGGCCAGGAAGCACAGAGCTTAGAATAGGGACTGTTGACCCCCTGACAATTGGGACCGATGACCCTGATGCCGTACCGTTCCGCGATAGCGGCCATTTCTTCCTGCAGTCTTTCTCCTTCTACTCCGGCTTCTGCAAAGCCTCCCGTGACGACGATTGCCGCCTTCACCCCTGCTTCGCCACACTGATGCAGTGCCCCCGGAACCATCCTGGCAGGAATTAATATAACAGCCAGGTCCACAGCTTCCGGTGTTGAACCGATATCTTTATAAACCTTCAGGCCCAGAAGTTCGTCCGCCTTTGGGTTGATCGGATAGATCGGTCCTTCAAATCCGGCGTGAATCAGATTATACAGGACATCATGGCCCAGTTTCCCCGGTGTGCCCGAGGCTCCGATGAGCGCCACGCTGCAAGGCCTGAAGACGGCGTCCATTGTTTTCAACAATTCCATATCCCCTCCTTATTCTGTGGTTATTGTAAAGACAAAAAGTGTGATAGGGCGCCTTGACAGGATGGAATACACTACCATAGCCATTCGGCATTTTCCACGATTATGTTCGGCCAATACTATTCCCACTGATCGAGCATGAAACGATCCAGACTGATTTCTTCTTGATATAAAACAACTTTTTGACTATAAGTGAGGACTCAATCGGAATGTCGCTGCCGTGCAGGGGCGGCGCACCTGAATGTACACGCATCAAACATACACTGACCGAACGAGAAGGGTCAGAACGGGGGAGGTAATATTTATGAGAATCAGAAAGGCGGGAAAGATTACCGATAATCTCTGGTACCTCGGACGCGAAGAATCAGGGGTCTATCTTCTTGAAGGCGCGGACAATTCAATCATCATCAACGGAGGACTCAGTTACATTCTGCCCGATGTACTTCAACAGATGAAGGATTTCGGAATTAATATGAACAAGATCAAAAGACTCCTCGTTCTCCATTCCCATTTCGATCATGCAGGCATCGTTCCTTACTTCAAACGGACCTATCCGGAAATAGATGTTTGTGCCTCCGAACCGGCGTGGAAAATATTTTCCATGCCTAAGGCAATCGAAATAATGAATCAATTCGGTCAGCTCGTAGCCGATCGGATGGGAGAGGGCGATGGGCTGAAACCTTACGACCATCTCTGGCGTGATGATATAACCGGCACGACCGTATCCGAGGGCAACAGGATTGATCTTGGCGGAGTGGAACTGCATATTATGGAAACGCCCGGACATTCGCATTGTTCGATAACAGCCTATGAACCGACCATGAAAGCGCTGTTTGCTTCCGACGCAGTCGGTATTCCCTATAAGGACACTGCATTCCCATCAGGCAATACAAATTACACTCAATTTCAAGAAACGCTTCAGCGATTGCGACCTCTTCGGGTTGAGTACATCTGTGCTGATCATTACGGCTACATAATCGGGGAAGAAGCATCTACATTTATCGATGAATCAATCGAAGAAGCCCGCAAGATGCGAAGAGAGATGGAGAATGTGTATCGAAAAGTGGGCGATATCGACGTCGCCGCGGCTTCCATAACCTCTACTTTCTATGAGAGAAGCCCCGATTATTTCATTTCCTCCGATATTCTTGAAGGGGTTTTCAAACAGATGGTCAAACATCTGTCAAAGAGCATGTGAAGGGGTAAAAAACGAAAGGAGCAGGCAACCGTAAGAAAATACCATGACGCTATCGGGTGGTCGTAACTGCCTCTCCACTGGTGGATAGACAATTGCGGCCGGTTCATACTATCGAGAGGTTAACCAAACACAGGGTGGCCCTTCGCCTGTCATTGCCCTTCTGTGCTTGTACAGCAGTCAAGAGGAGTCAATCGTCGGAATTCTTTACAATTTCTGAATTCGAGATATATCCAATAATAACAATTTAATAGACTCTTCAAACCTGTTTTATCTCAAAAACTGTCGAATTACTTTACACATTCGAGACACGCAAATCACTAATTTCCACTCGCAGGCATATGTAAGAAAGAATCAAAGCAAATAATAACTTACATGATTCAAGGCTGTTATAAAGGAAATCACATGATATTCGTTAAAGGATCCTGCCTGAGCATATTTCTTGCAGTTTTTTCAGTGAAGATAGTGGTGACGGACATGTTCTTTTCACTAAGCCGCAAGGTGGATTGTCCACCTGTTAACAATGAGTTACACTACCAATCCCTTTATCCCGCGGATCAGGAATCTTGCCAAGGAGCATGAAAAAATGTCCAAAGGAACAATAATTCGTTTTTATTATGATAAAGGATACGGTGTCATCGACAACGATGAAGGCGGCTTTATTTATGTCCATTACAGTGCCATGAAAGGCGAAGATTATTATCGCTTGAGGGAGGGTCAGCGTGTCACCTTCGATGTCAGGAAAAGCAAAGAAGACATATGTGCCACTAATGTGAGGACGATCCAGTGACGGTATAAGCCGACAGCGTGCTGATTTTATCAGATACGGAACTTCTCGGACAATCGATAGTAACCCATTCGATCTTGCTCCTTACAGTTGACCTGTCCCACAAAAAAATCGTTCTGACACTCAAGAATGGTGCCATGTAGGAGTCAGACGACGCGACCGAAGGAGGTTATAACAAATGTCGCAGGGAACGGTTATTTTTTTCAATAATCAAACGGGATTCGGCATTATTGCAGAAGATAAAGGTTTCAAAGTTTTTGTTCACCGAAGCGCCCTGCAAACCGAGGGATTCAAGACCTTGCAGGAAGGGCAGCGCGTCTGGTTCGACATTCAGGAAACACCGAAAGAACCTTTGGCAATAAATGTCAAATCCATCTAGGAGGGACGACCGGTTACAGTCATCCGGCTTACCGATCGAGGCACTCTGTGAGCATCCACATATTGCATGGTGGACGAGGGAAAATCCCGCCATGCAATGTACCAGCTCAGCGAACTCGTGCCTGTCGCGCGATTGTCAGACTACGTTTCACCTCTCTGTGCATAGAAATAAGAGGCATGGCTGGGATAATAGGCATGGTGTCCGCATTCAAAATTCCAATTGATCAAACATCATACCAGAGAACGTACTTCCGAACTGCAGTGTGAAGATCATGCACGGCACCCCGCAAACTCTTGCTCTTGACCCGGCGATGTGTACTTCCTTATGAGATTCTACTGATTTCGGATCATCGCTGCCAGCCTTGATCAATGATAACATTTCACGCATACGAACCGCCGCATGTGATTCCTTCTTCACATTTTTTACATCGGATGGTATCATCCGCCAACTGTCAGCGACATGGGTAATGACCATGGCGAAGCCGGAATTCATCCCCGGCTAAGGAGAATTATCGTGGAACTATCACGGGTAAGATTCATCATTATTATAGTGACTGCCCTTTGTTGCGGTTGTGCCGCATTCGGGAAAAACAAAGAAGTTCAAACCTTCAGCGCTGCTTCTATTGATAAGCTCGTACCCGGGCAAACAACGGCGGCGGATGTAACCCAGATGTTCGGGGCGCCATTGCAGGTTGTCAAAATGTCCAACGGGAATGCGTATGTGTACAAACGCTCCGTTGCAAAAGGAACGGTCGTCTGGCTACTCTTAATCAGTTTCGGTAATTAGGGCTTGCTGAAAAAGTCATAATCCACACATTCATCATCAGGCAAGGCATGATACCGTTTATATTACACACCAAGCGCCATACTCCTGATCAGGCATAAATGCTGCCTGATGATGAG
>Ga0209614_1000846_pt1 | contig 25476 bp, 26 predicted proteins | sample BlaSprsedimmetaG_FD_185484 | JGI IMG/M metagenome (GOLD analysis project Ga0209614, IMG submission 185484) | Hot spring sediment bacterial and archeal communities from California, USA to study Microbial Dark Matter (Phase II) - Blank Spring... ... | reverse complement strand
TTTTACACTATCAAGTCTTTCAAAGAAAGCTGTCTAGGTCTCATTGTCGTGCGCATTTTTATTGGCTCGTGCCTTAGACTCTGCTTCTATCTGCATGAGGTGTTTTGTGATCTATTTTGGCATGGCACGCATAGGGGGATCCTCGTCGGTCATAACCCCTTACATGACACGTTTACACGGTGTACTTTGATCAATGCGTATTTGACTCTTTGCTTCTTTCTTTTGAAAGGGTATCTTCGACGCAAATGGTGAACTTCATTGTGTGCGATTTGGGTGCAGGCAGGGATTTGTCATTGAAATCTTGCCATCATCAAAGCACTGACGAATGAGTGAAAAGGGCTTTAGAGGGATTGCATTGCTTTGAGGGTCGCTAGGAGTGCACCGAGTTTGTTTTTGACCTCCAGGTACTCAAGTTGGGGGATTGAGTCTGCTACGACTCCTGCACCTGCTTGGAGTGTGATGGAGTCAGGTTTGATCAGTGCGGTACGGATGGCGATAGAGGAGTCCATATCGCCGTTAAATGCAAAGTAGCCCACTGATCCTGAGTAGAACCCGCGCTTGAGTCCTTCATACTCTGCGATCAGCTCCATCGCTTTGATCTTTGGTGCACCTGTCATGGTACCGGCGGTAAATGTCGCCGCAAAGAGGTCAAACATATCCTTACTCTCATCGATCATCGCTTCGACATCGGAGACGAGGTGCATGACATGCGAGTATCGCTCTACGCGCATCATCTCTGTTACCTGTACTGTGCCGACTTTTGCCACACGTCCGACATCATTGCGTCCAAGGTCGATCAGCATCAGGTGCTCAGCACGCTCTTTGGGGTCTGCTAGAAGCTCAGCTTCAAGCTCTTTGTCCCGCTGATGGGTTTTGCCTCTTTTGCGCGTACCTGCGATCGGGCGTAGGAGTATTTCGTGGTTGGTTAGCCTTACCATTACCTCAGGGCTTGAGCCACAGATAGCAAAATCTTCATACTCAAGCAAAAATAGATAAGGGGAAGGATTCTTTGAGCGCAAAACCCTGTAGAAACTCAGAGGATCGATCTTGCCTTTCTGTGTATAGCGGTTGGAGAGCAGTATCTGGAAGATATCCCCAGCACGGATGTGCGCTTTGCACTCATCGACCATTTCTTTAAAGCGTTCTTCTGCGACACTGAACTCACCTTCGCTTTCCAACTCAACGGGTTGAAGTGACATCGGTGTACAGATATCTCCAAGAGATTTTTCGATCTCAATGAACGCATTGTTCATACATGGATCATTGAGGATAAGTGTCAGTTTGGCATTTTTATGCGAGTAGGCCATAATGATCGATGGGCGCACCAGATCCATATCTGGTGTGTTGAGCGGATCATAGAGGTCATCCATGCTCTTTTCTAATACCGGCTCAAAGACTTTGACCATGTCATACCCGATAAACCCGATAAACCCATCAACAAATGAGAATCCGACCTCTTTGGCTTTTGCCTGATACGCTGCCTGATCCAAAGAGGCATAGTATGATTTCAGAAAATGGAAAGGGTTCTCTTTAAGCTTTTGCTCTACTCCATTTTGATCGGTATAGTGTGTTGTTTTATCTTTATAGCTCAGACGCTCCAAAGCCCCTATGGTGATAAAAGAGAAGTTTCCATCTGCTGTATTGACAACGCTTTCAAAGAGCATCGTGATCTCACTGGGGAAGAGCGTTTTGATCTTCCCGTAAAGTGCTACTGGTGTGAGTTGGTCAAATAGTAGGGTTTTATGCATGATTACTTCTTGTCAACCACAAATGCGCTTTTGTTGATGCGGTCCTTGACTTTGACCAGTGCACGCTCTGCAGATTGTCTATCCGGATAGGGGCCGATAAGGAGTTTTCTAAGGCCCCTTGGAGATTTATTGGAGAACGTATATGCCAATCCGTTTTGGGAGATCCTATCTAAGAAACGTTGGCTTGGAACCTTGCTGAAAGCACCAACCTGGATATAATAGCTGCCAGTCTGTGTCTGTCGTGTATGAACTATTTGAGGGTCTGTAAGCACGTTTGCAGGTCTTGTTTTTTGTTCTTTTGCCACCCTTTTTGTGCTCTGACGAACCGTTTGCTGTGTGGCTACTTTCACATTCTCTTTAACAGTTGGATGTATCGGAGCTGGAGCAGATACACCACCAAGATCCAAAATATCCGTAGCTTTCTCTCCCTCGACTTTTGGTCTTCCTGCAAGCGCAGGTTCCTTTTTTGTTTCGACTTTCAACTCTTGAGCGACTGATTGCTGAGGTGCTTTTGATATCTTCGTGGTCTCTTTTCTTGCTGGTGCAGGGATCTCTTCTGTCACTTTTTGGAGTATCGCCCCTTTGGAGATATCACGCAGGTCCTCTTTATCTTCTGAAGACGCTGACGGCTCAGAAGTCTCACTCTCAGGATCTGTGACACTTTGTAGCGTCAGGTCAGAACTGATCATCTCTGTCTCATTCTGTTCAAAAAGAAGCTGATTTTGTGTTGGATCCTTGAGTAGGATCTTGGTAAAGACGATGGAAGCGATCAGTACAACAATCGCCAACGCAATAATTGTCAGAAAACTTTTTGCCTTGCTGGATGGCTTTGATTGTATATCATCGATAATAAGGTCATCAAGATTATGATCGTTCATAGCAGAAAAACTCTCCCAAATAAATTTCAATCGATTATATCATATTTATCTATATAGATGATTGTAAGCTAATAGCTATACCCCCGACGATACACTAAGCGAATCTCATGGACCATTTTATAGGCGCTTCATGATGAAAAGTTTAAACAAAAACGACACAAGAATATATGATCAGTGCCATTAGCAATACAAGTAAATCCATGTGTGCTCTTTGCGATGAGAGTACCAACATAGAAAGATATTGAGCGTTTTGCCAAAAAGTTATCCAATCAAACAATGGTCAAAAAGTATTTTTGATTGTAGATAACCTATTCTTGGATCAAGCAGCTAGTGATGTGCACACAACATCTTGCTGAAGAGGTATGCCAAAAACACTCAGTGTAGAGTAATCTGCACGACTTCTTCTTTCTTCTCTCTTGAGAGGGGGTTCTCTGCTTTAGAGTCTTTTGTAGGGAAGCGTAACGATATTGTACGCTTCTGGCAAAGAGCTGTCGGGCAGGCATTTCCATTTTTTTGTAAGCTTTTGCTTGAGCATCTCCGAGAGCTCCTTTAGGCGTTTATCCGCCTCTTGCAAAGAGAGCCTCTCTACTTTGATAAATACCTGTATGCGTTCTTCGCTCTTTCCTTGATAGATATGATAGTGCTCTATATCCAATGCGGAAAAAAGGTGCCCAATCAGATGGCGGAACCTTTGGTGCTCCTCCCCTTTGTATTCGATCACGAGGTAGTTGGTATACCCCTCCTCAAGCAGTGATGCAGCGATAGTAAACTCGCGCTTGAGGTGCTGTTCAAGCAGCAGCGGGGTAAGCGGTTCGTCGATACGCTCGAATTTTGCATAGAAGGTGCGGTTGTTGAAGACGATCTGCTCGACGATATTGTTGCGTTTGATAGCGTAGTGGGTATCGATAAGATCGAGGTCAAATACGTTCAACTATTTGACCTCGGCTACAGCTTCGCCCTCCTGAACATAATTCAGGAGGGAAGTTATGGAGATAGTGAAATCGTTTTGAATCATGAATGATTAATAGATCGGTTTGTCGTAGATTTTAAAGTGTGACGCCAATGCCTTCATCTCTTCTTTGATCTTCGCGTGAAGCTGCGTATCATTGATATGGTCAAGTACATCTGCGATCTTATTGGCGATGATGTCAAACTCTGCTTCTTTCATCCCTCTGCTTGTGAGTGCTGGAGAACCGATACGGATACCTGAGGTGACAAACGGGCTTCTTGTCTCACCCGGTACTGTGTTTTTGTTTACAGTGATACCTGCTGCACCGAGTGCCGCGTCCGCATCTTTGCCTGAGAACTCCTTGTTGAGGAACGAAAGAAGCACAAGGTGGTTGTCCGTACCGCCGGATACGACATCATATCCTCTTTTCATCAGTACATCAGCAAGTACGGCTGCATTGGCTTTGACTTGTTTTGCATAGACCTTCCACTCAGGGCTCAGGTTATGTTTGAAACCTACTGCTTTTGCTGCAACCACATGCACAAGCGGACCACCCTGAAGACCCGGGAAGATCGCAGAGTTGATCTTCTTGGCGATCTCTTCATCATTTGTTAGGATCATGCCACCACGAGGACCTCGAAGTGTTTTGTGCGTTGTTGTGGTCACCACATCTGCATACGGGAACGGGCTTGGGTGTTCACCTGCACATACGAGTCCTGCGATATGTGCGATATCAGCAAGAAGGATCGCGCCTACTTCATCGGCGATCTCGCGGAACTTTTTGAAATCGATCTCTCTAGCATATGCCGAAGCACCACAGACGATGATCTTTGGCTGTACGATCTTAGCGATATCCATTACTCTGTCGTAGTCGATGCGTCCGTCAAGCTCTACACCGTACGTAAAACTCTGGTAGTTCTTGCCGGAGAAGCTCGGTTTGGAACCGTGGGTAAGGTGACCACCGTGGCTAAGGTCCATACCGAGGATCTTCTCTCCGGCTTTCAGGAGTGCAGCGTAGACCGCACCGTTTGCCTGAGAACCTGAATGCGGTTGCACGTTTGCATAGGCGCAGTTGAAGAGCTCGCACGCTCTGTTGATCGCCAGTTGTTCTACCACATCGGCATTTTCACATCCACCGTAGTATCTTTTATATGGGTAACCCTCTGCATATTTGTTCGTAAATACCGAGCCCATCGCTTCCATGACAGCTGGAATGGTAAAGTTTTCACTTGCGATCATCTCAAGGTGATCGGTCTGTCTTTCCAGTTCATCATTGATTGCTTCAAAAATTTCCGGGTCGAATGTTTCCAATGCGTATGACATGTTATTCCTTTTTCCGATGACATCGGTGGGTAATTTATTGAATGTATTTATAGCAAATTTCGGCTAAGGGGAGGGTGAAATCAAGAGAATTTATCTTTTAATTTATCAATGAGTTTGCGTTGCAGGGTAAGAGTACCCCGCCCATAAAAGGGCGGCAGACTCCGCCTTACTTTTTGTTGGCCGCTCTCTTTTTGCAGGCATCGACATCGATACAGAACATTCCTTTGCCTTTTTTGGCAGGCTTAAGATCTTCTGCGACATCATGGCCACACTTCTTGCACAGGCTCTGTAGATCGCAAAGCGGCTGCAGTTCCGGACGCGGCACTTCTGGTTTCATCGCAGGGAAGAGAAGCACATCACGGATAGAGTGCTGGTTGGTGAGCATCATCACAAGGCGGTCGATACCGATACCTTCCCCCGCAGTTGGGGCCATACCGTAGCTGAGTGCTTTGACATAGTCTGTGTCCATATGCATCGCTTCGTCATCGCCTGTTGTTTCTTTCGCATCGACCTGTCTTTTGAAACGCTCATACTGGTCGATGGGGTCATTGAGCTCAGAGAAGCCGTTAGCGATCTCTTTGCCCGCTATGAAGAGCTCAAAACGCTCTGCGATATCAGGGTTACTATCGCTTCTTCTCGCAAGTGGTGAGATATCTACTGGGAAGTCAGTGATATAGGTAGGGTTGATCAGCTTCCCTTCCACGAACTCATCGAAAAGTTCTGCCTGGAGATATCCTAGAGTCAGGTTCGGATCCACCTCGATGTTGTGCGCTTTGAGGTAGGCAACGATCTTCTCCTTGTCATTGGTGATCTCCGTAGGTACACCACCGATCGTTGTCAAGGATTCGATATAGGGTACCTTGGCAAATGGTGTGGAGAAGTCGATCTCCAGCTCGCCATAGGGGAGTTTTCTCTCCAGCCCCAAATGATCGAAGAGGTAGTCAAAGAGCGCCTCAGTGATCTGCATCAAGTCATCATATCTGTGGTAGGCCCAGTAGAACTCGATCATCGTGAACTCGGGGTTGTGGGTATGGTCCATCCCCTCATTTCTGAAGTTACGGTTGATCTCAAAGACCGCTTCCATACCCCCCACGATCAGACGTTTAAGGTAGAGTTCTGGAGCGATACGGAGGTATCTTTCCACATCCAGCGCATTGTGATGCGTAATGAACGGTCTAGCGTTGGCTCCACCCGGGATCGGGTGCATCATCGGTGTCTCTACTTCCAGGAAGTGCTTCTCCTCAAAAAATCTTCTCACTAGTGATACGATCCTGCTTCTCATGATAAAGGTCTCTTTGACCTCTGGGTTCATGATCATATCAAGGTAGCGCTGTCGGTAACGGAGCTCGGGGTCCTGCAAACCGTGGAACTTCTCAGGCAGCGGAGAGATCGCCTTACTAACGATATGCATCTCTTTGCAGTGCAGGGTGATCTCACCAGTCTGAGTGACGAACGGAAAACCTTTTGCTTCGATGATATCGCCGACCTCAAAGAGCTTCTTGACGGTGTTGTTGTAGTACCCTTCGGGGAGATCGTCACGGCTGTAGTAGATCTGCACAAGGCCTTCACTGTCCTCTATCTTCGCAAATGCCGCTTTACCCATGATACGCACAAACTTGATACGTCCTGTGAGCGTGTACGATCTAGACTCATCCTTCTTTACTTCTGCATCCATTGCAAGAAGGTCTTTGTTCTCGCTGAGAAACTCTCTGGAAGGCTTGCCTTTCTTGACCTGGTTGGGGTAGGGGTTGATCCCTTCCTCTCTTAGTTTTTCTGTTTTTTTGATACGTTCCTGGATATAGTGATTATCAAATATCAAAGTGGCTCCTCATATACGTTGATTCTTTTTTTGTGTTGCCCAAGAGGTATTAGGCTTTCGATTCCGTTTTCTGGCATGTTTCGCATATCCCTATGATCTTCATTGTATGGTCTGTCATTTTGAAGTTGAACTTCCTAGCGATCGCCTCCTGACGCTCCTCAATGATCTCATCATAAAACTCGATGATCTTTCCGCATTTTGTGCAGATGAGATGGTCATGATGTTTTTTTAGCCCCATTTCATACTTTTTGCCCTGAATGCCAAAAGAGATGGAACTGACGATATAGGACTCCTCAAGGAGTGTGAGGGTACGGTAGACCGTGGCGATACCGATATTGACATCCGGATATGCTTTTTTGAGTTGCATATAGATCTCTTCAGGGGTATAATGCCCCTTGTTTTGATAGAGGAACTTCAAGATAAGTTCCCGCTGTTTGGTAAATTTTAGTGCGTTGTTTTTGAGCAGTTCTTTAAATTTTTCTAAAAGTTTATCATATGAGATCATCATCTGCCTTTTTATGGTATTGTTGCATTGCTATGATTGTGCTCTTCTGCGATCGTGTTTTTTGCCAAGGGTAGTGAAGTTGCGTTGGTTTCGTTTGTTTCAGAGAAAGAGACTGCTTCAAGGCTCAGTGCGTTTGTGTCCAGATTGATCAGGTAAGACCCAGCACTATAGAGATAGGGAAAGAGTTGGCTGCCTTGCGTATAGGCTTCAACTTTCTCTTTGATCAGTTTTACATTTGAAAGGGCGGTTACGATCAGTGCAAAGAGGATGAAGTACTTTCCTCCGCCGATAACAAGCCCCAGAAGACGGTTGATCAATCCCAATCCGCTCGCAGAGGTGAGTTTGGATAACAGTACACCCATCAGTGTTGCTCCCCCCCATATCATGATCAGGACTGCAAGAAAACCGATCAGCTTGAGTATCGCAGAGTTATCAAGCTGTAGGAAGTTGGCTTCGATAAACACAGCGGCTTTTTCTGAGAGGCGGGAAGCAAAGTAGACCCCTGCGATCAGTCCGGCCAAACCAAAAAACTCTTTGATGAAACCATTCACAAAACCTTTTATCCCAAGAATAATGATGATCGCACCTATCGTGACATCAAAGTAGTTGAAGTCAACCATTGAAAAGTTTTCTAGTGAAAAATCCATGCGCTTACCTACACTCCAAGATTATTTTTTGTATTGTATCGAAAAAGGCTTAGTGCCTACACCTTTAGTTCAGAGGGTTTATTGGCAAACTGAAGCGCGACATCACGGCTGATGAGACCCTGGGAAAGGTATTTTTGAAGCGCTTGTGTCTGTGTCTGCATCCCTGTATCACCTTGCCCCAGCTGCATCTGGGAGTAGATCTGGTGTACTTTATCCTCACGGATAAGGTTCGCGATCGCGTGGTTGGTGATGAGTATCTCTGATGCGGCGATACGCCCTCCGCCCAGTTTAGGAAGCAGTGACTGCGCGATCACGGCGATCAATGAAGTGGAGATCATTGCACGGATCTGGGGTTGTTCATCCCCGCTAAATACGTCGATGATACGGTTGATTGTTCCCGCTGCCGAAGAAGTATGCAGTGTACCAAATACCAGGTGTCCAGTTTCCGCAGCCGTCAGAGCAGCTTCGATCGTCTCCTTGTCCCTCATCTCCCCGATGAGGATGATATCCGGATCCTGACGCATCGCATATTTTAGCGCAATGGCAAATGTTTTAGTATCTTCCCCCACACCCCTGTGAGAGAAAACACTTTTTTTGTTCTCGTGGATAAATTCGACAGGATCCTCTACGGTGATGATATGTTTCTGCTCGGTTTCATTGATCTCGTTGAGCATGGCTGCAAGTGTGGTGGACTTACCCGAACCTGTCGGCCCGGTGACCAGGATGAGCCCCTTTTCGCGTTTGACGAGTTTTTTATAGACCTGTGGTGCTCCTAGCTCATCTAGTGATGGGATATCGATGGGAATGATCCTAAATGCCGCAGCCATATCCCCTAGTGCTTTATAGTAGTTTGCCCTAAAACGCCCGATCCCGGGTAGCAAAAGTGCGAAGTCGAGCTCATCGTGCTCTTCAAAAGCCTGTTTCTGTTTTTCGGTGATCAGGGAGTAACACATCTCTTCGATATCCTCACCCGTAAGTTTGGGAAGGTTGACTGGTTTGAGTCTCCCGTCAAGTCTGATCTGCGGTTCTGTCCGGCTTACGAGGTGAAGGTCTGAGGCGCCATATTTTACGACGCTTTGGAGTAGTTTTTTGATATCGAAGCTTGCCATCGACTATCCTTTAGTGTAATTTTTCATTGTATACATTCTCATTATACCCAACGATTACATCATTGTCCAATGTAATCACGGGACGTTTGATCAGCCTATTCTCTTTTGCCAACCATGCTTTTTTGCCCTCATGATCGAGATTGAGCTCTTTGAGCTTAAGGGTACGGTAGGTAGTCCCTCTGGTATTGAAGAGTGTATCGATCTGGCAGTATTGTAGCCACTGTGAGATCTCACCCTCCGATACGGGTGTCTCCCTGAAGTCTACAAACTCGAACTCCACGCCATGACTTTTGAAGTATTTGAGCGCTTTGCGTACCGAGTCACAGGTTTTGATGCCGTATACTTTGATCACAGTGCGCCCTATTCGATAATCGCTGGCACGATAAAGAAATCATCCCTCGCGTTGGGCGCATGACGGAGGAGATCTTTTGCAACCTCTACATCACTTTGGGGGATATCCTCCCTCATCGGTGTTCCGCCTTCCAGGGTAGAGAATGTTGCAGAGAGGTTTGCTGTGTCGAGTTCATTGAGATTCTCCACATAAGCAAGAATCTCCGTGAGTTGCTTTTTTACCGCCTCTTTTTTTGATCCATCGATACGTAAGTGTGAAAGTTTTTCTAGTTTAGCCAAAACTTTATCATCAATTTGCATAATTTGCCTTGCTTCTTAAAGATTTTTGCTTATTATATAGCAATTCAGTTTAGATTTACAGCAATAAAGACAAAAGGACAATGATGCTACAACTCGATATGAACTCTCAGGAGTTTAAAGATGAGATGAACAAAACGGAGAAATTTGCCGATAAGGTGTGCGAGTCAAGAGGATGGGTCTACGGTCCGAATGCCGATGTAAATGAAGGTGTGATCATGGGGCTTGCTAGACACAAGCTTCTTTACGGGAAAAGATTCTGCCCCTGTTTTATGGTAGAAGAGGATCCAGAAAAACCAGGAAAATTCAGAAGTACCGACAACCGTATCTGCCCTTGTAAACCGGCGATAGAAAAAGAGATACCTAAGCATGGTGTCTGTCACTGCCAGATCTTCTGCACACCGGAGTATTTTGAAGCGAACAACTAAGCGTTTTAAGTAAAGTGGATAAAATGCGTGCGTATTTTATCGTCATTTTTTAACGCACTCTATGGATTAGAGGTGCCCTAAAGGTATTTGATGCAGTCACCATTAGACAAAAGCGCTATTTGCTCTGAAGCGCTAGAGGCTCTGCTGAAGCAAAGAGCAGAAGGGGAGGCGGATTTTCTGCTCGTTGACGTGAGGGAGGATAGGGAGTATAAGATGGGACACATCAAGGGAGTGGATCTGCTTTTACCGACCTCTTTATTTGACCAGTGGGCGCAGCAGTTTCTTGATGAGCACAAAGATAAAACGGTGATTTTTACCTGCAGAACAGGAAATAGAAGCGCGCAGGTGCAGCATATCTTTAAGCAGCATGGACTAGAACGTGGGATCAACCATGCCGGAGGCATTGTCTCCTTTCGCGGTGAAATAGAAAAGTAAGATGGGCAAGTTACTCTATCTGCATGGTTTTGCTTCTTGCGGGGAGGGAAACAAGTCCAGAGCGCTTGCGGCATATTTTGGCGATGCGCATGTATTTGCCCCCGATCTGCCGTATGTACCGCAGGAGGCCATCGAGATGCTTACAAAACTGATCTCTGCACAAAAGCCCTCCCTGCTTGTGGGTGCTTCACTGGGCGGTTACTATGCGACCTATCTTGCAGAAAAGTTTGATATTCCTGCTGTATTGATCAACCCCTCTTGTGAACCCTGGAAAACCTTAGCGGCTTACACAGGATGGCAGGAGCGTTTTTGCGACGGTGAACGGTTTGAGTTTAAGCCGGTCTATCTGCAGCAGCTTGAGTATCTCTCAGTGATGACCGAGAGATCCAGATATCTAGTGCTGCTGCAGAGCGAAGATGAGGTGTTGGACTATCATGTAGCAAAAGAGCGCTACAAAGATCACAGGGTGGTCGTTGAGTACGGCGGAAATCACCGTTTTGAGAATATCGGTGAGTATCTCTCTCTCATAGAGAGTTTTATGAAATCTTAGGAGAATGCATGAATGTAGTAGACCTCTTGATGAAGGTGTTGAGTTTTGAATCTATCACTCCCGATGATGCAGGTTTACTCCGATATATCGAGGAGTACCTAGATGGATTTGAAGCCACTTATGTCAACAAGGAAGGCGTGAAAAATCTTTTTCTGACCAAAGCATGTGGTGAAGGACCCCATCTTTGTTTTGCTGGGCATGTCGATGTCGTACCGCCGGGTGACGGATGGGAGACCAACCCTTTTGTACCTGTGATCAAAGGGGGGAAGATCTATGCCCGCGGTACCCAGGACATGAAATCGGGAGTGGCTGCTTTTGTGCAGGCACTCAAAGAGACAGATCACTTTTTAGGACGCTTGTCTCTGCTCTTAACCTCTGATGAAGAGGGTGAGGCGAAGTATGGAACTGTGGTGATGCTTGAGCACCTCAAAGAGATCAAGATGCTGCCTGACTACTGTATCGTGGCAGAGCCAACCTGCGAAGAGAAGTTTGGCGATGCGATCAAGATCGGACGCAGAGGATCGATCAATGGATATCTCACGATCAGAGGTAAACAAGGGCATGCGGCCTATCCTGAAAAAGCGGTCAATCCCGTACACCAGATCGCTCCGATCCTCGATAAGATCGCAGGGGTCAATCTTGACAACGGTGATGAACATTTCGCACCCAGTAAAATGGTGATCACCGATATCAGGGGTGGTATGGAGGTGACCAATGTGACTCCTGGCTCACTGAAGATTATGTTCAATGTACGCAACTCCACACAAACCACACAAGAGGATATCCAGCGACACATTGAACAACACTTTAAGGATCTAGACTATACGCTGGAGCTGACACAGGGGTCTTACCCGTTTGTGACAAAGAGAGACTCTGTGATCGTGGAGAAGCTTTCTAGGAGTATTCAAGATGTTACAGGGCTTCAACCCAAATTTTCCACAGCAGGCGGTACCAGTGATGCAAGGTTTATAGCGGCATTGGGTATCGATGTGGTAGAATTTGGTGTGATCAACGATACGATCCATGCCCCCAATGAACGAACCACCATCGATGAGGTAAAAGCGCTTTATCGGGTATTTAAAGCCCTCATCAAAGAGTTCAATGAAAAGTAGAGCGATGAGCAATATGATGAAACTATGGGCCGTTGTGTTACTTTTTGGCACTATGCTCTTTGGTGTAGAGCTACGTTGGGAAGCAGACACGGCAACAGCATCTGCTAAGGCCAAAGTAGAAAATAAACAGGTCATGCCGATAGTCGAGGCCTCCCGCTGTAGGTGGTGTAAAAAGATGAAAGAAGAGACCTTGGCGGATGAAGAGGTGAACGAGCGCCTTCAACGCTACCTCCTTGTCAAGGTAGCACGATGCGACAAAGAGGAGATGAATGTACTCCCTGAGTCCTATTATCCGGCACCTTCCACTTTTTTTATAACACCCGATGGTGAGATGATCGAGAGAGCGATCGGTTTTTTGGAAGCGGAAGAGTGTATCGCTTCTCTCAATGATGTAGAGGCAAACTAGTATCGATGCTGTTCGAACGTCCCCAGTTTACAGAGTATGTGATGGCCAGGCTGGTGACACTGTCACTGACGATTTTTGTCATCATTTCAGTGATCCTAGCGATTTTCATTACCGATACCATGACCCTTACTTTAGTGATCTTCCTTCTTTGGCTTGCTTTTATGATCTTTGTCTTTGCGATCTATCGGGGGGCTTTCAAGATGCAGCGTGAGCTCGGTAAAATCAACCAATATCTCAAAAAGCTCGATACGGTGGATACCATTGATCTAGAGAGCCACTTTTTTACCAGGGAGTTTGAACAGATCAACTTAAACCTCACCAAGGTGCTTGAAAAATCCAAAAAAAGAGAAGAGATCAAACAGCGCTATAACACGAAACTCAAACTCAAAAACCAACAGCGCGCAGATATGATCTCAGCGATCGCGCATGAGTTCAGAAATCCTATGGCTTCAATCATAGGGTATGCTCAGACGCTGCAGGAGGATAAAGATATCCCTCCAGCACTTCATGACAAGTTTCTGGAAAAAATATGTAAAAATGGCGACAAGATAGAGGCACTACTAGGTAGGCTGATACTCTGGAACAAGTTTGAAAGCGGCGAAGCCAAACTGCATCAAAGCACTTTTGATCTTTTGAGTCTTACGCAGGAGGTGAAAAGTGCACTTGTTGATGATAAGTATAAACAGAGGAAGATCATCATACAGGGCAACCCCCGTCAGGTAGAAGCAGACCGTACCTTGATGGAGATCGTCATTAAAAACCTGATCGAAAATGCACTCAAATACTCCAAAGAGGATGTTGTGGTGATTATCGCAGAGGAAACTTTCTCTGTGAGCGACAAAGGTGTGGGTATCTGTGAAGAGGATATGGAGAAAGTGACGAAGAAGTTTTACCGTTCGGGTACACACAACTGGGACAATTCAATGGGGCTCGGACTCTCCATCGTCAAAAAGATCCTTGCATTGCACCATACAGAACTTGAGATCCAAAGCAGACTGGATGAGGGTTCCACCTTCTCATTTAAGATCTGATACGGTTAAATATCTTTCAAAGCTACATCAAATATGCACTATTTTTTTATTTGATCACATCAGATCATTTGATTGATCAGATGAGGTGAACTAAAGTTACAATGTAACAAAGCAATTTTATTGTGATTGGGTATTTAAACCTATGGATCCCCGGGTTGTTGCGATGTATGCCTTTAGGCACAAGCCCGAGGATGACAAGCACAAGAAGTGATAGGCGCTTTGAAAAGGAACTAAAAGAGTTTTCCCACTCCCATAAGCAGCAGCGCGCTCAGAAGACCTGCGGCCACTCCTGCTAGCACATCATCCATCATGACCCCGTAGCCACCTTTCCACTCTCTGTCGATCCAGCCGATCGTAGAGGGTTTCCAGATATCAAACAGGCGGAATGCCGCAAAACTAAAGAGTAGCGTCAGGATCTCTACGTAGGGATAGGAGAGGGTGATCATCGTGGAGTAGGCGATCATCAAAGAGAGCCACATCCCTACCGCTTCATCGATGACGATATGGCTCTGGTCGTGTTCTCCTGTGCGCTTTTCATACTTGTTGACTTCAAAGATACCGATGATGGTCGCTGCGATGGTGAGCATGAAAAGGGATTCTATCCCCAGGTAGTAGATGATCGCAGCACCTACAGGAAGTGCTGCGAGTGAACCCGCTGTGCCGGGTGCTTTTGGTGTAAGCCCGGCGCCAAAAAATGTCAGAAAAAGTTTTTGTATGGTCATCTGTCCGCCTTTATGTGAGTGAAGAGGTCTGATAGAGCTTGATGAGTTTAAGATAGAACTGCTCTTCGCTTTGCTGCTCTAGGAGGCCTGAGCCTGGCATCAGTGAGTAGTGGAGCTCCTGAAGGTTGTCAAAACGGTCAGGGAAGAGCGAAGCAAGGATATTGGCAGAGACCTCTTTACGTACCAGTATCGGCGGTGGTATGAGGCCTGCTTGTATCAGTTTCATAATAGACTCAGAGTGATAGTGTACATGGTGGTGCTGCCCATGCGGGCAGGTCGAGGTGCTCACCAGTGTTTTGCAGATATCGCAGTAGACATACTCATCGATCGTTTTGATCTCTATATCGATATTTTTGCAGGTATCAAAGATCGAACTGAGGCGGTTCTTATCGTAGTAGAGTCCAAGCCCTCCGTGGTTCTTCCCGATCACCAGCTGATGGCAGCCGTAGTTTTTTGCCAAAAGTGCATCAAGGATCAGTTCATTGTACCCAGCAAAAATGTAGGTGTTTTCAAAAGGCAGGATCAGTACTTTGTTTCGCGGCATGAAGTTATCGATAAAGGTTGAGAGGGCATTGTAGCGGATGTCATACCTGAGTCCTTCTGTGTTGAAGGGTTTGCGCAAAAAGATGATCAGCAGGTCATTTTCGCTGATGGCCTGACGTATCATACGCTCATGTGCCCGGTTCAAAGGGTTCGCAGCGAGCATCATGGAGCTGATACGTTTTGCACCGGTTCTGCTGATCATGTTTTTGACACGTTTGAGTGTGTCTTCGATCAGCGGGTAGGTAACCGTATACTTTCCGCTTACAGCGATCTTACCGAGTCTTGAGCGTGTATGTTTGACACCCAGATGGTGGGGATCGGCCGTACCAAAGATCTTGATGAGTCTATCTGTGGGGTTGATAGGAAATGTCTCATCCACGACCAGTTCGCCCACTTTTTTACCTTCGTTGATGAGATCAAGCACTTCACCTTTTTTTGTGTCCTGAAGTACAGCATCGTTCTTTTTCCCTTTGGGGGCCAGTACAAAGGAGAAGGGGAAAGGTATGCCCTTGTACCTCTGTGCCTCATCTACCTCTTTGGCTTCCTGAGCGTTCATCAGCTTATCTACCGGCGAGATCAGCCCTGTCTGTACGAGTGCAAGCGAAGAGAGTGCTTCGGTATCGATATAGAGTGAGCGGTTACTTCGCATAGTGCACTCCTTTTTTGATGTGGCCAGCCACATGAGCCGACTGCTGAAGTCGTCCCAGTGACAACGTAGCTTTTTGGATTTTATTCAAAAAGCGTTCTTTAAAGGTAAGCGCTTCGGTATCGATATAGAGTGAGCGGTTATTTGTTCTTGAAGAGCGCATATTTTTTCCTTTTTTCCCATAAACTTTTTCTTGAGATGCCAAGTTTTTTGGAGAGTTCTGTATCTGGGAATTTGTATTGGAAGCTATTGACGATAAATTTGACATAGTCATCAATAGTCAATATCTCGTTCTGGTCATAGAGCTTGCTGTCGGTATTGAGCGTAATCGTATTGAAATTGCTCTCTAGTGCAGAGGTGCAGCTCAGTATAAAATCATAATCGCGCAAGATCTCAAGTAGCTGTTCCTTCTCTGCTTTTTTGAGCATATGTACTTCTATGATATAGAGTAGAGCATTTGTATTGCTGCTTTCTATCTTCTCTTTCCACTTTTTGTCAGAGAGTGGGATGAAGGTTAGGGATTTGTTTTTTTCTTTTGCATAGCGAAAAACGACTTTGTCCACGAGTCTTTGATAGTTTGTCTCAATCACTACAGGTGTGGTAAGCTCTGGATATGCTTCTATCGTGATCTCTTTGAGAAAATTCTCTAGATATGCTTCATAAAAATTGATACGTCTTTTAAGCTGCTGATACTCCTGGAAGTGGTCGATCTTGCGTACGAGCTCTTCGATCATAAACGGCTTGACAATATAATCTTTTGCCCCAAGTCTTAGCGGCTCACTTACCGTGTCATTGTTGATATAGTTGACCATGAGGATAATGATCTTCTCTTTAAATTTCGTGATGAGTGGTCCGGTATTCTGCCCCGGTAGGTGGGTCGAAAGTAGATAGACATCGCCGTGGGTATCCATAGCCTCTTTCACAGAGCTAAAAATCTCTGTCTCAAACCCCGCTTCATTCAGTTTGGAAGCGATGCTTTGTGCGAGGTATAATTCATTTTCTACGATAATGATCTTCATCACGTTTTACTTTCCTTTATAAAAGCTGTTGCCATGGATAATAGTTCAGGTTTGCCACTGCATGGACAGTGACTCCCTCTTTGCGTCCGATAAATCCGAGTTTTTCAGAAGTCGTTGCTTTGATATTGACCAAATGCGGTGGGATATGAAGCAGTGATGCTAGATTTTTTCTCATTTTTGCTTTATAGGTTCCGATCCTGGGAGCTTGTGCCACGATCGTCATATCGACATTGCCTATCGTATAGCCGTATGAGGTGATACGTTTGAGTGTATCTTGTAGCAGTCTTTGAGAGTCTACCCCTGCATAGTGATTGTCGCTGTCGGGATAAAGCTCTCCGATATCCCCCATACCAGCAGCACCCAATAGGGCGTCAATGAGTGCATGGATCGCAACATCCCCGTCACTGTGTGCTTTGAACCCGTAGTCGACTTCAATGTTGATACCACCAAGCTTCATCTCTTTTCCTTCTTCAAAGGGATGGGTATCGATACCAAACCCCGTGAGTGTACGTGATGAAGGTGGCCTAAGACAGGGGAGTTTTCTTAGGTCTTCAACCGTTGTAAGCTTATGGGCCATGGCCGAACCTTCGATAAAAAGTATCTCCTCACCCAAAGCAGCGATCGCAGAACTTTCATCTGTGAACGTGAAAGAGGTTTTGAGTGCACGTCTGAGGGTATCGGTATGACTTAACTGAGGTGTCTGTATCGTTCGTACTTTTTCCCGATCAATGGGTTTGTCTTCATAATAGAGTGTGTCGACTGCTTTGAGTGTGGGTACGACACAGGCATATTCTCCCCTGGACTCAAGGAGACGGGCAAGCATCCCGGGGTCGATACAGCATCTAGCTATGTCAGAAACAAGCACATAGGGTGTCTTCACAGCGTGCAATGCATGGCTCAGCGACTCCTGGCGGGAACTTCCGCCTGTCACATAGGTGTAGGCCGCAAAGTTTTTCATGAGCGTGATCTCTTCACTCGTCGAGACAATAATGATCTGAGCAAAATGACCGATCTGTTCAAACTGTGTGGCAACATGTAGCCACAATGGAGTCTCTGCGCTATAGAGCCACTGCTTCTTAACTGGTGTAGTAAAACGGGAGGAGTTTCCAGCTCCCAAGAGTACTAAACTAATATCAGACAAACCCAATTCCTTTCTAGCGACCTGCACCGTGTATCAAAATGTAACGTATTATACATAACAAAGCTTGATAAATTCTATACATTCCATAAATAGGATAAAATATATCTGAATTAAATTGGCAGCTTTCAATCAAATTTAAGATTTGCTTGGTATAACTCTTCTACAAAATGTTCAACGATGAGGAAAAGTGATGACAAAAGAAAATGTATTAGAAGCATTGAAAAACGTGACCTATCCGGGGTTTACCAAGGATATCGTCACGTTCGGATTTGTAAAAGACATCATGATTGAAGGTGATGCCGTGGCAGTGACGGTCGATATCACTTCATCCGCAGATGAAGTGAAAGCACAGATCACAGAAGAGGCGACGATTGAGCTGAAAAAGCTTGGTTTTGAGCACATCAGTATCAATGTGAAGGCGCCTCAGGCTCCAAAGCAGATGAGTAACTCGGTGAGTGGTAAAAATATCGCTCCGCATGTGAAGAACTTCCTGATGGTCAGTTCAGGAAAAGGCGGAGTTGGCAAATCAACAACATCTGTCAACATTGCCATAGCGATGGCGATGCAGGGTAAAAAAGTAGGGCTTCTTGATGCGGATATCTACGGACCGAACATCCCTCGTATGATGGGTATCGAAGATCAGAAGCCTGAGATCCAAGGCAACAAGGTGCTTCCGCTTAAAGCATACGGTGTGGAGGTAATGTCCATGGGGTCGCTGATGGAACCAGGACAGTCATTGATCTGGAGAGGTTCGATGATCATGAAAGCGATCGAGCAGTTCCTGAGAGATATCCTCTGGTCTGAACTGGATGTATTGGTGATCGATATGCCTCCGGGAACGGGTGATGCGCAGCTAACTCTAGCGCAGTCTGTACCTGTGACGGCAGGTATCACAGTGACTACACCGCAGATGGTCTCACTCGATGACAGCAGAAGATCTTTGGATATGTTCCAGAAACTGCATATCCCTACAGCAGGTGTGATCGAGAATATGAGCGGATTTATCTGTCCTGAGTGTGAGGCTGAGTCGGATATCTTCGGTATGGGTACTTCCACACCGGTGGCACAAGAGTACGGTACTGAGCTTATCGCACGTATCCCTATCGAACCTGCGATCAGAATCGGTGGAGACACGGGTAACCCTGTCACCTATCATCAGCCAGATTCTGAAACCGCAAAACGTTATCAGAAAGCGGCAAGCACACTCCTTGCCTTTATCGACAAGGTCAATGCTCAAGGCGGTGTAAGCAACCAGGCGATCCAGCCAACCACACCTCCGGGTGTGAGTGCATGCAGTACGGCTACCGCACCGAAATCCTCTCATGGGGGCTGCGGAAGCCACGGCGGAGACGGTCAGGGCGGCTGTGGCTGTCACTGATCGAGTAAGGGTGTTTTATCACGCCCCTTACCTCCTTTCCTTCTCATTCTGTCCTGCATGGTATAGGAGCGATGTGTTGTTCTAAGCAAGCTTCTTTTTTTGGATCTGTCACTCTTTCCATGGTGATACGCTCATGATAAAGAGCAAACATTGATCTGCATGTATGTGTATCGGCGGGGCAATAACAGGATCGTTTTCATCTTACAGGGGATCAAACTTACATGGTGCCCTAACAGAAACAAGCAAGTAAGTTTATGATCTGTCATGGTAGTCTCTCAATCACGCTGCTGGTAACACTTGCGCTCTCTGTAGGCAGGAAAGTTGATTGAGTGGCAGCACCTTTTTCTAGACGCTGCGTTGGTTGCTGTGGTGCGCTAAAATTTCAGACTTACACTGAAGCTGACATCACGCCCCATTCCCAGTCCATATCCTTTATAGGTATCAAGAAAATCCCTATAGGCTTTATCGAAGAGGTTGTGTACTCTGAGGGTGAAGCTACCCGTTTTTTCAAAGAGCTCAAAGTCGTTGGTGTAGCCCATACCCCAAAGGGTGTAGCCTGAGGTGTCGGCGCTTCCAAAAGGCAACGTGTTGTACTGGGCGAAGGGCTCATAAGTCCCACCCACTTTCTGTGCATCAACATATTTGAGATCTAGGCTGAGCGTGTTGTGTTTGAGCTGCCAGAGTGATCCAAAATCGTGATGGATTGCAAGGCGTGCGTTGTGTGCTGGCATAAGGGGAAGTGCTCTGTCGTTTTTGGTATCTTTGCCTCTGATGATCTCAAACGCCCCCTCTAGGCGTGTCGCCTCTGTCATGTAGCGCTCAAACGCAAACTCTATCCCCTGGATGCGCGCATCTGTCTGCTGGTTTTGCATCTCCGGTAGGTTATTGACAGTCTCCCCTGTATTTTCTAGATAGATATACTCCTGTACCGAGGTGTGGTAAAACGTGAGCGTTGCGTGGTTTTTTTCATCTTTGTAGCGCAGTGAGAGGTCCGCACCGAAGGTTGTCTCTTCTTTGAGTTCAGGATTTCCCCGCTGGTAGGCCTGTACGCCCCCGTGGATCCCGCCTGCGTAGAGTTCAAAGATGCTGGGTGCACGAAATCCCCGTGTCAGGTTGGCTGCGATGTTCCAGTGCTTAGTTGCTTTATAGGTGAGTCCTAGGGAGCCGCCAAAGGCACTAAAATCTTTGGAGTTGTTTGTCGCATCAAACACATCACCAAACTGGGCATTGTTGCCATCAAGTGGTGCATCGATGGAGCGTCTGTCGTAGCGCAGACCTGCCTGAAAGATAAAGTCCTCTAGATCCGTCTCCTCAAAGAGATAGAGCGCGATCCCCTTTTCATCGGCACTGGGAGCAAGTTTGCCTTCGCGGAGTATCTGCTCTTTGGTGTACCCCTCTATCCCTATCTCTCCGTCAAATATCCCCCATATCGGGTGGATTACTGCAAGTTTGGCATCGGTTCGATTGACCTGTAGATCAAGGTAGTCTGGTGTACCCTTTTTTGACTCCATCTGCTCGTAAGGTGTACCCGTAGCCGCTTCGCGGGCATTGCGTGTATGTGAAATACTTGGCTTGATGAGCCACTCTCCAGCAACGACTTCGGCGCGCAGCTGGGTTTCATTGTTGCTAAGTTCCTGCCCAGCACTTGAGATGGCTTCAAAGGGTGGTGTAGTATTGCCAGGAGTGTGTCCTAAGTAGTTTTGGTAGCTGTGCCAGTAGGTGTTTTCTAGTACGATAGTCCCCCAGTCTTCTTTGTAGCCTAGTGCAAGGTTTGCCGATCGGTTTTCAAAGTTGGTAAACGGAAGTTCGCCGCTGAACCTTGGGAGCGTACCTTTTAGATCCCCAGGATTCCATGTGGGGTGATTGGGTGTTTTGTAGTTTTCTGCACTTCGCATGGAGAGCCCGAGGTTGATGCCTATTTTGCCTTCTGCTGCTTTGACTTTGATGCCATTCATCCACTCCTGGTTGTTAGTATGGTACTCGCTGAGGAGCTCTCCTTCGTAGTAAAACTGCCCATCCTCGACAAAGTGAGGCTTTGCAGAGAGTACATTGACGATACCCCCAAGGGCATCAGAACCATAAAGCACCCCCTGTGCGCCGCGGATCACTTCGATGCGTTCAGCCAAAAAAGGGTCTATGTTATGAAGATGGCGTATCCCGTAGGTTTGTGAGTCGGTACTGCTTCCATTGGAGAGTACTTTGACCCGATCCCCTGTCATACCGCGGATGACAGGCTTTCCGGCCTGCGATCCCGTAGAGATACTGTTGACACCGGGGATATCTTCAAGGATCTCTCCTAGGGAGGCACTCTGTTTTTTACTGATCTCTTGGGAGGTTACGGTATCCACCTGTGCTGGAACATCATAGGCTTGGTGCTGATGCACGGGTGAGGCAGAGACTGCTATATCTTCGAGTTTGATCACCTTTTCACTGGCATTGCTTTGCAGTGCTAAAAGCGAAGAGGCAAAGAGTGAAAGTGTGAGTGTTTTTTTCATGGATAGTCCTCCAGAGCAAGATATGTCATCTTGGTTTAAAATTTGTCATAGTAACCGATTTTGGCTATAACAGGGCTTAGCGTCTTTGGCGTACCTTCTGAGCCTATTGTCTTATGGGAAATAGTAGAGAGGCAAGATGATGATATTGAAGCCTTGAAGCTCTTCTTTTCAAAAAGCACAAGTATCATCAGTGTCAGGAAAGTCTACATATCACAGAACACCCTTGAAAAATGGTGGTATCTGTCTAGAAGAGGACGAACGTTTTTAGGACCCTACCACAACATCATCATGGTGCTATTGAAGTATCAACGGTGAGAAATCTCTGGAGATAATTTGGATACAATACGCGCATCATTCTACAAGGATATGACTATGGCATCAGCAGAAAAACTGAAAAACCTTTTGGAACTGGAAGTGATCCCTGATCTTGAAGTGGCGATCGATGAGCTTTTTGAGCAGATCGACAAAGCCAAAAGTGCTTCAAAAGAGCAAAAAGAGGATCTTGAAGAGTTACGTGAGATGCGAACAGAGTGTTTTGCTATCGTTGAAGAGTTGAAGCGTGGTGAACTGGATAAAGAGGAGATCGAAGAGCTTTTGGCTGAGTTGATCGAAATGAAAACTGAGGAGTAGTCACTCCACAGTGACACTCTTTGCCAGGTTTCTTGGCATATCTGCATCATTTCCCAATCTTACAGAGATCTCCAGTGCAAGAAGTTGCGTGACGACCATCATCTCGAAGAACTCTAGCATAGGATGTGCATCATACTGCGTTTTGATGAAGTCATCTGCTAGATCAAACGGTTCAGGCGAGATCGCACAGATGGTCGCATCTCTGGCACTAAGCTCCTCGACGTTGGATTTGATCTTCTCATAGTGTATACTCTTTGGCATCAGTGCGATCGTAAAGAGTTTGCTATCAGCCAGTGCGATCGGACCGTGCTTCATCTCACCAGCTGGATACCCTTCGGCATGCAGGTAGCTGATCTCTTTGAGTTTCAGAGCACCTTCGAGGGCGAGCGGATAGAAGATATCACGCCCGATAAAGAAAAACCCATGCCCATGGAGGTAGCGTTTTGAAAGTCTGTGCAGTTTTGCATGGAGTGTGTCTGTAACAATGAGCGCTTTGGGGGTTTGGAGCATCGCGGTGATCTCAGTTGTCAATACCTCATCGCAGATATGCTTTTTTGCTTGACCCACATAGAGTGCAAGCATCCAGAGTACCATCGTCTGTGTGGCAAAGGCTTTGGTACTGGCCACCCCTTTTTCTATCCCCGCCCGTGTGAGGATCGCCGCATCACTCTCCCGTACGAGAGCAGAATTGTCCACATTGCAGATGCTAAGACTTTTTAGGCCTGCACGCTTCGCCATCTTCAGTGCCTCGAGGGTATCTGCTGTCTCACCGCTTTGGGAGATGGTGATAAAGAGGGTGTCTTGCATCAACAACGGATCTTTATATCTAAACTCCGAGGCGATCTCCACATCGCAGCGTATCTTTGCAATGCGTTCAAAAAGATAGGTTGCCGTTAGTGCAGAGTGGTAGCTGGTGCCGCAGGCACAGATCTTGATCGCGTTGATCCCTTCAAAGAAGCCATCACTCAGCTCCTCAAATTGGATCCCCTTCTCAAGCACGCGTCCCATCATCGTTTCACTCATGACGCCACTCTGCTCATAGATCTCTTTTTCCATAAAGAAACGGTAGCCGTCTTTCTGTGCGAGTCTCCTATCAGCTTTGAGTGGCTGTCTGGCAAAGCTTTTTTCGCCATCGGCATCAAAAAGTTTCACGCTCTTTTTTGTGGCATAGCCGTACTCACCATCCTCGAGGTAGTAGACTTCGCGTGCCTTGCCGATGATCGGTGTATCCGAAGAGGCAAAGAAGATCTCCTCTTGATCAAACCCAAGCAGCATCGGCGAGCCGTTTTTGGCAAAAAAGATGGTATCGGGTGCGCTTTTGGAGATCAGGAGTATCGCGTAGGCTCCTTCTAGACGGACAATAGTCTGCTCAAACGCCCTGAAAGGATCCTTGAAGTGCTCATCATACTTCTCAAAAAGATGGACAATGGTCTCTGTATCGGTCTGGCTTAAAAAGTGAACGCCCTCAGAGATAAGCTCTTCTTTGAGTGTTCGGTAGTTTTCGATGATCCCGTTGTGTACTACGTAGCTGTATGTTCCCAAATGTGGGTGGGCATTGAGTTCTGTAGGTTTGCCGTGTGTGGCCCAGCGCGTATGTCCGATAGAGACACCAAATCCCTCGGAGTGGAAAGAGCGGGTTTTATCCCTGAGGTTTTCGAGTCTTCCGGTCGCTTTGTAGCTGTCTAGTTTTTGGTCTTGGATGACCGCAATGCCTGCTGAGTCATATCCCCTATACTCGAGCTCCTGCAGTCCATCAAGCAGTATCTCTTTCTTCTCCTTGATACCTAGATATCCGACAATTCCGCACATAGATTACTCCCTTGCAAGTTTCTTTATAGTAGTGCCAGTATTATGACAAAAGTTTTCATTCTTTTTGATGAGGCATAGTTCTTTTGCTCGATTTTTTCTAGTGCGGATCTTCCCCCTTTGCTACTTCTTTTAAAATGCCATAGAAATGAGTGTACACTACCTCTTTTAGCTCCCTAAACTTTTATTGGTATAATACAAAAAACTATTGTCACACCTCTTTTGAAGATGATGAAGTATGAAGCAGGGTAGGTGTGAGTGGAGCGTATGGATAGCCTATGACACAGTTGCAACAAGACCAATTGATAGACAAAATCAAAAGAAGAGTACGGTTAAGCCAAAAAGAGGGTGAAGCACTCTATGACCTTGACCTCTATACACTGGGCGCACTCGCAGATGCGATACGCACAGAGAAGTACGGCAAGAAAAGTTATTTCAATATCAACCGTCACCTCAATCCTACCAATATCTGTGCGGATATCTGCAAGTTCTGTGCCTATAGTGCCAGTCGCAAAAACCCCAACCCCTATACCATGAGTCATGAGGAGATGCTTCAGATCGCTTCTCGTGCGGTCAACAAAGGAGCCAAGGAGATCCATATCGTCTCAGCACACAATCCTGATGCGGGCCTTGAGTGGTATATGGGTGCCTTCAGGAAGATCAAGGAGGCACATCCTCAGCTTCATGTTAAAGCGATGACCGCGGCTGAAGTCGATTTCTTACACCGGGAGTATGGGCTTAGCTATGACGAAGTGCTTGATCTGATGATCGAAAACGGGGTAGACTCTATGCCTGGCGGAGGTGCCGAGATCTTTGATGAGAAGGTGCGCGAGTATCTTTGTAAAGGCAAGGTAAGCTCCACTCAGTGGCTTGAGATCCACCGCAAATGGCACGAAAGAGGACGGGAGAGTAACGCAACGATGCTCTTTGGGCATGTAGAGACACGAGCGCACCGCATCGACCATATGCTGCGCCTTAGAGACCTCCAAGATAAAACAGGTGGATTTAATGCCTTTATCCCACTCGTGTATCAAAAAGAGAACAACTTCCTCAAAGTGGTGCATTATCCAACGGCACATGAGATACTCAAGACCTATGCCATAGCACGCATAGTGCTAGACAATATCCCACATATCAAAGCCTATTGGGCGACATCGACTATAGGTCTTGCGCTTATTGCACAAGAGTATGGCTGTGATGATCTTGATGGTACTATCGAACGTGAAGCGATCCAAAGTGCCGCAGGGGCTGCAAGTAGTCATGGGTTGCAGCTTGATGAGTTTGTAGGACTTATCAAAAATGCAGGATTTGTCCCAGTTGAACGCGATAGTGTGTATAATGAGTTGAAGGTTTGGTAGAGATAGCCAAAGTGAGGAAGAGCTATAAGTAGTAGTTTACTTTCATCACCTGACTCTAAAGTTCTCATTTTAAGCAAAAACCTTTTTCAGATTATTAACGCATGATTTGATGACACTTTTGCAATCCATCGGCAGAATCATATGTTTTGA
>Ga0209614_1000844_pt1 | contig 25529 bp, 22 predicted proteins | sample BlaSprsedimmetaG_FD_185484 | JGI IMG/M metagenome (GOLD analysis project Ga0209614, IMG submission 185484) | Hot spring sediment bacterial and archeal communities from California, USA to study Microbial Dark Matter (Phase II) - Blank Spring... ... | reverse complement strand
GCAAAATTACCTGTATTGGTTTATCGCTATGAGCGATCAAATCAAAGAAAGCGAGAAGGTTAAATTATGGTTCTGGCTGTCATTAAGTGTTGTAAATGCACTTGCTGAATTGAAAAAATTAAAAATGGGCACACCATATATTAGTACATAGCCAGATAGCTACGTAGACAACTGTGTCCTCAATTTCGCAAGTCAATCTATCTAAACCATAAAAAATATATCAGAACGGGTGTTTTCCGAAAAGTAAGGAATAATTTAACCATGAAGGACCCTAAGGGAGTCACAAAGGACACAATAAACAGGTATTCAGTAATACAAATTCCGTATCTTTCGTACGTAACTTTGACCCTATGCGTTTAAGAATTTTATTGTGACAGCTTCTTCCTTCCTAATGAATTAAAAGCATCAGCAGACAAAAGATTTTTTTTGACTGCTTTTTTCATCCCTGCAAAAAGCGGCCGGGATTCAGGGCGGCCGCTAAAAAAGATGGGGAATCCCCGAATTTTATGAAACGAATTTTTCCCTGATGCGGCTTATCTCCTGTGTGATAGCAATGACATCCTTTTCCGAGAGACTCTGGTCTAAGTTATCATAGATATCCTTTACAGGTTTCAGTTCATCCATGATTTCATTGATATATTCCCCGTTCTGGTTTTCTTCCAGAATGGACCAGAGTTTGTTAAGGGTCTCTTTTTGCTGGTGGATGATTTTAACAATTTCCAGATTATGGTATACATTTTCTGAAATATTGGTGGTAATGTACAGGGCTTCCACCCAGCTACCGGCAATAACCAGCAATGACAGGTTGCCTTTTCCCGTCCGGTTCAGTTCATCGTATGTGTCATAGAAGGCATTGGAAATGATTTCTACCAGCTTTTCCTTGTCGTTGATGTTGTCTTCAACCTTTTCGGCCAGTTCTTCGGTAAGAACTCCTGAAATACCCAGACCGTCAGAAAGCTTTTTGCTGGCTTCCATATAAAACATGGTTTCCTGCTTTTGCTGGTAGGTGCTGTTGTAAGCCAGGTCGGCAGCATATATGCCCAGGTTCAGGGCTTTGCTTTTTTCGGTAAAATATTTGTCGGCATTCTTCACGGAGTTGGTCAGGGTCAGGATATAATTGGCCCCTATTTCCTTCAGCATTTCGGTAACCTCAAAGGCCGTGGGCAGAGGGTATACAAATTCCCTGACCTTTGATTCAATGGATTCCCTGACATAGGTTTCTTTTCTGCTTTCACGTGCCGATCCCCTTTCTCCCTGGCGTTTGCAGGCGGGGGCAACCAGCATCATCAGCAGCATGGCCAGAACCATGTTTTTCAGTGTTTTTGCGGAACCATTCATAATACATTCAGTTTAATGTAAATTCAGTTCAAAGATATCAAATTTTATTTTCTGATGGATGAAACCCCGCCATAATTCAAGGAATATTTCCCGGTCAACCGGTTATCTCATACCGGATTCCGGCCACCACCCGTTTGATGTTCTCCACGATACCGGCGGAGATGTCCACATAGGAGCGGGATGATATGATTGACCGGCTGGCGGTATCAATCGTAACATCATCCTTTTCGAAATAGATATCAAATTGGTCGAAATACTTTTTCAGCACATTCAGCAGGTGCAGGTACCTGGCTACAGATTCATGATGGGCATGGTTCTGCATCATGGTAATGAGCAGGTTCAGGGAATATTTCTGGGCGGCGATCCGTTCAATGATTTCTTCCTGGGGCCTGTCAGGATCGTATAAAGCATGGGTGGCAATGTACATGGCCTCGACCCATCCGCCGGTTAGCATCAGTACGGCCGCATGTTCCCGGTCGTTTCTCTTCAGGAATTGTTCCGTAGCCACATAGGTGGTGGTGGCTATGGCAACCAGTTTATCCGGGTCGTCAATGTTTTGCAGGTAATCATCTGCCGGAGCCCGGATCAGCTCAACCGGGATGCCCAGCTGCCGGCTGAGTTTTCCGATGGTAAGATAATAATGGATGGCTTCCTGGGGCTGGTCGAATAGTTTGATATAACTCAGATCCGCCCCGTAGATTCCTATATTCAGGGCAATCTTGTCGGTCAGAACATACTGGCTGGCTCTGTCCACCGGATGGAGTACCGAAGGATCGAACCCGATCTGGTATTGTTCGAAGAAAGCCGACATTTCCACAGGGGAATAGATGCCATAGAAGATGGTTTTTCTGGAGGAGATCATTTCTTCCAGGCGCGATGTAACGTCGACCATCATATCAACATCCTCGCTGATATCGGTTTCGGGACGATCTTTATTGTTATGACAGGAAGGGACGATCAGGATGGAACAGGTCAGAAAAACCGGTAAAATCTTTTTCAGGTCCATGTGGACAATTTTAGCAACATAGGTGAATGCCGTTACCAAAGTAATCATTTTGCAAAATAAAAACAAAAGGATGGCCCGGGCCGGTGGGTTCAGGTGATGATCACCATTTTACGGTCATGGGCTATGGTGGTGATCACTTCCTTGATGATGCGGTATTCCTGCTGTATTCGGGTAATTTCTTCCGTGGGGAGTTTCTTTTCCTGGGCCTTCCCGATTTCTGAAAGCTTTTCCTGGGCCGCCATTTTCAGTATTTTTGTCTTGTAGGCAATCAGGGTTTCCGGAACACTTTTCTTCAGGATCAGATCTTCGGTTTTTACATGCACTCCTTTTCTGGAATGGACCTTGCTCAATACATAGGGGTTCGAAAGCAGATCGGCAACCAGCTCACGTACCTGCGGATCATCGTGATTGATAAAGTACCGGTGGTCGGGTTCTTCCCCGCGGCTCAGCAATCGCTGGTAATCCTCAAATATTTTTCGGTAGACCAGGTTCCTGAATTCCAGTTCATCATTCTTGATCTCCTGGATAATGTATTCGGCTACGCTGATGTACTCCGATTCAGGCGCCAGTTCGTCCAGGGGAAACAGTTCCCGATCGCCGTAATGAAGCAGCAGCCGGATGATTTCCTTCTCCTGGGGTTCGCTGTAAACTTCTTTCACAAAAGAAGGTACGGGGGTGGATCTAAGCCTGACCTCCTGGTCGAGGCTGAATTTCCGGAAAGTTTCCTCAGCCTTTTTCCTCCTTCTCTGGTACACTTCCGTATACAGGATTTTCTCATCGATATCCAGCAGGGAGGCACATTCCCTGATGTATACGGCCCGTTTGATGCGGTCGGATATCAGGGCGATGGACCGTACCACCTCGGTAATCATCTGGGCCCGTTTCACGGGATCGGAGCTGGCTTCTTCCAGCAGCAGGGAGGTTTTGAAGGAAATGAAATCCTGTTCATGATTCCTGATGTATTCCTCCAGTTCGTTCTGACTCACCTTCCGGGCGAACGAATCGGGATCTTCCCCCGGGGGCATGGCCACTACCCGCACATCAAGACCTTCTTCCAGCAGCAGGTCAATGCCCCGGAGTGAGGCTTTGATGCCGGCTTCGTCACCGTCGTAAATGACCGTAACATTACCGGTGAACCTTCTGATGAGCCGGATCTGTTCTGGAGTAAGAGCGGTTCCTGAAGAAGCCACCACGTTTTTAATACCGGCCTGAAACAGGGATAGCACATCGGTATATCCTTCCACCAGGTAACACTTTTCCCGGGAGATGATCTCCCTCTTCGCCTGAAAAATCCCGTAAACGATCCGGCTTTTGTGGTAAATTTCCGATTCGGGAGAGTTGAGGTATTTGGCGGTTTTTTCACCCGATTTGAGAATTCTTCCCCCGAAGCCGATCACCTGACCGGAAATGCTGTGGATGGGAAAAATAACCCTGCCGCTGAACCGGTCGGCCAGTTCGGGTCCCCTTTCCACCGATAGACCCGATTTCAGGAGGAATTCCTTTTTGTATCCCGCCTGCTGGGCTGATTTCGACAGGATGCCCCTCTCTTCGGGACAGTATCCGAGCTGGTATTCTTTCAGAGTTTCCTCGCGGAATCCCCTTTCCCGAAAGTAGCTCATGCCCACCTCCCGGCCTTCGGGGTGCTGGTTCAGCATGCGGGTAAAGAATTTTTGCGCCCAGGAAGTCAGAACCAGCAGGCTTTCCCTTTCCGATTGCTGCCGTTTTTCTTCATCGGTCAGCTCTTTCTCCACCACCTCAATGTTATACTTCCTGGCCAGGTACTTCAAAGCTTCCGGGTAGGAAAAATGTTCATGCTCCATCAGAAAATTGACCACACTGCCTCCTTTTCCGCATCCGAAACATTTATATATGCCTTTGGAAGGAGAAACATTGAACGAGGGGGTTTTTTCATGATGAAAGGGGCACAGGCCGATATAATTGGCCCCCCTTTTCTTCAGGGTCACGAAATCCTGAATTACCTCCACAATATTGGCCGCATCCAGTATCCGGATTACCGTATCATGATCAATCATAGCCATATTCCTATTCCCTGTATTACAGTAAATTATATAATCCCACCCCGGGATAAAGGTACAAAAAATAACAGGTCGGAGAACGGATAATTTGTGTATGTGGCAGGAAAAATACCGGGATAATTTGTATCTTTTTCCGGTAAGGAAGAAATATACCATGAGGAAAAAGCTGGTGGTACTGAGCGGTGCCGGGATCAGCGCCGAAAGCGGCCTGAAAACATTCCGCGACATGGGCGGATTATGGGAACAATATGATGTAACACAGGTTGCCACTCCGGAAGCCTGGGAATCAAACCGTTCCCTGGTGCTACGCTTTTATAACGAAAGAAGAAAACAATTGCTGGAGGCCAGGCCCAATGCGGCCCATCGGGGGCTGGCCGAACTGGAGAAAGATTTTGACGTACAGATCATTACCCAGAATGTGGACGATCTGCACGAGAGGGCGGGAAGTACCCGGATACTCCATTTGCATGGTGAATTGCGAAAGGCCCGCAGCACCGTCGATTCGGATCTGGTATATGAGATCGATGGCTGGGAGCTGAAAGAGGGGGATCTGTGTGAAAAGGGGTCGCAACTCCGTCCCCATGTGGTGTGGTTCGGCGAACCGGTTCCGGCTATGGAGAAAGCTGTGAGGCTGGCTGCTGTGGCCGATCTGTTTGTGGTGATCGGGACCTCCCTGAATGTTTATCCGGCAGCAGGGCTGGTATTTGAGGTACCTCATTCAACGCCTGTTTTTTTGATAGACCCCGGCGAGGTATTTTTTCCTTCCGGAAGAAAATGGGTTCACATCAGGGACACGGCAACCCGGGGCATAAGAACCTTACAGCAGGAACTAAGGAAATACGTATGAAAAGAATCATCTGTTTTATCTGGACGGCATGGTGGCTTACCATGTTGCCGATCGCTGCCCAGGTTCCCGAAATAGGATGGATGGGAGGGATTACCGTGTCCCAGGTTGACGGGGATCCCTATACGGGGTATTATAAGGCCGGAGCCGTAACGGGGGGCTATGCCCGTCTGGGCATTGGGCATTATGCGGGAATCCAGGCTGAACTTCGGTATACCGGCAAAGGAAGCTCCGACGGTAACCAGGTAGAAGGAACCAACACCTATTACCGGCTGAATCTGCATTACCTGGAAATGCCGGTTTTGTTCCAGTATGTTTACAGGAGTGCGGTTTCCCTGGAGCTGGGTCCTGCTGTGGGGTGGCTCATGGGATATACGGAGAAAGATGAAAACGGCATGATGCTCGATGCCGATCCGTTCCGCGATGTCGAGCTCAGCGGGGTGGCGGGCGTGATGTACCGTTTAACCGACCGGCTGGCTGTGGGAGCCCGGTTTTCCTATTCGGTATTCCCTGTGCGTGAGCATGTGGCCGGGGCTACCTGGTACATGAACCGGGGGCATTACAACAACCTGCTGACCTTTTGCTTTTATTACAGGCTCTGGCCGCCTTTCTGAAGGATGTTATGCCACAGCCAGCGTGGCTATGCTAACCCGCACACCGGGAATTTCAAGTAACATTTCTGCACAGGCCTCCAGGGTAGCTCCGGTGGTTACCACATCGTCTACCAGCAAAACATGTCTGTTTTCGAGGCGATGCGGTTTCTTTACGGCAAACATACCCCTTACGTTTTCCCAGCGTTCGATGCGCGAACGGCGTGTCTGGGTGGCGGTTTTCCCTTTCCGTACCAGGTTGCCGAATTCGGCTTCCGCCTGCATAACCTCCGCCATGCCGCGGGCAATGTATTCGCCCTGGTTGTATCCCCTAACCCGCTCCCTGGAAGGATGAAGGGGAACCGGAATGATTCGTTCTGCACTGCTGAAACCCGGAGTATCCCTGATTTCTGAACCCAGCAGTTTCCCGAGGTAAAGTCCGATATCTTTTCTGCCCCGGTATTTCAACTGGTGGATCAGCGACTGGAAAATGCTTCCTTTTTCAAAAAGATACAACGCCGTGGCATGCTCAACTGGCACCCTGCCCCAGAAAAGCCGGCTTACCGGGTTGTCGGTTGAAAGGTGATAATTTGAACGCGGAAGAAGAAACAGGCAGCGTGTACACAGTATTTCCTCCCCGGTTACCAGCGAAGCACCGCATCCGGCGCAAACGGCCGGGAAAAACAGTCGGATCAGATCACCGAACCAGCTTGACATATGGAAAGTTACAAAAAATGAGAAAAATTCCGGATCCATCCGGCGGAAAAAACCAGGGGTATCCTGTGGTTTTTATAACTTTGAAACAATGAAACAAAAGCAAAGATACTGCCGGCTTGCTTTCCGGTGGTTACTGGTTCTGGGTCTTATTTCTGCGCGTCCGGCTGTATCTCAGGAGGTCAGGATGCTGGAAGCCGATTCGTTTTATATTTCCATGCATCTGGCAATTGAACCTTTGCTGGTAGATGTAAGGCTGGCCAGAGATTACAGGAAGGAAAGGATCCCCGATGCGGTATCTGCTCCCCGCTCACAGGAGCTGTTCCGCCTGACAGACAGCCTGGATGCGGAACATCCCATATATCTTTACTGTGATGACGAATCGCGTTCGGGGCAGGCGGCAGAAATGCTGCTGGAAAAAGGGTTCAGCAATCTGATCGTATTGAAGAATGGTTTTCTGGGATGGAAGCTGACGGGCTTGCCGGTGGATGACAGCCGGAAAAGGAGATAAGACAGGGTAATTATCCGGAAGCATGCCTGCGGATCAGCTCGCGAAAACCTTCCATTCCACCGATTTCAGACATATCTCCAACCACCACATCGGCGCCGTTCCGGCGAAGCTCTTCCCGGTTGTTTTCCCGGGCAATGCCGATTACCAGCCCGAATTTTCCTTTTTTTCCGGCCTGGATGCCCGATACGGCATCTTCCACCACGATGCTTTTTCCCGGATCTGCACCCAGGTTTTCGCAGGCCTTTAAAAAAATATCGGGTTCGGGTTTTCCCTTCAGGTTGAGCTCGGCAGACACTTCCCCGTCGACCCGGGTCTGGAACAGTTTTTCAATGCCGGCCGCCTGAAGTATTTCCCGGCAATTTTTACTGGAAGAGGCTACGCCCGTGGCAACCCCGTTTTCCAGCAATTCCCTTACCAGGTCAATGGTTGAAGAAAACGTTTCCACACCCTCTTTTTGGAGAACGGAACGAAACAGTTCGTTCTTCCGGTTTCCCAGTCCGCACACGGTTTCCATTCCGGGCGGATCTCCCGGGAAGCCCCAGGGAATAACAATATCCCTTGAGCGAAGAAAACTATCCACCCCCTCATAACGGGGCTTGCCGTCCACATAATTCAAATAATCGGGATCATGCCGGAAGGGGCGATAGGTTTTTCCCAGCCTTTTTCCCCGTTGTTCCAGGTAGGGATTGAACAGTTGTTCCCAGGCCTGGCTGTGGACCCGGGCCGTGCGGGTAATCACACCATCCAGGTCGAAAATGACGGCTTCGGGATCAAATTTTTTGGAGCAGGATGGACTCATGAACGGATGATTATAAAAACAAAAATAGCCAATGCCTGGGAATGAACACCCTTCTTTTGCATTTTCTAAAAAGAATATCCAAGGCCCCATTCGATATAATCGGCTTTTCCCCAGTGCGACTTAATGGCCACAGAAGGGATCAGTCCTGAAGGGAAATGATACCGGATGGCCAGACGGGAATAAAACTGCTGGTAAAATCTGGTTTTACGGTACCAGTATACTCCCTGGTTTACAACCAGGCCAATGCGGTCAATCAGTAATTCGTGGCCTGCAAAGATCCCGGCCCGCAAAATATCGGAAAAATCAGGCTCTGTTTCAGAGAAACTTTCCTGCAGGGAGGTGTCGTAGAAGAAATCTACTCCCATACCAACTTTGTTGATCGGGCCAATTTGGTAATAATATCCCAGGGTAAGGGTGGAGGCGAACCATGACCTGCCCTCAATTTGGGTTTTTTTCAAACCGGCTACCGGCATGAGGTAAAACTCGTGGGAAGGATGGAAGGGGGGCAGAGGATCCTTTTTGAAGGAGGGTGGTTCGGAATAAAGGGTATACTGCAGGGAAGTGTAATAATCCAGCAGGTAGAAACCGGTATTGGGCAGGGTAAGAACCCCGTTGGAAAAATGGGTGAAATTGGCCCCGTGAACCCACCGCAACCGGTCGGATAATGTTATTCCCACATAGAAATTGTAATAGAAAAAAACGTTCACCCGGCTGCCGATAGCCAGGTTCAGGGGGTTGTAGGCAGGATGGTAGGGATGGAACCCTGCCGCCATTCCCAGGGACATCTGGGTATGGAATGAGAGATGGCGACCTCTGATCAGCGGAACATCAAAGAAGGAATACAGGGCAAAAGGGTTGCCCAGCACTTCCGGGTTACCGATATTGCCATAGTACATGCCCATTCCGTAACGGGGATATCCGTATAGCCTTTCCCAGGCATGTTTTCCTGTGGTCTGGACCCCCAGCTTCAGTTCACCCGCCACCAGGGGCCCCTCGATGAACTCGTGCATAAAATCGTGGTGGGGAACAATGGATCCGTAATGAAAAACCGGTTCCGCTACCAGGGGAAGCCGGGAAGGCTGGGGCAGGGTTTCCTGGAAGGGAATCAGGATCAGCAAAAGGAATATGCGGAGGTCACGCATGTTTTCAACCGGGTTAACCAATAATTCCCGAATATAATTTCCTTTTTTCTGAAAATAAATAACATTGTTGCATAAGAAGACAGCTAAAAGGGAGAATTGTGTAAATTTGCCCGAAACAGGTATGGTGATGAGTGAAATAAAAAACCACTACAGCAAGGCCATAATCCTTACTATCAATCCCAGGGATCTGGCTACCAAGATTGCCCTGTACCGGTACGGAAAGATCCTTTTTCTGAAAAGGATCAGGCATGAGCCCGGGGAGCTTGAAAAATTCGCCGGGATATGTGACCAAACCGGTTTCCGTAAGGAAACCATCATGAAGGAGTTGCGCGACAATGAGATCGCCCTGGATGAGATCCGCCTGGTGATTGGCAGGGGCGGGTTGTGCAAGCCGGTAAAATCGGGGATGTTTGAGGTGAACGATAAATTGCGTGAGGATTTGAGCTGCGGGGAGTATGGAATGGATGTGCTGAATCTGGGGGGACTGGTGGCTTATGCGGTTTCTCAGGAGCTGAAAAATGCCCGTCCGTTTATTTCCGACCCGGTGGTAATGGATGAATTCGACGAGATATCCAGAATATCGGGCCATCCCCTCATTCAGCGACGGTCGGTATTTCATGCCCTGAACCAGAAATATGTGGCCAGGCGGCATGCCCGATCGGTAGGCCGTGCCTATGAAGAAATGAACCTGATCGTGATCAGCCTGGGCCGTGCCATTTCGATCGGGGCCCATCGTCTGGGGCGGGTGATCGATGCCACCCAGGGGTATGACGGGGGCGGGCCGTTTTCGCCTATCTGCAGTGGGACTCTTCCCATGGGCGATGTGATCAGGATGTGTTTCAGCGGGAAATATACCCAGGAACAGATGCTGGCCATGATACGGGGAGAAGGGGGCCTCAAAGCCTACCTGGGTACCAACAATGGTTATGAAGTGGAGATGCGCATTGACGCGGGAGACGATCATGCCCGGTTTATCATGGAAGCTATGGCCTATCAGGTGGCCCAGAGCGCAGGTGCTATGAGCATGGCATTTCCGGAAAAAACCGATGCGGTTCTGATTACAGGGAACCTGGCCAACAGCCGTACCCTGATGAACTACCTGGTGGAAAGGGTATCGAAAATAGCGCCCGTGCATCTGTATCCGGGGGATGATGAACTTGAAGCCATGGCCCATAACGGAATGCTGTTGCTGAAAGGGGAGATCCAGCCGCAGGTTTATGAATAATAAAGGAAGGGGCAGTCTGTTGACCGCCCCCTGATTCAGAAACAAAGCCTCCCAGGCCTAGGATAATCTGCGGACCGTGCGCTCTGCTTCTTCTTTCACCCTCCCATTGTATTTATCCGATTGGATGATCCGGCGACAGGCTTCCATAATTTCATTTCGCCGGTAACTATACCGGTACCATCCCAGCGCTTCCAGCAGCATGACCTGTGTGTCTTCGTCTTCACATTCGAAGAGGAACGAAATAAGCTGTGGGATACTCTGGTGGAATGTTTTATTGCGAAGCGCCCTTATGGCAAACGCCCTGTCTTTCTCGTTGCTCTCAGAAGAGGTAATGTCTTCCATGTAACTTTCGTACGACGACCAGGTATTTTCCACCCATCCCCTTACTTCTTCCTTTCTCTGTTTTCCGTACCCGGCACCGTCGTCCGGCAGGTTCAGGTTTTCAAGAGCCGTCAGCAGGATCTCTTTCGGAAAAAATCCCAGGGCTTCCCTGAGCTGGTAGCGGACTCTTTTGGAGCAGTTGGGATCGGTAACAGCCCGGATAAGGCAGGAAGCCAGCCTCGGGTCACCCGATTTCAGGGCAAAAATGGCTGCCTGGCGGCGAATCAGTTCGTAAGAATCGCTCATGGCGGCCTGCAGCACCTGGATGAAGTGGTCATCACAGATTTCGGACAAAAGTTTCAGGATCTCCATCCTTTCCGTTCCGAAGCGTGATTGCATGAAAGCGGTTTTCAGCACAGGCGCAAGGCCGGGATATCCATTTTCATAAAGGGTTCTCCATGCCCAGGCGCGTATGTCGGGATGATCTGACCTGGTGAATTTCAGCACTTTTCTGGTTTTTTCCCTGACAGACATCAGGTCGTCTGCATGAAGTTTTTTATCTATTGAAGCAAACCGGAACGTTGGATCGCCAATAATATGGGTTTCCAGGTAACAAACATACCGGTTCCAGGCTCCGGCGCGTAAGCCGTATCCCAGAAGCCCGATCATTTCGTCGGGGAATTTATCCTGAATAGCATTGACCGTATTGGCCTGGGCTGCGATGGTTTTTCCATTACCGAATACATAGCGGGCCGACAGGTAATCGGGCTGGTGGAAGGACCCGTTAAAACAGGCATCGAAAACAATGAACCGGGCATTGGACCGGTAATTTTCCAGCTCTTCGGCTGATATATCCATGCTGTTCCAGAAAATGGAATCTTCCACCATCTGCTCAGGATCCAGGCTGTTGTCAAACCAGGCCCGGGGAACCCCGTAAGTATCCATGTAATATTGCATGGTTTCATCCAGGTCCCTGTCCCGGTCGGCTGCATCCCTGAGTTTGGACCGGAGGTACTGTTTGATATTTTCAATGGACTGGCTCACTCCGCTTACCGGGGGTGTTCCGTTCAGATACTGGGCCGTGGCTCCTCCGTGGTGGTGCAGGATGGCCAGATCCAGGTCTTCCCGGGCCAGCTGGGAAAGAAGGCGGTATTTAATATGAGTGTCAAAGGTATGATCAATGTATTCCAGGCTGTTTTCCTGTTTGTTCAGCCAGGGGAACTGTTGCAGCAGAGCCACTTTTTCGTCCATGCGGGCGGTCCATGATTCAGAATTGTATCCGTGCCCGGCAAAAAACAGCAGTTTATCGGCCCGGTTGGTTTCCCGGTGGGCGGCAACCACCTTTTTGAGGTAGGCCCTTAGTTTGGCCCCGTCGGGATCATGGGGTATACGGATCCTTCCTGAGTAGATTTCAGGTGCCAGTACCTGGGGGGAGTCATGGGCCAGGCTGTAATAGAAATAGGATGGAGTGGCTGTGTCCTGTTTCAGAAAATGAAAGCGCAGATCAAAATCTTCATAGAAACGGTCGGAAGCAACAGACGAACGGTTCCAGGGGTATCTTTCCTGGTCCATTTTAAAGGCAGAGGTCAGGTGCTGTGCATCCCTCAGCATGGGGACGGGAATATCTCCGATAAAGACAGCTCCTTCAAAGGCCTTGTTTTCAAGGTATAAATTCCTTAGCGCCTCCCGGATGGAATCGGGATGATGCCAGATGTCCAATACGAGGAGTGGCTGAAGGCCTTCTTCTTCCAGCACGGTTCGGTATTCTTTAATCTCCTGTTTCGCCTGATCGTACTGTTCAGGATCAACCACAATGGCAAAACGTGTATGCTGCCCGGTGAGGGTTCCCGGAAGGCACAGCAACAGGAAATAAAATAGTCTTTTCATGGATTGAAAATTAAAATACAATGCCTGCACTGAGGTGAAAGGACAGGTTGAAATTGGATCGGGCTGGCAGATCAGGGAAATAATAATATGCTCCCCCGGCATCAACAAACCATTCCCGGAAAAGACCGGACAGTCTGCCGGAAAGCTGCAGGGAGGCATGACCCGTATAATAATCTGCTGCCAGGTTCATAAAATCGGTTTCGGGAACAGCTGCAAAAAATTTTTCTTCCACCTGATATTCTATCGCATCGGAAAGTGAATGGCGCAATCCAAGACCAATCAATGGGTCCAGATTCAGTTTGTTGATGCTTAAAAAATGCTGGTATTCGAGAAGGCCGGTGAGGCTGAACACCTCATAATATCCATAGCTTTCCACGGGATAGTGTTTGGATGTATAGTAATTACCGGAGACCCGGGCGGAAAGTTTGTAATTAACAGGCCGGTTTTGTCCCATTCCGAGAAGGGCATAAGACAGGCTTCCGGCATAATCGCTAACAATGTGCTTGTCGTCCACCCACCGGTCGGTTACGATGGAATACCAGCTCACATACCCGTCGTTAATGGTAACGGAATGCTGTTCCACTTCCGTTCCTTTGATTTTTTCATAGTTAACACGGGCGCCGATCAGGTGTTTTACTTTTTCCCGGTCAATGAGAAGGTTTCCGGTGTAGTGGATGTTCTGAATATGGGTAATGCCGTCGAGAAGACGGTAGCTGGTTCCTTCCCTGAGTTCTTCTGTGGTGCCGGCATACCCCGCATTGCTGAAAAATGACCAGGCGGGTTTTTCGAGGTATACCTGGAGATCGGCCTGATAGCCGCTCTTATCGTATCGGGCGCTGTAGGAATAGATATTCCGGATGGCTTCAAAATATCCCATTCCCAGAAACTGGAACAGGTTGTGCTTGGCATTCTCCATGACACTCACGGTCAGTTCGTTGTTTTCCCAGATGGGACCTCCGCTGATCCCAACAGACAGGTTTCCCCACCGGTAGATCAGGCCGGGTGTGATTTCAAGGGAGGAGATCCTGTTCAGGTTTCTGGGATCTTTCATTTTTCCTGAAAGGGAGTTTTCATAACGGGCCCCGAAACCGCCAACCAGGTTTTTTCCCAGAGGGAATGCAATGCCGGTCCACATGTGGAAGCCTTCCTGTTTCTGTTTTCCCGGTACCGTATCGCCAATGGTATAGAGGTTCCGGTTGTCGAACGACATGGTATTGTTGTACAACAGGTCGTTATACTGCAGGTTATTGTATCCGATGCTTCCATTGAATACAAACCTGCCAATGCGTTTGATCCCTTCGGTGCCGATGTGGTATTTTCCTGTTTTTCCGGGTGCCTGTGCGCCACGGTTATTGTCGTGGCTGATATCATAACCGGTGCTGATGCGGCTGATGCTGTTGGGTTTATAGAAGATATTCCCGGCAGGATTATTCCCCTGCGACCAGGGGTTTACTACAGGAAGATAGGAATAGAAGAGCCGGGTTCTGCTGTTGATCAGAGAATCGGCAGGCTGTGCCGGGGCGTTCAGGGAAGCCGTTGCCAGATAAACAGCCAGGCTCAGAAAAAGGTTTTTTTTCATTCCTGTGTGCATTGTGTTGAAAAGGAAGAAAGAAGAGGACGGGCCCTGAAGGCCCGTCCTCTTCATATTCAGTATTAGTCAACCGTTGAAGGATGAACAAAAGGTGTGGGATCCTGATCACCCAGAAAGTCTTCACTGGAGTTGTTGGTGTCTTTGTAGATGACTTTTCCGTCGATGATCTTGTCCACTTTCCTGCGAATGCTCTTGGAAATATACGTTCCGCTGCAGAATGTATACCCGGCATCCAGTTCAATGGGCAGGCGCTTGTAGCGCTTGTCTTCTTCCACCCGGACGATTTCCACTGCGTCGATCACCCAGTCTTTGTGCACCATCAGGTACTCGGTGGTGCTGGTGCTTCCGGGCCGGGTCATGAAATTGTCGGGATTGTTAACAAAGCTGTCATAATCCAGTCCGGTGGGCAGACGGAAGATCACAACGGCGCCTCCAAAAACAGGATGCAGCCAGTCGTACATGGAGGTTGTGGTGGTATAGATGCAGATCAGGTTGGGAACACCCGGTGAATCGGTGTCCTTGTCAGACCACTCCACATAGGTTTCCCAGTCGGCATTGCCGAGATTGACCGGTGAGTTGGGGTTACCGGCCGGATCGGTCTGGTGGTCTATTCCGTCCTGTGCCAGCACAACACTGGTACGGGGCTGCAGGGGGTAATCCTCACCGGTACCGGGCCACATCCAGGTATGGTATGTGATGGGCAGCACATCCAGCAGGTTTCCCTGGTCATCCACCCAGTCGGAAGGAGAAGAACTGGTGGGCTGCAAAACCCCGATGCACAACCCGTCGAGGTAGATCACCTCGTCGCTGTTGTTGTAGATCTCGTGGAACTGGTCGGCATAATAGGATTTGTCTTCCGGTGTTCTCGAACCTGTGTAATAGATCTCCTTGAACACCAGACCACCGCCTATGGCTGAAGCCACCAGGTCGACTTCGAATTCGGTGTTCTGGGCATCAACCTGCTGGTTTTGGGTAATACCGTTGAAAACGAATTCTTCGGTGGTCATGGTAGCCGAGAAAGTGTAGGTTCCGGCTTCCACCTTGAACATAACTGTTCCGGAAGCATCCGTGGTGGCGGTTTCCTCTTTCGAGGACACCGTGTTCAGGCATTTTACGGATACACCGGACATGTCGGTTACCGTGTAGCCTTCGGGGAAGATCACCGAAACTGTCACATCGTACAGTTTGGCTCCTTCGTCTTTTTCGCAGGATGTGATGAACATGCCTGCGATCAGTGCGATGATAATGATAAATGTTTGTTTCATAATAAATAGAATTTAGAGGGTGAGGTATTAAAATTTAAGTTTCAGCTCGGCGCCGAAATAAATTGACTGGTTTCTGCGGGTATATGAATTGATCAGTCCGCCTATTTTCTGAAGAGGTTTATAATTGGTAATGTTGTTCACATAGAAAGAAAGGCTGGCTCCGTCTGACAGTTCCTTTGTCATCCGGAGGTTGATCTGGTAAATAGGGGGATAAGTCCTTTCCACGAAGTAGTATGGGTTTCCCGTGCGGTCTTTCAGATCGCTGTAGGGTTTTTCCGTGGCTTCTTCCACGTTGAATTCATGATAGGTCCCTGTCAGGTCATAATACCCCCTGGGAATAATGTATTTGATCTGTGTGCGGTCCTCGTATACGTTGTCAACTGGGATTTCAGTATAAACCTGCGGGTTTCCGTTTTCATCCTCGTAGATATACCGTGTTTTTTCAAACCAGATGATCTGAGTGGTAAGGGTTACGATCATCCTCAGCTCCCGGATATGGGTTACCGTCCGTATATTTGTATTGAACCGCTGATTGATTTTACCGTCTCCGGCCGGATAAATGCCAATAAAAGGATATGGTCTGTTCTGATAGGTGGTTATGGGTTTTTCCCAATGTTCGGCCATATCCTGCTTTTTTACATACAGATAAGCTCCGTCAAGCACAAAGGAAGTTCTCAGCACTCTCAGTGTTCCGAAATCCAGGGTATATTCCAGGCCTTTTTTTGTGGTGGATTCGGTGTTTGCGGGATAGGAATAGGATGTCCAGATGGTATCGTTTGACCGGGGCACTGACACGGGATCTCCGGTAACCGGATCGATGTAGAATACTCCCTCTCCCGGTATATAATAGGGATTCAGTCCCGTTTCTGAAAGGGTTTCGTATTTATCGTAAATGAACAAATTATATTTCCGGTGGAATGAGAAACCGTCGGTCATTTTTTCCCGGAAAGCGGTAACCAGCAGTTCTACCCCGGCTACCGTCAGGTCAAAGCCCGCCTCCATCTTCCTGTTGTAGGCAGGCTTCAGATCATAATTCCGTGTATCTTCCTCTACATAGGTTGAGAGGAGAAGGAGGGATCCCGGGGGGTCGTAATAATTGAAGCTCATGCGGTCGGTATAGGCTTTGTCCGGATAGTAATGCAACAGGGTGGGTGCTTTGGAGAATACACCGTACCCGAAACGCAGGCTTAATTTGCCAAGGCCTTTTGAATTCCGGTCGATAAGGCTGTATTTCATATTTACCCTCGGGTCGAGCATGGTTGTATTTTCTGCCGAGCGGAAAATGCTTTCCGGCTGAACATTGGTAAACCGGATCCCGGCCTGCAGATCCAGTTTGGTGGGTCCCAGCGGCAGGCTGAGTTCCTCTTCCAGGAACATCGACAGCTGGCCCAGGGAGGGGATCTCCTTGTAGGAGCGTGGCCGGGCATCCCCCGAACTGGTGGGATTGGGCGGGAAGGCCATGTCGTACACCCTTCCGTCGCCGTTATTGCCGTATATTTTGTATTCCACTCCCCCTCTCAGATTGTTCATTCCTTCACCGATGTGGAAGGTTTTGGTTCCCGTGATCTTGCTGTTGAAATAGAAGGGTCGTCCGTCTATAGTGACATCGCTGATATACCGGCTGGGCAGATAGGGCGCCTCGAATATGCCCGCCACTTTTGAAACGGGTTGTGGCATGGGGCCGTTCAGGCTTTCCTGGTCAATTTCCCGGCCAATCTGGTGCTGGATATTTCCCGATATGTTGTAGTTGAGATTGGTTAACACAGCCGTATTCAGAGCCCATTTACCGGAAAGGACCAGGCCAAGATTCCTGTCATGCGATTCGAATTTTTCATAATCCAGCATGTCGGGGTCTGTTTCTTCGGTATCCCGGCAGTCGGCATATCTTCCTGTCAAACTGAAGGTGAGTGGCTTCCATTGTTTCAGGAAGGTGTTGCTGTAGGCCACACTCCCGGTGAGCCGGTTGTAGGTTTTGTAGGGGAAGCGGATATCGTCCACTGACCGGGCAAAATCCATATCCACATTGATGGCCCCGCCGGAACCGGCAAGGTTGAACCCTTTTCCCACGTATGCCTGTTTGATATTGGGGTCGATCTTGATCTTGCCTATCCAGGGTGTTTTCCCCTTTTTCAGATTGACTTTAACCACACCGCTGAGCACATCACCCTGCTCGGCGCTGGCAATTCCCCGAACCACTTCGATGGATTCGATGTTGTCAACGGGTATCTGTCGTACATCGGCTCCGCCAGTAGCTGTGGAGGCAAAATTGGATGATACTGTTCCCAGGCTGGCTTTGGCAGTACCCAGGGTTTGCATGTTTGCGTCGTTTGATACAGGGGCCCCGTCGATCATCAGGAGGGTTCCCAGCCCGGCCATGGGATCGCCCTGGGTACTGATGTCGCGGATCGACAGTTGTTTGGGGTCGGAAAGATCGGGGTTGATGCTGACCTGCCCGGGCAGAAGTTGCATCACATCCGACAGGTCGGCAGGCTGCACATGTTCCAGGGCCGACTGGCTGATGGAAGAAGTGCTTCCCAGCTTCTTTCCTTCTTTGGCAAGAACCACCACCTCTTCCAGGGCGAGGGTGGTGGGTTGCATGCGGATGGTAAACCTCCGCGAATCAAGTGACACGGTAACCGGTTGTTCATAAATCTCGAATCCCAGGCAACTGGCCTGCATGGTATATTTACCGGGCGGAATGTTTTTCAGGAGGAACTTTCCCTCCATGTCGGAGGCGGTCCAGAGGTTGAGCTCTTTGATACCGACAGCCACCATTTCCAGCATTTTATCGTCGGCCGCATTGATTACCTGTCCGGCCACATCAACCCTTTGCTGAGAATAGGTTCCCAGAGCCGGCCAGCATATCAAAAGTATGAAGAGAAACCGTTTCACAGCGGGTAAATTTGGTTAGTCATAAAATTTGTTTGGAAACACCTGGGTGCCAATGAATCCGAATACTCCCGTTACCAGTACAATGAGGAGGTCGGGGATGTTTTTCAACAGATTGCCTTTCCTTCTAAGAATAAGCCATACGGCCAGGCCTACAAATACGAGATTCACAAGAAGCCATGTAAATCCAGGTGAGCGGGTAAAATAAAAATTAACAAAACCGGTTCTGGCTGTACGGAGCTCCAGCTCAAACGGGAAAATAGAGGCAAACATTTTGCCGTCGGGACGTTCGAAGATTCCGTCCCACGTTTCTTCGTAGGTATCCACCACCTCATACATATCGTCAACGGCCACCACTTTCAGGAAATCTTCTCCTTCCATGGCAAATGTTTTGTTGAACATATCGCAGTTGATCTTCATCTCGTGCTGGAAAGGATCGAATCCTTCCACAGGCAACCGCTGCAGGTGGTATACCCCTTCCATCACGACAAATACCCCACTGTGCCGGGTGAACAGGTAACAGTAAAATTCCTTGCTGCGGAGGTCCACGCATTCGATATGGAGTATGTCCATTGGATCGGGAATATCGATTCTGGCAACGTAAGGTTCTCCTTTGATCATTTTCACATGGAACAGATCGCCCCGGCTGTCTTTCACAAAATATCCCTCGTCACAGCTTTTCCTCGTTGTGGGGATTCCTGCAATGAGCCTGGCGGGAAAGGCAAAATCATGTTCTTCCAGTGCCCGGGTAAATTTTGCGCTTTTTTCCTGATTCACTTTATTGGTAGCTGCATCGATGAATTCTATTTTTGTTGTGATCCGGAAATAATCATCGGGCATGGCGAGGTTTACCCGGCCGCTTTCCGATTCGAACATCGGCCACAACCTGGGCCTGGGTGAAAGCATATCTTTCGTGGTATAACGGAAATATGACCTGGCCTTGTTAATGGCTGTGGGATCCATTTCCACTCCATGAATGGAATCAGGCATGGTTCCGTCGGTCATGAGCTGCCTGAAAAACATCATGGGGAGATGTTGTTCAAACTCATCCAGCGTATAGGTGTTCCCTTTTGTGTCATGACGTATTATGCCGTTGTCACCTGAGCGGAGCATGATAAAATCGTTCAGTGTACAACTGTAATATACATTGGGTGTGCGGGGGACCTGTTCGAAAATGGTCCAGTACAGTTCAGGCAGGGCCACAGAAGCAGCCAGAATGCCGATAATTACCAGTATGTATCTGCTAATCTTAACCATCATTACATTTCTCCTTTTCTGAAACGATAACCTGAAAATAAAACCACAATACTTGACAAAACTGTCAGAACAGCCAGTTCCGGGAGAGCGGGCAGGTAAGCTGTCAGCCCCGCCCTCTGGTAGAACATGGCAATGAAACCGTAAGCCACCAGGGCATACAGAACCCGGAACAGCCACACCGGCTCAAGCAAAATCAAAGCGGCCATGAAATAAGTGGCCAGCCCCCCCATAAACCAGGGAATGAGGGTGATCAGGGTTGAATGCATGATCTCGGGAGGAAAAAACACCGTACTGATAATGACGAAAAGAATCAGCCAGATGGCATAGATGAGCAGCAGGCTTCCTGTTCCGAAAAGGTGCATACCCATCAGCACCCTGTTTTCCTTCACGGGCAGATGAAATGTTAGCTTGATCCGGCGGTTGACCGTTTCCGGAAAGTACTGGGCAACAGCAATGCCCAGACCGGCAAGAAAGGGGATAAATTTGAGCATGGATGCATAGTTGTATCCCCTGAACAGGATGTTGTACCAGTAATTGATTGCATCCACAAAAAGGATGTCATGCCTGATGCGCAGCAGGATGTTGACCAGCACCAGGATGCCCAGCGCCAGGAAGATGGCGGCCGTCCATCGGATCTTGATCCATTCCTTGTAAATAATTGCTTTCCACATGTTAAAATCCATTTTGATTTTTTGGTTAGTATTTTCCGGTTAACCCGATGAAAGCGTCTTCCAGGGTCAGCGTTTCCTGCTCAACAGAGGTATATTCCACCGCATGTTCAGACAAGAATTTTTTCACCTCTTCCAGGGTAGCATAGGTATAAAATTCTACCCGGCTTTTTGTCCGTTCAATGTTCAATGCCATGGAGTTTTTCGGGAAGTCTGCCTCCGGGTTTTTTAGTTTGATCACGAACTGTTTAAAATGTTTCATAAACTCGTCAACCGGCTGTTGTGTCAGGATCCGGTTATAATCCATAATCAGCACATCGTCAATCAGCCGTTCCATATCCTGGATGATATGTGAGGTCAGGAAAATGGTTTTGTGGTTGGCCTTGGCGTAATCTCTCAGATAATCAATAAATAAACGCCGGTACCCCGGATCCAGCCCCATGGAAAAGTCGTCGAGGATCAACAGGTCGGGGTCCTGTGCAAGGATCAGGCCCAGGGCAACCTGCGAGCGTTGCCCGCACGACATGCTCGATATTTTTTGCGTGGGGGTAACCTTGAGTTTCGACATCAGCTCCCAGTAAGGTTCGGAGTTCCAGCGGGAATAAACCCCTGAATAGAATTTTTCTATCTGGTGGATGTTCATGAAGGAATACTGTATATGTCCTTCAATGAGAAATCCGATTCTTTCCTTTGTGGCTGGTGTCAGATGCTGGGAGTTTTCTCCGTAAATGAGGCATTCACCTGCCGTAGGATGGAGAAATCCGTTCAGAATATTGATGGTGGTGGATTTCCCTGAGCCGTTTTTTCCCAGCAAACCCAGGATTTTTCCTTCTTCCACGGTAAAATTCAGATTCTCGTACACGAGCTTTTTACCGTAATAATGGGTCAGGTTCTTACATTCAATGGCGTACATACCTTTTCTTTGATTTTAATTTTCCCGGTAGGGAAGGATCATGGTTTATTAATTCAATTATTGTCAGGGTAATCTGCTTCTTCACCCCGGTTGTTGAAAGAGAACGGATTTTCCACAACGCCTGTGCGTCCTCCGCTGTAGGTAATCCTGAGCGAATCAGCATGCAGGGCGGCATCAATCTGCCCGGCAGTGGTAAGGGAATCCACAAATACGATGCTGGCCATTTCAGTTCCCAGAGAATCGAGCCAGGTTTCAAAAGCCACTACTCCCTCGTCGTTCGAAAGGTGGCTTACCAGGTAAGAATACCTGCTTCTCAGGGCCCTGTTTTCCTCCATGGAGATACGGTACTGCCTCAGCACGTCTTGCGTAAAGGAGGAAAATTTGTTGAACTTCATTACTGTTGGAGTGTACATGGCACGGATGTAATCTATCCGGCTCAGGATTTCAGGATTTTCATCGAAACTCATCAGTTCATAGTTCAGCTTTACATTAAATTCCTGGCCGCTTGCCGTGTAAGTCAGTGTGCGGCTTTCAATGATCTCTTTCAGCTTACCTGCCGACGGAGCCTCCCCGACCGGATAGTAAAAATGAATGATCACGGGACAGGCAAACTCGGTTTCGAAAGCAACCGCTTTTGATTTCTGCAGCATCAGTTGCTGCAGGTAATACACATCCATGGGATCGAAAAACTTATCCACGGTAGTGGTGTATTTTTCCAGCTCATTCACTTCCTTCCCGATGGGCCTGATGACCCTCTTGGCGGGCGTGAATAAAAGTTCCTGTAATTCTTCCTCTTCTTCAAAAACGTTTTTATCATAGTAGATCTTTACCGATTGGTTTCCCACAAAGACGGAAACTCCATAAACTCCATTTATCGACCGCATCTGGTTGGCAAAAGCGCTGGCGCTTCCGAAGCACTTGATGTTTTTCAATCCTTCCTGGGTAAATACCCCTGCTTGCTCAATTTGTTCTTTTGTCCCCCATTTTTCGTCAACGGTAGGCAGTTCCCACTTGGTTCCCAGAATAATTCCCACCATGATAAGGAGTGTCAGAACGGTAGCCGGCAACCAGCGCATATTTCTGCGGTTGATCTGCAGGGTGTTTGCTTCCGGGCAGGCTGTAATGCAGTCGCCGCAAAGGTTGCAATCCACATGCTCTACTTTTTCCACCGAGGCCACATCAATGCCCTGGGGGCATTTTTCGGAGCAAAGATGACAATCGATGCAGGTTTCCTTACTGCGGGTAATATGTACCAGCCCGGGACCGGCTTTTTTCATGCGCCACACTTCCAGGATGAACCCACCGGCACTGATAACCGCCAGTGGCCATATCCAGTGCAGGCTGCCACCCAGTAACAGGATTATGATGTAAATACCGAGTATTCCGGCGAACCACCACCAGAATTTGAAAATGTTCGAAGCGGCGCCCAGGGGGCAAAAGTATTTGCACCAGAACATCCGCAGAAAGATCGAGCCCAGTACCAGGATCAGGATCGCACCGATAGCCCAGAGTAATTCCACATCCGTATCGAAGCCCGATGCAACGGCATAATAAGGGTCAAATTTCTTGCACCACAATTCACTGCTCTCCAGGGTAAAATAAAAAGTGGCAAACAGCAAGCCGTACTTAAGCAAACGCAGGCCTGTGTCTGGCCAGCCTTTAAGGGTAAACCGGACTTTGAACTTGTCGCCCAGTTTTCCCAGCCATTCACCCACGGTGCCCAGGGGGCAGATGTAGCCGCAGAACAGTTTGCTGAAGAAAACAATGCCCACAACCAGCATGATGCCCATCATGATCTGGGCGCTGGTCATGGTGCAGGCCAGTGAGCCGCGGGCAAGGTAGCTTCCCAGGGCCTGCAATCCGCCCAGGGGGCAATAGGCTTCAAAATCGGGAGCATAGGTTTTATCCACCCAGAGGCGGATTCCCATGTAAACAAGTAAAAGAAGAATGGCAATCTGGAAGAAATTTTTGTACCAGTTTTTTCGGGGATTGAACACTTTCATCGGAATCCTGTCAGTAATAAATTAATATTCAGTTAGCAATCATATTCATTATAAAAAGGTCCTCATTTCTCATACAATACAGGTGGTAGCGATCCCTGAATTGTTCCAGGGTGTGCTTTTTGGCTGTTTCCTTAGTGAAATGAGGGGTAAAACCGCTGTGGGAACCGATCAGTATGCCCATGGCAACGCATAGCAGAACCAGTGATGCAATACTGGTAATTCTGGTAAACAAAGGAAGATGCACCACTGCTGGGGAATTTTCTTCTTCAATTCCGGCCATCACCCGGTCGGCAAATCCGGCTGAAGCCCGGATTTTCCTCGGAACCGGAAGATCAAAATCCTTTGAGAAATTATCTGATCCCATGGTTTCCTTTTTTCGGTTTTTTCCTTCCGGATAATTTTTTCCGGCAGGCGGGTTTCATGAATAAGACAGAACTGAGATGAAAAACTTGTGCTCATTCTTCCATTTTTCCCAAATTTTCCAGTCTGATTTTCCTGGGACACTCTTTTCGGTTACAGATGTCACATTGTTCTTCCAGCTGCATGATCTCTTTGAAAATCCCTATCAGCCTGGCTTTTTGCTCTTCGTTACAGATGCTCCGGATATGGTCAAAATGCCTGATCGTAGCTTTTTTCAATGAAGTATTCAGATTACCGATTTTCTTTGTTAACCTGTCCAGCATTTCCTGATCGGGCGTTTCTTTTGCCAGTTCTTCCAGGAGCTCGATATTTGCTTCGCAAAGGAGGTCAATAATCAGATGGTATGTGCGGTAGGTGGTTTCATCCAGCCGCACCACCTCCTGATACTGTTCATCGGTCAAACCCAGCTCTTCCCTTAAAAATTCCAGGGATGTAACCTGAAGGTTTTCGGTTTCAGGCTCATGGTGAGGTCTGAAAAAGATCAGGGTACATAATGCCGTCAGGTTGATAATCAGGAGGAGGTAATTCAACCAGCGGACAGAACGGTTTACTTTGATCTGATCCATATTGTTAGGTTTAATCATTGTTATTTCCGAATTCATAGTAAGCCCGGCACCTGGTTTTCAGGGTTGATCTGGCTCTGAAAATCAGTGATTCCACCGTTGGGAGCGACAGGTTCAGCACCTCGGCGATTTCCCGGTATGACAAACGTTCAATATGATGTAATATAAAGGCTTTCCTTTGCCTGGCAGGAAGCGTATCGATCATGCGCGAGATCACCTCCAGTTTTTCATTATTCTCCATGATTTCATGAGGAGAATCTTCCCTGTCGGGCGGCTGCGTTTCCGCTTCATGATAATGCCCCTCACAGGGCGGTTCGAATCGGATTCCCTTCTTGAAGATCCTGTGCTTTCTGGAGTAATTCAGTGATTTGTTAAGCGCGATCCGGTACAGCCAGAACGAAAGGCATTTCTCATTTCGCAGGGTGGCCATGGAACGATAGGCAGTCAGGAATACATCCTGGGCCACATCTTCGGCATCATGCTGGTTATGGAGTACCTGATAACAGGTGTTTACTACTAGGTCCTGGTATTTGACGATCAAATCCCTCATGGCCCGGTGGTTACCGGCCAGCACCTCCTTCACAAGTTCCCGGTCATCCATGGCTTTATAAAAGGGAAATTTCCCCCCGGTGTGAGATTTCGTTGATCAGAACAGGCTTATTTGATGAGCCATCCTTTCCGGAGAAGGTATTCGTCGGCTTCTTTCCGGGTTTGAAAAATATCTCCCTCGGTTTCCCACCAGGTATCTCCGTAGCTCAGTCCAATCGCATCGCATCCAATACTTTCCATCAGGCTGACGTTTTCAATCGCTTTCATTTTCACCTTATCCCTGCCGATGGACATCACTTTGCATTTAACAGATTTTCCGACCGTTCTGCCATCCTGGAAAGTGGTAATGACAATGCCGTAACACTCAACCCCTTTTTCCACCCAGTTGCCAATTTTACCGGCCAGTTTTTCATTCAGGGTTTCCTCGTTCCGGATCATTTCCTGGGTAACACCCTGTTGCGAACCGGATTCGCTTCTTTCGGAGCAGGACACAACAAGAATGGATAGAACCGTAGTGGCGATCAGTACTGATTTTGCATGTTTCATGATTGGTTTATTTTAAAAATTAGACATAAAAATACCCTCCAGAAAAACAGGATTTTTTCCGGAAAGCATTAACAATCCCCGAAACATGCTAATAACAAACGTCCGGCACTTTTTCACTTATTGCCATCAGTGCTAAGAATCCGGACGGCGAGGCAAATATATAGAATAAATTCTAATAAAACGAAAAACGGGGAGAAATTCAGAAAGGTTCTAAATAACTCATCCTATGTGAGTTATGCTATATAAGTATAGGTGAAGACCGGGGAAGAAGATTTGTATATTTATAATCAGTAGTGTCCGACTAAAAAAATAAAGAGAAGGGTACTCCCCTGAGGTTTCCCCTTCATGTTGTAGATTTGTTTTTTGCGGAAACAAACAACAACATGAGTAAAAATACGGAAATTAAATTTGTCGGACAGCCGATTTTCAAACAGATATTGAATTTGGTTGAT
>Ga0209614_1000843_pt1 | contig 25539 bp, 21 predicted proteins | sample BlaSprsedimmetaG_FD_185484 | JGI IMG/M metagenome (GOLD analysis project Ga0209614, IMG submission 185484) | Hot spring sediment bacterial and archeal communities from California, USA to study Microbial Dark Matter (Phase II) - Blank Spring... ... | reverse complement strand
GGATTCGCGCGTCGTGTGATCAGTAACATGGTCGGCCTCCTTGGTTCTAATCGAGGACCCGGCGCTGCCGGGCCTCATCGTATTCGCGCTGGACCACGATCAGGTACCGGCCCTTGGGCAGTCTCAGGGGCCTGTGCTCGGGGTGGGTGATCTCGACGGCCGACTCGGCCAGCAGCAGCCGGTCATCGGCGCCCACCGGGGCCATATCCGGCAGGCCCGCCGGCAGGGGCGCCACCGGCGTCAGGAGCATGGCCGCGGCCGCGACCCCGGCCAGGACCTGATGGCGATGGCCGGTGGCCTCGCCCTCGCGGATAACGTCCGTATCGAGGGGCCGGAACCGCAGGAATAGTCCCCGCGGAGCCCCGGAGTCCATGGCCTGCAGTTCGGCCGCCGTCAGGGGGATAAAGACCAGTTCGCCCTGTCGGTAGGCCTTGCGGGTCTTGTGGTTGGGTGAGGACATGATGAACCTTCCTTTCCAGGTAGATGCAAATTGAGGTTTGTCAAATACAGAGGGCATCCGTCCATCTACACAACGGACAGATGCCCTCATTCCAATGGACGCCCGAGAAGGCCGTTTAGGCGGCGCCTTCGATCTTCGTGGGCGTGACGGTGACCCGGTCGTTCTCCTGGAGACAGTAATCCCGCGGCACCGGCTGGCGGTTGACGCGGATGAGGTAGTCGCCGGGTTCGCGGCCGGGCATCTGCTGGGTGAAGAACTTCTCCACCGTGGTGTTCTCGTTGACGTGGACGTAGTCGGCGAAGCCGCCGCCGTCGTTGTTGATGTACATAATCTTCATCTGGAAATCCTTTCTAAACGTGGGGTTGTGATTTGAGGTTCTCCTTGCTGCGCGTGATACGCCGCTCCGGCGGCGGGCTGCGCGCACCTTGGGCATTCTTGTTCATAGGTTGTCCTTTCCAAAAGGGGAGGGGTTGATACAGGCGGGATCCGTCAGTCGTCGTAACCGACGCCGACGTCGGCGATGAAGGTCAGCAGGTCCGCCAGGTCATGCCGCCCGAAGTCCACCTGGACTCTCGTATCGTGCATCGTGCCGTCGAACCAGTGCGCCGGCGGCAGGTCCGGCAGCGATGCCGTCAGGCCCCGGGCCTCGATGGCCAGACGTCGGAGCTTTCGGACGATCCGCTCCCGGCGGGCCATCTCATCCTCGATGCCCTTGATGGGCCTGGGGTAGCCCAGGACCTTCTTGAGCAATCGGATCTCGCCGGCGAACTGGCGGGATTGCTCACCGCCGACATCGATATCGGCCATGCCGGCGAACCGCATCCATCCGGTGACCTTGCCGGGATGGGTGTTGTCGAGTTCGCCCTCCATCAGATACGCTGTGGGTCTCCATGCCATGTGAATCACCTCCAGTTCTTTACAGACGACGATGGCACGCCTCGTTTGGGTGGGCGTGCCATCGACACGTGAATGAATCTGACTGTTGTGCCCCCTGTGGGGCATTCAACTTACGTGGACTTGTCCTTCTTGACGTGGGGCGGTCGGAGCGTCCTGAGGGTCCCGTTTTCGCAGTGGATCAGGACCCCACCGTCGCTGGTAATGGTGATCTGCGTCCAGTCATCCTCGACGCCGGCAACGGCGGAGGTGATCTTCCTTCGCAGATACTCGCCGGGACCGGCCACGGTGGCCCAGAAGGCCTCCAGGTCCTGCTCAAAGAGGTACTCCTGGGTGTCGTAGGTGTCGCCCTCTTCGTTGAAGCCGCCACAGAAGTACCACATCTGGGAGGGGTACAGCTCATTGGCGGCCTCGGGCGTTACATAGAGATGTTCATCGTTGTAGAAGCTCCGATGCGCTTCGTCGTCGTACATGACCGCCAGGGGCGCCTCGGACTCCCAGGTCTTGCCGTCACTGGTCCGGGCGTGGATGAAGATGGACTTAACGGCCGTGATCTTCTGGCCGAGCAGGTAGTCCGTCGCAATCTCCTGGCCCAGATCGACCCAGACCTGGTCGATGGTGGGCAGCTTCGCCCAGCTATAGCCATCGTAGCTATCGGCGATATCGACCGGCACAAAGGGGCTCTGGAACCGGCCGCAGGCCGCCAGAAGATGGACATTGGCCTCGATCCTGTGCGTGGTATCCCGCAAACGGGGATGGATCCGGTAGCACCTGGCCAGTGGGAAATCCTTGGGCATGACCACCTCCGGCGGTTCGGGCGTATCGCCGCGAAGCGTGCCTGTCTGGAACCGCGGCTGGGCTTCGGGCAGCTCGATGCCCAGTTCGGCGGCCCGCAGGAACTCCTTGTAGGTCAGCTTGTGGCTGCCGCGCCGTTGGATGAAACGGTAGCCCTCGATCTCCAGGACCTTCCGCAGTTCCCGGAGGGCCTTGTTCTCCACCGGCTGGGTCCGGGCCGGAAGCATCATCCGAAGCCCCGTGGCCTGGCCGGTCATATCCACCAGGAACTGCAGGCGCTCGCCGACCGGACTGTAGCCAAAGGCGATGACCTGGCCGTGGAAGTTGATCAGGACCTCATCGTGGTAGTAGTGCTCCTTGAAGGCCTGATGGTGCGGGCCGACGGCCTGCTGCTCGCAGACCTCGATCCTGCAGCCCAGCCGCGGATAGGCCACGGCCTGGCCGCGGATGAAGTGCTTGTGGGCGCAGTCCTTGCCGTCGACGATGACCTTGAGACCCGTGAAGACCGCGTGCTTCTCCACGAGGTCCTTGACCCAGGGCTCATCGGCGAAGATCAGCGTGGCGCCCTGCTCTTCGGCGGCCACCTGGGTCAGTCGGATGGGTCTGCCCGTCCAGCCGTCCTTGGTGATGACCGCCTGCAGGCCCCTTGAGCGGATGGTCAGCTTCCGCGGGGCCAGGCAGAACAGGCCGACACCCGCCGGGTCCTCGGCCTTCTCCATCGCCTGGTCCCAGTCCGAATCGCCCAGATCGAGCAGTTTGCTGAAATCCTCGATGCCCCGGCCGTTGTCGTGGACGCTGACCAGACCATCCTTGTTCTCGATCGTCACCTCACTGGCCCCGGCGCGGCGGGCGTTTTGAAGGATCTCAATAACGCGGCCGGCCAGTGTGCCGGTGAAGAGCCGATCGGCTTTTTGGAGCAATCGCTTGCTCACCTTGGCTTGTAGGGTTGTTTGCATATGCGTGTACCTCCATTTCGTTAAAATGCGATGGGACGCTCCCATTGCTGGAGAGCGTCCCATCTGTTGAGCGCATAAAAAAAGCCCTCGGAACGACCAAGGGCCCAAACGAGTATATGAATCTCAGGACCGGCTACGGCCCGCCGCCCGGTCCCGGGTCAGGCATCATCGGATCGCCCATCCGTAACGGGTTGTCCATCAGATGCATCTGCTCCTCGAAGATCGCCCGGCCTTGCTCGAATAGGTCCGGGGCCATCGGCTCTGCGCGGAGTGCGTCTATCGCCTGTTCGATCTCCTCCAGACCGGCGCCGGCCTGTTCGGCAAAGCCGACCGCCGGCTCACAGGCCTCCATCGCCGCGGGATCGCCCAGGGCCTGCAACATGGCCATCTGCTCCTCGACGATCTGCTCCAGGCCACCGGTCGCGGACGGATCATCGCCCGCCGAGGCCTCCAGGGGGCCTTGCGGCAGGTCATCGTTGATGTAGGGATCGCCGCCGCCGAGCTTCGAGTCGGAACCATCCCAACCGAACGGCTCCGTCGGCGCCATCAGATTCGGGTCCGCAAGGGCCTCGGTCACCGCCGCAAGGAGGTTGAGGATGTCCGGGTGGTCCGGCGGCAGCGTCCGTTGCAGTACGCTCAGGGCATCGCACTGATCAAAGAACTGACGCAGCCGGTCGTCGGCCTGCCGGTCCGCCCGCTCATCGGGTGGCCCTTCGGATCCATCCAGGCCCAGGGGGTCCAAGGGGAGTGTCCCAGCGAGGTCCTGCTGCTCGATATACCGGCGCTCGGCCTCTCTCGGCAGGAACCAGTCGATCCGGCGGGCCCGGCGATGGTCAAACGGCGGCTCTCGCGGCTCAAACGGCGCCGGCAGGTGCGGCTCGTGCCCATGCGCGATGGGATACGACGGCATGGGCGGGTCCATCCGGTACTCATGCGACTGGACCGCCGGCGCATGGACACTTGGATGGTATTGGCTCGGCAGATCCCCGTAGTAGGAATCCCTGGGATAGCCGCCAACGACCGCCGCCGGGGTCTGGCCGGCCGCGTACCGCCGGCAGGCCCGGGAGTCCTGGTACGGAAGGCCGGATGCCGGACCGCCCGCTCCGGGCCGGTGCTTGCGGTACCGGGATATCTCATAACGCATCGCGCCCGATAGGCTCATGGAACCATCCCTTCAATAGAACATTGGCATTGGATACCAGTCTACCACGGCCCCGGCCGGCCTGTCGTGATATCTGGATGGCCTCTGGCTGACGCGACGATGACGCGCAGATAGCCTGGGCTCTCGTCGAGGGATGATTATTTTCAATATGGCATAGAAATGACTACCTCAATCTCGGGCCGGCTCCCGGCCGATCCCTGTTTCCCGTCGAGGTTTCGCTTCATGATGTGCCGCACGGCGGCCGCTTTCATGTGGAAATCCTCGGGCGGGCCCTGATGTCCGTAAGGACGGCCCGCCGTGTGGGTTGTAAATTCAACCTGTGAGGATTGGGCAGTGGTAATGCGGGGATGTTTATAAGGTTATCGTTTTCGCTTGGGGTCGCCTACCGGCCGATATGCAGCCCTCCCGCACTGCGCCTTGGTTGGCATCGCCCGTGAGCGATAGTACCAGCCGCTCTCCTACGGGTAGACATTCCAGACTTCAAGAAGGTGCCAACGTTTACCTTTTCGGCCTACGGCCCCCGAAATGGACCAACCCGCCTGACAGGCATCACTGATGCATCTGATGCATCGAGGAACCGGAACCACCATGACATCATCGTCGATGAAGCTAGACAGATGCAGCTTGCCCGGCTCCACGGCCGTAACCAGGAAATGGTCTTCGATCACATCCTCGGTATCGACCGGCATGGAGTCGGTGTAATGGGCCAGCATCCGAGCCAGTTCCTCAGCCGCGGGCAGGTCCCGGGTGGCGGTCGTGCCTCTACCGACCACCTCCGCGGCGTCTTCGGCCGCGATGTAACCCTTCTCCGCAAGCCACCGGCCCAGCTTCTGGGTCACCGTGCCGGCCGCCTGCTTCAAGTCCTTGCCGCACATCACCTTGCGAACCATGAAGTAGCCCAGGAATTCCCCGACGTTTTCACATATCTTCTCCGGGCCGAATATCTCACAGAACTCCCGGTGCGCATCGCCCCTGGCGCCATAGAGCCGGTCAAACAGCGATGCCTCTTCTGGATCCAAGCTCTGATAGGCGTAGCCGTTCAACGACGACCGCAACAGGTCAATGATATCCTTGTACTTGCGCAAGCCGGCCGGTTTGAGGCGTTTCGCCTGCTCTTCAAGGAATTCCTCGAACACGTCCTCAATCGTCCTGCCCACAGGTTGCGGCCGGTGGGGGGGCTCTGTGCTCATGTCAATACCCGTCCTGGGGTCGTCTTCTCGGTTTTCACATCAACGACCGTAATCATCGGCCGCAAGGGTTGGCGCATGGCCTGGCCCTTGAATTTGCCGAGGATCGCGTCGAAGTCCCGGTCCAGTTGGAACCGCTGATCCTTCAGGATGTGCTTGAAGACCTCCTCCGTGCGAGCCGGATACCGATCCCGCATTCGCTGGAACAGCCAGAAATCAACACTCTCGGCCGTCAGGTAATCCCAGACCCGCTCGGCCTGCTCAGCCGTCAGCGGCGCCTCACCGTCGGCAAAGGCCGAGCGGAACAGGCCGTAGCCCACATAGAACGCCAATCCGTGACGCCGGTCAAAAACCGCCGCCGTATCCGTTGCCTTGAGCAGGTGATCCGGCAGGGGGAACTGGATGTCCGGCCGAGCGTGGCCATGCTCCCGGCGGTACAATTCAGAGCGAGTCAAGCCACGATCGGGCACAATCACCTCATCATTCCAGTACCGATAGAACCGGTTCATCGCCGCACCCAACGCCAGGCCATCGGGCAATACGAGTTCCTCGCCACCAAACAGGTCCATCCACGCCTGATAATGGGCCTCCTGCATGGCAAACGCCTGTTGCATGTGTGGGTCATCGGGGTCGAGGCGGCGGTACAGCGGCCCGTAACCGGCCTGATGCCTCAGCTTGGCCAGGAATTCGGGTTTCTTGCCGGCCCCCTCAAACCGATGCTGTATCCCCGAGAGCAGCCAATGGTCATCCCACGGAGCAACCCGCGAAAACAGCAGATCGCCGACTCGCACATTGGCCAGGCCCCCCGGCTTCGTGGCCTCCAGCGTGAAACTCTGGTCATCTCGCAAATCCCGGGTCTGAAGAAACGGCAGGTCGATCCCGTCCACCACAAACATCCCGCAGAAGATCTCCCGGTCCCAACGCAACAAACGCTCCCTTTGCCGGTCGCTGATATCGCGCCGGCGCTCGAGCAGCACTTGGATCGGTGTCTTGCCCGCTAGGTGGGTCGCCCGGAAGATGAAGGTGTCGGTGGCCTCGTCCACCGCCAAGCCTGAATCCACCCATTGCCGCCACTGAGCCGCCCGCTCCAGTTCCCCCTCCACAAACGCGGCGCACTCGGCAAACAGCCACGGGTCATTGCGAACGAAATGCACCAGCTTGTGCTTCAGGTCGCCGCCGTCATCCGAATCGTCAATCATCAAGCCCAGTTGCTGAACATCCCGAAAGGGGTCGCCTGACGCCTCTGGAAGCCCAGCAGGTCTGCCCGTATCGGGGAAATACCGCCCGTGATCGGCCAACGGGTCCTCAAGACATCTGTACAGATCGGCACCGCGGATCCCCCGCACGAGAAGGAATCCCCCCAACATCGCGCCCAGGTTCCACACCAGCGGGGTCAAGTCCGGATGGGGCCAGCCATAGTAGATGCCACGACTGTCCTCCATGTACTTGCGAAGAAGCGGCTCAAAGCACCTGTATGCGGTGTTCTCGCTGATTTGCACCACTGTCGGCTCATCCAACTGCCAGAGTTTCCTACCCAGGCCTTCACAGGGCTGCCCGGCCCAGTCCTGCGCGACAAGGATCTCGAAACCCCTGGCCAGCATCCATCCGACCCTGGTTGATTCATCGTCATCGAATCGAAACGTGTCGGCGGACGCATGGTGAGCCGCCTGCATGCAGTGCAAAGTGAGGCCCTTGGAGAGTTCGTGAATGAACACATCCCACAGGCACGGTCTACGGTGCAGGCGATCCGCATGGAGGCCCGGTGAAGAAATGGGGCCGCCTGGCTTGGTGGTTCCCTTGCGATTGGGTTCTCTGCGACGGCGTCTGTGTCTCGACATTCCGGCCCAACCTTCCATGTACACTCATTGACCGTCCCTGACGCCGGCCGCAGGCTGCCACCGAGCCCCTAGCGTCGAGACCACCGGCTCTCAGCATAGGCGTCCGCCTGCAAGAATGCAACCGCCTCCGGAGAAATCATAGGGCCCTGTAACAGGCACCTGTTGCACCGAATGCGCCTCTCAGACGGTTCTACTCCCGCGAAAAGGCCGTCGAAGGGCATCTCGCCGCCGTCAACCCCGCCAGCATCTCCTCCTTCTCCCGGGATGCCGCCTGTTTGCTGCGGAAGCCCGCCGTCTTGTCCGCCAAGAGCCGCAGCGCCCCCTCAAACCGGCTCGACAGCCTCCAGCCGTGGCGGCCGCCGTAGCGGCTGTTCAGGCAGCTGATGTGTTCAATGACTCCCAGCCGGGACAGTCTGGCTCTCGCTCTTTGCAGGATTCGCCTCGATATGCTGTATTTCTGCTCCATGTGCGCCATGTTAGGCACCAGGAGATCAGCCCATTTCAGTTCAAGGAATATGCACGCGGCGGCGTATTGCTGATTGCGATTGCCCGGAAAGAGCATCTCGATCAGCTCGGTGAAGTCGGATACCTGGCTGATGCGCCTGTGCTGGAAGTCGATCTTGGTGAGTTCTGTCACGCTTTTTCACCCCTGCCTTCTTGTGTGGAATATGGCCTTCGCCGCGGGACCTACCGGTCAAGGCCATGTTAAAATCAGGAACCACCTATTTATGCTTTTTGGTCCCGCACCACAATCCTGGCGAACAAAGGCCGGATGTGCGCACAAAGGCAGGTTGATAGGGAAACCCGCCGCTTCGGACGGGTTTCCCTATGGGTGTCGACGGAGGGGTTTGGGAGGGCGAAAGACTTGTCAATCTTATGGCAGTTGGGGAAGTCCGCGCAGGGCTCGGTTACCGACGAGAGCCGGCAAGAAGGGCTTGAAAACGGAGGTGTATGAGGGTGCCAGGGAGAGTCCGCAACCCTTGCTATTCGCTCAGAATCACGAATTTCGTGTACAGCGGCTTCAATGGCGTTATCAAAGCATCTTCGCCAGCCCAAAGAAATGGCAGGTCGAGGTGCATGAGAAGAACAGCAAAATGGGCGATTCTCACCAGAGTAGTTTGTCTGACAGCCTTTCCGTGAGATGTATTGACCATATTGCAGACCCGAGGCCTTGAAATCCACACCCTGGTCTTGGTATAATTGACGGTATTGCGTGCAGGAGCACCAGATTATGGCGTTCAATGGGAAGTCCTGGTTATCATGTGCTGAAACGGACCTATGGAAAGGGAAGGACCATGCAAGGCAAGAGGCACATCCGACGGTTGGTCCTCATAGCTGTCTTGTTGCCCTCAGTTTTCACGTCAGCCATCCAAGCTGAGCCGACGTATTTCGACGGTTGCGGCTATCTTGTCCAAGGTGTCGAGTGCGTACTGTTCGCGGCCGATGGTGGCGGGCAATATGTGCTGGAGAATCTGGGCAACTTCGTGGCCGGCGATCGCATCCGCGTCCGCGGAGTTCTCGACCTCACGTGCGCGACAATCGGCATGCAAGGCGATGGCTGCATCTCGAACAACGCGATCTCCCTTTGCCCCGAATCGGATCTCAATGCCGACGGGACGGTGAGTTTTCCCGATGTGGCGGCCCTTACCGTCCAATGGCGACGGGATTGCGACGAGCAGAACAACGGGTGCAACGGGGCCGACGTAAGTGGCAACGGCGTCGTAGACTTCTGCGACTTGGCCGTCATCGCCGAGCACTGGCTTGCGGACCTGCTGCCTTCACTGCCCGAACAGCCGTCGTTCACGGCGTATTACACGCCGTACAGCAGCCCCGTTCAGCCCGACGCGGCCGGCTATGACCTGCCGCTTCCTCTGTCAGAAATACTGAATTATGCAGACGTGGATTCCAAACTCGATCTCGCCGGGGTCACGTCCATGCTGCAAGAGAACGGCTTCGCGTTGATGTCATATGAGCTGGGCTATGGCGAGCCCAATAACATGGTGGCCCCATACGGAGTGCTTGCGAACAGGGGTATTCCCATCTTCGTGACCTCCGACACGCTTCTGCACCTTTATCATATCCAGTTCGATGAGACCTTGCGAGAAATTGAGGAAGCCGAATTCTACTACGACATACGAGATCTGACCGCCGCCCTCCTGGACGTCGCTTTGCATCAATACGGTCAATTCGAAGGCGACCTTAGAGAAGCCGCGCGAAGAAACGCCGCGTATCTCGCGGTGGCGCAGAAGCTCATTGATCCAGCCTCGGCTTTGCCGCCGCTGATCTCCGATCTCGTCGCCGCCGAGCTTGCGAAGATCGACGCTCACGAAGGCTTCGCCCCAAGTGACATCTTCCTATACTCGGAAGACTACTCTCAGTACATCCCTCGGGGCCACTACACCCGAAGCCAAATCCTCAAGCAGTACTTCAAGACCTTCATGTGGCTCGGCCGAATGACGTTTCTGCTTAAAGGCTCCGACCCACACGGCCAGACGTGTGCGGCCCTCATCAGTACCTACGATGCGAGAATACAGACTATCCAAGCAGCGCTTCTGGCTCAAGCCACGAAGCAGATCCAGGTCGCCAATCGATCCGGTCAAGGCAGCCGGACCGGCCGAGACATCTGGAACAGGATCTATGAAGTCACCGCATTCTATGTCGGCCTCGCCGACGACCTTACTCCATACGAATACATGGAAGTGCTCAATCGGATCTTTGGGGCGGACTTTGAATTCACCGACCTTGAGAGTGATTACAACTATCTGACCCTCAAGAGCGAACTTGCGCTTCTCCGCTCGCCCAGGATATTCGGAGGTACGGGAAACGTCATAGTCATGCCGCCCATGACTTCGGAATCGCTTGACGAAATACTCGACAAGACAAAGGGCATGCGATTCATGGGCCAACGGTTCATCCCGGATTCATACATGTTCCAGAACCTGGTGTTCCCCGCTGTCGGCCCCTACACCGGCGACGCAGTCGTGAAGCCCTTCACCTGGGGCTTCACGGGGGTGTTTGTCGGGCGCGTCTTCCCTCGCGGCCTCGATGCTATGGCCTTGCTGGGCTCCGATGTTGCCAAACAGATTCTTATTGACGAGGGCGACACGGACTACGAAGAGTATTGGCTGCAGTTCAATCAGCTCAAAGCCGAGTTCGATGCACTCTCTGAAACAGACTGGAACCGCAACCTCTACTGGTCCTGGCTTTACTCACTCAAGGCCCTACTTGTGAGATCTACCGAAGGTCATCCACGTTTTATGCACACCGAGGCGTGGCGAAAGAAACAGCTCAACGCCGCACTCGCTTCATGGGCGGAACTTCGCCACGATACGATCCTCTACGCCAAGCAAAGCTCTACAGGAGGTGGCGGTGGCATGCCTCCGCCTCCCCCGCCGGGTTATGTTGAGCCTGTCCCTGAGTTCTTTGGTCGTCTGTGTGCACTGACGAAGATGACACGCGAGGGACTCGTTGAACTCGACGCGCTTTCCGTGGAGGCGGCAACGCGAATTACAGCGCTCGAAGATATGCTGGGCCGCCTGATCGAGATAGCCGAAAGGCAATTGACCAATCAACCGCCCACCGACGATGACAACATGTATCTCAAGGGGTTCGCCGCATCGCTTCAGCAAACGGTCACAGGAGTGTCTGACGCTGCGGTTGCTACAACGCTGGTTGCCGATGTCCATACCGACACCAACTCGGAGCAAGTGCTTGAAGAAGGTGTCGGCCATGTAGATCTCATCGTGGTTGCCTGCCCCCATCCGACCGGTGGGGCCTTTCTCGCGGCCGGCCCGGTGCTGTCATACTATGAATTCAAGTACCCAATGGCCGATAGGCTCACCGACGAGGCCTGGACAGAAATGCTGAATTCACCCAATAAACCAGATAGGCCGGCATGGTATTCTGAACTGTTTGCGCCTGTGCCCGTCAATCGCTAATAGGACCACTACGGACGCCGCTGCAGCGGAATCAAGATCGTTGTCGTCGATGGCCGCGCGAAGCCGCACTACGCCATCCAGGTGAGAACGCAAGACAGGGCTGTGGACCACATACATACAGCCCCCCAGCCCTCTATTCTTGCCCCTAGACAGCCCCAGATCGCGGCCGAATCCGCACAGCCAACCTACAACCCGAGACTCCAATAGCCCCCCTATTCCATGAGTTCTTTATTGTCAAGGACTTCTGGGAGGCGGGCAGATGCATGACGTATTCAAAGCGCCTCGTCACGGCACCCATCCGTCGATGTTCCATGCTCCGGGAATGGCTAAGCGGTTGGAGAATGGAACCAATCAGAATGGCTTTGGAACTTGACTGATCGGGCTTCATAGGAGGCTCAGGGTCTCTTCCGGATTGTACGGAGCGCACCCGACGGGGGGAATTGAGCCCTTACACCGAACTGCATTCTCCCTGTCCCACGTTCGTGGGCACCAAGGTCCGGCGGGTCTCCGTTGGTCATCTCGCAGAAATTCGGGATCACTTCTGCAGCGTCTACTCCTTGGCTCTCGGCGGCCAGTTGGAACATCCCCGTTCTTGTCTGCGGGTCGAAACCGGCCTCAGAGACGTACTGTGGAACGCCTTTCTGGCCACGTTTCTCATGGCCGGGAGGACAAGCGGCAGATATAAGGTCGTAGTCAAAATCATTGTCGGCGTGGTTGCGGCTGACTGCAATGCTGTAGCCGTCTTGCGGCCGCACGTGAAGGATGTTGTTCCGCGTCGTGCAGTGCTTGATGATCCTGCCACCGCCGCCCAACCCACCGGCACCGTTGCCATCACGTTGAAAGATCGTGTTGTTGAAGATATACATGTGACCGGTCATCCATTGCTCACCACCTGCATAGCCCATCTTGATGAACGGCCCATGGGTCATGTCCCAACTGCTGCCCGGAGGACTGTAGCATTCCCCAGAGACGTTTCGCCAGACATACAACGGCCCGATAGAGACTGCCGCATTTGCTATGGGTATCAACACGTGCTCAATGTAGTTGTTCCATATCCTGACGTTCTGATCACCGCCTTCGGCTTCAATACCATCATCCCAGCAGTTGGCGATATAGTTGCAGTAGATATCACTGTCAGCTCCTGGGAAACCGCGGTAACTGCCGTTGGACCCGGCGCCCATCGCATCATTGAAATAATGATCGTCGTCCGACCAGCACTCGTTGTACCGGAACACATGATTGCCTTCGGAGTTCCAGAACACCACCGTCTGCGGCCCTGCAGGGTGTGTGGACTCGCCGTGTTTCTCCGCCCAACTGTTGGTATCCCAGGAGGGATGGTGCATTTTGCATCGCTGGATCACCACAGCATTGAGAGCACTGTTGTTGCTGAAGACACAGGCTTGGTAGTTCTTGCCCCATCCGTTCTCGTCTTCGCTGCCCCACTTGCTGATATCGCAGTCCTCGATGACGATATGGTGGCCCTCGAACAGCCGTATCCCGTGTTCCTTTACGTTCTTTACAGTAAAACCACGCAGTATGACATAGCTCGCACGAACGCCTATGCCGATTTCATCCCTGTTGCCGGTGTCGATAGTACAGTCTGTGCCGTCGAAAAGCACATAACCATCGGGGCTTCCTGATTGATCCACCACGAGTGGCGTATCGCGGTCTGGAATCTTGACTACAGATCCCAGCGGGAACTGCTCACACCAGGTAGTACCTTGGCATTCAACTTGTTCGTCGGTCCCATCGAGACTCAGCGCAATGTCATAGGTCGTTGCCGGGATCAAGTTCACGAGACTGCCGCGATAGTCTGCCTTACATTCCGCAGTCTCAACCGGATGATATCGAAGGGGAAATCCATCACGCCATTGCTGCTGACCTGCCTGGCGGAACTTGACCGACACCTTACGCTGTGGACTGCCCTGTGCCGGTGACCAGTAGATACTCATGCAGTGAAACGTCGGCACCAGGAGGACTTCAGCCTTATCCGTATCTCGCCGAACCGCTGCCGAGCACGTCCACACAGGTAAAACAAGGCCGGCCAATACCACCGTCAGTGCTGTTCTTTCTGCCATATCAAGTCCCTCGGTTAACGAAATTGGAAGAAGTAGACCCCATGTCAATACCCTAGGTTGCCAGACACCTGCCTCCCAATCAAGCCAAATCCCTGGTAAACATGCCATGCTGACACAGCTGCTGGCGTCGAATGAAAATATGCTCCCTGGCGATTGAGGCGATTGAGCGGTGGGCCTGCTGAGGGATCCTCTGATGGTCGCGGACGGGGCTCAGAAACCCTGCTTAACAGGCTCGGTTTGGCGCTGCCGCGGTGCCTGCGAAGACTCAAACGGCTTGTCAAAATGTGGTGAAGACCCTTGAACAGAAATGCCCTTGGTACTGCCAAAAACCCATATTTGGGCCACGAACTGCGTAACTTGGACTAAAAGCCGGATTCCGCCGGTCGGAGCCATTTCTCACCTCTGGGGGCGACCCTAAGCCGTCGGTCGTGGGCCACCTATGTCGTCGCCTCGTGCAGATCATCGTGGAGACTTGCTGTTGCGGGTGCCAGCCGCTATGATAGATTGCCTCCGCACGGCCCACAAGGATTACCTGAAAAGGGACCCGTCGGACGGAATACATCGCTCGGAAACTGTGCCAAGATGACATGGACGGGGTGATCTCCGATGGACACACAAGCAGAGAGCAAGGGGCGGCGAGTTGCGCAGCCTGGAAACCAGACCGCACAGGCCCTTCGCGAACGGGTGAAGGAGTTGAGCTGCCTTTATCGTGTCAATCGGGTGTTCGAGGGGGCCCTCGGGTCGCCCGACGATATGTTCCAGCGCATCGTTGAGTTGATACCGCCTGCATGGCAATACCCGGAAATCACAGCGGCTCGCATCGTGCTGGACGACAAGCGATATGAGACCCCAGGCTTTGGGGAGGGTTGCCAGAAGCAGACCTCTGAAGTCATCGTGGAAGGGAAACACCGAGGAGACGTGGACGTTGTGTACCGGGAGGCCAGGCCGGACCTGGAGGAGGGGCCTTTCCTGAAAGGCGAGCGGAACCTGCTGGATGCTATCGCCCGACAGATCGCCGTCATTGTGGAACATCAGGAAGCGGAAGAGGAGAGGGCCCGCCTGCGCAAACAGCTGATGCACGCGGACCGTCTCGCCACCATCGGTCAGTTGGCGGCGGGCGTCGCCCACGAACTCAACGAGCCGCTCAGCAGCATCCTCGGCTTCGCACAGTTGATCAAGCGAAACCCGGGGATACCCGAGGGTGCGAAGCAGGATGTGCAGAAGATCGTGACCGCTTCACTTCACGCGCGTGAGATCATCAAGAAGCTTCTGCTGTTCGCCAGACAGACGCCGACGTTCAGAGGCTCGGTAGATCTGAATCACGTAATCCTGGGAGCCATTGACTTGTTCAAGCACCAGTTCGAGATGGAAGGGATAGAACTGGTGTGCGTGTTGTTGCCCGAGCTGCCGGTGCTGGCGGCGGATGCTGGCCAGTTGACCCAGGTGCTGGTCAATCTGGTGGTCAACGCCGTCCAGGCCATGCCGGAAGGAGGAAGACTTACCGTCCGGACCCATGTGGAGGATGGGCAAGTCGTTTGCACGGTGGAGGACACGGGCGTGGGAATGACCGAGCAGGTTCAGAACCGGCTCTTCGTGCCGTTCTTCACGACGAAGGAGGTGAACCAGGGGACCGGTCTGGGCCTGCCGGTGGTCCATGGAATCGTTACCGCACATGGGGGGACGATCACGGTTGCCAGCACGCCGGGCCAGGGGACGAAGTTCATCATTTGCCTGCCCCTTGATTCGCCCTGCCAGCAGGAGGATAGGCTGCCATTATGAATTCACCCGATAGGAAAGAGACGATTCTCGTCGTAGATGATACGTCCGCTACGCTGGAAGTCCTCCAGCGGACTCTGACCGCTGAGGGGTACACGGCATACACGGCGGCCAGCGCCGTCGATGGCCTGAATCTCCTCGACGGAACGGCCGTTGACCTGGTCATCACTGATCTGAAGATGCCCAAAGTCAGCGGCATCGACCTGATCCGGCACGTTCGCGAGAATTACCGAAACACCGCCGTGATGATGATCACCGGGTACGCGACGGTGGCCAGCGCCGTGGAGGCCTTGAAAAGTGGGGCGGAAGAGTACGTGCCCAAGCCGTTCACGGACGGCGAACTGCTGGCAGCCGTGCGCCGAGTGCTCGATAAGCTCAGACTAAGGCAGGAAGCGGCGACATGGTCAGTCCCAAGGGCGGAGTTCGCACACGGCCTTATCGGGGAGTCCCCGGCGATGCAGAAGGTCTTCGCCTCGATCCGCAAGGCGTCTTCGACCTCCGCCACCGTCCTTATCACCGGCGAGAGCGGCAGCGGCAAGGAACTCGTGGCGCGGGCGATTCATTACAGCAGCGACCGGGCCTCCGCGCCGTTTGTGCCGGTCAACTGCGGCGGCATCCCGGAGAGCCTGCTGGAGAGCGAGCTGTTCGGGTACGTCAAGGGGGCGTTCACCGGCGCGTGTGATTCGCGGGCGGGCTTCTTCCAGACGGCTGACGGCGGGACGATCTTCCTCGATGAGATCGGCGAGACGAGCCTGTCCATGCAGGTGAAACTCCTGCGGGTGCTTCAGGACAAGGAGGTTCGCATGGTCGGCGACTCGCGGGCGCGAAACGTAGACGTGAGAATCATTGCCGCCACGAACAAGCATCTGGAGAGTCTGATTCAAAGCCGAGCGTTCCGAGAGGAATTATACTATCGAATCAACGTCATCAAGATCGAGGTCCCGCCTCTGCGGGCCAGAGACGGTGATATTCCGCTGTTGGTTCGGCACTTCGCCGAGAAGTTCGCCTCGGAATTGGGCAAGGCAGTCCCCCGGTTTTCGGAAAAAGCCATGGAGGCGCTGCAAAACTACGCCTGGCCGGGCAATGCACGGGAATTGGAGAACGCCATCCAGCGGATTGTGGTGATGAGTGAGGAGGAGATCATCGAGGTTCCGGACTTGCCGTCCTTCGCGCGTTTCTCGGTGCTGCGCACCACGGGTGTCCACAGGAGGCTGGCGGAGGTGGAGGCGGATCACATCCGCCATGTGCTGGCGAATACCGGAGGCAACAAAACCCGAGCGGCCGAGATGCTCGGCATCGATCGCAAGACCCTCCGGCACAAGATCGCCCAGTACCATCTGGACTAAGCAGGACCCCGATACGCCAACCGGCTGGGGAGAATTTACCCGCCGGTGCATTTCTCCCCACCTGAGGTTGTGCTCCGGATGCTATCTGATACTTGTGTTCCCAACGTGTTGCATGGCCAGCCCAGATTCTATAGGTGTCTATGTGGCAATGACTTAGGGGCGAAAGAGATTTCCTATTCACCCTGAGGACGTGCCGGTGGTACGCCTATTGCTATACGTGCAGGTGTCTCACGCAGTGGCAATCCCAGGTGGATTGGCGGCTGTCCGAAACCCAACCCCTGAATGGGGCTGTTTGGCGGAAGATCACGCCCCAGACTGGATTGACCTGACAAGTACAGATCACTGGAGGTGCCGGCCATGACGACGGACGAACAGTCTCTGGGCCTGTGCTCGACATGCAACAGCAGGGCTATATGCACGCGACGAGAGAGCATCGTGTTTCCCGTCGTCTTCTGCGAGGAGTTCGATGACTCCGTACCCCGTGCGGCAAAGGGCCGAACGGCGCCGACGAACGTCGATGGCCCTATACCTCTCGATACGGCGATGGGGCTGTGCTGCAACTGCGGTAATCGTAATTCATGCACGTTGCAGAGCCTGCCCGGCGGGGTGTGGCACTGCGAACAGTACTGCTGAACGCATACCGCCGTCATGCAAAGGGACATGAATCACGGACAAGGGTACTTGATGGACGATCACGTGGTTGAGGAAATTGTTACACGGCACCAGGGCTCGCTCGGAGGCATGTTGTCCATCCTCAGCGAGGTCCAGGACCGCTACGGGCACCTGTCACAGGATGCCCTGCGCCGGGTAGCCGCCGCTACCGGCGGTTCGCTGACCGATATCTACGGTGTGGCCACGTTCTACAAGGCATTCACTCTGAAACCCCGCGGCAAACACCTCGTCTCCGTATGTCTTGGCACTGCCTGCCACGTCCGGGGGGCGCCACGGATCGCCGACGAGCTGCGCCGACAACTCGGGATACAGTCGGGCGAGACCACGGCCGACAACGAGTTCACCCTGGAGACCGTGAACTGTCTGGGCGGCTGCGCCCTGGGGCCGATTGTCGTCGTTGACGGTCGGTACTACTCGAATGTCAGGAAAGACAAGGTCGCGGAGATTCTGCGGAGGGCCCGTGAGGGACTGGATGAGCCGCGGGAGGACCGTGGTTTCCCGCTGACGATCCTGTGCCCGCATTGCCGCCAGAGCCTTATGGACCCGGCGCATCCCATCGACGGCGTTGCCTCCGTCCGCCTGGCCATTGGTTCGAACGGGGGCGGCCATGCCCTTTACCTGTCCTGTCTCCACGGCAGCCCCGGATCGTCCTGCGATGAAGACATTCCCGCAGACGCCGTCATGGACCTTATCTGTCCGATGTGTGGACGTGGTCTGACCGGCGAATGGATGTGCCCGGACTGTGGAGAGGCGATGGCGATCATGAGGGTGCGGGAGGGCGCCACGCTTGGGGTGTGCAAGCGCCGCGGGTGCGGCGCACGTCGCCTGGATTTGGATAGAACGGGGACCGAAGCGGCGGGCGGGCCGAGTCAGGAATGATCCATGAAACGATTGACCTGTATCGATGAATTCAGAGCCCTGCAAGGCCGTCTGCGAAAGCAGCGAGACGGTCGCGCCGTGACCCTCGTGATCCCGGCGGGCACCTGCGGGATTGCCAGCGGCGCCGGCGCGCTGATCCATGAAGCGCAGCGCGCCATTCTGGCCCACCGGCTGGCCGATAAGGTCCACCTGAGGGTCACGGGGTGCCATGGGTTCTGTCAGATGGAGCCGTCGATCCTTGTAGAGCCGCGGCGGACATTCTACCCCAAGGTCAATCCAGTGGATGTGGAAAAGATCGTACAGGCGGCCGCTGGGGGGAACGCGGTTCGCGATCTATTGCCTGTCAACCCTCTGACCGGCCAAGCTGTCGAACGACAGGATGATATCGGCTTCTTCGCAAACCAGATCCGCGGGGTCCTGGGTCAGAACGAGCATGTGGATCCCACTCGCATCGAGGATTACATCGCCCACGGCGGCTATGATGCCGCGGTGCAGGTGATTTCCCGGTCCGACGCCGGCTGGGTCATCGAGCAGATCAAGGCCTCGCAGCTACGCGGTCGCGGCGGCGGCGGCTTCCCTACGGGCCGCAAGTGGGAGATCTTTGCCGGGCAGAGGGCTACCGACGACAAGTTCCTTGTGTGTAATGCCGACGAAGGCGACCCTGGCGCCTACATGGACCGCAGCGTCCTCGAAGGCAATCCTCACGCCATCATCGAAGGGATGATCATCGCCGCCGCCGGCACAGGCGCCACGCGAGGGATCATCTATGTTCGCAGCGAGTATCCCCTGGCGATCAAACACTGCCAGATCGCCCTGCGGCAGGCCCGCGGCATGGGCCTGCTGGGCGACAGCATCCTCGGGGCGGCAATCCGATTTGACGTGGACATCGTACGAGGCGCCGGGGCCTTCGTCTGCGGCGAAGAGACGGCCCTGATCCGGTCCATCGAGGGGCGCATGGGCGAACCGCGCCAACGCCCGCCGTACCCCATTGCGAAGGGTATTTTCGGCGCCCCGACCTGCATCAACAACGTGGAAACACTCGCCAACGTGCCGCTGATCATACGCAACGGCGCCGGAGCGTTCGCGGTGATCGGCATCGAGCGCAACACAGGCACGAAGATATTCTCCCTGGTCGGCAAGATCCGAAATACCGGCCTTGTCGAGGTCCCCCTGGGGACGCCGATCAAGGACGTTGTCTACGAAATTGGCGGAGGACCAATCGGCAAGACACGCGTCAAGGCCGTGCAGACGGGCGGGCCTTCAGGCGGATGCATCCCGGCGGCACAGTTTGACCTGCCTATCAGCTACGACAGCCTGGCCAAAGTCGGCTCGATCATGGGGTCCGGCGGCATGATCGTCATGGACGAGAACACGTGCATGGTGGATGTCGCCAAGTACTTCATGAACTTCCTCAAGGACGAGTCGTGCGGCAAGTGCCTGACCTGCCGCAAGGGCACGCAGCGGATGTATGAGATTCTCGAGGATATCACTCTCGGCAAGGGAACGTTGGCTCATCTGGATCTGCTCGAAGAGCTGGCTCTCGTCGTGAAGGACACAACCATGTGCGGCCTGGGCCAGTCCGCCCCGAACCCGGTGTTGAGCACGCTGCGATATTTTCGTGAGGAATACCGACGGCACATTGTGGACAAGCGGTGTGATGCGTTTGTTTGCAGGAACCTCGTTGGGGCGCCCTGCCAGGCCGCCTGCCCGGTGGATACCGAGCCGTGGCGCTATGTCGCCCTCATCGAGCAGGGGCAGTATGAGCAGGCGTATCGGATCATCCGCCAGGCGAATCCATTCCCGGCCGTCAGTGCCCGCGTCTGCGACCGCAAATGTGAACACCGCTGTACGCTGGGCGTCGGCGGAGGCGAATCCATCGCCGTTCGTGCCATGAAGCGGTTTGTGACCGACCGGGTGGACCCCGCCGTCTATCGCCCCGAGATCAGGCCGACAAGAAACGGCCGAGCGAAGAAGGCGGCCATCGTAGGTGCGGGCCCGGCAGGGCTTGCCGCCGCGCACGACTTGTCCCTTCTCGGACACAAAGTGACGGTGTTCGAGGCCGAGCGGGAACCCGGTGGCATGTTGATTAGTTCACTGCCAGCCTACCGCTTGCCGCGAGAGATCGTCCGTGGCGAGATCGCAACACTGATGAACAAGAACATCGCTGTAAAGTGCGGCGTTGTCCTCGGGCGTAATTTGACGATCCAAGGACTGCTCGGCCAGGGGTTCAAGGCGATCTTTCTGGCGATGGGCGCCCACGAGAGCTGGCGGCTGGACCTCGAGGGCGAAGATGTGGCCGGTATCTACCCGTCCATGCAGTTCCTCAAGGCATTCAACCTGCAAGGCGAAGAACTGGCCCGTGGCCACGTTGGGATCGTCGGCGGCGGTAACTCGGCCGTGGATGCGGCGCGAGTGGCGCTGCGTCAGAAGAATGTCACTCAGGTGACGCTTCTCTACCGGCGCACCCGTGATGAGATGCCCGCCTACGAAGAGGAAGTCGAAGCGGCTCTGGAAGAAGGGGTGACGATTGAGACGCTGGTCTCGCCCGTCAAGATCCGCGTACGGCAGGAGGAGATCGAGACGGCCATCCGGGAGGGGGTGGAGCTGGAGACCCTGGTCTCTCCCATCCGAATCTGCTCGCGAGAAGGTCGCCTGGTGGGCATCGAATGCATCCGAAACCGCCTCGGCGACCTGGATGCGAGTGGGCGGCGCAGGCCGATTCCCGTGCCCGGGACCGAGTTCATGCTCCCGTTGGACACGCTGATTGTCGCCATCGGTGAGCGGCCGCAAAGCGAGCCTCTGGCCTCGATGGGCCTGGAGATCGACAGATCCGGTCGGGTCAGGGTGGATCCGAAGACTCTGGCTACAACGATGGAGGGCGTCTTTGCCGGCGGCGACCTGGTGACGGGCCCGAATACCGTCATCGACGCCATCGCCGCGGGCAAAAAGGTCGCGCACGTTATCGACCGCTACCTGCGGGGTGAGCCTCTTGCCGAACCGCCGGGCGTGAAATTGCCCTCCGTATTCATTGAACCGGCGTCCGTAAACGAGCGGGAGATTGAACACGCAACAAGGGCCATTCCCCCCGTCTTGCCCGTGAAAAAACGAAGAAAGAACTTCAACGAAATCGAGATGCCGCTGTCCGAGGCCCAGGCCCGCGCGGAGGCCCGGCGGTGCCTGCGGTGCGATCTGGCCTTCACGCAGGACCGCGCCGCCATGTGCGCATCGTCGGCCGTCAACGGAGAACAAGACGTATGATTACGCTCACCATCAATGGGCTGGAGACATCCGTCGAAAAGGGCACGACCGTCCTCGAAGCGGCGCAGTTCCTCGGCTTTCCCATCCCCACACTCTGCCACATGGAGGGGCTGACGCCCTATGGGGCGTGCCGGTTGTGTGTCGTGGAGATCGGCCAAGGCCCAAGCGCCAAACTCGTGTCTTCGTGTACCTACCCGGCCGAGCAGGGACTCCAGGTGCGAACCGCCTCGTCGCGGGTCGTTCGCGCCCGCAAGATGATCATCGAACTGCTGCTGGCCTCTTGTCCCCAATCCAAGACCCTGCAAGACCTGGCCTCGGCGCACGGAGTGACACAGCAGCGATTCCGGCAGGAATATGAAGCGTGCATCTTGTGCGGCCGCTGCGTCCGGATGTGCGAGGAGCAGATGATGGCGAAGGCCATCGGCTTCCGTGGAAGGGGCCGCAGTCGCAGCATCGGGACGCCTTTTGACATCCCTTCGGACGTCTGTCGGCAATGTGGCGGGTGTATCTACGTCTGCCCGGCCTGCTCGCTGCGATGTACCTATACGGAGCCGCAGAAGGCGGTCTGCGGCGGCTGCGCCAACCTCAGTCCGCCGTGCCTGGAGAAGGAACCGTTCGACGATATGCTGTGTTACATGAACCCGTGTGTCGCCTGTGAGATCAAGAAGTCATAAAAGAACCCAGGAGGTGCTTTGACATGTCGTTTTCGAGAGTGAACTCATCCGCCGCCACGCTTACGAAGAACCGAACCGAGGGCTCGGTGACGCCGACCTCGGGAATGTGCGTCACCTGTGTGGACGGCTGCATCGGCATGTGCGAAATCGGCAAGTCCGCCTATCGCGGCCATGAGGTGATCTATCCGCAACCCTTCGGCGTTATTACCACGGCTTCCGAGAAACAGTATCCGGTGGACTACTCGCACCTCAATATCATGGGGACGTGCGTCGGCGCCCACGGCATCGACGCCGACAGCGACAAGGCGATCTTCCCGGCCGTGAATCTTGAGGTCCGCATCGGCCACGACAAGGGCATCAAGTTCCGTTATCCCTGGCTGATCTCCGGGATTGGGTCCACGGACATCGCCAAAAACAACTGGGAGGGTCTGGCGATCGGCTCGGCCCTGGCCGGAACCGCCCTGACCATCGGAGAGAACGTCGCAGGAATGGATCTGGAGACGGTCCTCGCCAACGGCCGCGTACAGGAGACGGTCGATCTGAGGCGTCGCGTCGGTCTATACCAGGAGTATCAGCGTGACGGCTACGGAGCCATCATCGTCCAGGCCAATGTCGAGGACACCCGGCTGGGCGTGCAGGAGTATGCGATCCAGAAGCTGGGCGTCGAGTGCGTGGAGATCAAATGGGGACAGGGAGCCAAGAACATCGGCGGGGAAGTCAAGATCAGGGACCTCAAGAAGGCCCAGCTCCTGCACGAACGAGGCTACATCGTACTGCCGGACCCGACGGACCCCGCCGTCATCGAGGCGTTCGGCCACGGCAACTTCAAGGAATTCGAGCGGCACTCCCGCGTCGGAATGGTGACGGAGGAGTCATTCGCCCGGAGAATCGAGGAACTCCGCCGGGCCGGTGCGAAGTACATCTTCCTGAAGACCGGAGCCTATCGGCCGGCCGACTTGGCCCGCGCGCTGAGCTTCGCTTCCAAGTACAAGCTCGACCTGCTGACCGTCGATGGGGCCTCCGGCGGGACCGGAATGAGCCCCTGGCGGATGATGAATGAATGGGGCGTGCCGCCGGTACACCTGCACACACTTCTCTACACGTACGCCAAACGGCTGGCGGACAAGAACCGATACCTGCCGGCCATCGCGGTCGGAGGCGGATTCACCTTTGAAGACCTCATCTTCAAGGGACTGGCTCTTGGGGCGCCCTACGTCAAACTGATCGGCATGGCCCGAGGGCCCATCGCGGCGGCGATGGTCGGCAAGACCATCGGCCGGGCGATCGATGCGCATCAACTGCCCGTCTATGTGGAGCGGTTCGGCTCGACCCGGGAGGAGATATTCGTCACCGCCGCCGAGCTGCGCGGGGAGTTGGGCAACGGCGAGTTTGACAAGATTCCCACAGGCGCCATTGGGTTGTACACATACTATGAGCGACTGGCCCAGGGCCTGCGCCAATTGATGACCGGCTGCCGGAAGTTCTCGCTCGAGTACGTGTCCCGCGACGATGTAGCGGCGCTGACGCCCGAAGCGGCCGAAATTACGGGTCTTCGCCACATCATGGAGGTGGATCAAGGACGAGCAGAAGAGATTCTCGACGGCTGAGATCGCTTGGCGCGGATTTCGTAAGTGCTTTATCTAAGTTGCTGACGGTCATCCTGACCTTTCAGTGATGCTTCCCATTGATGCCGACCATGATCTCGCGGATGTTCTCCGGGGTGAAATTCGCGTCTGAATCATTCGGAATCGGCCGCTTCACGGATCGACCGAGCGCGACCCTCTCGAGTCCTGGCTCTGCCCCTGTGTCATCGGGTTGCTGATGACCGAATCTACGCAGGGTAGCGCCAAGGATCTTTCGCACATTTCTATAGGTTCGCCCATTCATACTGGTCAAGGTGTTGCTGTGACCCACCCCATGGGGTGGGCGGGTTATCGGACTAACTGGCCTTCAGGACCACTTCTGCTTCATGTTCTTTCTTTTGCTCCGTCAGATGCTTCATGTTCAGATAGCGGCAGGTGCCCCACTTGCTGCTGGCGACATATCGTAACCGCGCTGCTGCCAGCATCAACGCGGAATTGCCATCCGGAAAGCAACCCACCACCCGAGTCCGTCGACGGATCTCACGCATCAGACGCTCCAGCATGTTGTTCGTCCGGATCCGACGCCAATACTCGCGAGGGAAGTAATAGTACGACAGGGTCTCTTCAATCCCCTCACGCACCGTTGCCGCCGCCCCGGACAGCTTCATGGACTCCAACTTCGCCGCCACCGATTCGGCCTTCAACAAGGCCTCCGAGCGATCCTCCTGGGCGTGGATGGCCTTGAGCATCCCGGCCACCTCCTTGACCTTGCTGTTCGGTACGACCGAGAAGACATTGCGATAGAAATGAACCATGCATCTCTGCCAACGAGCGTCGGGGAAGAAATCCCCCAATATCTCCACCAGACCCAGGGATTTGTCGGAGATGACCAATTCAACGCCCGTCAGACCTCTGCCCTTCAGGTGCCGAAGGAAGTTGCACCAGCTGTCCTTATCCTCCTTCGCCCCTTCACAGACACCCAGGATCTCTCGAAAACCCTCGTCGTTCACACCGATGGCCACCAGGATCGCCACATTGCGAACCTCACCGCCCCAGCTACGCTTGAGATACACACCATCAAGGTAAACATAGGCATGCCGGCCCGTGATTGGGCGATTGCGCCATAGCTCAATCCGGTCGTAGATCTGTTTGTTCAGGTTACTCACCGTCGCGGGGCTCACGCGAGTCCCCCACAAGGCTTCTGTGATGTCCTCGACCCGGCGAACGGAAACGCCCGCCAGGTACATCTCGATCATGGCCTCCTCGACGGATGACTCACGCCGACGGTATCGCTCAATGATCGCCGTTTCAAAGGTCCCCTTACGCAGCTTTGGCACCTTCAGATTCACAACGCCAGCCTTCACATGGAGCTTGCGGTCATAATAACCGGCTCGGGTGTCCTTCCTCACCTCACTATGCTGGTACCGCTCGGCATTACATAACTGGTCGGCCTCTTCGCTGAGCATCTTGTTGAGGGTCTCTTCCACCGTACCCCGCACCATCGAATCCAGGTGCGAGTGGAACTTGCCCTCGTCAATCTTGATGACCTTGCTCAAGTGTTTCTCCGATCCGGTCGATGTCACTGGGTTCTGCATGGTAAGCCCTTTCTCTGATTAGATGGTTTGTGTTGTCAACTCACCATCGACCAGATTGAGGGCTTCTTTTATGTCCTATAAAAATGTGCGAAGGATAGTGTACCTTATCGAACCTCAACGCGGTTTTCCCAGGTTTCTGAGACAATTTTGAGGGTCGGCGGCTTGGCCTGTCCGATCCGTCTCACCACTGACCACGCTCCCAGAGCCACTGCTCCGCCATCTCCTGAAGATCCTCTATGCCTGCCTCGCCTTGTGCATAACTTTCACACAGCAATGCCAGGTCTTTTCCATCAACCCTTAAGTCCGCATTCCTGTCTGTTTTCGCATTTGAAAACCAGATGACCCACTTGTCATATGTTCCTGTCTGGTTGACTAAATTTCCCAGGAAGATATCTTGTCCTGCAACGTCTTTAACATTGTAACTTGCATCTAATACATTATCTAATCC
>Ga0209614_1000839_pt1 | contig 25593 bp, 21 predicted proteins | sample BlaSprsedimmetaG_FD_185484 | JGI IMG/M metagenome (GOLD analysis project Ga0209614, IMG submission 185484) | Hot spring sediment bacterial and archeal communities from California, USA to study Microbial Dark Matter (Phase II) - Blank Spring... ... | reverse complement strand
ATCTGCTGTTCCGCGCGGATCAGCCCGTGTCGCAGTTGATCGCATGGCGGCCCTACGAGACGCTGCAACATCTGTCGGCAGAAGACGGCTACAGCGTTCGCGTGATCTTTGAAAGCGCGCCCATTTCGACTTTCGGTGAGGTGCAGGTAAGTGTGGCTGGCGACGTTCGGGGTTCGGCGCCGGTTGTGACGCGCCCGATGGAAGAGCATCTGCTGCGTGTCCCGGTCGATGTGACCGGTTTGACGGGTGCGGTCCCGGCAGAAATCATCTTTATCTCTCCGGATGGTGTGATATCGCCATTGCAATCGGCGGTGGTGTGGTTGCTCATTGGTGAGTAGAGGGAGGGAACCGATGCCGTGTTTGACCTGTCTTTCGAATTCCGGGGAGCAGCGCATTTCCCCCGGCCCGACGATTTACGAGGGTGCGTACTGGTATCTTGAGCACGCCTATCCAACCTCGCTTAAGGGCTGGTTGGTCGTTGTTCTCAAGCGCCACGTTGAGGCCTTGCACGAACTGTCGCTGGAAGAATTCACCGAGTTGGGCGTCATCCAGGCGCGGGCGACGAAGCTGCTCTTCGAGATGGTGAACTGCGAGAAAGAGTACGTGATGTGCCTGGCGGAAGGTGAGGGTTTCCACCACATCCACGTGCATATCGTGCCCAAGCCATGCGACTTGCCCGAGGAGCTGAAAGCCACGCGCATTTTTGCACTGCTCAAAGTGACAGCAGAGGAGGCGCTGCCGCCGCAGGAGATCGAAGCCTTCTGCGAACTGCTGCGCGAACGATGGTGAGACAACGCTTCCCCCGATGGTTGCTTGCCCTGGCGCTGCTGGTGACGTGCGTGCGTCCGGCGCCGGGCGCGCCCGTCAGTGCGGAAGCGCCGGTCGATTTCGAGGCGCTTGCCGGGAACGTAGGACGCGCCGAGGCGTGGTATCAGTTCAACGGCTATACGCTGTCTCCGCCGGATGCAGCGGAAGCGTCCCTGGGCGCGCCTTCGACGCCTCTAACCACGCAAACCATTATCACGCCGGTGCTGACGCCGACGGTATACCTGCCGTTGGTCATCAACCCTTTGCTATCGTTGGTGGAACGCCGGGCTATCTGGATCACGCGCTACGATTGGACCGCGTTGGGTGAAGCCCCGCAACCGGAGAAAATCGACGAAGTGGTGGCGAACGTTGCCGGGGCGGGATTCAACACCATCTTCTTCCAGGTGCGGGCTGCCGGCGATGCTTACTACACGCCGGGGCTGGAACCCTGGGCTGCGCGCTTATCCGCCGGAACGGTGACGGAGACGCTGGGCGTCGATCCCGGCTGGGATCCGCTGGCGCGCATGCTCGATGTGGCGCACGCGGCGAGCCTGGAGGTTCACGCTTACGTCAACGTGTATCCGGCGTGGCTCCCGTCGCCAAGTGCGGTCTACGGCCCGCTCGCCCCGCCCGCGACGACGCCTCCGCAAATGTTCGATCGCTTCACCTACGACCCGACGCATCCCGAACATCCCGGCGAGTACGGTCTGCGCTGGGATTGGCGACATCACGACACGGAGGGCAATCCGATGCTCCTGGCGTGGGGTACGTACTTGTGGGCGAGTCCCGGCGTCGATGCGGTGCAGTCGTACGTCGCGGCAGTGGTGCGCGATGTCGTCACGCGCTACCCGGTGGATGGCGTCCACCTGGACCTGGTGCGCTACGCGGGATTGATGTATTCCTACGATCCGTACAGCAATGCGGCAGCGGGCGATGTGCGCACGCCGGCCCGCGATCAGTGGCAGCGTGACCGGGTGACGGCGCTTGTCCAGCAGGTGACTTCGGAAACCCACCTGCTGCGTCCGGAAGCGTGGGTGTCGGCGGCGGTGTGGCCGTACTACAAAAACGACCTGGGGTTACAAACGAGTTCCGGTTACGACGATTACTTCCAGGACTCCAAAGGTTGGCTGGCAGCGGGCGCTGTCGATGCGATTGCGCCGATGCTGTACGGAACCGGGAACAGCGTCCCCGACGATCTCGCCAACTGGCGCATCCTGGCGGAGGATTTCGTGGTAGACAATGCTAGCGGGCATGTCTATCCAGGCATCGCCGGCTACTACGATGATTTCGACGCTATCGCGCAGCGCATTGAAATCGCGCGGGAGCTTGGCGCGCCGGGACACGCGCTCTTCTCGTATGCTACGCTCGACAGTCACGGCTACTGGGACGATCTGGCGGCGGGACCTTATCGCATCCCTGCGGTGGTCCCGTTACACTTGCCCTAGAGTTTTGCAGGTGGCTCGGTCGGAGACCGGCCACAGCATTGAGGTTATTTTTCGCTCGGGACGGTCTCCTGACCGCGCCCGCCTAAGCCTGGCTGCTCGGCGTCCACAGGTGTACGAGTTTACCGGGGGTGTCCTCTTCCAATTCCTGCCAGGCGTCGATGGGCAGTGCGACTTGTGCGAGTGCGGCAGTGGGGAGGCTCTCCATCGCGCCGGTGAGGCTTTCCAGTAGCATTTCGAGATCGGGGTTGTGTCCCACGATCATTGCGCGCTCGTCGGCATCGTCCAGCGCGCGTAGCACTTCCACGAAATCCTCCGGCTCGGCCTGGTAGAAAGCGCGCGTAGCGATGATGTGCTCCTCGTAATGGCAGGCTTCGGCGACCAGTTGCGCCGTGTTGAGCGCGCGTCTGGCCGTTGAGGAGATGATGCGCTGTGGCGTCAGGTCGTGTTTGCGGATAAGTTCCCCTATCAACGTGGCGGCTTGCTCGCCACGTTTTTTGAGCGGCCGGTCGTGATCGGCCAAATCCTCGCATTTCCAGCTCGACTTAGCGTGTCGCAAAATCAACAAGGTCTTCATCGTTCTCTCCTCAAAGGCTGCAACGGGCACGATGTGCGTCGTGCTCATCGCAGGATATTATTCATTCTCCTAACCCGGATAAACCGGAACCAAAAGAGCTTTCGCCGCCCGGTTTCTTGCTCATTGTGCAAGGATTTGCGTGGTTAGGCTCTAACGCAAAGCACTTCAGGCTTTCGCAAGCTACAAATGCGGCCTAAAGGCCGGGGATAAAGAGGGATTTTTGAAGCGGGGCGGAGCCCCGCTTCAAAAATCCCTTTAAAAACACCGCTTTAGCGGCCAAATAACGCACAAATACCTCTTGATCCGTGAGAATGATAAATCCCTAATTTTATAGCTCTTTATATTGTAAATTCGGCCAAATATGTTATAATTGATTATACTATATTATTGTTGTCCCAATACCAGGGGGACAAAGTGAATGAGGAGGTTTCGATATGGAATACACGAAATTAGGACGTACAGGGCTGCAGGTGAGCCGGCTTTGCCTGGGCACGATGAACTTCGGCCCGTTGACCACCGAGGAAGATAGCTATGCGATCATGGATCGCGCGCTGGAACTCGGCATCAATTTCTTCGACACGGCCAACGTCTACGGCTGGAAGCTTGGCGAAGGTGTGACCGAGCAGATCATCGGCCGCTGGCTCGCGCAGGGTGGTGGACGCCGTGAGAAAATCGTGCTGGCGACGAAAGTCTACAACAAGATGGGCGAATGGCCCAACGAGCGGGGTTTGTCGGCGTATCACATCCGCAAGGCGGCTGAAGATAGTCTGCGTCGCTTGCAAACCGATCACATTGACATCTACCAGATGCACCACGTCGAGCGCACCACGCCGTGGGAAGAAATCTGGCAGGCGATGGAGCAGCTCGTCCGCGAGGGGAAGGTGCTCTACGTGGGCAGCAGCAACTTTGCCGGATGGCACATCGCCAAGGCGCAGGCGCATGCCGAAAAGCGCAATTTTATGGGCCTGGTTTCCGAACAAAGCCTCTACAACCTCAACGCGCGGATGATCGAGCTTGAGGTGATCCCGACGTGTGAGGATTACGGCCTGGGTTTGATTCCCTGGAGTCCGCTGGGCGGCGGCCTGCTGGGCGGCGTGCTGAAGAAAATTTCCGAGGGCCGGCGCGCTGCGGAGCGGATGCAGGAAAGCATCGACAAGCACCGCCCGCAGATCGAGGCTTACGAAAACCTGTGCAAGGAGATGGGCGAAAACCCGGCAGACGTGGCACTGGCCTGGCTGCTGCACAACCCCGTCGTCACCGCGCCGATCATCGGCCCGCGCACGATGGAGCAGCTCAACGGCAGCCTGCGCGCGTTGGAGATCGAGCTCTCCGACGAGGTGCTGGCGAAGCTCGACGAAATCTGGCCTGGTCCCGGTGGGCCGGCACCCGAAGCCTACGCCTGGTAGACTTCGCAGGTTTTCCCATAGTTGTTCGATAGAGTGTTGCGGATATATCCGCAACACTCTTTTTTATTCGGCACGCTCTGTGCTATACTAGAACAAGATTCATCAATAGACAGCATCGACATCACCAGCACCGAGGTGGCGCCATAATGATCAAGAAGGTCTTCGTCAGCGGCTGTTTCGATTTGTTGCACAGCGGGCACGTCGAATTCTTCAAGGAAGCTGCGAGTTACGGCGATTTGTACGTGGCGCTCGGCTCTGACCGGACGGTCAACGATCTCAAGGGACGTCCGCCGGTCAACACAGAAGCCGAACGGCTTTTCATGGTGCAGTCCGTTTCCTGGGTCAAGGAGGCCTTTATCTCGCAGGGATCGGGTATACTGGACTTTGCGGAAGAGCTGAAGGCGATCCGGCCAGACATCTTTATCGTCAATGAAGAGGGCAATACCCCGGATAAACGCGACTTGGTCGAATCCCTTGGCATCGAATACCACGTTTTGCGGCGCGATCCGCACCCCGGCCTTGCCGCACGCTCCACCACGGCTTTACGCAATGTCTGCCGCATCCCATATCGCATCGATGTGGCGGGCGGCTGGCTTGATCAACCCTTTGTCTCCAAGTTTTACCCTGGCGCGGTGATCACGATTTCGCTGGAACCCACGGTCGAGTTCAATGAGCGCAGCGGCATGGCGAGCAGCACTCGCCGCGCGGCAATCGAGTTGTGGGGCCCGCGCTTGCCCATCGATAACCACGAGAAGTTGGCAAAGCTTCTCTTTTGCTACGACAATCCGCCCGGCACGCAAGAGATTTCCGGTTCGCAGGACGCCATCGGCATCGTCTTCCCCGGTCTGAACAAAGCCCATTATGAGGGTGAATACTGGCCCTCACGGATCGACAGCGTGCAGGACGAGGCGACGTTGCGCTTCATCGAAAATGCGCTCTATCTCGTCCCGCTTGGCCCGCGCGAATCCGGGTTCAGCGTGCTGAGCGACACGAATATCACCCGCGCGGGGGCACAAGCGCTCTCCGAGGCCACCGACCGCTGCTGGGACGCGATCCTGGCGCACGACCTCCGCGCTTTCGGGCAGTATTTCCGCGCGTCGCTCGAAGCGCAGGTGGCGATGTTCCCCCACATGATGACGCCGATGGTTGCCAGGCTGATCGATCGCTACCGCGACGTCGCCCTGGGGTGGAAACTCTCCGGCGCGGGCGGTGGCGGCTATCTGATCCTGGTCGCCGATCATCCTATTGAAGATGGATTCCAGATCACGATTCGCCGTGAGGATTATTGATACGTAATCGTAGACGGTAGACAGGGGGCAGATTCCGATTTGCTATGGAGAGTGTCGATGCTGACGACTTGACTACAAGACTTACGACTTTAAGACTGTTGCTGAAGGAGGTTGCTATGTTGATCGTTCACGTTTTCGTCCACGTCAAACCGGAATATGTGGAGGCGTTCAAGGCCGCATCGATAGAAAATGCACGTCACAGTATACAGGAGCCGGGCATCGCCCGTTTCGACGTCATCCAACAGCACGATGATCCCACACGTTTCGTGCTTGTGGAAGTCTATCGTTCGGACACAGCGCCAGCCGCGCACAAGGAGACCGCGCACTACCAGAAGTGGCGTGACACCGTCACCGACATGATGGCGGAACCGCGCTCCAGCGTCAAGTACGCGAATGTGTTTCCTGGTGATGAGGGTTGGGGATAAATCCTGACTGCCATAGTGTAATTATGGTGTAAATGTAGATGTAGGTGTATAATAACCGTAGAGGTGAAGACAATGGCTATACAGAAGCAGAGAACTCAAATTCTTCTTGAGCCTGAACAACACAGTGCATTGGTCGAGATTGCGCATCTGGAAGAACGAAGTATCTCCGATATAGTGCGTAGTATTGTTGCCCAATATCTTAATTCGCGGTCCGAAGATGCTCAGAAGCGGCGCGCCAGGCAAGCTCTCCAGAAACTCATCAATATGCGCCATAGGATCGAGGCACGTTCTGGGGTTTATCAAGGTAATTTACTTGCCGAGGCTCGAGCCGAGCGCGAAGCGCAGATGGAGTCTGTGTGGCGCGGTACAGAACTATGAGAATTGTCGTCGACGCGAATATCATAGCCGCAATTTTGATTCCCTTACCATATTCGGCTCAGGTTACGCGCAAGATGATGGAGTGGCAAAGTGCTGATATTACGTTGACTGCACCGACATTGCTAGAGTATGAGTTAATGACAACGCTGAGAAAAGCCACTGTTGCCGGGATCATTGCAGTCGAGGAAGCCGTCCAGGCTATCGAGGCTTTTGCCAATTTAGACATAGGAATGGTTGCGCCGACGCTTGCATTGCATAAGGTGACGCTTCGATGGTCGGAGCGATTGCAGCAGTCGGCTGCTTATGACGCGCACTATCTGGCTCTGGCAGAGCAGCTTGGTGCCACGTTCTGGACGGCAGATCGGAGATTGGCAAATGGTGCGAAACAAGCGGGTGCGGTTTGGGTGTATTGGATAGGTGAGATCGGGTCATAACACGGGAGGATAAAGATGCGCTTTGAATTTGCAACGGCATCCCGGATTGTGTTTGGCGTTGGCGTGTCGAAAGAAGCCGGCGCTTTGGCGGCAGGATTGGGACGGCGTGCATTGGTCGTTACCGGTCGCAGCGCGGAGCGGGTGGCGCCGCTGCTGGATGGCATGAAAGCCGCCGGTGTAGCGGCTGTGACGTTCAACGTCGCGGGCGAGCCGACGACCGAGCTGGTCCGCGAGGGAACTGCGCAGGCACGCGCGGCAGGCTGCGACCTGCTGATCGGCATCGGGGGCGGCAGCGTGATCGACGCGGGCAAGGCCATCGCCGCGCTGCTCACCAACGGTGGTGATCCCGTCGACTACCTGGAGGTCATCGGGCGTGGACTGCCCATCACAGAGCCGTCCGCGCCCTACATCGCCATCCCCACGACGGCGGGAACCGGCGCGGAAGTGACCGCCAACGCGGTCCTGGCGTCGCTGGAACATCGTCAGAAGGTGAGCCTCCGCAGCCCGCTGCTGTTGCCGCGTGTGGCGCTGGTCGATCCGGCGCTGACCTATTCGATGTCGCCGGAACTCACTGCGAGCACCGGGTTGGATGCTTTCGCTCAGGTGTTGGAGCCTTACGTCTCGCTGAAGGCGAACCCGCTCACCGATACGCTGTGCCGCGAAGGACTGATGCACGTTGCGCACTCTCTGCGCCAGGCCTACCAAAACGGAAAGGACGTCCAGGCCCGCGAGGATATGGCACTCGTCAGTCTCTTCGGTGGACTGGCGCTGGCGAACGCCAAACTCGGCGCGGTCCACGGCCTGGCGGGGGTGTTGGGCGGCATGTTCGATGCGCCACACGGCGCGCTGTGCGGGCGGCTGCTGCCGTTTGTGATGGACGCCAACGTGCGCGCGTTGCAGGCCCGCGACCCGGACAGCCCGGCCCTGGAACGCTACGACGACATCGCGGTCATTCTCACCGGTGAGTGGGACGTCGAGGCGGCGGATGGTGTGGCCTGGGTACAAGATTTGTGTAAGGCGCTGCGCGTGCCGGGGCTGGCAACGTATGGCATCACCGCCGGCGTTTTCCCGGACGTCAGTGAAAAGGCGATGGCATCGAGCAGCATGAAGGGTAACCCGATCAGACTCACCGCGGCAGAAGTGCGTGGCATCCTGATGCGCGCGTTATAGTGACTGACCTGAACATGAAAAACTAAGGTGTTCTGGCGCATTATGGGCGTAGAAAGTTTAACAAAACACATTGGGGTTAGTAGAGCATCGAAAAGGGGGAAGGATGAACAATCACGTGTGGTCGAAGGGGGGGGAGCTGGTGGCAGCGGTGTTTTTGGCGACTTTCGCCGGAGCGTTTTTACCTTGGGCGGGTGGTGTGCATCCGGCGATGACCGAGAGGCACGCGAGCACCGGCATCTGGTACGTTGATGCGAACGCACCGGCTCCCACTCCCGATGGCCTCTCTTGGACCACGGCCTTTACCGAGCTGCAAGCGGCGTTGGCGGTGGCTGTGCCTGGTGATGAGGTTTGGGTGGCTGCAGGGGTCTACAAGCCGGACTTCGATCCGGGCAGCGACGCGTACACCGGGTATGTGACGGCGACTTTCGCGCTTACCAACGGCGTGAAACTCTACGGTGGTTTTTCTGGCGGGATGAGCACACTGACCGATCGCCTGCCGGAGGTGCATCTCACCGTGCTCAGCGGCGACCTGGAGGGCGACGACCAGACCGATGCGCGACATCTCATCACCGACACGGACTACATCAGCGGCACGAATGCCTATCACGTCGTCACCGCCGTTGGGGTGGATGATACCGTTGTGCTCGACGGTTTTTATGTTACCGGCGGGCGGGCTTTAGGGGTTGCATCGGACGGCTACGGCGGGGGGATGCGCAATCAAGACGCAAGTCCCGCGATTGTCAATGTGACGTTCATCGGCAACCGGGCTAATTTCGGTGGTGGGATGCGCAATGACAATGCGAGTCCTGTTTTGAACAACGTCACCTTTATCGCCAACAGAGCTAACTCTGGCGGCGGGATGGCCAATTATGATGACAGCAATCCCGTGATGTCCCACGTGACTTTTAGCGGCAACCAGGCGACAGGCGGTGGTGGCGGAATGATGAATCATAACGGCAGCGTTCCGATGCTGTTCGACGTGGTTTTTGACGGCAATCAGGCAAGTTTTGGTGGAGGTATGGCCAACTGGAATGGCAGTCGTCCGTGGTTGACTAACGTCATCATCCGCAACAATGTGGCGACTTCCGTCGGTGGTGGCGTCGAGAATTTCAACAGCATCCCCACGTTGATCAACGTGGTGCTCAGTGGCAATTATGCTGAACTCAACGGCGGCGGCATAGAAAATTATCAGAGCGCCCCGCAACTCGTCAATGTTACTCTCAGCGGCAATGCGGCGGTAGGGAGTGGAGGTGGCGTGTACAACGGAAGCAGCAGTGCGCCCAGTATCCAGAACAGTATCTTGTGGGGGAACCAGGACGGTACGGGTTCAGGAACAGCGAGCGCGCAGATTGGGAACACGGTCGATAGTGTGCCGGTCATCAGTTACACGTTGGTGCAGGCCTCCGGTGGCAGCGCGGCGTGGAATGGCAGTCTGGGGGTGGACGGCGGTGGCAACCTGGACGCCGACCCGCAGTTCATCGCGCCGGTGGCAGCGGCGATGGCACCAACGTCGGCTGGTAACCTGCGGCTGGCCTTCGGTTCTCCGGCGATGGACGCCGGGGACAACACCGCCGTGCTCAGCACCGTCGATCCCGATGGCAAGCCGCGCATCGTTGCTCCAGATGTGGATATGGGAGCCTACGAAGTCGAAGGCATTTGCTACGCAACCATCCACGCTGCTGATACCGTCCTGTTCGTCTATAACAGCACCACGGGTATCGCGGTGCAGCAAGCGGTGGATGCCGCGTCCGCCGGACAGACGGTGAAGGTGGCGGGTCATTGTATCGGCGAGGACACGTCGCAAACCGTCTACATCACCAAGAGTTTGACCCTGCGCGGCGGTTACGCTCCTGACAACTGGACGGTGAGTGTGCCGTTCACGTATCCTACCACACTGGATGCATCTGGAGAAGGGCGCGTTGTGTACATTGAAGGCCCGGCGACCGTAGCGTTGGAGAATTTGCGCTTTATCAACGGTTCTTTGGTCAGCACTAACTCTCGTGGTGGCGCGGTCCGCGTCGATAGCGCGACAGTGACACTCTCCGGGTGCGAGGTGGTGAGTAACACGGCGACGTATGGCGCGGGCGTGGCTTTTACCGGCAGCAGTTCCGGGCGTATCGTCAACACACTGCTGGCCCGTAACCTGTCCGGCAACGGCGCGGCGCTGTGGACAAATGCATCCGGGACGATTGACGTGGTGCATGCGACGGTTGCCGCACCGTCGATGATCCCCGGTTCGGCGTTTTATGCTACCGGTGGAAACATGCATCTCACCAACGTCATCATCGCCAACCACGCGACCGGCATTGTTCAGGATGGCGCGGCGACGGTGGAGGAAGATTACACCCTTTTTGCTGAGGTCATGGCACGCACGTCCGGGAATGTTAGCGGCGGATCCCATTCCATTATAGGGGAGCCGCACTTTGTGGCTCCTGCCGGCGATGATTACCGTCTGACCGAGAACAGTGCCGCCATCGATGCCGGTGTCGATGCGGGCGTCTACGTCGATTTCCAGGGCGGTCTGCGTCCGATGGGCGCGGGATTCGACATTGGCTACGATGAGTTCACCAAGTCCGGTTATTTCACCGTCTATCTGCCGTTGGTGCTGCGGAACTGAGAGAGAGAGACGAGGTGTATCGAAAAAAACTCCCCCGCTTCATCGTGAAGCGGGGGAGTTTGCATAGTGGTCGTTAGGCGGCGAGCTGCCCGTCGCGTAGTTGCAAGATCGTGTCCACGTACTCGTCGACCAGGCTGTCGTGCGATGCCATAAGCACCGTAACTTTCTCCTCGTCCACGATGCGCCCGAAAAGTCCCAGGATTTCGCGCGCCGTCTCGCTGTCCAATTCGCCGGTTGGCTCGTCGGCCAGGATGAGCTTGGGACTGTTCGCCAGCGCGCGGGCAATGGCGACACGCTGCTGCTGTCCGCCGGATAGCTCATAGGGGCGGTGATCGCTCCACTTGCTGAGACCGACGAGGTCGAGGCAATAGGCGGTGCGCTCGTGGCGTTTGCGCCCGCCGATGCCCTTGATGCGCAGCATCAACTCGACGTTTTCGTAGGCGGAAAGCGTCGGCAGCAAGCCGAAGGATTGAAAGACGAAGCCCAATTCTTCGCGCCGCCACCGAGTGAGTTGCCGGTCGTTCAACTTCGTCAGATCGTTGCCGAGCACCTCTACCGACCCCGACGTGGGGCGATCCAAGCCACTCAAACAGTTGAGGAGCGTCGTTTTGCCGCTGCCGGATCGTCCTTTCAACGCGAGGTAGTGCCCTGGTTCGATTTGCAGCGATAGACCCCGCAGGGCCGGCACTTCAATCGCGCCGACTTTGTAGATCCGCCACAGATTGTCCGTGTGGATGGCGTAGGTATAGTTTGGATGTTGGATGTTGGATGTTGGATTCCCGACGGCTTCTGGTTCTGTTTGCCGGGTGGCGTGATTAAGCTCTTTGTCCTTCGCCATTAGTCTTTCACCTCATGCTTTCTGTGTTCGCCGCGTACCCAGCGGTTCAGCAGGCCACGCAAGCCGCGCGTCTTCTTGGCCTCGACCAGTTCCGAGGCCAGAGCTTCGGCGTCCTGTACGTGCTCGATGTTGGTGGTGGGCAGAATGAGAATACCTTCCTCCGTCAACTCGATGCGCGCGCGTCCCCGGATGCCGAAGTGTTCCAGGAATTCTTTGGGGATTTGCAGCCGTCCGGCAGAATCCAGCACGGTCAGTTCCTCGAAGACTTCCTCAGCGCCTTCATAGGATGGTTCGAAACCCGACCTGCCGTTGCCACGGGCACGGACAGTTTCGGTCGCCAGCTTGCCATCGCGGATGGCGACGACGCGGTTGACGTGCCGCGCGATGCTCGGATCGTGGCTGACGATGAGCGTGGTCAGCCCCAACTCGCGGTTGAGTTTCTGGAACATCTGGTAGATGGTCAACGCGGTCGTGGAGTCCAACTCGCCGGTTGGCTCGTCGGCCAGAAGCAGGCGCGGTTGGTTCGCCAGCGCCACGGCGATGGCGACGCGCTGTTGCTCACCACCAGAAAGCTCCGAGAGACGGTGCTTCTTGCGTTCCTTGAGTTCCACCATCTCCAGCAGTTCCTCGGCGCGTTTTTGCGCGATCCGCCCGGCCTGTCCCGCGAGCGTCATGGGCAGCTTGATGTTTTCCAGTGCGTTGAGGTAGGGAATGAGGTTGCGTGCGCCCTGCTGCCAGACAAAGCCTACGCGCGTGCGACGGTACTGGTTGAGTTCCGCGTTCGACAGCTTGAGCAGATCCAGCCCATCCACCCACGCGCGTCCGGCAGAGGGCCGGTCCAGACCGCCAAGTACGTTCATCAGCGTGGACTTACCGCTGCCGCTCGCACCGACGATGCCAAGCAGTTCGCCGGGACCGACGACGAGATCGAGACCTTGCAGGGCGACCACTTCCAGCTCTGCGATCTTGTAGATTTTTACCAGATTATCACAAATAACAAATGCTTGTTGTGCCATATATTATGCCGTTTCTCCTAACTTGATAGCCTGGAAAACTTTCATACGCCGCAACATTATGACTAATGCTACCAGCGCGACGACAAAAAGCAAGCCGAACAGCGCGTAAACGCGGAAGATGGCCGGCCAGGCAATTTCCACACTGTACGGAGGAATGCGCGAGGCCTCATCGACGCTGATTTGCAGGAAGGGGATGAAGAATTTGCTGACGAAGGCTCCCAAGCCTGTGCCGAGCGCGCCGCCCGTCAGAATTAAAAATGCCAACTCCCATCCCAAAAATGCCGTCATCTGCGCTGCGGAGAGGCCCACAGCGCGTAATACGCCAAATTCGATGAAGCGGCGGCGGAACGAAAAGAGCGCGTAAAGCAAGAATCCGATCACGGTGAGGACTGCCGCTGCTGCAAAACCCACCGAGAGCAAGCCAAACAGCCCTTGCCGTTCTGGGCGCTGTTGTTCGACGAGGATGTCGACGGCGGGCGCTTCCCAATCCAATCTCTGCCCGTTGAGGCCGCCGTTGCCAAGCGCCGCGTAATCGGCATCCGGTGTCGTTTTCAGCCACACGCTGTAGGGGAACTGCCCACCGGCGCTTTCAAATAAATAGTCCAGGTTCCCCACGAAGAGCGGTCCTTCAGCGGGGTACCACGTCGGGAATAGCTCGAAGTGCCCGACGATCGTCAAAGCCACCTCGTTATTTTGACCGTAAGTGTCTACGTTGACGCGGAGGATGTCGCCCATTTCTAGCGCCTGCTCGAGCATAAACTCGCGGGGAACGAGCACGCTGTTGGGGGTGATCGCCAGCGCATTCATCAACCCGCCGAGGCTCTCAGAGGCGAAATCCGCGCGCCAGAAGGCGATCTGAGAAAACGCAGCACGTTCGATGCCCATAAAGACGCCGGCCTGGTCGCCGCCGGTCAGGCGTACGGAGGCCGGATACCGCCCGACACGGGTCGCTTGCTCGACGCCCGGCGCGTTCAAATAGTCAGATACCGGCAGGAAAAACCAGCGCGGTCCTTCGCGTTCGCCGGTCGTGTCATCGGTGGACGTTTGGTCGAACGTGGTAAAGGCGTTGGTCTCCCGATTGTCCTCTCCCAAATCCAAGAACTGCATATCTGCCCCGCTCCGGTAGCGCATTTGGTCGCTGAGGTTGCCATCGAGGGTAAAGGCCAGCGAGGCAGTGAACGCGGACAGGCTCAGCGTCAGCACCAGCAGGATGAGTGGGGTGGTGTAGAATCCCGGCGTGCGGGCCAGGTGCCGGGTCGCCATCAACAATCCTACGGCCCGGGTGCGCCCCGCAATCCAGGCAATGATCGCCATAATCACGGGCATCAGACGCAGGAAGAAGAGCGTCAGTGCAAAAATCCCCAACGCCGGCACGAGAAAGAGCAGGGGATTCTCGTAAGGGTTGGTTCCCGTAAGCGCGCTGATCTCGTCTATCACAACCAGACTGCCCTGCTGGCGCAGTAGATATGCGCCATATCCCACCGGGATCAGCAGTAGAATATCAAGCCCCATGCGTTGCCACCAGGGTTTGCGCAGCATGCGTGCCATCTCGCGCTTGTAGGAGACGATGGTGTGCTGTGACGCGCCGAATGTGGGCAGCACTTGCGCGAGAACCACCAGCGCCACGCCAATGAAGCCGAAGCGCCACGTGGCGGTCGTCATGTTGACCCGCAGGGCCTCCGCCTGCGCGCTGAAATTCAGGAAACTGCGCGCCCGCCCGATAAGACGGGTGATCAATATCCCCACCGGTGCGCTAAGCGCCAAGGCTAGCAGTCCCAGAATCAGGCCCTCCAACGCTGCGATGCCGATCATCTGTGCCGCCCGCGCGCCCCGGCTGCGCAGCACGGCGACCTCGTTGCGCCGCTGCTCGACGGCCATTCCCGAGGTCAGCGTGATGAAGGCGAACAGCAGCCCCAGAATGGGGATGCTGAAGGCGTACAACAGAAATGTGAGCAGGTAGGCCAAATGTTGGTAATTGATGAGCGCTTCCATTGGCGACCGGGCGAGCCTGATCTCAGGCAACAGGCCGGAGATTTGTTGCTGCACGACCAGCCCGTTGCGGAGCAACGTCAAGGCCACATCGTGCCGGATGTCGACCGGCTCCATCATCAGATACCAGGCCCCGGTGTAGACTTCGTCCGTCAACTGGCTGCTGAGGCGCTCGGCAAACGTGCCTGCCGGCACGATGAGACGCTCCTCGAAGCGCGCCGGCTTGAAGAACCAGAACGGCTCTTGTGCGTCGGTCGCTTCCCAGATGCCGGCGATGCGGATGGGAATCTGTACGGCGCGCACCGTCCCTGCCTGCCCCTGCACCTGGAGATAGGCGATGTAGCTCTCGCCCGCCTGGAAGCCCAGTTTGCTGGCCAATCCCTGCTGTATCATGACCTCAACGAGTTCGTCCGGCGCGGTCGAAGCGACGTTCGGGAAACGGCCTTCGACCAGCGTGATGTGATTTTCGATGTCGCTGATGGTGGCAAATCCGGCCCAGAGCAGAGGGGCGCGCGTCTCGCCGAACAGGGATTCCGAGCTTGCATAGATGCCGAAGGGATTGGTGTTGAAGTAACTTACTGAAAACTGCGGGCGCAATCCCAGGTCCGCCCCAGCCCTTTGGGTGATGTAGGTATGGACGGGCTGTAGCGCTTCCCACTCGATGGGGCCGTGGATATTGCCGTCGTAGCGCAAGAGAAAGGTCAGCGGCGGCATTGTATTGGCGTCTGCCGGTTGGTCTTGCCCCTCGGCATTGCCGATGTCTTTTAGGAAGGTGCGGCGGTAGACGGCATCGGCGTACAACGGGATGCTCATCATCAACGCTAGGGCGATAATCAGCCCTAGCGTTGTAGCCAGAATCAATCCCGGTTGCGAGAGGATGCGTTTGGTGACGACGGTGACGGTCGCCCGCAAGCGTTGCAACGTTCGCATAAGTGTTATGGGCCTTACGGCGCAATGACGACCTGTCCCTCGCTCAATCCATCGAGGATTTCGAGCCGCTCATCGGAGCGGATGCCGATGGTGACATCCAGACGGCGCTGGCCGCCACCCTCTTGAATGACCACGAAGTTGCGCCCTTCGAAGGAGCGGACGGCTTGCGGTGGCAGCCACAGCGTGTCGGCAGAGCGCTCCAACTCGATGGTGATGCGCACCCGGTCGCCGACTCTCATTCCCAACTCAATGGGGGATTTCTCTAGCATAATGCGCGTGGACGTATCCTCGTCTTGAACACCCTCGATTTTTCCACCGCCGCCGTAAGGGTAGGGTAGGCGGCGGATGAAGCCGGGATACTGATCGCCAGGGCGGTTGACGACCTCGGCCAGCAGCACCATATTTTCGGTTAGTTCGCTCATCTCGGCGTCCGTGAGATCGGCCATTATCTCCAGTTCGGTGGGATCGGCGATGCTCATAACGGTTTTGTAACCTTGTACCTGCGAACCGGCGATGATGTTGGTAGAGAGGATAACGCCATCGAAGGGGGCAATGATGCGCGCGTCGTCGAGTTGCGCCTCCAGGCGTTGCAAGCTCAGAAGCGTTCGCGTCACGTCCACGCCGGTTTCAATTTCCGCCTGCCGCATCTGCGCCAGGTCGAGGTCCTGCTGGGCCAGCTCAATATCGTAGCTCAGGCGCTCCCTGGCGTTGAGCGCGTCGTTGTATTGGGACCGCGCGATCTGCAAGTTCCACTCTGCGTTGCGGACGGCCTCGGCGTACCGCTCGCGCACCTCTTCCTTTTCCCAAGGACGGTCGAGAGCTTCCTGGTATTCGATCTGTGCGTCTGCCAGCGTTTCCTGCGCCCGCTCCAGGTTGATGCGTGCATTGAGGATCTGCGTGTCCGACATGCTGGCCTGAAGCTTTGCCAATGCCAGTTCTTTGGAACGCACATTCGCCATAGCTTCGGTAACCTGGCGCTCATTGTTCATCTGCACCGCAACCAGTTCAGCCTCAACCTGGCTGATCTGATTCTTCAAGTCGGTGACTTCCAACTCGGCGAGCAAATCACCCTCTTCAACGCTGTCATTGCGGCGGGCATAGACGGTTTCGACGTAACCATTGGCGCGGAAGAAGAGTTCCTCTTCTTGTACCGGGGCCGCGCGACCGGAAAGTTGCAGTATCCGGACGACGTCTCCACGCTGCACCTGGTAGGTGGGGTTAGTCGGCACGATCGATGTGGGAATGGGAGTCGGCGTCGGTCCAGTTTCTGAAGACGACGATGACGGCCCGGACGAGCAACCGAGGGGCAGCATAACGACACCGATCAGGATCAAGAGCAAAAACAGCGATGACAAACTGCGTCGATTCATAGACCTGTTACTCCTTCATGGTTTTGTCGCTGCGGGCGGGCTTGCGGCCCTCCCGTCAATAAGCGCGGGACCTTAATCATCCCGCGCCAGCGAATCTATTGGGATTGCCTTGTGCGGCAGCTTCTAACCCCACAAGGATACCACTTTTAGACGAAACGACAAGCTAAACGTGATGCGCGATGCGTAAAAGGTCATGCGTAAGTCACCGTTCGGGCAAGTCCCTTGCGTTCTAATTCACTGAGCTCATCGCCAGGCTTCTACGCCGTTCACGTACATTTTCCCATTGCGGCTCGATCTGCCGTTGGACTTCGTTGAGGTAGCGATAAAGCCCTTCCTGTGCCATCAACTCCTCGTGTGTGCCGATCTCCTTGATGCCGGCGTCTTCGAGGACGACGATCATATCGGCGCTGCGGATGGTGGACAACCGGTGGGCAATGATGATGGTCGTGCGCCCGACCATCAGACGTTCTAACGCCTGCTGGATGAGCATCTCGGTCTCTGTATCGACTGAGGAAGTGGCCTCGTCCAGGATGAGGATGGGGGCATCCTTGAGCACGGCGCGGGCGATGGCCAGCCGCTGCTTTTGTCCGCCTGAAAGCTTGACGCCGCGCTCACCGATGAGCGTATCGTAGCCATCGGGCAGGCGGGTGAGGAACTCGTGGGCGTTGGCGATCTTGGCCGCCTCGATCACCTCTTCGTCGGTCGCCTCGGGTCGCCCGAAGAGGATGTTCTCGCGCGCGGTTCCGTGGAACAGGAACACGTCCTGCAAAACGATGCTGATCTGTTCGCGCAGGCTCTTGAGCGACAAGTTGCGGATGTCGTGGCCGTCCAGCGTGATGCTGCCCTCCACTACGTCGTAGAAACGCGGGATGAGGCTGGCGAGCGTGGTCTTGCCGACGCCCGTGGGGCCGACCAGGGCCACGACCGTATTCGCCGGGATGTCGAGGTTGATGTTGGAGATCACGGTGTCGCCCTTCACGTAGTGGAAGCTGACGTCGTGGAAGCTGAGCGCGCCATTCGCCTTCCCGGGCAGTGTGACGGCATCGTCTTTGTCGTAGATTTCGGGGGGCTCTTGCAGCAGTTCAGCAACGCGTTCCGCGCCTGCCATCGCGTGCTGGACGTTTTCCCACGCGCCGCTCAACGCGCGGATGGGCTGGTAGAACATCTCCAGGTACAGGAAGAAAGCGACCAGGTCTTCGAGGGGCAACATTTGGTTGAGCGCCAGCCTTCCGCCGAAGTAAATGAGGACGATGGTGCCCAGCGAGGAGGAGAATTCCACGAACGGATGGAAGGTCGCCATCAACCGCAGGGCGCGCAACAGGGAGTCGCGGTAGTGGCTGATGTGCTTGCCGATACGTGTGGCTTCGACGTCCTCGCGCGTGAAGGCCTTGATCTCACGGATGCCGGAGAGGTTGTCGTTGAGGGTGGCATTCAGTTCGCCCAGTTCCTTCTGGCGCCGGCGGAAAGCGGGCCGCACGTATTTGGAGAAGCCGCGCGCGGCAATCACGATGAACGGCACGGGGATGAGGCTCAGCAGCATCAACTGCACGTTCATGCTCATCAAGACTGCGACCACGCCGATGAGCATGAGGACGTTGACCAGGGTATCGGGAATAGCGTGCGCAATGAGCGTCTCGAACATGTCCGAGTCGTTGACCATGCGCGACATCAAATCGCCCGTCTGCTTGTCCTCGTAGAAGCGCAGCGAGAGGCGTTGCAAGTGATCGTAGATCTGGCGGCGTGCGTCGGCGACCACACCCCAGCCGGCGACGTGGGCCATGTAACTGCGCATAAATTGCAGCACCGCCCGCGCGAGGTAGACGATCAAAGCCAGAATCGCCAACCGGCTCACGGTTTGCAACCCTTCCGACAGTTTCTCCGGCGTGTTGACGGCGGCGATCATTTCCCGCACCAGTTGCGGTGCCAGCAATTGTACCCCCACCAAGGCCAACATACTGAAAATGGTTATCGCCAATGGTTTGATGTAATTTTTTGTATAGGCAAAGACAAACTTTAATGTTTTCATGTCACCTCTTACCCGGATAGAAACTGACGTCGCATCGAGCTTTCAGCCAGACTTTGTACAAGTTCATCGTATTCGAGGTTGTGGATCTGTTGTGCTGCGTCCGGCAAAAAACTGCTTGGCCCCAGCCCTGGCATAATGTTGATCTCCAGCACGTAACAACCGGTGTAATTCATCCTCAAATCGACTCTACTGTAGTCACTGGCCCCCACAGCATCAAAGGCCCTCGCGGCCAGATCATTGATTTCATCGCGCATAGCTTCGTCTTCGACCAGCTTGATGCGCTCCAGGTCTTTTTGCGCCGCCTCGTAACTCAGGATTTTCTCCTCTACGTCCATCGAAGCGTAATCGATTTCGATAGGGGTCAAAATCCTGGCCCCATTATCGATCACGCCTACACTGAACTCGCGCATGCCTTCTCCGGTGATGTATTCCTCAACGAGTGCGGGTTGCTTGTAATTCTCTACGACATGATTGATCGCCGCGCGCAACTCGGCAGCATTGTAAACAATGGACGCTTCACTAATACCGATGTGCCCGCCTTCCAGGAGAGGTTTGACGATTAGCGGATAGGGCAGATTTTCTGTGCGACTCTCCGCATCGACACGCTCGTCGTACGCTACGAAGTATCCAGGTGTAGGGATTTGATTCGCATCCAACAACGCTTTAGTTCTCGCCTTGTCCAGTCCGACTGCGACTGTCTCAGCGCTGGAACCTAAATGAGGTACCTGCCAATCGTCCAACAAGGCGGGCAAAAACCCCACCTTGTGTTCTTCGTCAAGGTATTCTGCTACATTGAAGACGAAGATTGGCTCGTCGTTCTGTTGGCGTTGTTGCTCCAGGAAATCCTGCAGATGCTCTTCAGTTGATGGGGTGATCGATGTGACTCCCCACTTCTCCTGCAAACTGTCTTCTATCAACTGGTAAGTCTCTGGGCTTCGCCAGGGCTTGTCGGTATACGATTTGATCAAAACTAAGTTCACGAATTACTCCTCCCTATTGAATTCGGCAGCAATGTCTACAAACTGCCGCTCGTACAATTCCCGGTACAATCCATCCGCCATCAACAACGCCTCGTGCTTCCCCTGCTCCACAATCTGACCGTCGTCAATGACACAAATCATATCGGCATTGCGGATGGTGCTGAGGCGGTGCGCAATGACAATGGCGGTACGTCCCGCCAGCAAGCGATCCAACGCATCCTGGATGAGCATTTCGGTCATCGTGTCCACACTGGAGGTGGCTTCATCGAGAATGAGAATGCGCGGATTGGCCAGTACCGCGCGGGCAATGCACACCAACTGCCGCTGCCCCAGGGACAGATTGACCGCGCCTTCCTGGATTTCGGTCTCATACCCATCCGGCAAATTCACAATAAAATCGTGCGCATTGGAGAGCCGGGCCGCTTGTTCAACAGCCTCCATAGGCGCGTCGGGAATGCCAAAGCGGATGTTGTCCGCAATGGTGCCGGAGAACAGGAACGGGTCTTGTGACACAATGCCCATTTGCCGCCGCAGCGACCGCTGTGCGACGTCCCGCACATCGATGTCATCCACCAGGACCGCGCCCTCCGTCACCTCGTAGAAGCGTGCGACCAAATTGGAGATGGAGGTCTTGCCCGCGCCCGTCGGCCCGACGAGGGCCACCGTCTGTCCCGGCTCAATGGTCAAATTGACATCGTGCAGCACCGGTTCATCTTCGCGGTATGCAAACGTCACGTCGCGCAGTTCCACGCGCCCTTCGATGGGCGGCATCGGCGGAGCGTCAGGTTTGTCGGCCACGGCCGGTTGGGTGTCCAGCAAATGCAGCACGCGCTCGCCCCCCGCCATCGCCGACTGCATCGTTGTGTAGAGCTGGCTCAATTCACGGATAGGCTGGAAAAAGCGCGTCACGTATGAGAGGAAGGCGACGACAATGCCAACCGTCAGGCTGCCGTCGATAATCGCCATCCCGCCAAACCACAAGACGATAGCCGTCGCCAAAATCCCCAAAAATTGGACTGTGGGCATAAAAACGAACGAAAGTGTCATGGCCCGGACGTTGGCGTCACGGTTGGCGCGATTGACCTCATCAAAATGCTCCTGAGACATCGCCTCTTGGGCAAAGGCCTGGATGACGCGCATGCCTGCCAGGTTTTCCGCCAGGTCACCGATGACGTCGGCCACTGTCGCGCGCGTCTCTCGATAGGCCGGCTTGGCGTGGCGCGAGAAAACGAGCGTCGCGATCACCATCAGCGGCATCACGCTAAAGCTGAACAAGGCCAGCCGCGCGTTCATCGACACCATCACGACGACGATGCCCACCAGGGTGATCAAATCGCCGACCAACGTAATCAACCCCTGCGACAATAGCTCATTGATCACGCCCACGTCGCTGAAGACGCGCGAGATGGTCACCCCGATGATGTGCGTGTCGTGATAGCCGAGGTGAATGTCCTGGAGGTGGCGCACCAACTGGCTGCGCATCTCTGCCAGGATATGTTGTCCTGTGCGTGAGAGCAGATATTGCTGTATCGAACTCGAGACGTAGAGCCCCACAAAGGATGCGCCAGTCAGCAGTGCAATGGTCTGCAATCCGTCGAGATTGCCCTGTATGATATGTTGATCGATAGCGACTTTGATCAGGTACGGCACGGCCAGTCCCAGACTCGACGAGATCAACATCAAGACGAAGGCCATCGCCATCGTCCGCCAATGCGGCACGAGAAATACCAGCAGACGCCGGACAATGTGCGCGTCAAAAACGCGCCCCGCCTCTTCGTCCTCTCTGCCAAGCGAGTGCAGCGCCCCGCGCGGTCCGCGCCCCACACTTGTTGAACCGATAGAAAAACTCATAGTGATAGCTCCCTTAAGTTTGACAGCCTCAGGATTCCGCCGCTACGTCAGGCGTTGCCCGTAGCATACTGTGCTCTGCGCATTTTCCAATGTGCTGTTTCTGACGCTTGGTCCTTGCTGCTTGCATCTTTATCTCTAAGTTCTGCCACTTCTTGTGGCCTCAACTGCTGCTCGTAGATATCCGCATACAATCCCGACGTGCGCAGCAACGCGTCGTGCGTACCCTGTGCCACGATACGCCCTTTATCCAACACCAAAATCTGGTGGGCTGCGCGCACTGTGCTGAGGCGCTGCGCGATCACGAAGGAGGTGCGTCCCTGCATCAACCGTTCCAGCGCCTTCTGAATCAGGCGCTCGGTTTCCGTGTCCACACTCGACATCGCATCATCCAGGATGAGGATGCGCGGGTCCTTGAGCAGCGCGCGCGCAATGGCGACGCGCTGTTTTTGCCCGCCGGAGAGTGTCGAACCGCGCTCGCCCACGTGGGTATCGTAGCCGTCGGGCATCTCCATAATAAAGTCGTGCGCCTGCGCCGCTTTCGCCGCCGCGACAATTTGATCCTCCGTCGCACCGGGGCGACCAAAGGCGATGTTGTTGCGAACCGTATCGGCAAACAGCGTCGTCTCTTGCAGCACGATGCCAATCTGCTGGCGCAATGAGGTCAGCGTCACGTCACGCACGTCATACCCGTCCAGGATGATGCGCCCTTTGCTCACGTCATAGAATCGTGGGATCAGGTTGATGATGGTCGATTTGCCCGACCCTGTCGTTCCCAGGAGGGCGATGATTTGTCCAGGCTGCGCGTCCAGGGTGATGCGGTCCAATACCGTGCGCCGGCCAAAATACGCAAATGAAACGTCCTCGAAACGCACGTGCCCTGCCACAGCGGGCATCTCCACGGCATCGGGCGATTCCTGTACCTCCGATTCGGCATCCAGGATCTCAAAAATACGCTCACCACACGCAATGGCCTGGCTGACGAAAGGGACGAGCCGGCCCAGTATCCGCACCGGCCCGGCCAATTGCGCCATGTAGGATGTAAACGCCACCAGTTCCCCCAGCGTCAGCGATCCCTGGATCACCAGGCGACCGCCGTACCAGATGATGAAAATGGTACTGACGTTGGCAATGAGCGTGACCAGTGGATCATTGATCGCGCGGATGAGGGCCGACTCCTTCGCCAGTTCGAACCACACGGCGTTTTTCTCTTCGAAGCGGGCAAGCTCTGCCTCCTCTTGCGCGAAGCCTTTGACAATGCGCGCCCCGCGCAAGTTTTGCTCGACAAACGTCGTCAAAACGGATACCTGATCCTGGAGCGTGCGCCACAGCGGGCGCATTTTGCGCGAATACCGGTAGGCCTGGTAAGTTAGCAGCGGTATGGACGCCAGTGACAACAGCGCCAATTGGGGATTCATCACCAGCAGGACGATCACCGTCACGACCAGCATGACCGCTCCTTCGAGCAAGCGCATCGTGGCGCGCCCGTCGAGGAAACGGATACGATCCACGTCCTGCATCGCCCGCGCCAGCAATTGCCCGGCCTCCGTGCGGTCATGATACGAAAATGACAGGTTCGATAATTTCTCATAGAGTTGGTTGCGCAAGTCGTAGGCCACGTTCTGAGACGCTCGCTCAATCCACTTGCCCTGGAAAAAGACCAGCACCCCACTCAAAGCTGTCAGCCCCAGCACTGCTAACACCGCCCAGCGTAGAAAAGCAATATCCCGTTCTCCAATGCCACGATCTACAATCCAACCAATCAACTGGGGATTCAGTATGTGCAACCCATTGATCACCAAAAGCAGCACGTAGCCTCCTGCGACCAAAAGCCAGTAGGGCCGCAGGTAACCGAAGGCCCGGAGAAGAATGTCTGCATCTTTGGTTCGAGACGTGGATGGTTGGCGCTCTCCCGCGCCCTGCTCCGCTTTCTCTCGCTCCCACTTGTTCGATTTTTCACTCATTCGCTTTCTATCTCCATTAAGTTCAACAACTCTGAAAAGGCTTCATCCAAAACTGCCAGGCGTTCAGGGGGCAAGGTTTTGAGCTTTTCACGTAGAAGAGGAATGCCCCCAAGCGGCGTCTCTTCGGCCAGACGGCGGCCTTCGGGCGTCAGTTCTACGTAGACTACGCGCTGATCTTTCTTGCAGCGTTTGCGTTCGACGTAGCCGGCGTTTTCCAGGCGGGAAAGCATCTCCGAGGTCGCGCTGGCGCTGATGTAGATGTACTCCTGCACCTGCCCAATCGAACACGGCCCGGCCTCGTTCAGATAGCGCAACGTGGCAAACTCGCGCCCGCGCACGCCTTGGTTGTGCATCTTATGACTGTACTGTCGTAAATACCGGTACAGGCTGAGGAATTTTTGTATAGTGACCAGGGCCGGAGAGCGTTCTGGTTCATTCATAAAATACCTCCCGTGAAAATAGGGATTAAGGAATGGGGATTTGGAATTGGAAAGTCCCAATCCCAAATCCCTGATCCCAAATCCCTCTATTGATAAGTTTCGGGTGCGAAAATTTCGACTATGAAAATTTCGCTATAGAATATTTCGCCCACGAAATATAATACCATATCTTAACCTGCTGTCAAGGGATGGAGAAGTGGTGTAATATTCAGCCCATTTTTTCGTATAATAGAATGTAATGATCACACAACCGCGCCTCATCGAGCGTTTGACTGCCGCAACGCAACCCGTGGATTGGGATGCCGTCTTCACGGCGCTGTTACCCAAGGTCTACCGCTATTTCTGCTATCGCGTGGGCGAAGGGCCGCTGGCGGAGGATTTGACGGCGACGACGTTCGAAAAAGCCTGGACGAAACGGGCGCGCTATCGTCGCGACTTGAGCGGCTTCGCCACCTGGGTTTTTACCATCGCGCGCAACGTGGCGACCGATCATTTCCGCACCGCGCGGGCGACTGCGCCCTTAGCAGATGCGGGCGCTGTCGCCGCCGATGCGCTGTCGCCGGAAGCGGCGTTCGAGCGGCGCGAGCACTTCGCCCGGCTGGCGCGTCACATCGGCCAATTGCCGGAGCGCGAGCAGGAAATTCTGGCGCTCAAATACGGCGCGGGCATGGGCCAGCGGGAGATCGCCACCTTGACCGGCCTGACGGCCTCGCACATCGGCGTGATCGCGCATCGCGCGGTGAAACAGTTGCGCGCAATAATGGAGGTTGACGATGAACGATGAATTCTTGACCCAAAGGTTGCCGGACGTGCGTCCGGCGTTTGAAAAAGCATTGCAGGGGAAACTCCACAGGATCGAACACCGGCAGCGGCGGCGCACCTATGCGGTCGCCTCGGCGCTTGTTGTTGGGCTGTTGTTCAGTTTGCTGCTGACCTTACCGCCGGTGCGCGCGCAAATGCGCTGGCTGCTCCGTGAAATCGGCGGGGTGAAGTTTGTGGAGACGGAAAACCCGCGAGAGGATTGGGAGACGATTATCACGAGTTACACGGAAGATGGCGCTTTACCGGAGCAAACGGATGTGTCGATTCCGGATGTCGGTTTATCCGAAGTGTTGGCGCAGTATCCAGAGCTGGCCCGTTTTCTTCCGACGTGGATTCCAGAGGGCTTTGTTTATGATGAAAGAATCCCCATAGTTCCCGATAGTTATTTTTTCCTCAGTTGGCGTCCCGAAGGTGTCACTGCGAATGATGCGCCTTATCCCTGGTTTGGATTACGCATTGGAAGGCCTTTTGAACTACCTTTCGTCGTGAAGCCAGATCTCGTGCAGGAGATCTTCATAGGAGACATCCCGGCAGCGCTGTGGGAATTCGATGAGCTGGAGAACCCCCAAGACCCCGAAGGGCGCATCTATTGTCTGGAATGGACGCGCAATGGTGTCCAGTATGGCGTCAGTTGGCGTGAACCCGGTTTGACCCACGAGGATATATACCGCTTTGCCGAGTCCGTCCCCGATGTTGCGGAACTACTTAAGGAACTTGAATTTCTGCTCGATGTGACCCCTTGATTTAATCTGTAGACCTGACAGGTCTTCCGAGACCTGTCAGGTTTGACATTACATCCTGGTCATTTCCTCAAACCCTGCCGCC
>Ga0209614_1000837_pt1 | contig 25611 bp, 21 predicted proteins | sample BlaSprsedimmetaG_FD_185484 | JGI IMG/M metagenome (GOLD analysis project Ga0209614, IMG submission 185484) | Hot spring sediment bacterial and archeal communities from California, USA to study Microbial Dark Matter (Phase II) - Blank Spring... ... | reverse complement strand
CCCATTCGTAGTCCTATCCACCATATAGAAATCAGGATAACCATCACCATTAATGTATACATTCTCGCACAGCGTCTCCCGCTTCAGCAAACCATAATAAATCTCCTTCTGATCCCCAGGATTCACACCCTCAGTCTTCACGAATACTCCCCCCGCCTCGAAACCATGGAAAGAACCGTCAGGCATAAGAGCACCACCATCATCCTGGATAAGCCAAGACTTCTCCTTCCCCTTCCTCGCCAAAATCCTACAGGTCGTACTCGTCTTCCCATTGGCACTCAACGCCAAAAGCAGCGTCCTACTGTTCCTATGGTCACCATGCACAGACTGCAGATAATCCTCCCTGCACCCCGCATGCAAAAAGATTCCTCCCCTTCTGGTCTTCGCATTCCAGTCCTCAGCAGCGAAGACACCCTTCTTGTATTCGCCAATATAGTTGCTGTTTCTAACCACCTTGACCATTCTTTCATCATCCAGCATCGCCAACCTTATAGTGATGTCCTTCTCGGGCAGCGGCTTCGTCTTGTTCGCTTCAAAGGCTCCGTCAGTGAAGAACAGAATCTGATACGTCGGGTTTCTGACCTCCCATTTTGGAGTCCTGAAAAGTTTTCCCCCTCCATAGGCGGTGTGAGCGAACTTTTTAGGCACAATCAGCCTGACTGTCGTTTTGCTGTCTTTGTTGCCTACGACTCTGTCAATGGAAATCAGCGTTTCCTTGGCAAGAGCATTCTCGCACTGCACCAACAGCCGACGCTCCTCCTCGCCGAAGGGCTTGTCAACACTGTTCTCAGTAAACATGGCAGCCCTAGACGTGGGCTCACTCTCAGCCACAAAGTTTCCATAAACCGTCTTCTTTATTCCAGGCTCCTCCGCCACAAGCCGCCTCATCTCCTCCTCGGACGGATTATCTATCCATCTGTTCTCCTCCATCGCCTTCCTTCTAACTCTTTCAGCGGTTCTCGCAAACTCTTCGAAATCAAACTTCATCACATTCACCAAATTTCTGGGTCTCACACCGTCTGATTAACTTTAAGTTAATTTCGGTCGGAGAAACTCTTTTAAACAGCACAGTTATTAAATGTTTTGTTAACAAAATGTTAAGCCCCAAGGACAATCTGACAAAGAAAATAATACTCCAACTAATCGAAGACGGCAGACGACCCACCATCCACATCGCCAGAAACCTCGGCGTCACCAGACAAACAGTCGCCAAGAAACTAGAACAACTGCAAACTTCAGGACTCATAGACTCTTTCGCCCCCAGAATAAACCACGAAAAGCTAGGCGTAGACATCCAAGCCTACGTCTTCATGCGGGAAGACCCAAGCAACAAACTCCGAAGCAAAAACGAGCAGAAAATCAAAGACTTCCAGCAGGTAGCCGAGTTCCACAGGCTCTTCGGAAAATATGACAGTCTCATAAAAGTGCTGGTGGAAAACAACGAAGAGCTAACTGAATTCGTCAAAAAACTTCATAGCCTGGAAGGCGTCAGAGAAACAGAAACCTTCATAGTCCACAGCACAATAAAAAACAAACCCGAAGACCCCCTCAAAAAAACATTAACAACCTAACCCGCAACAAAAAGGGCAACTTAGAACAGTTTTGATTCCTGAATCACCAAATTATACCCATCCTCACTATAACCTGCCCATCATACAGTTGACCCACAGCCACATCAACAATCTCATCGGTTTGCGGCTCCACATAAATCAGCCCAAGGTCAGTAGTGTTGAAACAGGCTATCGCATGGGCAGTTTCAGAAAATTCGATGTACACGAAACCGCATCGGTAGCCCATCTGAAAGGCGTTGCCCGCGAAGTCGGATGTGAAATCGTAACAAACATAATCTTCAGTATAATCGTTTTCGTCCGTTTCATCTAAACTTATGAAAGCAATCGCCTCGTCATACGTTGGGTCCCTTATGTACCAGCCGCTTCCAGCCCCATCCTCCACACCCTGAACATACCCCTCATCATAGCCGACTTGGTAGCTTTCAATCACCTCATCCTCTAAAGACATAATCTCTGTTTGGAGGCTCGAAACCTGATTTTCAAGAACAAGTTTTTCGTTATTTAGCAAAGTAATCTCGGTTTGAAGGCTTGAAATGTTAGCTTGTAAAGCTGAAACTTGCATTTCTAATGTAGTTGCTTCAGTTTGGAGGCTTGAAACCTGATTTTCAAGAGCGGTTTTTTCGTTGGTTAGCGATGTGATTTCAGATTGGAGAGTTGCTGCTTGAGCTTCCAAGACATTCTTATCGTTGTTTAATGAAACTATTTCAGATTGGAGACTTGAAATGTTAAATTGTAAATTTGCTACTTGAGCTTCTAAACTGAGCCTTTCATTTTCAAGTCCAGAAATCTGGTCTGCCTTCATTTGCAGTTCATAGTCTTTCTGGTTAAGCATCAGTATGGCTCCAACAATTACAACCGATAGAACAACACAAATCAAACTGAGCGCTACGAGTTTCTTCTCAACCATTGCACATTTCCTCCAAATCATCAAAACGATTCCTTACGAAACCATATATACTCTCCGTGCCCTGAAAACTTTTCTATACTCAAACAGCACCAAAATCCGCCATAAAATGAGCACCCACCGTGAGATTGGAGCCTCGGGCGGGATTTGATCCCGCGACCAACAGCTTACGAGGCTGCCGCTCTACCGGGCTGAGCCACCGAGGCATTTCCAGTGAATTGAGCCCATAGCACATTTTTAAGATGTTCGGGAGCAAGCAACTCCCGCATAGGCATCCACAACCCCCTCTTTTATCTTCATGAAATAAATAATGATTGCCTATCCTAGGTTTATGCACATGGCGGCAGCGCCCACGCGCCTATAAAGTCAAAAAGCCGACATCCCCTTGCAGGGCTCATTTCTTGTCTGCCTTCAGGAAGACGAAGAGAATCACTCCAACTATGGCGGCTAACGCCACTATCGCCACAATCAATGTTGTTGGAGAAAAGCGTGGTTGCGGAGGCTCTGCCCCCTCTGCTATGGTGAAGTAAACTGTTTCCGATTTCCCCGCTTTTCCATCAGTGTCCTCTGCGTAAACCGTTACGCTGTGCTCGCCATAATCTAGGTCGGACAAAGTTGTGTCACCAGTAATTGTGACGTTTGCTTGTCCATCTAGGCTGTATTTGATCCACACGGTTGGTTTACTCACGGTGATTTTTAAGGAAACAGAGTTCACCGTGTATGTCTTGTTTTCTGGCGAGTCAATGAAGATTGCGGGGGGGCTTCCATAGGGCATGAGCGGAAAATTGTCTTGGTTGTTCTGGTCAATAATGTAAGGCGTGTCTCCAAGTTCGTCGCTGCCTGTCTGATTTTGATACTTGCCGCTCATCGCGTCAACGCCGGTATAGTCACTCCAATAGTTACCGCCTGCGGAATAGCCAATATCCCAAGTGTTTTTGGAGGCATTCGCAGTATAGTCTTCCCAGCTAACATCGTAAACCTGTCTCCCATTAGTGACGAAATAGTTGCTTCTAATCAGGTTGAATGAAGATTCCCTTATGCCGATTCCAACGTTGTTGTCTGTTATGTTGTTTAGCATAATCGTGTTTTGGAAAGAGTTACGTAGGAAGATGCCGTTTCCGTTGTTGGCTATACTGTTTGTAGATATGCTGTTAAGGTTTGAAGCGTTATTGAACTGAAGCCCTATATCATTGTCTGTTATATCATTTGTAGAAATGAAGTTGTTGGAAGACGCAAAGAGTCCTATGCCAACGTAATTATCCATCATTTGATTTTTGTATATTGTCGAATCTGTTGTGTAAACCAATAGTATGCCATGCCCATTGCCGGTGAATTCCAGATGATGGACTGATATGTTTTGACAGTTCACGAGGGCAAGATAACCTACATCTGGAAAAGTGACCGAATTTATGACCAAATCAATTTCGCTGATCAGGTAGTAGACTTTTTTGCCGTTGACTGTGTTTGATTCATCAATGTCATTATCGAAGTGTGAAGGCTCGCTGCCATCAACCGCGAGATTAAAGTTATTAATCATTCTGTTGTCTCTGAGCACATTTTTTGAAGACGAAAAGATGTTGATGCCGATGGCGTTGTTTGTCACGTTGTTTCCAGTAATATTGTTTTGTGAGCCTCCGCTAAGGTAGATGCCGTAACTGTTTTGTGATATGATATTTCCAGATATGGTGTTTCCCGAAGCGCCGGAAAGATAGATGCCGTACTGATTTGACCCTATTTGTAGGTTCTTGATTGTCACGTTGTTTCTGGACGTAAGGTCTGCTCCTCTTTCTCCTTGTCCTGCAAGAGCGTGGCCTGCGCCGTCAACTACAATGTTATCGCGTTGAATTACAAGGTAGTATCCGTTAATGTTACCTGTGAAAGTGTAGATGTCTCCATCCTGCTGAATAGGAACTGTAACATTTGATGTAGTGACAATGCTTCCATCACTTGAAATGTAGATGACCCCAACAGGCTGCGAGTTAACGGGCTGAATGTTAACTGCACATAACGAAACTATTGTTAAGACAACCAGAAAAACAGCCTTACTTATGTTCACTTTCTCCTCTCCCATATTGACCACAATTTTCATTGCAACAAAACCTCTACATGTGATGTTTTAAGGTTACTGCTTCAACGGTAAACCTCGTCATATCGATCTTTGGATATAAAAGTTTTTCAGAATTAAGCCCACATTCAAAGCCATCAGCGTTAACCTTCCACCCCAACAGGTATTTTTAAGACATCCAGAAGCAAATAGTACCTGCAGAGGTTCCCAAGTTGCCCTCAGCTAAGGAGTTGGGCGAAAGAAAAATCATAGAACTCATTCTAGAATGCCTAGAGCAGATGCCCAATATGCCCGTTCCCTTTGGTGACGACGTCTCAGCAGTGGACCTTGGAGCCGGCAAACTCGCCGTAATAAACATGGACATGCTTGTCGGAAAAACAGATGTCCCAAAAACCATGAGCCTCTGGCAAGCCGCCCGCAAAGCAGTGATAATGAACATAAGCGACCTAGCTGCAAAGGGAGCACAGCCAATTGCCCTCCTAGCCTCCATCGGAGTGCCGCCAGACCTGACAGAAGCGGACATACAGCAGATCGGCAAGGGACTAAACGCTGGAGCCCGCGAATACAACGCCTACGTACTGGGAGGCGACACCAACGAAGCCTCAGACCTGATAATCAGCTGCATGGCATTGGGGGTATGCCACAAAGATAACCTTGTCAAACGTAGCGGCGCAAAGCCCGGCGACTACGTGGCAGTAACTGGCTCCTTCGGAAAAACAGCCTCTGGACTGAAGATTCTGATGGGCGGTCTCTCCGCTCCTGATAACAGTGTAGCACTTGTTGACTCTGTTCTGATGCCCAAGGCAAGGGTAAAAGAGGGAATGGTTCTGGCGCAATCTCATTTGGCAACTGCCTCTATAGACAGCAGCGACGGACTGGCATGGAGCCTCCACGAACTTTCCCGAGCGAGCAACGTGGGTTTTCATGTTGACAATCTTCCGGTAGCCCCTGAGGCAGAAAGGTTCGCGGAGATGCATGGTTTCGATCCTGTGGAGCTAGCCTTGTATGGGGGAGAGGAATACGAGCTTGTGGTAACAATCAAGCCGAAGCTGTGGCAGGAAGCAAAAAAAGCCGTGGAAGATGTGGGCGGAACGCTAATAAAACTGGGGATGGTCACTGGAGAGAAGCAGCTTCTGCTGCAAGCAGATGGGAAGCTGGTTTCTATAGAGGCTCGCGGGTGGGAACACTTTAAAGCGGCTTAGAGGAGAAACATTCCAAGCGGAGGGAGTTAGTTTAATGATAAGGTCATGTGATGTGGGCAGTTTACCTTTGGTCGGCGATTCAAGCAAGTTTGTGGAGGGAGCAGACCGTTTCAGCCTCTTCTCAGCAGATGAGTCAGCCAAATTTTTTGAGGAAAAGGTGCTTGAAGGTTTACTGGATAAAATTGGAGCAGGCATCGAGGTTCCAAATTTTCCTCAGTTCCGAGATATGAACGAAATGTTTCTATCAATGATAGATGGGGTGGAGCGAATTAATGGTGGCTACATACAAACCGAGATTCCTTCTGTGAAGGCAGGCAGAAGTTGCATACCAGAGGTTATGGTGATTGAAAAAAACTCTCAGAAGATTCAGGAGAAGAATGGTGCGCCCTTTGAAGTTAGAATCTGTGTCACTGGACCCTACACGCTCGCTTCCTTTTTCCCTTACAGAAAGAAGGACATATTCACCAAGCTGGGAAACGTCATCTCTCAGATAACAGAAAACAGCATCTTCAGCAACAAGCACGGCAGAGTCAGTTTGGTTTCGGTGGATGAACCTGTCTTCGGACTACAGGACGACGGGTTAATCGATTATGGCTCCGAAGGTAGAGAAAACCTGCGAAGTGCATGGGAGTCCATCTTCCACAAAATCAAGTCCAAGAACGCGCAGACTATGATTCATCTTCACAGCACAGCAAACCCGCTTTTCTGGGATATAGCATCCTTAGACGTGATTGAGTCGCATGTTGATGACCCCCTCACCGAAATGAAAAAAACCAGAGAACTGCTGGAGTCAAGAGACAAGTTTCTGAAGGCCAGCGTGGCAGTTAACGACTTCGATGCGTTGATTAAAGAAAGGGTTGTTGCGGATTCGTCGGAAAAACTGGCTGAATCAGACTTGAACGAGAGGGTTGCCGACGCTTGGACAGAAATCAAACATGGACGAGTTAATCCCGAAAGCTTTCTCGAAACTGTAGACCTAATGAAAAGTCGGCTGGCTAAGTTGGTTGAGCGGTTTGGTGCTGAGAGGGTTCTGTACGCGGGACCTGAATGTGGATTGAAGGGGTACCCAACGTATGAGACTGCACTTGAGTGTTTGAGACGCGTTTCCAGTGCCGTAGAAGGTTTCGAAAAATAACCGTTTATGTCCTTTAAACAAACGGGAATAACAAGCCAACAAGTTCAGCATTATTTTGTCTCTTCTTTTCTGATGGATGCGAATATCGAAAGGAGATTCTGCAAGATTTTGTAGGTTAGCCCCCAGATGATGTGGTTCTCTATTATGTAGGCTGGGTATTCTCTGGAACGGAGCTTCACTGTTCCTTCGTGTTTGGCAAGCTCTTTCAGTGGCGTCCAGAAGTGCTCCGTTAACTCCTCGTTCAATTTTATTTTTTGCTTCTTCTCCAGAAGGACGACAAAGGGGAGAATCTGCATTTCAGGCTTTTGTGTTGACCTCACAGGCTCCATTGCTCCGAGAAAGCGGCAGCCCACAAGAATGTTTATACCTGTTTCCTCCAAGGTTTCCCTAACCACCGTCTCCTTCAGATTCCGGTCTTCAGGATCACGTTTTCCACCGGGAAACGCAGTCTGTCCCGACCATGGGTCACCAGATTTTACAGCTCTCTTCACAAACAAGACCTGAAACTCCTGATTGGACACTCTCAGCAGCACAGCGACTGCGGCATTCGCATCCAAATCCTCAGATTTTAACTTCAGTACCTTGGACAATTTTTCAGCGTTCTCCATGTAATCCCCTTTTGTTTCTCCATTACGTCTCTTTTAGTGTTATCAATGTGAATTAAAAATAAAAAAGGAGCGCCCGAGACTCGGCGCTTGGCTGGGTCATCTCCTGTGTTGGAGACTTTTCCGCCTCTTTTGACATTTTGTTTCCCCAATAAAAAGGGGGGATGAAAAATTTTGGGTTATTTCTGTTTTCTGAGTGCCATGTAGGCTATTAGGCCGATGACCACGCCAACTACAGCTAGTATCAAGATGATCAGGTCTATTGTCAGGTATGCGGGTATTTCTGGATATGCCGGAAGTCTGTTTACAGTCGTATCTGCAATCTCTTCTTTGCTAGGCGGCTCTTCTGGAGCTTCGTCTACACCAAAGGTGGTTGTTGCCTGCGAGGCAAAATATGATTTAGAGCCCTCGAACAATGCAGTAACGTGATACTCACCGACAACGGCGGGAGCCCACATGTGGCTGAACACACCATTTCTGTCGCTTGTAACAGTTGCTGAATACCAGTCGCCGTTAGGGTCACGAATATGCAAAGTAACGTTAACGCCTTCAACCTCAGCCGGGCACTCAAACTGGTTATAGACGTACAGCATCCAATCCTCCATGTCGCCGTCAGATATTGCGGGCACTCCGTTCGGGAATCTAATTGCTATTTTTGGGTCCTCTGTGCCCGGAGAAACATCCATCACAGTGCCGCGAATTATGACGCTTGTTCCCCGCGTTATAGCCGTTAGCGGTGCTTCCACAGTGGTTGTGCTTGGTCCCCTGCCTATGGCATAGAGGTGTTGGTCGTATGTGTTTTGCGCCACTATTATGCTGTCTCCGATAATCATAGTACTGCTCCATTCGCCTTGACGATAGGGTAATCTCCAAATTTCCTCTCCGTTAGTTAGGTTAAGGCAGATGATTGGTGCACCACGTGGTTGAGGATCTCGGGGATTGTGTTCAGTGTTCTCAATGTACAGTTTTCCATCGGCAACAAACGCAGGCCTGAAACGCCACCTATTGTTGTGCAGAGCCTCAGTGTATGGGTCCTCTATATCAAATGTCCACGCTACACTGCCGTTCTGTGCATCGTAGCACCATACTGTTCCACCATAGTTTCCTGCTATAACTTTGCCGTAACCGCTGGCGATGATGTCCCAACTGTTACCTGACGAGTGCCCCCAGTTATCCGTGTAGTGCCTCTCTGGGGTCGGACCCCATATCTGCTTTGCTGTGCTGAGGCGGAAGCCATAAGTTGTTCTGGCCTCTTTTGTAGAAACAATGAAGAGATCCTCCTCCACACTCACATCTTCAACAGTGATTTGTGGCACCGGTGGCGACCAAGTTTCATGCGCCAATAGTTCTGCGTGTCCATTCAAGTTGTCAACGGCAATAACCCAAATATTGGCTGGGTCAGGTGCATTGTTGCCTCGCGAAAAGTCTGCTCCAAGAATTATTCCGTCGCGAACTTTGTAGACACTTCCAGGCAAAGCGGGTAATTCAGGTACGGTCACAGTCCATTCAATGCCGTTCGCAGCGTCAAATGTGCTTCCTTCGCGACCCCACAACCAGCTTCCTTGAAATACGCTAGATCGTCCGTACATTACAACTAGGCTCGAGTTCCACATAGACACCGTTCCAGCGTTTTTGCTGACTATGTATTGGAGAATTTCACCGCTCGGGCCACGGAATCTGGTGCCGCTAGGTACGTTCTCCATGGAGTAGACCCATCGTCCACTGAAGGGGTCAAAGGCGTGCCACTTTACGGATCCTCCTCCAAAACCACCGCCTTCAGTTGCCCATAGATAGCTGAAGACACCGTGATAGTTGAACGAGTCAAAATAGAATATGACCAAATGCTAATCTGTGAATAGATCCATCTGGGGTTGTGAGAGGTCTGCGCCACAGCTCTTCGCCAGTGTGGAGGTCTACAGCAACTACCACCTGCTCGACGTTGCTGCCTCCGCCTGATCCGAATTGGTTATAGAAGAGTATTCCGCCGATGATTACAGAGCCGCTCCACTTGGGTTCGTATGCGTCTCCCTGTTCAAAGCCATGTTCTTCCGTCACTCCGCCGGCTAGGCCTGCCATCGCCAGTTGTTTTCTAAACAATATGTGTGCACTCTCTGGTGCGTATTCATTGTACTCACGCTCGGGATCTGACATTGAGGGGGGTGCAGCAGCGGTCGGTAGACTAGTTTCCAGCCAGTGCCCTGCAATTGTTCGCCATTCCCGAAGCTGCCCGTTTATGGGGCGCGTCCAGTACTCTTTTGGAAGCGAATGCCCCGGGTAATAGGGTATCTGTTCCTCTATGACTTCAAGTTCGAGCCAGTCACTGTAAGCGTCTTCGATAATTGTGCCTGCCGGTCCAGTGTAGCTGTCAGCGGCAGTTTTAACCTGTTCAGGGAAGTGTGTTCGCACCTCATAATTTCCCACCATCGTAGGCGTATATTCAACGCCTGTTCCGCCTGTCTGGTCCGTGTCCACCGGAGGCAAAATTTCGGTTTCTCCGTTGGGCTTTTTGATTTCAACTGTTAAATCAGACCATCCGGGCATTGCCATGGGTGTCGGGTACACGCTCCCCACGTGGAACAGTGTTGGCGTGTTAACGGTTACTGGATTAGGTATAGCATTGATGTAGGGATAGGGGTGCACTCTTTGCTGCGCCGTAGCACCTGGTAAAGCAATAAGAATTGTGGATATAGCTAATAGTAGAATTAAGGCAATAGTTGATAGTTTAGATTTATTTCTTGATGTTTTCATTTGTTTTCTCCTTTTACAACTTTAACAAATGAGTGCTTTACAGCTCTGTGTATTTAACATTTACGAAGAACCCACTTATTTTAGAACAAAGTAGCATAAATCTGCTAGAAAATTATGTTATTGTCCGATAATTGTGAAAAGACTGAAAGCATATAAATGGGCTAGCATAAGTGATTTACACTTTGAAACTAGGGAGAAAAACAGTTGAGTTCAACGAAAAAAATCGATGAAATCGACGCAAAGATTCTGAAGGATTTGCTGAAAGATGGGCGCAAAAATTTCACCGAAATCGCAAAAGAGGTTGGCGTATCAAAAAACATTATTTGGCAGCACTACAAGAAAATGAAGGCTGAAGGGATAATTGCTGGATCCACTATTAAGCTAAAGTACGCAAATCTAGGCTACAATACAATGGTAAGTCTTTTTGTTAACGTGCAACCACAGAAACAGAATCAAATCTTAAGACGCATACTCAAAATTCCTAACGTTTATTCTGTCACACCTTTAAAAACCGGTTCAGACCTCTGGGTGGTGGCAACATTGAAGAACAATGAGGAATTGGATTGTGTTAACCAATCAATAAAGAAACTGCCATCAGTCATAAGTGTAAGAACAGAAGTGTGGACAGGAATAAGAAACACTCTAGAACACTTGACTGTTTTGTCTACCAATAAAACATCAGCCAAAACTTACACAACAAAAATACAGGCAAGCAACAACACTGGAAAAACCACGGACAAAATCGACGAAATAGACCTACAGATAATTGAAAAGCTGATCCCAAATGGTCGCCAACCTTTTAGAAAAATCGCTAAGGAACTGAAAATTTCAACCGATACCGTATCTAGAAGATTCAGAAAACTTAAACAAAATGGCACAATTAAACCTACGATTCAAATTGATCCGATAAAACTAGGATACTATGCTCTGGCTTATTTCAGGTTAGAATTTGTCTCTCAACAAAACCTGTCTGAAATAATAGAAACTCTCGCCAAAATTCCAGACCTTGAAAAAATTATTAAGACAAGCGGTTCTTATGATGTGTGCTTATTTGCGATGATAAGAAATATTGAACAGTTTATCGCTATTCAAGATAAAATCGTCGCTATATCAGGCATCAGAAAAATACATACAGTAGTGCAAAAAATAACTTATTCACTGCCCGTTCCCGGAAGTAACATGTCAACCTTTTAGTACCCGTTTTTGAGAAGCAGAAAACATGGTTGCTTCCTGCGCAGTATATTTATAAATTCCCAACATAATGTAATATACGCTGCTTTAGTTGGTCGTTTGTCGACCCCTGTCATGTGCGTAAAACTACATCCTGACGTCAATAGACATGGAAGTCGACAAATACCAAGAATTTAGCAGGTTGGAGTTAGCAACTGTGACCACTGTACGTGAAGAAATTAGATACAAAGTTCCTAAATTACTGGCTAATGTAGCTCTTGCTCTGATGTTTTGGACGATGAGCCACATTGCCATTGTTACACTAAACAACGTTAGCACAGAACTCGCGTTTCTGTTACAGGTAGGGTTACTGCTTACGGCTGGAATCTTTTTGGTTTGCACATTGTTTAATGTCTTAACAATCGCCGATAAAGTAACTGGCTCATTTTTGAGGCGCTTAGGCATAAAAGAGGGATGGTCTAGACAGCGGATCTTTAAGAATCTTATCTACATAGTAGCCATACTTTTGGTGGCTGCCGCAATCTTTCCTCTATTCCGTAGCCTACCCAACTTTGGGCTTCTACAGGAAATCACCACGTATGCTGCCTTGGGGTTGATTATCTTGTTCGTGTATGATATTGCACGAACTTTCTACAGAATTACCGAAGAAAAGGCCAACTCGGTTGCTAACCGAATTTCAAATTCAAGTAATGATGAGGTAAAAGTAAATGGAAAATAGTATATGTACAATTGAACAGCTCAAAGAATTCGTTGATTTGACGCCTAAAGAAGAGAAAGACCTGAAACAAATTACCGAAAAGCATCCGATGCGCGTTACTCCGTATTACATGTCGCTGATAGACTGGGATGACCCTGACGATCCTATAAGAAAGATGTCGATTCCGTCGGTGAAAGAATTTAACCTTCAGGGCTCCTACGACACAAGCGGTGAAGCAGAGAACACCAAAATGCCCGGGCTTCAGCACAAATACCAAGAGACAGCATTAATATTGGCAACCAACAGGTGTGCAATGTACTGCAGGTACTGTTTCAGAAAGCGGCTGGTTGGTTTGCAGACAAGGGAGATAATTGACCGCTTCGAAGATGCGGCAAAGTACATAAAAAAGCATGAAGAGATTAACAATGTTTTAGTTTCTGGCGGTGACCCTCTTGTGCTCGACACTGAACTTGTAGAAAGAATTCTTTCGATTCTGTCAGAGTTTCCGCAACTAAAATTCATACGGTTCGGCAGCAAAACACTAGTAACTTATCCGTCAAGATTTGACGACGATAAGCTGTTAGGTGTTCTCTCAAAATATTCGCGTCCAGATAGGCGACTATACGTTGTTACCCAGTTTAACCACCCGCGGGAAATAACATCGCAGTCCATCAAGGCTGTGGATAATCTGATAAACTCAGGGGTTATCGTGAACAATCAAACGGTGTTGCTGAAAGGAGTCAATGACGACCCTGCGACGCTGGCTGAGTTACAGAACAGTCTGGTAGGCATCGGAGTTAACCCATACTATGTTTTCCAGTGTAGACCCGTCAAGAGGGTTAAACAGCATTTTCAGGTGCCGCTGTACAAGGGCATCAAAATTGTGAAAAAGGCGAAGGAGCACTGCAACGGTCACAGCAAACGGTTCAAGTATATCATGTCGCACAAAACCGGCAAAATAGAGATACTCGGAATTTTCCACAATAAAATGTATTTCAAGTATCATCAAGCAAAAGACAGGGATTACTTGGGCAAGATATTCACGAGACCGGTTGACAAAAATGCTGGATGGCTAGACGACTTCGAATTGAAGTCAGCGCGCGTTCCATACATGCCCTATCTTTCATAGTATTCGTCTTCCGTAACCGGGTATATTTCCAAAGCCTTCACGGGACCACGGATTACGCGTGCTGTGTGCCGTGTTTCAGCGGGAACAAACAGGCAGTCTCTCTTCTTCAGGACGAGTTTTTCGTCCTCAAACAGGAATTCCATCTCTCCTTCCAGAACGACCACAAGATGTTCCACGGGATGCTCATGGAAAGGAATCTCTACGTCTTGGTTTTTCAGTTCAAAGTAGTTCAGCGTCAACTCGTCTCCGTGGATAAGCCTCACCAGCACATCTTTGTGCAGCTCCTTCGTTGATAAGGAGTCTAATTGGAAAGACAACATGCAACTCACCATAAATGGTTTCTTATACGCTAAGTAACCAAGCAACTTTATGTAGATTGTGTCCCTGAGTGCGGGTGTCCGTTTCAAGTTTCGCCGTTTTGATGTTGCTTTTTTGTTCGCTTGCGGCTTGTTTAGGTAAGGTTTATCTTGGTGAGATATGTTTTCCTATACATAACGCACATGCTGGAAAACGTGACCCCGATGATCTGCGACAATTATGGACGCCCAGTTCTTAACCTGAGAATTTCTGTTACCCAAAAATGCGACAAACATTGCCCCTACTGCCACAGGGAGGGCGAAAGAAATCCCTCAACACTCATGACCGTAGACGAGATCGTTCGCATAGTCCAGATAGCCATCAGCCTCGGAGTCTCCCGCGTTAAACTAACCGGAGGAGAGCCCCTGCTCCGCAAGGAAATCGTTGAGATAGTGAGGGGCATCAGCGGGCTTGAGGGCTTAACAGACCTATCCATGACCACAAACGGAACACACCTGAAAGGCTTAGCTAAAAGGCTCAAGAAAGCGGGCTTAAACCGCGTGAACATAAGTCTCCCCACCCTAAACCCTGACGTGTACGACGAGGTCATGGGGGGCAACATACAAGACGCCATCGAGGGAGTCAAGGCAGCAGTGGAATCTGGATTACACCCTGTGAAGGTGAATATGCTAGTGCTCAAAAACGTGAATGATGGTGAGATAGACGATATGATCCAGTTTGCGGCGGAAACGGGGGCAATCCTGCAGTTGATTGAGCTGGAGCCGATTAACCTCAGCAAAGAGTACTATAATCGTTATCATCTTGGCTTGGGTGAAATAGCACAAAAGTTGGAGAGGTTGGCGTCTGAGACGAAAGTTAGGAAGTATATGCAGAAACGGCGGATTTACTTTTTGCCGAAAGCGAAGGTTGAGGTTATTCGTCCCATAGAAAACACCGAGTTTTGCGCAAACTGCACTCGCCTCCGCGTGACAAGCGACGGAAAACTGAAGCCCTGCCTCATGAGAGTAGACAATCTGGTTGACGTTCTCTCGCCTATGCGGAACGGAGCCGACGACAAAGAGCTGACAGACATTTTTCTTGAAGCCGCCAAAATGCGCGAACCATACTATCGGGTAACCCAAACCTCTAAAGTCACAGCCTGAACTGTTCTTTTTGCATGTGTATTTGACCCGAAACCCTTTAGAACTGATGTTCCTCTAAAAAGAATCAAACATCCATCTGAAGCATGGAAGGGTTAGTAATTTGATGCCCGAAGAGCCTTCGTCTTCAAGTTCCAGCAAGTGGGTTTACGCCTTCGCAGCGATTCTCATCCTTCTCATCGTCAACACGGCAGTTTTTGCTGTAGCTTTCTTGAATCTTCAAACTCAGCTGGAAACGATGGAGACAAGCCTCACAGAGCAGAGCATCGAAATTCGAGACCTACGGAACAGAATCGAAATTTTGGATGCCATCAATCAAACGGGTCTGATGCCATGGTCCACGATTTATGAGAACCTCAAAGACTCTGTTGTTCTTATCCAAACCAACCTTGGTTTAGGCTCAGGATTCGTGTATGACCTGAAGGGACACATCATAACTAACCATCATGTAATCGAAGACGCAGACGCCATACAGGTCACCTTTCTTGACGGAAACATAACCTCAGCCAACTTAATTGGTACGGACATCTACAGCGACCTAGCCGTCATAAAGGTCGATCCGGAAGTCACAACGTTGTATCCTGTGGTTCTGGGAAGTTCCTCTGACCTTATTGTTGGAGAGCCTGTTGCCGCTATGGGTAACCCCTTCGGTCTCAGCGACACCCTAACCGCAGGCATAGTCTCCTCTGTAGAGCGAACCTTGGATGCTGCAGGAGGATATGTTATCATAGACATAATCCAGATAGACGCCGCCGTGAACCCTGGAAACTCTGGCGGACCACTGGTTAACCTCAAAGGTCAGGTTGTGGGCGTAAACACGGCTATACAGTCGGGGACCGGCACCTTCACGGGCATAGGCTTCGCTATTCCCTCTGACACGGTTAAAAGGGAAATTGGCGACCTGATAGAAACCGGCACCTACAAGCATCCATGGTTAGGCGTCTCTGCGTTGGATGTGGACCTAACTATTGCGGAAGCCGCGGGTTTGGAGAAGCCTCAGGGCGTCCTTATCGTGGATGTGACTGAGGGGAGTCCTGCGGATCAGGCGGGACTAAGAGGGACAAACCAGAATGTCACGTTGGATGGGCAGATAATTCCGATTGGCGGAGACGTGATTACTGGGATAGATGGTTTACCTGCAAGAAGAATGGCTGACCTCGTGGTTTATATGGAGCGGAACACCCGTCCCGGAGATTCTGTGGTTTTCGAAATCATCAGGGACGGAGAGGAAAGAAGCGTGGAAGTGACGTTGGGAGAGAGACCGTTACCCTAAAATCCGTTTTGGGCGCAGTTTATTCTAGCTTAGAGATTATAGTTTTTGTTTGTTTCTTGTTTCCAGCCAAGTATTCTATCATGTCCTCGTCTAGGTCAAGCCAATCCGATAATCCCGCCGCCATTTCAGGGTTGTTTTCAAAGATTATCTTCAGGTAGGGCATAACCTCTTTTGCGCTTCTCGTAGCGGAGATGTGGCATCTATTCCGTATCTTCATTCCTATAGAGGTCCGAAGCGCCCTTTCTCCCTTGGTTCTGGACAGCATCCGAATCTTTTCTGGAAACCTGAATGGAATCCACCCTGAAGATTTGCTTCTTTGCCTAGACACTGCGACTCCTGAAGACATAAAATCGACGACATACCGTAGCAGGGTCCAGTACTGGGTGTCCCTGATCCGTTTTCTGTATATGTCAGCCAACGCCAGATAGTCCATGGCTTTAACTAGGTCATGGGGGTCGGTTAGGTGGTATGGAGTGTTCTCGTATATCCAGTTGAAGAGCATATCTGGGTCCAAGTCAGAGCTGCTTACCGCCTTCTTGGCTTCCCACGAATCTTTGGAGTACATTATTGTCCGCAAAACATCAAAAATAACCTCGTTTCTGTCCCGCCCAGCTAACCAAGCTACATCTTCCTTGACGAGACGCGTTTTGCCTTGAGCTAATGCCTGCAGGTCGTTGACGGCGGACCTCACATCTCTTGCAGACCTTTCAGCAATGAACTTCAAAGCCTCTTCGTCAGTCTCGATTCCCTCTTTTGCGCATATTCGCTTCAGATGCGACACAGTTTCTCTGACCGTGGGATTCTTGAAGGGAATAATGAGGCAATACTTTCGGATGGTTTTGAAACGGGGGTCATAGGCGTCGTTGGCGGTGAGGACAACAGGGCTTCTGGTATCCTTCAGAACCTTTGTGAGCTCTCTGACTCCGCCCCTGTCATCTCTTCCTGAAACCCCATCCATCTCATCCAGCAGAATCAGCCGTTTCCCGCCAAACAGTGTGCCATACTGGGAGGCTAGACCTGCGAAACGTTTTATGGCGTCTGCTGTTCTGTAGTCGCTGGCGTTCTTTTCAACCAGCTCCATTTTCAGTTCTTTGGCTGATGCCTCAACGGTTACTGTTTTGCCGATGCCTGGCGGACCATGCAATAGGGCGGCTCTTTTTTTGGGGATGCCCTTATTCCATGACTTGAGCCAGTTTAGAAACTGCTGTTTTGCTTCCTTGTTGCCAACTATCTCATTTAGGGTTTGAGGCCTGTGTTTCTGGGTCCATGTGGTGGACAAACGGTTAACCGCCTCTGCTTAGCTCTTGACCCGCCTCTGTCAGTCGGGCGAGGAGGGCGCTCAGCTGAACCTCCACATCGGCGCCTTGAACCAGCCGGAAGTCTATTTCTCCTATAGCTTCGCTGAGGGTGACCTTCCACGAGTCGGGGAGCATGGAGCGGAAGATTTCCGTGTGGATTTGCTTGATTATGTCGCTTCCAGCCACGCCGTACTTCAGTATCATTTCTCTCAGCTGTTTTCTGGCTTCAAGAAAGTCGCCTTTCATGGCGGTTTTTATCATTTCGTTGACGTCTGCCGGGTTGGCTCTTCCAATTACCGAGTAGACGGTTTCGGGGTCGATTACTTTGCCCATGGACGCCGCGGCTTGCAGTGCGTTGGTGGCTTTCCGCAGGTCACCTTCGCTTACTTCGAAGATGGCGTCGTAGCCCTCGTCTAATATCTTGATGTTCTCTTCTTCGATGATGTGCCGCAGGTAACGGTCTTGGTCTTCCTTTGACATGTAACTGAAACGGAAAGGAGCACATCTGGACTGGAGAGGCTCTATGATTTTTCCGCTGTAGTTGGCTATCATAATGAATCGGCAAGTTTCCGTGAATCGCTCCATGGTTCTCCTTAACGCCTGCTGGGCATCAGAGGTCATGTTGTCCGCCTCATCCAGAATAAGTATCTTGAAAGGAATTTCCCCGATGGACCTTGTTCTGGCAAAGGTCTTCACCGTTTCCCGGACCATTTTTATTCCTCGTTCGTCGCTGGCGTTCAGTTCCATCAGATGCTCCCTGTAGCCTGTGCCGTACAGGTCTCTGGCTAGGCAGAGAGCCGCAGTGGTCTTTCCGGTTCCGGGTGGACCAGCGAAAATGCAGTGGGGAACGTTTTTTGCTTTGACGAAGCTTTGCAGGCGGTCCACGATTTCTTTCTGGTTAATAATCTTGCTTAGGGATTTGGGGCGATACTTCTCAGCCCACATCTCATAACTCACACGTCAGCCTCCGTGACGACTAATAGAAAAAGACAGTTATAAATTAGTTCTCGTGCAAATTTTTGTGCAACCAATCAACTTATGGCTGTTTTGAGTATCCGTATGTTCCTATTTTTTGTGTATGCTCCAGTATTCGCCTTGGTTGTAGGTGAAGGGGGCTGCTTTTGTGAAGTCGATGTTTCCCTTCTCGTCTAGAATGGTTTGGTCGATGTGGACTTGGACGATTTCTCCGAGGAACAGGTCATGGGCGCCCAACGGAATCCTGTCTTTCAGGATGCACTCCATGTTCACCGGGCATTCGCGAATCAGTGGAGCTTCTACCTTGTCTGCCTGCTCTGGGGTCAGTTTGGTTTCCGAGAACTTGTCAATGTCTCTTCCTGAGGTTACTCCGCAGTAATCTGTTTCCCTCAGGATTCTGGTTGTTGGAATATTCACAACAAATTCTTTGCTGTTTTCGATTAATCCGTGAGAGTATCGTGATGGTCTGATACCCAGCCCTATCATAGGCGGCTCGGAGCATACTGTTCCAGCCCACGCCAACGTGATTATGTTTGGTTCACCCTTAGAATCTACGCATGTAACCAGAACAACCGGACACGGAAACAACGCAGTAAAAGGCTTTTTCTTGATTTTCATAAAACATCTTCTGGTGTGGTTAATTATTAACGTTTTCTGGGGTTCAAGGGCGTTTTTCTTTGAGGTCTAAACCTCCAGAGACTGTGAGTGTTGTTGACGCTATGTGAATGTTCTCTGATTTCTGGATTTCTTCTAGGATAAGGCGGCTTAAATTCGTGGCTGTGGTTCGTCTTGTCCCCACATCCGTAACGTATCTGATGTTGAATTCTATCCAGTTGTCGGTGATGGTGACAAAAATGGAAGGCTCTGCCTGTCTTCTGGTTAAATAATACCTTTCTCCCAGCTTTCTCAAAGCCTCGTCTGCCTCTTCCGAAATCTTTCCTGTCTCTCTCTGGACGATTGCTGATATCTTGTCGTATGCTTGTTTCCAATCGCTTTCATGCGTTATGGGAACAGTAATCTCGTCCCAGATGAAATTGAACTCCTTGGTGTAGTTATGTACAGTCCCCGAAAGCACTACGCTGTTTGGAATAACGCATATTCTGCCAGTGGCTTGGTCGCCGTTTATCCACTCTTTAATCTCCAGCAGAGTTGTGTTGAATAAGCCGATGCCAAGCACATCCCCATGTTTCCCATTAACTTCGATTCGGTCCCCGATCCGGTAAATGTTGGTGACCATGGTCAATATTCCGCCCGCAAGATTACGGAACACATCCTGCAACGCTATCGCAATTCCTGCACCCAAAATTCCTGTGGAAACAATTAGGGTCGTGGGGTCCCCTATCCATATTAACAGAACTCCAAGAAAGATGATGAGGGCGGAAATGATGTCTATGACTCTGCGAAAAGAAAACTGTGCTTTCTTGGCGAGAATCTTTGATGCCACCCATCTGTCCAAAAGATACTTTATTGTGTAGACGGCGGCAACAACAACTAGCGAGTAAACAATTTGCGGCACATAAGGCAAACCATAAACGTAGTTGTTGATGACCCAAACGAGGATGGCAGAAACCAGAAGTATTGACACAATCACAGAAGATTTCACGGCTTCATTCATGCAGCTCCAATCCCCTGAAGTCTGATGCCCCCACAACTATTTAATTATAACCCGATTTTCAACCCGCAATTTATTAGCTAAATTAGGTTAGAAAAAATCCAAAATAGTTCCAGCGGACCCAGAATTCATCTAATAAGACTGCTAATTCTAACCCCGAATACGCCCTCAAAAACGGAAACACCGGTTTTTTGCTCCTGATTTTTTGATTTTTGTGGAGTAATTAGAGTTTTATATCTGTCCGTCACATTGTGTGTGTGGATAGAGTTCCTGTCCCCAGGAGAGTTGGGATTGTCAGCTGACCCTTTAACAACCATCAGAGACGCCGATTTCGTCTTCCAAAACATGCCCGTCAAGATAGTGGCAAACAGAGACAGCCCCAAAATCGATCTGCCAGGCATGAACGTTGGCCCCTTCAAAGAAGGCAAAGAATACGAAGTCAGGTTCTGGGTAGCACAGGAACTGAAAAAGGCTGGAATCGCCCACATCCGCATGGATGAACCCCTAGATCTGATGACGCTAAACAAGATTCACTGGAAAGAGAACGTTCAGGCTTCCCAAAGGGTCACGCCCCTGCCCGAGGGTTTTTACCCTAAACTGCGGCGTTACCTAGAAGAGTTGAACGAGGAAGCCATCAAAAAAGCGGAATATAGGGGCGATTACGAAAAAGCCCGCAAACTCTCTGACGACGTAACCAGAACACGACTGAAAAAGATAGTTTCGCTTGCCTCGTCACCAGCGCAAACAAGGCAGATTCTTGGGAACCTCACCAAAGAAGAATTAGCCCTCTACGATTATTTATATGAGAAAATCAGTAAATGGAGAACTGAAATTCTGAAAAAGCAGGGAGGCGACAAAACATGACAGAAGAAACGTTAACGGCGGACCCAGAGGAACTTTTTCTGGACTTTTTCAAATCAGACAAGTACCGTGAGCGCCTCTCAGTCATGGCAGTTTCCGGAAAAAAATCCTTTGTAGTAGATTTTGACGAACTCTTGGCAGCCGAGCCCCAACTCGCCCAGCAACTCATAGACAAACCCGACGAATATCTAGAGTATGCAAACCGAGCCGCCAAATCTCAGCTGCAGATAGAGGAGCCTGAATATGCTGAAAAAATCAGAAATGTCACAGTTCGGTTTTGTGGATTACCCGAAGTCACACCTTTACGAATTTTGGGTTCCGAGCATATAGGAAAGCTGGTTATGTTGGAGGGCATCGTTGTCCGCGCCAGTCCCGCCAGACCTCTGGTTATGGAAGGAGCCTTCAAATGTAAATGGTGTGGCACAATCACTCATGTCACTCAATCTGGGCCATTTCTAACAGCTCCCACCGCATGTAGCGCCCCTGAATGCAGAAGAAAAAGTTCTTTTGAATTCGTCCCTGAAGAATCCACCTTCATCGACTCCCAAGATGTCCGCATCCAAGAAAGACCCGAGGACCTTCCTCCTGGTCAGCTTCCACGATGGCTGGACATCAAACTCCTAGAAAGAGACCTTGTTGACATGGCGAGACCTGGAGACCACGTTTCTGTGGTTGGAATCGCCCGCGCCTTCGCCCCCGCCGTCCCCAGAGTTGGGCATCTCCGCTCCTTCAGATTGAATTTAGACACAAACCACATCGACGTGGAGAGTAAGGAGCCCGAAAAGGTTCTTATCACGCCTGAAGAAGAGAAACAGATTCGTGAACTGGCAAAAGACCCTGAAATCCACAGCAAGATTCTTAATTCTTTGGCGCCTTCTGTTTACGGGTACGAGCACATCAAAGAGGCAATAATGTATCTTCTCTTCGGAGGAACCGCGAAACAGTTCCCAGACATAAACATCCGTGGAGACCTGAACGTTCTGCTGCTGGGAGACCCGGGAACAGCCAAGTCACAGCTTCTCCAGTACGTGTCTAAGATAGCTCCGCGGGGACTGTACACTTCTGGACGTGGAACCACAGCCGCGGGGTTAACAGCTGCGGTGCTTCGTGACAAGGCTGGGGGAATGACTCTTGAGGCTGGAGCCTTGGTGCTGGCGGACAAGGGTGTGGCAGCCATAGACGAGATGGATAAGATGCGAACCGAGGACCGTGTGGCTATCCACGAGGTCATGGAGCAGCACACAGTTTCAGTGGCTAAAGGCGGAATCGTTGCCACCCTTAACGCTCGAACATCCATCTTAGCTGCAGCTAACCCCTCTCTTGGCAGATATGACCCTTACAGGACAGTGGCAGAGAACATTTCCCTTCCAGTCACCATTCTATCGAGGTTTGACCTGATTTTCGTTCTGAGGGACGTGCCAGAAAAGACTAAGGACGCCCAGATGACCGAGCACATCCTCGACCTCCACAGAACAGGCGTAACTCCAGTTGAGCCGCCCATAGAACCTGACCTTTTCCGAAAATACGTAAGCTACGCCAAAAACCTAAAGCCTGTACTCACGCAAGAGGCTCTGGAACGCCTGAAAAACTTCTATCTGCTTATGCGAGCAGCCAGCGAAACCGAGGGAACCCCTGTGGCTATAACTGCTCGGCAGCTGGAATCGCTGGTGCGTATCGCCGAGGCTAGGGCACGTGCGTCGCTGCGTGATAAGGTTCTTGCCGAGGATGCTGAGAGGGCAATCGAGATAATGACAACATCGCTGGAGCAGGTTGGAATCGACGTTTCTTCCCAAAAGTTTGACATAGACATCATAATGACTGGCAAGCCCAAGAGCCTCCGCGACAAGCTGTCTGTTATTCTTGGGCTCATTTCAACAATGGAGAAGGAAACTGGGATGGTGGATAAGTCGAGGCTGTTTGAGAGGCTTCAAGCCGAATATGACATTCTTTCTGGAGAGGCAGAGAGGCTCATTGGGCAGATGCTGAAGGAAGGAACGCTTTTTGCGCCGCGGGATGGATTCCTCAAAAAGACTTAACCTAAAGGGCGTATGCATTGAGAATCGAAGAACTGCCGATACCCGATTCCGTGAAAGATGTTCTACATACCTCAGGGCTCAGTGAACTTTATCCCCCTCAGGAAGAAGCTGTGCATGCCGGAGCCTTGGATGGAAAAAATCTTGTTTTGGCGAGTCCCACAGCCTCAGGCAAAACCCTTGTTGCTGAGCTCTGCGCCCTCAAGCATGTGCTGGAACGGGATGGAAAAGTTTTGTATCTTTCTCCCTTGCGTGCCTTAGCCAGCGAAAAGTGGGAAGAATTCAAGAAATACGCGGCCATAAAGAAGAGGAATGGGGGACGGGTCAGCGTGGGCATCAGCACTGGCGACTATGACAGCAGCGACCCGTGGATGGGAAAGTATGACATCATAGTTACCACAAACGAGAAGGCGGATTCTCTGCTGAGGCACAGGGCGAAGTGGGTGAGCGACGTTTCTTTGGTGGTTGCCGATGAGGTGCATCTTATCAACGAGCCGGAGCGTGGACCAACCCTTGAGGTGGTGTTGGCGCGTCTCATGCAGGTGAACCCTGAAATCCAGCTTCTGGTCCTAAGCGCAACAATAAAGAACGTGGAGGAGGTTGCGGAATGGTTGAAGGCTATCCCGGTTACGACAGAGTGGAGACCCGTAACTCTACGGGAAGGCGTATTACACCACGACGAGATTCTTTTCAAGGACGGCGGCGCCCAGAAAATAGAAAAGACCACAAAAGACCCAACCATCAACTTGGCATTATACACCGTGAAATCTGGGGGGCAAGCATTAGCCTTTGCCGGCACCCGCAGAAACTCGATAAGCCTAGCCAAGAAGATTTCAGCCAAAATCAACCCGCTCCTATCTAAGCCCCTGAAACGTTCTCTGAAGCAGTTGTCTGAGCAGGTTCTGGCGACAGGAGCGAGGACGCGAATCAGCGAGCAGTTAGCTGAGGTGGTAAGCAATGGAGCGGCTTTTCATCACGCTGGATTGGGCGGCAGTCACAGAAAACTAATCGAAGACGCGTTCAGAGAAGGGAAAATCAAGATTTTAACTGCAACCCCCACATTGGCTTTTGGGATGAATCTTCCAGCGCGGGTGGTCATCGTTACCGATTATAGGCGGTATGAGCCTGGCTACGGTTACTATCCCATAGCTGTTCTTGAGTACAAGCAGATGGCTGGGAGAGCGGGAAGGCCCCGCTACGACAAGGTTGGAGACTCCATCCTGATAGCCAAAACCGAGGACGAGCGCGACTACCTCATGGAAAGCTACATTCTCGCCGACACAGAGAGAATCTGGTCCAAACTGGCGGTGGAACGGATTCTCCGCTCTCACGTTCTGGCCACGATAGCGTCGGATTTTGCGCACACAGAACAGGGAATCTACGAGTTCTTCGGCAAAACCTTCTACGCCTGCCAGTATGACCCACGGGCGATAAAGGGGGTTATAGCGAAGAGTCTGGGTTTTCTTTTCACCGAGAAGATGGTTGAGGTGGGCGGCGACAAAATCTACGCCACCAACTTTGGACGAAGAGTCTCCGAACTATACATCGACCCCCTGACCGGCGTAGTCATTCGGGACGCGCTTACGAGCCGTGCGCAGAGGCTAACCGACAGCAGTTTTCTTCACATGATTGCCCGCACGCCGGACATGTTCCCTAAGCTGCGTCCATACTCGCGGGAGATGGATAATCTGCAGTTCTTTATCGAGGACCATCAGGACGAGTTCATGTTTGCTCTTCCGAATCCGTGGATGGACAGGATGGCCTTCGAGGAGTTTCTGGGGGAAGCCAAACTGGCTTGGGTGCTGAAGGCTTGGATGGATGAAACCAGCGAGGATGAGATGATTGAGCGGTTTAACGTTCAGCCCGGAGACCTTTATCGTCTCATCTCAACCGCCAAGTGGCTTATTCACGCCTCCCACGAGCTGGCTTCGTTGTTCAAGCACAAGGACCTGTTGCCTCATCTGGCTAGGTTGACGGTAAGAATCGAGAAGGGCGTGAAGCCTGAGCTTCTGCCGCTGGTTAAGCTGGAGGGCATCGGAAGAGCCCGCGCTCGTGTGCTCTACAATTCTGGCCTCAGAAGCGTGGATGACGTGAAGCGGGCACCGCTGCCGAAGCTGACTGGGTTGCCGTTGATTGGACCGCGGTTAGCGCAGAAGATTAAGGAGCAGGTGGGCGGCTACGTAAAAGCGGATGAGTGGCAGAGCCTAAAAAAGAAAACAAAGAAAAAAACCGAACAACAGCGAGCACTAACAGAATACTAGCCTATCACCGTTAGTCAGTTTTTCTTGACCAGCCAAACGGCAGTTTAGTCAAGGTTTCTTGACAAAAAGCCTTTCATACAAAGGTAGAGTAGTGGTTTTAGGTAAAAATGAAGAAGCTCACATTAGCAATCGTTTCATTGTTGATTCTTTCCGTTGTTGTTTCTTTTCCGCAGATTGGAGTAGCAATGACAGACAAAAAAGTGTACATTAGAGCTGATGGAACTGTTGACGGCACCGACAAGATAGAACAAACGGGAAACCTGTACTCTTTCACGGGCAATATCACTGCAACTATTGTTGTTGAAAAAAACGACATAACAATCGATGGGGCGGGGTATACTCTGTCAGCAAACAGTTCACATGGAATCGACCTGCATCACAGGCACGGCGTTACTGTCAAGAACCTTGTACTAAAGGACACGTATCACGCCTTCGATTTCACTTATGCAGATGACAACACCATCATCGGAAATACCATAGTCCACTCTGATAGTGCATTTTATTTTTGGTGGTCTTGGAGAAACAATGTCACCGGAAACACCATTTCTAGAGCAAATTACGCCTTCAATTTCTTTCTGTCACCAAACTACTGGT
>Ga0209614_1000835_pt1 | contig 25673 bp, 27 predicted proteins | sample BlaSprsedimmetaG_FD_185484 | JGI IMG/M metagenome (GOLD analysis project Ga0209614, IMG submission 185484) | Hot spring sediment bacterial and archeal communities from California, USA to study Microbial Dark Matter (Phase II) - Blank Spring... ... | reverse complement strand
TATCCGCCTTTTTTTGTCCAATGTCGCCCAGGGGTCTGAATTCTCCGCTTTCCAACACCCTCAACAGTCGGGTCTGCATTTCAGCCGAAATATTGCCGATCTCATCCAGAAACAGGGTCCCCGAATTTGCCTCCTCAATGATGCCCCGTTTGTCTTTCACCGCGCCGGTGAAGGCACCTCTTCGATACCCGAAAAGTTCAGCTTCGATGAGACTTGAAGGTGTCGCTCCACAATCGACGATGACAAACTTGGCATGCCTCCTTGTGCTCTCGTAGTGGAGCATCTTGGCGATGAGTTCTTTCCCTGTGCCGGATTCCCCGAGGATGAGAATGGTTGCGTCAGACTGACTCACCTGCCGGACCAGGGAGAGCACCCGTTTCATCGCAGAGCTCTGTGCATAGATACGGTGATCGAGTCTGTCTTCGACCTCCTGCTCGAGATATTTCACCCGCTGTTTGAGTTCCCGCTTCTCCAGGGCACTTTCTATCTTGACCACAAGTTCCACGGGTTCGAAGGGCTTGACAAGGTAGTCGTGGGCCCCCTGCTGTATGGCCCGAACAGCCCCCTCAATGGACCCGTAGGCGGTAAAGATGATCACCTCAAGATCCGGGTCAATCTTCTTGACCTTTCTGAGAACCTCCATCCCATCCATGTCGGGCATCTTCATGTCGGTTATCAGGAGACTGAACTCTTCTTTCCTGAGGATATCGAGGGCTTTTTGAGCACTGGTGCACCCCTGTACCGGGAAACCGAGGACTTCCAGTCGTGTTATCAGGACTTCCACGATGTTCGGTTCATCATCGAGCACGAGTATCCTGTGTTTTGACCTCATTGGGTTCCTCTCCGCTTTTCAGTATCCAGATGGATCTCCTCGAGTTTGTTAAGTTTGAAGGTCAGAACCTCCAGTTCCTTGTGCTTTTCCTCAATGTGCTTCTTGAGTTCTTCGATGGTTTTTTGCGCTTTTTCACTGTGATCTGAACATTTCTTCATCTCTTCCGAGAGATGCTGCACCTCCCGCCTCGTCCTCTGAAGCTCATCAAAGAGCACCAGGAGATAGCCTGCCTCAACCCTGAGATACTTGGGGAGATGAGGATCTTCCCTGATTCCTTCAAGGTCCTTTCTGACCTCGGGATATGAATACGCTCCGAGAAGCACCGACTCAACGATGAGGGCGAGCCTGTGCCTGGCATCGTATGAAGGGGGGAGCAGCGCAGGTTTGTGCGCAAGATCGTATCCATACGGCTTTCCTCGAGCAATTTCGTCCTCGGCTGCATCCAGTTTTCCGAGGAACAGTTTAGTGGGAGCGCATCCGAGAAGGGTGAACAGCAACAGGAAGAGAAAAGGTAAACACACTCCCTTTGTTGAGCGTACTCTTTGCATAAATAGTTCCTCCGTGGGCATCAATGATACCCCTGGAGATCGCCAGTCCCAGCCCTATACCGCTGTGTCCCCTGGTATATTTTGACTGATAGAACTTATCAAAGATAAGCGAGAGGTCTTCTTCCGGTATCCCTTTCCCATAATCTTCGATCTCGGTGAGGAGAACACGGTCTGATAGCTTGAGTCGGATCTTCACATGCGATCCCCGCTCGGAATATTTGATCGCATTATGCGTGAGGTTTGTCAACACCTGCAGGATCTTGTCCCTGTCGATCGTGACCTGGCAGTCTTTGGGAAGGTACTCGACGATGAGTTCCACACCGCTGGTGTCTGCAAAAGGTTTGAATTCTGAAACAAACGAAGAGACGACACTGTTTATAGGATGGCTCCCCAGGTTCAACTTGACCATTCCGCTTTCGAGCCTCGACATTTCGAGAAGCTCGGAGACGGTGTAGAGCAGGCGCCGTATCCCCTCTTCCATGATAGCCAGGAGTCGCATCTGCTTCTCGGAAATCTCCCCGGCGACACCCTCCTTGAGGAGGTTCGTCGCTTCCTTCATCGAGGTGAGCGGGGTCTTGAGTTCGTGCGACACAACAGAAATGAATTCCGACTTCATGTCGTCAAGTTCCTTCAGCCGCAATGCCATGGCGTTGAAGGATTCCGCAAGCCTACCGAGTTCATCTGAAGAATCCAGGGGAATCGTGTACGTGAAATCTCCAGCTGCAATCTTTTTGACACCTCCTTTGATGTGGGAAATATCGCGGGTTACACTCCGATAGATGAGGAAAGGAACGATAAGACCAATGCTCAAAGCGAACGCCAACACCCACCAGGTGGATGACATGGTCTGATCGCCGAGTTCCTTGAGATAGACGATCTTATTGTCGATTTGTTTCACGGCATTGCGGTTGGAGGCACGGGCATACTCGACCAGGACGTCGATCTCTTTCCTGTTGCTCCGGAACACCTCTTCAAGCTCATCCGGATCCTCGGGAATACGATCAATCTGTTTCTGGTAGCGTTCGAGATACGTTTTCCAAAGCTGCCGTGCGTTCCGGATCTGTTCGCGCTCCTTCTCATCGTAGCTCATGAAATCGGTCTCCAGAAATATCCAGGCCTGATCGATCTCCTGTTGCTTCTGGGCGATCATTTCACGGTAAGAGTCTTGCTGAAGGAGCATGAACTTCTTCTGCGTTTCTTCTAAAGAGATGATGTTGTCAATGAGGGTGCTAGAGAGTTCCTTTTTTCTGTAGTCCACCAGGTAGATCTCGCTCGTGAGATTGCTGAGCCGTGAAGAAACATAGAGAAGGAGCATGTTCAAACCGAGCAGGACAAAGACAAAGACCACATAGGCCAGAATAAATTTTTCCAGCAGGCCGGGTTTCTTCATGGTCAAGATTATAGTCATTCTGTCGATTCATGAGCAAGGGAGAGTTTGCATGGTTTCACTTCTTTCATCATTGAAGGCGCACGAGTTGCTTCTGGCACGAACCGCAGCAACCATAGCAACTCAGTTGACAGAACATCTTCCATCAAGGGAGCAGACCCTTGTCACCTCCGCCCTCCGGGGATCGTGCACCGATGCCAGCACCTCTGCAGAAAACCTCTCTCTTCACGGAATGTTCCAGACGGATCCGTCAGAGATCGACCTCGCACGGGAATTCTGTAACTTGATCATCTCGCAGCGGGGCTATGAGACCATCCTGAAGGTGATCTCAGCCCGAGATGACATGCTTCAGGACCTCATGCGTGTTTTCAGCACCGATAGAGCATGATGAGCGAGTAATACTAGTAATCTCCCGCGAAAATCCTCCTCTGCAACTTTGACATCTATGTAAAAGTTCTGTAAAAGATCTTCCATGACCTGGACCGTTCTGAGTGCCGTAGGGTGCTACCTGTACATCATCGTGGCAATCATCCCCGTGGTGATTATCTCCTTATTCAGCCCTACAGGAAATCTCCCGCACATACTTGCCAGATATTGGGCACGTTTTACCCTGTGGTGCGCGAATGTGTCGGTAGAGGTTCTCGGAAAGGAGAACATCCCAGAAGGGCCAGCGATTTTTATGCCCAATCACCAGAGTCACTTTGATGTCTTTGCCCTTCTCGGTCACCTGGAGATCCAGTTCAGGTGGACAGCCAAAAAAGAACTCTTCAGGATTCCCTTGCTGGGCCTCGGCATGCGGCGGATCGGCTACATTCTCATCGACCGATCCAATCACGCCAAGGCCCTCGAAAGCATGGACATTGCAGCAGAAAAAATCAGATCAGGAACCTCCATCATGATCTTTCCCGAGGGAACACGATCACCGGACGGGAACATCATCTACCCCTTCAAGAAGGGAGGATTTCACCTTGCCCTGAAGGCACATGTCCCCATTGTCCCGGTGAGTGTGTGCGGATCCCGGAACATCCTTCCCAAGCACAGCACCAAGGTGACACCCGGAAAGATCTCCGTTGTCGTTGGAACGCCCATCTATCCGGATGGTCACACCGTTGCATCACTCATGGAAGAGGTGTACAACACAATCAATCTCGGCTATACTCACTAGCCAATGATAACTGATATTCTCTACAGGTGTCCTGTTTGTGGGGATTTTGATTGGCTCGATAACACGAGATGTTCCTCCTGCCAGGCACGTATCGATATTCTTTCTCGATCACGAATTTCCGTTAATGGTCACACAGATTCCCTCGCTGCATGGTATGCAAAGATTCGCTCTTTCGAGCTTCCTCAGCGTGAATCCGGAATCATTCTCCACAGTGGAACCGTAAGGCTTTCCGCGGAGTCGGTGAAAGGCCCATATCGGGGTTTCGCGGGAGTCACCGCCACCCTGTATGGGAGGAGGGAACTCGAAACCGGAAGCCTGGTATTGAAACACGATGAACTCTTCTTTTCCGCAGCCTCGGGTGACAGACACATCCCGCTGACCACCATCACCTCGGTTACCATTGAGTCGAATACAGTTATCATCATTGCCCGGAAACATGGTGTGCTTTTCTTCGATTTTCTTCAAGACTCCGGGAAAAAGTGGGAGGATTGCATTCAGAAGGCCCTTGCCCACACCCATGGTCCGGAGCAGATCATCGAGTATTATCCGCGGATCCTCCTGAAAAAAAGTCTGCGGAACAGGCCCGCTCCTGCTGCGGGCCATCGCGAACTTCGCATGCGCATCCACCCATGGTATCCCCGTGATTTCAGCCTCTTCTTCGCTGTGTTACGAAGGATAGCCAAGCCGCTCATCAAAACCCTGTTCAGAGTCGACGTGAGAGGATTGGAGCATATACCTGACCACGGACCAGCTCTTGTGGTCCCCAACCACACCTCTTTTCTCGATTCCATCGTGTTCGGAGTGTTACCCACGCGGTATATCTGGTTCATGGCCAAGAACTCGGAATATCGCAACAGGTTCATGACCTGGTTTCTTCGCCATGGGCGATCATTCCCGGTGAGACGGTATACCACAGACGTACAGGCGATCCGAAACGCTCTCCGAATCGTGCAGCAGGGTCATGTTTTGGGAATCTTCCCTGAGGGGGAACGAACGTGGGACGGCTCTCTGTTGCCGCTGCGAACAGGTACGATCAGGCTTATCCTCGCCCTGGGGGTTCCCGTGATCCCGGTGGGAATTTCAGGCGCCTATGAGCTGATGCCCCGGTGGACTTCTTCAATTAAGCTGTCTCCGGTACGTATCCGTATCGGTCCTGCGCTGAAATTTGAACAGATTCCCATACCGAAACAGACCTTCGCCGATATCTCGGCTGCTTCAACAGAGCTCAGGAGGCATCTCGGCTCCCTGCTGGAGGAACCGCAATGAGCTCTGTGAAGGTCATACCGCTGGGCGGTGTACGGGAATTCGGGCTCAATTCGATGGTGATCGAGACAAGCGGAGGGTCTGTCCTGATTGATGCCGGCATCATGTTTCCCAAGATAAACCCCACGGGCATCGATCAGATCATTCCTGACTTCACCCATATCGTGGACAATCAGGAAGCCTTCCAGGGCATTGTCCTCACCCATGGCCACGAGGATCACATCGGTGCCCTCCCTTACCTCTTAAAAGATGCGCCGATTCCGGTGTACAGTCACCCCTTCACCCTCGAGCTCGTGAAGAAAAAGCTCAGAGAATACGACATGCATGGAAACATCACTCTGGTGCCCGTGCATCCCGGAGAGAACATATCTTTAGCGGGGATGGAGATTGAATTCATCGAGGTCCAGCACTCAACCATCGGGTGCTTTGCGCTGAACATGAACACGAGCCAGGGAAGACTGATCCACTCGGGTGATTTCAAGAAAACACCACGCGAATACCTCACAATCGACAACCCCGTTCGCCTCTTGATGTGTGAGAGCACCAATGCGGAACAAGATCCGAGATGTGCTGACGAGTCAAGTATTTCCAGGTGCATCAATACCATTATCAAAGAAACCCCGGGCGCTGTTCTGATATCCACCTTCTCGAGCCACGTTACCCGTATCCAGATGCTCTATGAGCTGGCCGTACAAAACCAGCGGAAAATAGCCATCATCGGCAGGAGCATGAACCAGATTGTAGACATCGCAACAGATCTCGGCGTTCTCGATTTCGATACGCGCGACCTCATCAAGCCCGAGGAAATCACCTCCATGGACAGAAGCAAGGTGATGCTTATCTGTACCGGAACACAGGGCGAGGTCTACTCAGTGCTCTCCCTGATCTCTCGGGGATGGCATAAGTTCAAGGTCAAAAACGGAGACAGCGTGATCATATCCGCCAGAATCATCCCGGGCAATGAGATCGCCATCTTCCGGTGTGTTGACAAACTCATCGATTTTGGGGCTCGGGTCTACTACCCGGATATCGCCGATGTCCATGCCACAGGCCATGCGACCAGAGGAGAGGTTCTTGAGACGATCAAGGCGCTGTCACCCCGCATTTTCATGCCGATCCATGGGGAACTGCGCCAGATGAAAGCCCTGGCGGACAGGGTCGCAGATGTCTTGAGGACTGATTCTCAGATCGTGCTCGCGCGCCCGGGACAGATCTGGACCATCAGTGAAGACGGCATGCAGATGACCGGCGAAGCCCCGCACGGCAAGTGCTTTGTCGATGGCGAACTCACGGGCGATATTCAGGATGTTGTCCTGAGAGACCGCAGACACATCTCCGAGGGCGGTCTGGTGGTGGTGTTCATGGTTCTTGACTCGTCGAAATCAGAAGTGGTGTTAGGTCCCGACATCATGTGCAAAGGCGTTGTTCCCGCCAGCATGGAGCAGGAGACCATGGACATGATCAGAACACAGGCATCCCTGGCGCTGCACTCGTACCTGGGCAAGGACCTCAACATGCAGGTCATGCAAATCCGTCTTCGTGAGGCTCTCGGGATGGCTCTCAAATCACGCCTCGGGAAAAAACCCATGATAATTCCAATTATTATGGAGATGTAATTGCCAGATTCTCTCGTCGCTCTCCTTCTCGGCATCATCCAGGGAATCACAGAATTCCTCCCCGTTTCGAGCTCAGGCCACCTCACCCTCTCGCAGGACCTGTTCGGGGAGACGTGGCGAGGCGATGTGCTCTTCAATCTCTGCGTGCACGCCGGTACGACACTTGCGGTGATTGTATTCTTTCACCGTGATCTTTTTGCCCTCATCAGGGGAATCATGCCCGGGACCTTCAGAAAAGATCAGGCAGGAATCATCCTCTGCATCATGGTCACCACCGCCATCACAGGAATAATCGGGCTGACCTTCAAAGACTGGTTCGAATCACTGTTCAGCATGCCCCTGGTCGCTTCATGGATGCTCATTCTCACTGGAGTCATCACCTTTGCAACCGATCGGGTGAAACAAAGCTCGCTTCCCTACGGCCAGGTACGCTTCAGGGACGCAGCCGTGATCGGTGTGTTCCAGGCCTTCGCAATCATCCCGGGAATTTCACGGTCAGGTTCCACAATCTTTGCTGGGGTACTCTGTGGTCTGGAAAGAAAATGGGCAGCGAGTTACTCATTCATTGCTGCAATTCCCGCGATTCTCGGAGCAACAGTCCTTGAATTTCATGACAATGCTGAAGCCCTCTCCCTCGATCATCTCCTCGCCGGCGGGATAGCCTGTATTGTCGGTTTGATTTCTCTGAAATTTTTGATATGGACGTTACAAAGACATAGTTTTTTCATCTTTTCGGTGTATTGCTGGACAATTGGCTTCATGTACATATCCTACTCCATCATGACAGGCACATAACATGGCGAAGAAAAAAGAAAAAACAAGCGATCTGCCTCAACGCTGCCTCGGGCTGTTCATGGGCTTTATCGCCATCTTTCTCACCCTTGCCCTCTTCTCCTACTCTCCTTCGGATCCGAGTTTCACCCGTCTCGGACAGAGCGAACCCATCCACAACTGGATGGGTGTTGTCGGATCATACATTTCTGACGGCTTGTTCATCCTCGTTGGCATTACCGCATTCGTGATTCCCGTGTTCCTCGCCGAGTACGCATACCGCTTCTTCATGCAGAAGAAGCAGGTGAAGTGGATCAATCTCCTGAGTACGATCATCATCCTGTTCGTTTTTCTGGGGCTGCTGGCTATCTTCGTACAAGAGATCAGCATCTTTTCCACGACGATCAAGGCCGGCGGTATCATCGGCACCATCATCGGCAGTGCTCTGTACGCATACCTCAATGAATGGGGATCGCTCGTGCTCCTGCTGATGCTTCTCTTCGGGGGAATCATGATCGGCTATGATCTTTCCACGCCCTATCGAACCATGAAAGAGGTGACCGTCGCCATCAAGGACAGCTACGAACTGAGAAAGAAACGGTGGATCATCTCCAAGCAGGCCGAAACTAATCCAGCAAAGACGATCAAGAACAAACTCAAGCCTATGAACCAGGAGAAGAAAGACCCGCACATAACGATCGTCGATCACGAAGCGAAAGAACTGGCTGAGATTCCCAAGCAGGCAACGCTCGATTTTGTGGATAATTATCAACTCCCGCCTCTGTCGCTGCTTAACAATACACCGTCCAGGAACCGAACGATCTCCGACAGAGAACTCAAGGCGAATGCCACCATGATCACCTCGAAGCTCAGGGATTTCGGTGTGGAAGGAGACATCAACGAGATCAAACCCGGTCCGGTGATCACCATGTATGAATTCACGCCTGCGCCGGGCATCAAGATAAACAAGATCGTTTCCCTGGCGGACGATCTGGCCATGGCCCTCAAGGCGGCTCCAGTGCGTGTTGTCGCACCCATTCCCGGCAAGAACGCCGTGGGAATCGAGATCCCCAACAGGTCACGCGAAATCGTATCCCTGCGTAAGATCCTTGCGAGCAAAGAGTTCATCTCCTCAACATCCCCCCTGAGCCTTGCACTCGGGACAGATATCGAGGGAACTCCGGCAATCACCAACCTGTCCAAGATGCCCCACCTTCTCATCGCCGGAGCCACCGGGACGGGCAAGAGCGTGGGCCTCAATACCATGATCCTCTCCCTCATGTACAAGAACGATCCTTCGGAGCTGAAGTTCATCATGATCGATCCCAAACGAATCGAGCTCTCCCACTATGAAGGGATCCCGCACCTTCTCCACCCGGTGGTCATCGACCCTCGTGATGCACTGCCTGTTCTCAAGTGGGCTGTATCGGAAATGGAACTCCGGTATGAACTCTTCCGAGACCTCGGTGTCAAGAGCCTGGATTCCTACAACAAAAAGGTAAAGAAAGAAGAGAAGAACCCTTCTACCACCCTGGCCAGCCTGCGATCCGATGGTGAAGAACCCGGAGTTCTCCCCAAGATCGTGATCATAATCGATGAAATGGCAGACCTCATGATGGTAACCCGCGAGATCGAGATCTATATCGCCCGGCTCGCCCAGATGGCTCGAGCAGCCGGTATCCACATGGTCGTGGCGACCCAGAGACCCTCGGTCGACGTCATCACCGGACTCATCAAGTCAAACTTCCCTTCACGCATCTCGTTTCGGGTCTCATCCAAAATCGATTCCAGAACCATCCTGGATTCATCCGGGGCGGACCAGCTCCTCGGACTCGGCGATATGCTCTTCCTCACTCCAGGAGCTTCCCATCTCAAGCGGGTGCATGGAGCATACGTGTCCGAAGAAGAGATTGACAGAGTCGTCGAATTCATCCGCGAGCAGAAAAGTCCGAATTACGTCGAAGAGATCTCTCACCAGATCGCTGAAATCGCGAGAGACGAAACAGGAACTCTCCTCGTCGACGATGAGCCCTACGATCCTGTCTACGATGAAGCCCTGGAGTTTGTCACCACGAAGGGCAGCGCCTCCATCTCTCTTATTCAGCGGAGGTTCAGGATCGGGTACAACAGGGCCGCCCGCATCATAGAACAGATGGAGAGCGACGGCATTCTCGGCCCCTCGGATACTGCTGGAAAACCCCGAAAGGTGCTCATGAAACCCTATGCCAAAGAACTGGAAGAGTAGTCTTTTCATCAGCGTGATTCTCCTGGCCTTTACAGGGGCTCTTCATGCCGAAGTCCTCGATGAGATCCAGACCCGGTACTCAGGGCATCGGGATTTCGTGGCTTCCTTCTCTCAGGAAACCTTCCAGCTCCTGGCCAACAGGACGGTTCACTTCACCGGAAAACTCTCCGTGAATGTCGCTTCCGGCGTGAGAATGGATGTCTTCACTCCTCAGCGTCAGGTGATCATTCTCCTGGAGAATACCGTGGCCATTCATTTGCCGGAAGAAGGAACCTCGACGATTCAGGAAATTCCAAAAGAGATCGCCACGCAGAACATCTTGGGATTCTTTGCAGGACTTGCCTCCTTGGAAGAGATGTACACGGTGAGTGAGCTCGAAGATGTCCTGTTGTTAACCCCGAGGAACGGGACGGGCTCCCTGACCATCTGGACCACTGAAGAGCACCTGATACACAGACTCCTCCTGAGAGACTCCACGGGAAACTACAGCGATATTACGCTGACCGACTATGCATTCGATGTGGGGCTCGACCACGATCTGTTTGATCTCGATTTCGCTCCGGAGCCTGAGAATAGGGGCAGAGCGCCCACAGACTGACCGTTGCAGAGACACGAACCGTTTATTCCAGGGGGTAACGTGTGCAGGCAAAGGCCACCTTCGAGTAAAACTACGTCCATTGTCCGTTCCCTACCAGGTATGCATGCTCCTTGACCTGGTAGTGCGCCTCTGGTACACTCTTCTCCCATGGATCTCGGCCTCATCGATAAGACATCGGATCTTCTGGTAAACTCTCACCATACCATTGTTCTGACCGGTGCCGGCATATCCACGGAATCTGGGGTGCCAGACTTCAGATCTCCCGGCGGCATCTGGGAGCGGTATGATCCAACGGTGTTCTTCTATTCCCGCTTCCTTTCAGAACCTGACGAGGTGTGGCGCTGCGTGATGGATATGAGCCGATGCGGAGATTTTCCCCTGTGGGAAGCCCAACCGAACAGGGGACACCTTGCCCTTGCCCACTTGGAAGAGATGGGGCACATCAAGACTATCATCACGCAGAACATCGATAATCTGCACCAGAAGGCCGGGAGCAGGAAGGTGATCGAGTTTCACGGGAACATGCTCTTTGCCAAGTGCATCACCTGTGGCGCCAGGTACGAATATGACCACGTTCTCAAGATTGCGGACATCTCCCTTCCCCCATTGTGTGACTGTGGCGGTATCCTGAAGCCCGATGCAGTATTCTTCGGTGAGGCAATTCCGAAGGAAGCGCTGACAGAATCGTTCAGAAGTGCCGAGGATTGCGATCTCATGCTCGTCATCGGAACATCGGCCCAGGTTGAGCCTGCGGCGTCTCTTCCGCTGATCGCCAAGGGGATGAACACCTTGTTCAGGGGATTCATGAACGTACCGATTCCCAAATCCCACTGTCACGTCGTGGAAATAAACCGGGAACCCACCCCCTTGACCGGCGAGGTTTCAGATTTCATCATCCAGGGCAGTGCGGGAGAGGTTCTTGCCACCCTGGAGGAGTATGTCCACAGGAAAACATGAACTCCGTGCACATAACCGGACAGACCAGAATCGTTACCATTCTCGCCCACCCATCACATCACGTTAAAGCCCCTGCAATCTACAACTCGCTCTTTTCCCAGCTCGATATGGACATGGCCTACATCTCCCATGACGTGGCACCCGAAGTTCTCCGTGAGACGCTGCGATCCTTTGTAGGATGGGAAAACCTTGCGGGATTCAATGTCACCGTGCCGCACAAGGAGTCAGTCGTGCCTTTTCTTGATGTGGCGTGCCCGATCACCACACGCGCAGGAGCGGTGAATACGGTGGTGAGACAGGAAAACGGAACCTTGTTCGGATACAATACCGACGGGCTCGGTGCTCTCGGGGCACTTGGAAAGGTCGTGGGAGAGCATTGCCTCGTCATCGGCGCAGGCGGTGTTGCACGGTCGATTGTTGATGCCCTTCTCCACAAGGGAGCCGCGCAGATATGGATCATCGCAAGGAGCACCTCTTCCCGGAACAAAATCCTGGACGCCTTCCCCTCCGAGCGGGTAGCCGCGTTTGAAGATCGTGTCCTTGGAGACGTGAACATCCTGATTCAGGCGACCCCGGTATCCGATGTCATCCCCTTCAGTCTCGACCTGGGAAGACTCAGAAAAACCGTTCGAATCCTGGAGACTGTCATGCAACCGACGGCACTCTCATCAGCGGCACGGTCGTGTTCACTGAGCCTGATCCCTGGCCATGCCATGCTCTATCACCAGACGAGAAAAAACTTCAAGCTGTTCACAGGGAGAGACCTCCCTTCTGAACTGCTGAATAAAACTTTTGAGTCCGTGGGGTTGTGGCCGTTATGAGAGTCTACCTCGTCTGTCATCGCCGCAGGGGGAAACCGAGAATTGCCTTGGAGGTCTGCAAGGTCTGCAGACACAACCGAAGGTGCACACAGTACAGTACCTACAGAAATCCACCCTTGTTCACGTAGCATAAAAAAGTGTGAATCCACCGATACTTGACAGGCAAACACCTTTGGATTTATGGTGCCCCTATGTCAATGAAGGAAATTCTCATCTATCCTGAGACTGTCTTGAAACAACGAGCCGGGGAAGTCGACATCATTGACCAGGAACTCACCTCCCTGGTGGAGGACATGAAACACATCATGTACTCAGCCCCGGGCGTCGGTCTTGCAGCACCACAGGTAGGCCAATCAAGGAGACTCATCCTCGTCGATCCGACAGCAAATCGTGAAGCAGGACGGCTGCTCGTTCTCATCAATCCCGTTATCGCAGAAAAGGAAGGCTCCTGTGTGGATAACGAGATGTGCCTCTCCGTCCCGGATATTTCGGTAGATGTGCCCAGGGCGGAACACATTCTCATTCGGGGCATAGATCTCTCCGGGAAAGAGATCGAGATCGAAGCCGATGGTTACCTGGCCAGGATATTTCAGCACGAGATCGATCACCTGGATGGCACCGTTATCCTTGATTACGCATCATCCCTGAAACGCTCGATCTACCTCCGGAAGTGGAAAAAAGGGAAGCTATGAGACTCGCCTTCATGGGCACCCCGGATTTTGCCCTGCCCACGCTCGAGTCTCTCCTTGAGGCGAAAGAGCACAAGCTCTCCTGTGTGGTAACTCAACCCGACAAACCCAGAGGCAGAGGGAGAATCCTCTCTGTTCCACCGGTGAAGGTGCTCGCGAAGACTCATGGGCTCCCGGTGTTCCAGCCCGAGAAACTCAAGGCGAACGAAGAACTTTTCCGGAAGATGATCTCCTCCGACCTCGATGCAGTGGTGGTGGTGGCATACGGAAAGATGATCCCCGACGAGATGCTCGGGATTCCCCGGTACGGATTCATCAATGTGCATGCATCCCTGCTACCGGAATTCAGGGGTGCCTCACCCATCAACAGGGCAATCATGAGCGGGGCGACGAAAACCGGGATCACTATCATGAAAATAGAGCATGATATGGACGCAGGTCCGGTCTATCTTCAGGAGGAGTTCCCCATCAGGCAGGATGATGATGCAGTAAGCCTCTCCCATAGCCTCAGCCTTCTCGGCGCGAGAATGCTGCAGAAAACCCTGTCTCTGATCGCCGCAGATGCACTACAACCAGTACCGCAAGATGACTCCAAAGCGACCTATGCCCCCATAATCCACCGTGAGGAAGGGAACATCGACTGGAACAAAGATGTTGAAGATGTGCACAACATGGTTCGTGGATTGCTTCCCTGGCCCTGTGCGTACACCTCCCTGAACAACCGGATGCTCAAGATCCTCAAAACCTCCGTTACCAGGGGGTCCACCGGGTTCAACCCCGGCACGCTCATCAAGGAACGGTCCAGCCTGAAGGTTGCCTGCTCAGGGGGATTCCTGACCCTGCACAGACTCCAGCTCGAAGGAAAAAATCCCATGGACGGCCCGGCATTTGCCTGCGGACTCAAGCAGAACAGGCTTGTCCTGGGACAGACAGGAGAACACCCATGATCCTGGCACCATCGATTCTCTCGGCTGATTTCTCCCGCCTGGCAGACGAGATTTCTTTCGTCGTACAAGCAGGAGCCACATGGATACACGTGGATGTCATGGACGGGGTCTTCGTCCCGAACATCACCATTGGCCCGGTGGTGGTCAGAAGTGTACGACGAGCCACCGATGCGTACCTCGACTGCCATCTCATGATCGTTCAACCAGAGCACTTCATCGATGATTTTGTGAAGGCCGGAGCAAACGGGATAACAATCCACGCAGAAGCCACGAGGCATCTGCACAGGACCCTTGCCATGATCAGGGAGCGAGGATTGAAAGCCGGTGTGTCTCTCAATCCATCGACATCCCTCGACGCCATCACCTATTGCCTTGACGAGATCGATCTCCTGCTCATCATGAGTGTAGACCCTGGCTTCGGGGGGCAGGCCTTCATCGATGCGGTTCTCCAAAAAATTGAACAGGCCAAGGCGCTGACACAAGACAGGGGGATTCTTCTCCAGGTTGACGGTGGAGTGACCAGGGAGAACCTTCCTGGCTTGCTGCAAAGGGGAGTGGATGTCATCGTTGCGGGTTCCAGCGTGTTCGACGGGAAAGATCCTGCAATGAGGGTACGAGAGATGCTGGAGACCACCCCTGGTGATATCGGTTAGGGCACTCGCATTCATACTCATAGCAGCAATGAGCCTCGCTGCATGCGCTCACCTGCCCCAGGTGGGGGATGAACCTCTCCCCCTTCAGTCGAACAATGCCAGACTCATCATGCTGCTCGCCAGGTATGAAGAAAACCAGGGAAACTGGGATTCGGCACTTGAACTCTATTCCAGGATACCTGATCCTTTTGCCCTTCTCGCTCAGGCTCGTATCTACTTTGTCCTGAATCAGCCTCGACCTGCATTGGAAACCCTCCACAGAATCATCGAAGAAGGAACGTACCGCGATGAGGCCCTGAAGATCAGGTCAAAGATCTATGCAAAAGCCGGCCAGTGGCAGCTTGCCATCGACGACACGGAATCGCTGCTGTTCAACCATCCTGACAACCAGCAGCTCCTTATGTTTTTAGCAAACCTGAAAATCGTGGTGGGTCAGTTTCAACAATCGAGAACCATCCTCGAGTCCATACTGGGGACACCCGATGACAGCATGACCCTCTACACCCTTTCAAAGGCGTGTTTCGCAGAAAAAGACCTTGACTGCGCCAAAGAGTCGTTGAGAAAGGTCATCGAGATCAGGCCTGATTTCACTCCGGCCTACCTCGACCTGGGTAGGATTCACGATATGCTCGAAGAACCTGAGCTGGTGGAGCGCATCTATCTGGATCTCTTGCAGATAAGCCCCTCCTCCATCGAGGCCCATAGAGAACTGACGGATTATTACATCACACAGAAGCGATACCAGGATGCCCTCATCCATCTGAACGCTCTCCATGAGATAAGCCCGAGCGACCAGCTGACGAGAAAGCTCATCATCGTCTACCTCCAGGAGGGAATGCACGAAATCGCCCTCAAGCATATCAGCACCCTGGAGGAACCATCTCAAGACGACAGGTACTATCACGCCATAGCGCTCACAGGTATGGGCAGGTTTGAACATGCCCTGAACATCCTCGATGAGATTATTCCTGCAGATAAACTCCTCTGTGACGTCACGATGCTCAAGGCTTCAATCCTGAGGGACATGGGAAAACCGGATGAAAGTGTCACGGTACTCTCCCTTGCATGGGAACATCTCCCCACACGTGACACCTGTAACGAAATCGGACATCAGCTCGCCACTGAACTGGACAGCATCGGTAAGCGTGAAGAGGGCCTCGAGATCGCCCTGTTTCTTCTTGAAAAAAATCCCCACGACGCAATTGCCCTCAATTTCGTGGGATATGTATGGGCAGACTCCGGCATCCACCTGGAAGAGGCATATCGCATGATCAGAGAAGCCCTCGACCAGAAACCCGACGACCCCTATATTCTTGACTCAATGGCATGGGTGCTCTATAGGATGGGAAGGTACCATGAGGCCCTGGGCTTCATTGAACAGTCGGTGAAAATTCTCAACAGTGATCCGATCATCAACGAGCACATGGGAGACATACTGATGAGTCTGGGAAAGAAGGACAGGGCACTTGATTATTACTTGAAGTCTTCCCTTTTCAAGAAAACACCCTCAGAGGAACTCCAGGAAAAGATCAGGTTGATCCTGGAGTAGAGAAAAATCGAGAGTGCAGGGTTGTCCATGACGAATGAGGCAAAAGTTGGAATCTTTGTCGTCATCATTCTTATCCTGTTCATTCTACTCTCCATGCAAATCGGTGAACTTACCCTCGGCAGAAAGGAAACCTACCCGATAACCATGGTTTTTTCCTCCGTGGATGGATTGAAAGAGTCGTCACCTCTTGAACTCGCAGGAGTGGAGGTCGGCAAGGTTGTCGGCATTTCTCTGAACAAGGACTTTTCGGCTTTGGTGAGAGCAGCCATTCATGAGGACATCCGCTTGCCCATCGACAGCACTGCGTCCATAGCTACCAAGGGGGTGCTGGGAGACAAGATCATCATCCTTACCCCCGGGGTGTCTTCAAACATCATTGAACCAGGTGGAAATCTGGCTCGGACACGGATACCCCCCTCATTGGATCTCCTCCTCACACAACTCGGCGAGCTGGCCGCGAACCTCACGGAACTCTCTGGTGTCTTCAATGAAGTCTTCGGGGACGAGGAGCTTCTCAGGGGGATCCTGAACAATGTCACTCAGTTCTCTGAAAGTGCCGCATCCATCCTGAGTGAAAACCGGGAGGGTATCGCAGAGATCGTGATCTCTCTGGGAGAGATCACGGACAACTTTGCCACAGTATCGCAGAACCTTTCTACTACGAGTGACCATATCGACCAGATCACAAACACCATCAGTGCAGGGGAAGGCACGCTCGGGAAACTCGTTCACGACGACACGCTCTACCTCAGCCTGGTGGATTTTCTCGATTCAGCACAAGCCTTCACCTCTCGTCTCAACGATGACAGCACGGTCAGCATGCTCATGACCGACCCATCCTTGTATGAAAATCTCCTGGCCGTATCAGAAAACATCAGATTCATCAGCGAAGAGATTGCGTCGGGCAGGGGCACTCTGGGCCATATCCTCGTGGATGACGATCTCTATCAGGAAATTAAAGAGACCATCCGCAGCGTTAATCTCGCGGCACGGGGTCTAGAAGAACAGACGCCGATTACCATCATGGGAACCATCCTGGGTCTGATCTGGTAACATGCTCAGATCCGCGCTGATAACCGGGTTGCTCCTTGCGTGGCTGTTCTCCGGAACACAACTCGGCGCTTTCGCACTCAACGTTGCCCCGGTTTTCACCTCAGACCCCCATCCCGATGGATATCATGTAACCTTACTCGGGCCATTTATCGAGATACATCCTGATTTTACAGCGTTCAGGCCCCTGTTTTCACGTGACAATCTCCATCAGGAAACGGATATCCTCTATCCCCTCGGACGATTTTCAGACCAGAGATCCCGTTTCTCCCCCCTGTATTCAAGAACCTTAGATGCAGATCACACCCACACGACACTTTTTCCTTTTTTCTCAGGCAGCTACCGTGAACGCCCCTATGGTGGTATCTTTCCGGTGTACGGCGTCATGTTCAACCGGTTCGGTTTTGACGAAGCTCGGTTCCTCCTGTGGCCGCTCTATGCGAATACCAGAAAGAACGACGACACAACCTATCGCCTCCTGTGGCCTATTTTCAGCTATTGCCATGGGAAGACCCTGGTTGTCTTTCCCCTCTATGGCTGGGAAAAAACTTCAGGGGGAGTCTACCAGACAATTCTCTGGCCTTTGATCCATCGAGAGCGTGGCATACGGACTATTGATGCCTTTCTTCCCTTCTTCTGGTACGACCGCGGTCCGTCGCACACGAGCCTCTCTCTTCTCTGGCCCTTCTTTACCTACAACCGTGATTCCGATTCAGACCACACCAGTACGGACATCCTCTGGCCCCTTATCCGATGGGCCTCGGGCGGATATGAGGAAACACGCATCTTTCCGTTGTACTGGTCGAAGTCCAGGGGTGCACAGCACACAATGCTTTCAATCCTCTGGCCTTTTTTCACCCACAAGGAAAGTCACTATGAAGACATGGGAATCAGGGAAGAGCGTACAGCAATTCTCCTGCTCGGCACAAAGAGTTCCCGAATCGGGCCCGGCGAGGAGAGCTCCGGCAGACTCCTGCTCTTTCCTCTTTTCTATCGTGACTACAGCGATGACGACAGTCGCTGGTTCTTCCCGTGTGTGCTCCCGCTGTTCACGGACGATGGGTTCATGAGAAACTGGGCGCCGATTCTTACCCTGGCCCATGGAACGCGCTGCGGAGACGCCTCGACATTCTCCCTTCTCTGGAGAACCTTTGCCTGGGAACAGAGCACCGAGGGCACCTCGTGGTCTCTCTCGTTCCTGGCCTCCTATAAACACTCCCAGGGAGTGGAACGGTACGGGTTCTTTTTCAATCTCCTGAGATTTACCCGAGAAAAAGCCACTGACCACTAATTCCAATCCTCTCCCGGAGGAAAGACCTGGATCATCCCCGCTTCATACGAGCTCCCGTGATCACCCGAGAACGCTATGGTCTTCCCACCATGCTGTGGTAGGGACACCAGAGCGTTACGGAACGTAATGAAGCACTTCTTCTCCGTATTCTCTCTCCATTCATTGGAAAAACAGTGAGTTGTGGATTCTGTCCTCAGGGAGATCTTCTGGCACGGATTTCGCTTTACCATCAGTGAAGAATAGTATGCCCCCTGGAGGAACCAGTTCATGAGCACATTCTCGTACAATGAAAAGGCGCTGGAACATCTCAGAATCGAAGACCCTTCTCTGCTTGACAGTCTCGTTGATTTTGAAACAGCGCGCGAGGCACACCTCAAGAAGGAGCATGCAAAAATCGACAAGCGCATGTCCCTTACAGACGCCATCGCCACCTATGTTTCAGACGGCGATGTCATGACCGACGCGGGCTTTGCCTATGTCAGGACACCCCACCAGGCGTACTGGGAAATCATGCGCCAGGCAAAGAAAAACCTTCAGTGCATCGCGGCGCCAAACACGAACCACAGCTTTCTGATTTTCAACAACAACTGCGATTACTCGCACAATTCCTATGTGGGTGTAGAGATGCGGGGCATCGACCGGAACTACGACCGCATGCTCAGGGCAGGCAGGGTGAAGATCCTCTCCGAGTGGAGCCACGGCGGCGTTGCCCTGGGGCTCAAGGCGGCCCAGCTCGGTGCTCCGGGCGTGTTCAGCAAGCAGATGCTCGGCTCCGATATGCTGAAATACAACCCCTACCTCAAGGTCATGCAGAATCCCATGCGAGACGACCCGGACCCGGTGGTCTTCATCCCGGCACTGTATCCCGACGTCACTATCATCCACTGTCATGCGGCGGACAAGTACGGTAATGCGTACATCTACGGACCCACGGTCAATGACGTCGCAACCGCAGCTGCGGCGCGCAAGCTCATCATCACGGCTGAGGAGATCGTTCCCGAATCCAGTATCCGGGGCAGACAGGGCACCATCATCCCGTTCTTCTACGTGGATGCGGTGGTGGAACTGCCCTTTGGCGCTGTTCCCGGAAATATGCCCGGATGCTACTACTGGTCGCGCCAGTGGTGGGAAAAGTTGATCAGGTTCGGGTGCGTCAGTGACGAGAACCTCAAGGTCTTCTTCGACGAATGGGTCTTCGGTGTGAAAGACCAGTTCGAGTTTGTGGACAAGCTGGGCGGAGCCAAATGGATCGCGGAGTCCAGGATCCAGACCAAGGCTGCCGAGGGCGATCACGAGGACATCGACTTCTCGTACGAAGAATTCACCCGGACACACGACTCCGGGCTGTACTACTGAAGACTGGAGGATACCATGAGAGACCTGAGTGCGCCTGCAAATCCTCTGGAGATGCTTGCATACGTCCTTTCAAAGCAGATCCACGACCACAAGATCGTCTATATCGGCACCGGCATCCCCATGGTGGCGGCCATCCTGGCGAAGAAGACCCATGCTCCGAACATCACCATGGTCTACGAATCCGGAGGTCAGGACCCCCTTCCGTCTGACATGCCCTGGTCCGTGGGCTGCCCCTTCACCTGGCGCAAGACGCCGGTGGTCATGGAGATGGCCTATTCTTTTGCGCAATGCTGCAACGGGTTCGTTGACATCGCCTTTTTGGGATTTGCACAGGTGGACATGTACGGCAACGTAAACACCCACCAGATCGGGACCGATCTGCTGCACCCCACGGTCCGCATGACCGGTTCAGGGGGTAACAACGACCTCGCATCTCTGACCGAAGAACTGGTCCTCGTGGGTGTTCAGACGCCGGACAAGTTCGTCAAAAACGTCGATTTCATAACCTCGGTGGGGCACCTCACCGGCGGGAACTCACGAAGGGAGGCTGGCCTGGTCGGCAAAGGTCCCATAGCCGTGATCTCCCAGTGCGGTGAGTTCGACTTCGAACCGGAAACCAAGCGCATGCGGGTCAAGTCACTGCTGCCGGAATGGACCTTTGACATCACCCAGCAGTTCACCGGGTTCGAACTCCTCAAGCCCGAGGGAGAGATCCCCCAGACCCCGGTGATCCCAGACGAAATCCTGAATCTGCTGAGGACCGAGGTGGACCCACGGGGCGTCTTCACCACCATGCCCACGGCCTAGAGGAACAGAGCGCCTCCGCCTCCGTATCGGGGTACTCTGCGATGATACACCGCAGAGCCTCACGTACCATCGCCGGGCACTCCTTACGGAGGGATTCCCGGCATTGTCTTTCTCAGCTACTCGAACGTGACGAACTGTTCCTTTTTAGCGCCACAGACAGGACATTCCTCCGGCAGCACCCCATCGGAGACATACCCGCATACCTCACAGACGTAGTAGGTGGTTTCCCGCTCCTCGAGAACGTGGTCCATGGCTTCTTTGTAGAGTTTGGCATGAATTTCTTCGACGTCACGCGACTGGCTGAAGTACAGAGAGGACATCCGGTCGCCAACCTCTTCTGCGCGTTTTACAAAGGCATCGTATGCCACACCGGCTACCCTGGTTTCCGATTCGAAACTTTCGGCAAGATTCTCTTCGGTGGATTTGATCTCTTTGAGGATCTTCAGAGCCCGTTTCCCGTGAAGCTCTTCCGAAAATGAGATTACCCTGAAGAGCTTTGCAAGCTGGTGATATCCTTCTTCTTCCGCCTTTTCAGCAAATACCCTGAGGCGCAGGCTTGCCTTTGCCTCACCGGTATAGGCCTGGTGTATTGCCTCTCTGATTGTGTCGTCCATGGTCCCCTCCTCTCATCAGCTTAGTTTCTCCGTACACTGTTCGCAAGTTTCTGCAGCAACATAGCCCCTTCTGGTTTTCCGTGGATACCGATCCTGGTGAGGGCGAAATCATACCTGACCGGATCACCCGGGGAAATTTCCCGAAATATTTCCGTAATCTCAAGCGCTGTTCTCAGGTCCGCCTGTCTCCTCGTCGTCATATCGAGAGCCACACCAATTCTGTACATATGGATATCGAGGGGAACAACCAGAAACGAGGCGTCAACGGCATGCCACCCTCCTGGATCGACGTCATCGTGCCTGACCATCCACCTCAGGTACAGGTGATATCGCTTGCACGCGCTTTTTTTCTCCGGACACGGCAGAAGGCTGTTCGATCCGCCTGCGGTACGTTTCCTGATCTCCTGTATGAAAAGGGACAAGGCCCTGGTGGTATCACGATCTCCTGTTCGCATCCCCCTCAGAAAACACGCCTGCAGAGAGCCATGCTCCCGGATGATCTCCCGGATCGCCATCAGGAAATCACTGAGTTCCTCCCCCGTGGTGAACCTGTGCTTGAATCCCCTGTAATATTTTCTCAGACCTTCCACCGATGTCTGTTCGAGAAATTTCCTGGGAGAAGCCCCCAGGGGGGTAAGCACCCTGGAGATACTCTTACAGATTTGTTCCACCCGTCCATAGGCAAGGCCTGCGCAGATAAACCCCGCGATCTCCCTGTCAAGGATATCATCATAGGAAGAGAGAAACTGGAGCGGATCCGGGGCGATAAACTCCTGCTTGTTGTAGGTCTCATAGATGTCATCAAGGATCGTCTTCTTTTCCAAGAATCTGCTTCTCATACCTTCTTATACCATCGACAATCACGAGAGGGAATCAGGTTCCCGCCTTAGGATTACTTCGGGAGGAGATAGTGCGTGTCTTCAGGATATAGGGAGCCCATCCTGGCAGGAAACTCTCTGCCAGGATGGGATGATGCACTCATTCCGGTGAAAACTCGTCCTTGCCTGCTCCGCATACCGGACAGGTCCAGTCATCGGGCAATTTTTCGAATGCCGTCCCCGGGGGAATGTCACCTTCAGGATCGCCCTTTTCAGGATCATACACATAACCACAGACACCACATACGTACTTTTGCATTGCTTCCTCCCTGATATTTTCTGTTCTTTCTTCTTTAGTATTCTGAGAGCCCTTGTATGTGGGGGCATTCTTTGGTGCCTTTCCTTTCTTGACATCCTGGTAATACGCATACGTCAGCACCTTCCCCTTTTTCAGAACCTCAGCTCCCGCAACCCGTGCTACGAAGATCGAGTGGGTACCGCAGTCGACACGTCCGACAACCTCTCACTCAAGGACCGACAATGCATGGTCAATCACCACGGGACAGCCTGTTGAACCGGTTCGACATGATACCTGCAACAGCTTATCAACTTCTCTGCCGGATTTGAATCCGAACAGCCCGATAAAGGGCATCGGAGTTTCCTCCTCCAGCACAGAGACAGCCATGCGGTTACTTTTTTCTATGTATTCATGGGTGAGGTTGTTTTTATTGATGCTCACCGCGATCGTCGGAGGGGTTGCGGATACTTGAAACACCGTATTCACGATCTGCCCATTCCCCTTCCCGTCGGAGATCGAGGTAACGACATAGAGTCCATAGGTGATGTTCCACAGGGCCATCTGATCGAGGGAACTGTTCATGGCCTGAGCTCTTCCTGAAGTTTCTGTGCAATGGTCGCCCCAAGGACTGAGCACCTCTGTAATAGTTCGCCGTCAGGCACATACTTGGATTTGATGGGCTCTTCCACAGTCTGGACCTGCATACCGGCCAGGATCTCCTGAATCTGCCCGGGGGCTTCTCCACTCCAGCCGTAGGAACCAAACGCAGCGCCCAGAAGGTTTCTCGGCTTCAAGCCTTTGAGGTAGGTGAGCACATCAGCCATGGCCGGGAGCATGTTGTTGTTCAACGTCGATGATCCCGCTATGAGCGCTCCGGCATCGAGCACCTCGTAGGCCACATCACTGCGATGGAATGAGTCCATGGACATAACCTTCACGCATGCGCCTTCGGCAAGAAGCCCTTCCTCGATGGCACGCGCCATGAGTTCCGTGCTGTGCCACATGGTGTGGAAAACCACCACCGCCTTGTTCGTGGGATTCTGCTCGGCCCATCTTTTGTAGGAGTCCAGGATTTTTCCCAGATCTTTTCGCCATACCGGGCCATGGTCCGGGGCAATGATGCGGATATCGAGTCCCGATGCGGCAACCTTGTCGAGCAGCTTGAGAATGAGGGGAGAATAGGGCAGAAGAATGTTTGCATAGTACGTTGCTGCCTCATAGTCGAGGATCGCTGAAGGCACTTCATCGTCGAAGCGCTCTCCGGATGCGAGATGCATGCCGAAGGCATCCTGCGAGAAGAGGAACTTGTCTTCGTGCAGGTACGTGAACATGCTGTCAGGCCAATGAAGCATCCGGGTTTCCATGAAACTCAGGTTCAGGTTGCCAAGGCTGAGGCGTTCCCCGTCTTTGAGGGGGATCAGCTCCTCCTCGATGGAAAAATGCTCTCTCAGTGTCTTTGCCCCCATCTGCGAGGCAAAAACTTTCTCGGGCTGTATCTCACGGATAAGCTCTGCCAGGCACCCTGAGTGATCCATCTCAGAGTGATTGGATATGACGTAGTCAATCTCCCTTGGATCCACGAGGTTTGTTATGCGGGAAAGAAGCTCGTTCTTGAAGGGCGCCTTGACGGCATCGACCAAGGTTATCTTGTCTCCCAGTATGAGATACGCATTGTAGGTGCTCCCCCGCTTCGTGGTATATCCGTGAAAATCACGGATATACCAGTCAATGGCCCCTACCCAGTAGACATGGTCACTGATCTTGATTGGTTTGTACACACCTGACACTTCTGTCCTCCCTGGTAATAATCAGTCCCCGGCAATGGAGGCGATTGCATCACTGAGCAGGACGACATGTTTCATCTCCTCTTCAATGATTCTGTCCACCTTGTCTTTCCCGAGTGAATCCGGGACGATTCCCTTGATCCCCGTGTAAAAGACAATAGAATTTTTTTCCGCCTCTATTCCCATTTTGAGCACATCTTTCAGGCCTTCCTCACTCGAGAGCCTGGAAGCAGGCTCTGTCTCCGTGTCGAAAACAACCCCACTCGTCATCGCGTGAAGGTATGAGGCCGTAAGACCATCGGGATCGAATCCCTGGGCATACGATTCATCTTTGAGGAGATCATCCCTCATGGCCCTGAAGGTTCTCTGGTGATCCACCTCCATGTGTGCCAGACCCCTGAGCAGCTTCTGCACGGCAGGTTCTTCAAACAGATCAGCCGCTTTCAGATAAAACTGCTCTCCCTGCTTTTCGATGTTTATGGCCATTTCGAACACTTCATTCGCGTTGAAGGTGCTGTTCGGCTGTACAGACATGTCTCTTTCTCCTTTTCAGCTTCCCGTGTCCACAGAGGTCTTCATCTTCAGGAAGCATGCTGAAGGTATTCCTGGCTGTGACGTGATTCTGACGCTAGGTGCCAGGATTCGTGAACACGCGCTGGGAGAGTTCACGATCCATCATGAACAGACCATTTCCACTCTCGCCGACAAGCTTCAGTTTCTGCACGATCCCATCGGCACTCGCCTCCTCCTCAACCTGTTCATCCACAAACCACTGGAGCATTCCGCGGGACGCATGATCGTTTTCCTTGATGGCCAGATCCATAAGCTTGTTGATAAGAGCGGTCACCTTCTGCTCGTGAGCGTATACCTCGTCAAACACGGCCAGAGGGGATGCCCATTTCGTGGGAGGACCGTCTATGGACTGCAGGAGAACCCGCCCCCCCCGTTCGATGAGGTATTCTGAAAATTTCTCCGCATGAGTCATCTCTTCGAGTGCCTGGATGCGCATCCAGCTGGCAAAACCCGCCAGGTTCACAGAATGGAAGAATGAACTCATGGACAGGTAGAGGTAGGCTGAGTAAAGCTCTGCATTGATCTGTTTGTTCAGGGCTGCTTCCATCTTTTTGCTGATCATAGATCGCTCCTCTAGGTTATGCCTTCCAGAGACCGTGCAGGTTGCAGTATTCGCGAGCATCTATCCGGTCAGCTTTGATACAGAATACCGCCTCGGGGGCCTGGCCAGGTTTGAGGAATTCCCGGTACGTCTTACCGTCGGCGATGACCTCGATCCACTCGATGTAGTGCTTCTCTTCCATAGGATGTTCAACGCTCCCCACCTTGACCGTGAATCCATCGGCTGTCTTCTCGACAACGGGAACGTGTTTTTCCTTCGCCGCATCGACAGTATTCTCCTTGAAAAGCTTCATGGGCTGCCCGCAGCAAACCAGCTCACCCTTGCCCTCGTGAACCATCTCCACAATGTTTCCGCAGATTTCACATTTGTAAATTTCAAGTTTCTTTGGCATCTCGTTCCTCCCTTTCGTTATTATTAGGAATGATTATTAATTTAATAGGTTTTTTTCTCCAGTTCGTCAAGAATGATCTCTATGTATC
>Ga0209614_1000834_pt1 | contig 25707 bp, 26 predicted proteins | sample BlaSprsedimmetaG_FD_185484 | JGI IMG/M metagenome (GOLD analysis project Ga0209614, IMG submission 185484) | Hot spring sediment bacterial and archeal communities from California, USA to study Microbial Dark Matter (Phase II) - Blank Spring... ... | reverse complement strand
AGGTAGCAGAATCCGAGGTCAGAGGCGTGCAGCAGCAGGGCAAATCCCCTGATTCTTCCCCTGGAATCATCCGCGACATGCAGGATGGAACGGAAACGGTACTTCAGCGGGTTTTTCAGTCTCTGGGGCAGCTTTTTGATCTCGCCGGCAGACAGGGCACCGAACTGGCTTTTGAGGATCATCTGAGCCTGAGAGATCGCCTCCCGGTCACGAGGGAGGCTGTCGTCGTGGACCCTGCGAATGCGAAACATCGTTCACCCCTGTCCGAGATAGGAGCATATCTAGCACGTTTCTTTCGAAAAAGCAGCGGGGAGCTCTGTGCGAAAGGAAGAGAACCTTCTCCCCGCGAGAGTGTTTCCGGCTTGAATTCTCATCCACGGAGTCATATGAAGTGGCTATGGATCTCAGACATGACCACACACCGAGATCGTACAACAAGGCCTTTCTTCTGGCCGTTCTCCTCAATGCTGGGTTTGTCATCGTCGAGGCCGCGGCGGGTATCATCTACGGCTCGCTGGCGCTCCTCGCAGATGCTGCACACAACGTGAGTGATGTCTTTGCGCTGCTCCTGGCCTGGACAGCGAGCTACCTGGGTAAGCTCAGGCCGACCAGAACCCGTACCTACGGCTGGCGAAGCTCCACCATTCTCGCGTCGCTCTTCAATGCGATTCTGCTCATGCTGGTTCTCGGCGGTATCGTCTGGGAGTCTCTCAGGCGCCTGCAGAACCCTGCCCCGGTTCCGGGCATGGCAGTGATCATTACAGCCCTGATCGGGTTGATCATCAATACGGGCACTGCCCTGCTGTTTCTCTCGGGACGCAAGCGCGACCTGAATATCCGTGCCGCCTTCATTCACATGGCAGCCGACGCCGGAGTGTCTGCGGGTGTGCTCCTTGCAGGTTTCGTGATTCTCTTTACCGGAGCGTTCTGGGTTGATCCGGTCATCAGCCTGGCCATCGCGGGGATCGTTCTGACAGGGACGTGGTTCCTGCTGAGAGATTCTCTCAATCTCGCCCTGCAGGCGGTTCCTCAAGGGATCGACCCTGACGAGGTGCGCACCTATCTGTTGGCACTCCCCGGAGTCACCGCTGTACACGATCTCCACATCTGGGCCATGAGCACTACAGAGGTTGCCCTGACCGCCCACCTGGTAAAACCCGACCATTCCGGGGACGATGATGTCATCGCCCGGGCAGGGAAAGAACTTCATCAACTCTACGGTATCCAGCACACGACCCTCCAGTGGGAGCGGAGCACCGGCGACCAGGCGTGCTGCGGCACCGTGTGTGAAGATCAGGGTGAGTGCCCATGAAGAATCCTGGATCACGCGTTTTTTCTTCCGCCACCATGATCGCGTCCATCGTGTGTGTCCTGCTCTTCCCCAGCTTTTCTCGGGGGCCGATGGTTGCTGTACCCTGCGTGCAGGCAGAAGAGACACCACCTGGTCCCTTCGGATCAGTTCCCATCAGAGAAGATGGAATCCTCCACGTGATTCGCCCTGACGGATCGATCATAACCTCAATTCTCATCGAGATCGCCGAGACCCCGGAGGCCAAGGCCCGGGGGCTCATGGGGAGAATCCTTCCTGACTATTCCCGGGGGATGCTCTTCGTGTATGACACCAGCGACGAGAGAGAATTCTGGATGCGCAATACCCCCGGATCCCTGGATATCATCTTCATCACGGAGAAGGGATGCATCCGTTCCATCTCAGAAAAAACCACACCGGAATCCGACACGCGCTATCGTTCCGAGGGCTCCGTCAAGTACGTGCTCGAGGTTCGTGCCGGTTTCTGCGAAGCCTTCGCCATCACGTTAGGGACATGCATCCGCTGGCAGAGAACATGAGCGTGACCTTGACGTGTGCGCCGATGATCGTGAACATGCGGAGATCTCCTTCGTAAAAAAGTCGGGAGATTCACTGCCGCGCTGAACGTCTCGTGTGGAACGTGACATGAGTTCTCTGTTGTCCGTGGTCGGCATGTCGGTTCTTGCTTTCTTCCCCTCCCTGATACCATCGCTCGTTCTCTGTCCGTCCCCCTGAGCAGAAAAGATCTATACAGCAGGAGTTCAAGGTGTTAACAATTTTTTCACATGGAACAACGGCACATTCAATCCAGCAGTGACGACTATGAACTGCTCGACAGCGGAGAAGGCAGGAAGCTCGAGCGGTTCGGCGCCTACCGTCTGGTCAGACCCTGCGCCCAGGCGATCTGGCCGAAGAAAAGAGATGCCGGCCTGTGGAAGAGTGCCGACGCTCTCTTCGAGCGGAGCAGGGGAAACCGGTGGCACGGTGCGTCGGCGCTTCCCGGGAGCTGGGAAATTCGGCTCGAGGGAATCACCTTCCGGATCTCTCCCACTGACTTCGGACATCTCGGCCTCTTCCCCGAGCAGAGAGAGCTGTGGGTCTGGATCAGGACTATCGTTGAAGCTGCCCTCCAGAGCTCTCATGGATCAGTATCGGTCCTGAATCTCTTTGCCTATTCCGGTGGTGCAACACTGGCCGCAGCAATGGCAGGGGCTTCGGTGTGCCATCTCGACGCATCCAAGGGGATGGTTGCGTGGGCCAGGGAAAATGCGGCCCTCAATCACCTGGACCGCGCACCCATCCGGTGGATCGTGGACGATGTAAACCGCTTTCTCGAGAGAGAACTCCGTCGCGGCAGGTCCTACGACGCCATCATCCTCGACCCCCCCACCTACGGCCATGGAAAGAACAAGGAGGTCTACAAGATCGAGAGGGAACTGACCTCAACGGTGCGGACGTGCTGGTCGCTGATGTCCCAAAACCCCCTCTTCATACTCCTCACCTCGCATACACCCGCATGCACTCCCGTCGGACTGAGCAACATCCTCAGGGCAACCGCGGGCACGCCCGAGCCTCTGCGCCTCGAGTGCGGAGAGATGCTGCTCACGGGCGAGAGTTCCGTGCTCCCGGTACCCAGCGGCACCTACTGCAGAGGGGTTTTGAGAAACATGGTGAACATGCTGAAATGACAGACGACCTGGTCATTCCCGAGATCATCTACCAGGACAACCACCTCATCGCAGCCAGTAAACCCCCGGGAATGCTCACCCAGCCAAGCGGCAGCTCCCGTGAGAGTATGGAGGATCTCCTCAAGCAGTGGGTGAAACAGACTCAGAACAAACCAGGAAATGTCTATCTCCACGCACTTCACCGGCTTGACAGGGCAGCAAGCGGCATCGTGCTGTTCGCCGCAACACACAAGGCCCTCTCGAGAATGAACGAGGAGATGCGCAGCAAGAGGATCACCAGGATCTACCACGCCCTGGTGACGGGCAGCCTTCCTGCCTGGGAGGGAATCCTCGAGCATTCACTGAGGCACTCCCGCATGAAGGCCCTGGTCTCTTCCGGAGATGACCCGCGATCACGGGAAAGTGTTCTCACCTACCGATTCCTGCAGGATTTCGGAGCGGTTACCCTCGTCGAGATCACGCTCATCACCGGTCGCTACCACCAGATCAGGGCGCAGCTTTCCGCCTGCGGGTGCCCCATCGTCGGAGACACCCGTTACGGAAGCCCCCTCAGACGAACAACCCCGGGAATCGCCCTGCACCACAGGACCATGGCATTCACCCACCCCACTTTAAAAACGAGGATCTCCATCGAGGCCGCCTATCCTGTGGACTGGTTCCTCGACAACACCGGCTCCCCCCCGCAGAATGCAGTGTGACGGTCGCCGCACCCCTGAAACACCGCCCGGGGCCGGTTCAGTGAATGGTCTCCCGAGCTGAAACGAACAGGTATTCATTTCTTCTATACATTGGCAGACTGCATTCATCTTCTCCATTGACTCCCGGGGAACATCCCCTTATATTTTCAGTGAACATCCTAAAGTTTCTTGTTTTTTATGAGCACGAAGCGTGAGCGTAGAAGGGAGGATGACCTATGGGAGAAGAGATAAAGGCCGGATGTGCACGGCCGACGGGCGGACCGGTGGGTAAGCCTCCGGAAGAAAAACCCGCCGCTCAAGATGGACCACGAAAGGAGGTTGTCTCAATGATCAAGGTCGGGAAAGCGGCCCCGGATTTCACCGCTCCTGCATACCACAAGGGAAAATTTATCTCGGTGAAGCTCTCGGAGTACCTGGGGAAATGGGTGGTGCTCTGCTTCTACCCCGGAGATTTCACCTTTGTCTGAGCGACGGAGATTTCGGCAGTTGCCGAAAAATTTTCCGAATTCAAGAAACTCGGTGTCGAGGTCCTCTCCATGAGCATCGACAGCATCTTCGTCCACAAGATGTGGAACGATCACGAGCTCTCAAAGATGGTCAAGGGCGGCGTACCCTTCCCCATGCTCTCCGATGCAGCGGGAAAGGTGGGAACCGCCTACGGGGTCTTTGACGAAGATGCCGGCGTGGAGACCCGAGGAAGATTTCTCATCGATCCCGACGGCATCGTCCAGGGTTTTGAGGTCCTCACCCCGCCGGTGGGCAGAAATGTCTCGGAGACCCTGCGTCAGATCCAGGCGTTCCAGCTCGTGAGGAAGAGCAAGGGCACCCAGGCAGCACCGTCGGGATGGAAACCCGGCAAGATGACCCTGAAGCCCGGCCCGGATCTCGTGGGAAAGGTCTGGGAGGTCTGGAAAACGGACATGGCCTTCGATTGAGAGGCTTTTCACACTGCTGGTGACTCAGGCACGGGGAGCGGTCGATCCTCTCCCCGTGTATCGTTGCCAGTGCAAGCCTTCATCGCTCCTCATATAGGATCTTTCTCATTCCTTTTTGGACCGCCATCCCTGACAGACGGACACGGGCTCCAGCCTTTGGACTGTTCGTTTCTGTGCTTCTCTGGTAGTCTGTCATTCAGCAGGAAGTTCAGGACAGTATCGAGGAAGGTGTAAAAGGCCAGGGAGTCGGCGACGACACAGGGAGGAGATCATGAATCTCAGTACTGCGCTTGTCGAGGAAAAGGCACTTGAACTCGGGTTCGGAGATGTTGGGTTCACCTCTGCGGATGAGTTCACCTCCCAGAGAGAGCTCCTGCAGGGACTCGAGGACGAGTACGGGTGGGTCATCCGCATGGGGCTCGACCTCATCGCCGGCACCGACCCGAAGACGATCATGCCCGAGGCGAAGTCGATCATCGTCCTGGTGGAGGTGTATTTCAGGCAGGCCTTCCCGTCTGCGATGGAACACCACTTCGGCAGGTGCTATCTCGATGATGACCGGGTGACCAAGGACCGCCTGTCCATGAGAATCAGATCATTCAGATCGTTTCTCAAGGATCACGGTATCAACTCAAAGGTCCCCTTCAACCTCCCGCATCGCATGGCCGCCGCCCGCGCAGGATTGGGAAGCTTCGGCAAGAACACCCTGTTCTATTCACGAAACACCGTCTTGGGCGGTTCCTGGGTCCTGCCCATCGCCCTTGTCGTGGATCATGCCTTTGAACCGGGAGCTCCTTCATTCGATGTGGGCTGTCCTGACTGGTGCAGAAACACCTGTATTTCCGCCTGTCCCACGGGAGCCCTGAAAGGCCCGCGAAAGATCGACCCGAGGAAGTGCATCTCCTACCTCACGTATTTCGGTGACGGGATCACCCCGCGGGAGCTCAGGGAGCCGATGGGAATGTGGGTGTACGGATGTGATCACTGCCAGAACGTCTGCCCCCGGAACGCACCGTGGCTCGCCAAGGCAAAGGGTCTCCCGGTGAACGAGAAGGTCTCCGCCATGCAGGAGGATTTCAACCTGCACAGACTCCTGCACATGGACACCCTCTACTTCACCGACAGGATCTGGCCGCACATGTTCTACATGTCTGATGCGGACATCTGGCGGTGGAAGATGAACGTGGCACGCTCCATGGGGAACAGCCTCGATGAGGCATATGTATCTGAACTCATCGCCGCGTTCCGGGAAAATTCCGATGAGCGGGTGCTCGGCATGGTGGCATGGGCTCTGGGACGGATCGGAGGATCGAAGGCACACACCGCCCTGAGTGAATTTCTACCGGGATCTCCTGCGGTGGTACAGGAAGAAATTCGCTGCGCCCTGGAAGAATCCGTGGGATGAGAGGCGTGTCCGTTCATGTCTGCTGACGGATACCCGGTTACCCAGGCGATACGCGCACTGCGTGAGATGAAGATCCACTATACCCCACACCTCTATCCGTACGAAGATCATGGCGGTACACGCCTCGCTTCCACAATGCTCCAGGTGGACGAGCATTCGGTCATCAAAACCCTAATCATGGAGACCGATCAGCACCGGGCCCTTATCGTGCTCATGCACGGGGACTGCGAGGTCTCTACAAAACAGCTCGCACGTCATCTCGGAACGAAACGGGTGTCTGCCTGTGATGAGAGTACCGCCCAGAGGTATACCGGGTACCAGGTGGGGGGAATCAGCCCCTTCGGGACACGTGTGTCCCTCAAAGTCTTTGCGGAAGAAACGATCTTTGGGCTGAACAGGATCTTCATCAACGGGGGAAAACGGGGATTCATGGTGGAGATCGATCCCGGAGACCTCGAGAGAATCTTCTCAGTGGAGCGCGTCCGTGTGGCGAACAGTCCCTTGTGACCGTGACGGAAAGCGGGCTCTCCCATGAGACAACTCTTGCCAGGGCGAACCGGGATTCACGAAAGGAGGCGTTGATCGAAGAGATCGTCCTATGACCGTTGCCATCCCCCAAAACCCCCACCTCCTCGAGATCAACACCTTCTGCTTCCTTTCACGCATGCGGCGGAAATATCAGCAGCATCTCACGCTGTCAGAGATTCCCCATCAGGAATGGGAGGCCATGGCAGAGGCCGGCTTCCACATGGTCTGGCTCATGGGAGTCTGGGAACGGAGCCCGGGATCGCGTGCAAGCGCCCTTGCCCATGGAGGCTTGCGTTCGCAGTATGATCTGGCTCTTCCCGAATGGGAGGAGACCAATGTCCGGGGCTCTCCCTATGCGATTCATTCCTACCAGCTCGATCCATTCCTGGGAACACCCGATGAACTGTACGTAGTCAAGGACCTCATCAATGCCGCGGGCCTCTCCCTCATCCTGGACTTTGTCCCGAATCACCTTTCCCTGGACCATCCCTGGACAGAGGAACATCCTGATTTTTTTGTGAGAGGATCACCTGATGATCTCAAACAACACCCGGGGCTCTTTTTCGAGATACTCAACGGATCAGTCCTCGCCCACGGGAAGGACCCCTACTTCGATGCCTGGCAGGACACGGCTCAAATCAATTTTTTCTCTCCCGGGGCTCGAGGGGCACTGATCAGAAAACTCGTTGACCTCTCGCAGCTGACAGACGGCGTGCGCTGCGATATGGCAATGCTCGCCTTGAACGAAGTATTTCAGAACACGTGGCGGGGGTTTATCGATGGCTTTTCTCATCCCCGGGTCGAATTCTGGAAGGAGGCCATCGACAACGTGCATTACCTCTGTCCTGATTTCCTCTTCATGGCAGAGGTGTACTGGGGCCTGGAGAAGGAACTCCTGGGACTCGGGTTCGACTATACCTATGACAAGAGACTCTATGATCTCCTTTCCAATGGCTCTTCAGGGCAGATCAATGACTACCTCAGGAACGATCCGGTCGCTCAGAAAAAATCTGTCAGGTTCATAGAAAACCACGACGAACCCCGGGCACGATCACGGTTCGGTCTGGAAAAATCCCTTGCTGCAGCGGCCATTGCCGGTACGATCCCCGGCCTCCACCTCTTTCATGACGGACAGAGGGAGGGCTACACGGTACGTGTTCCCGTACAGCTCGATCGACACATATCCGAGGTTTCAGATCAGCTCAGCAGTGATTTCTACCGGAGATTGCTGACGTTCACCAGCCAACAAGTGTTCAGGGACGGCACCTGGGAACCCCTCGTTCTTTCACCTGCATGGGAGGGAAACATGAGGTACTGCAACCTCCTTGCATGGTCATGGCGCATGGGTTCAGACCTGCGGATCATCGTGGTGAACTTTGCTGCTGAATCATCCCAGGCACGGGTGAGTATCCCTCCCGGGTTGATCGACACAGATCCGGTGATCCTGACAGATCTCATGACCGGTGCCGTCTATGAACGGGATCCGGGAGAACTCTCTCGTCTCGGGCTCTACGTGGATCTCTCCGCGTGGAAGACTCACCTCTTCTCGGTTTCCCCGTAGCGGCTCTTTGAAGGAACACCTTCTGAACAAGAATGCGACACCTCGTTCCAGGAACCGGAGAGCACCAGTCTTTCACCTGTTTTTGACACGCACTCTCGGCAGCCCGTGGATGCCGGACATCCTCAGACCCAACGATCAGGTCAGGTTGAAAAAAGACTCGAAGGTGGTATACTCATGAGGAGGACGTTCACCGGCACGATCTGACAGTTCGAGGAGCGGATCGATGCCTTGTTCGTGTATCGAAAGGGGGAATTTTCGTGGAGATCATCATCCTGCACTCGATCCAGGACTGTTTTCAGCCTTTCCTGCAGGGGTTCAGATCGTGGGGGTTCCCCTCACTGCCAGGGCACCATGAGTACCTCCATATCCTGCAGCTCTGTATCGGGATCATACTGCTCACCTTCGGCCGCAGGGTCTTCTGGCTCTTCGTCGGCACCATTGGCTTCATCGTGGGGCTCACAGCCGCTCCTTACGTTTTCGCAACCGAGAACATCTGGATTCTGGGCGCCATGGCGTTGATCTTTGGAATCATCGGTGCCGTTCTTGCTCTGGTCCTTCAGCACATTGTCATCGCAGGAGCAGGGTTTTTCGCTGCAGCATACCTCAGCGTGACTGCCCTTGAGATCCTCTCCATGGATCCTCAACGCTACTCATGGCTCGTCTTCCTCTCGGGCGGGATCATCGGTGCTGTCATCATGCTGCTCATCCTGGACTGGGCTCTCATCATCCTCACATCCCTGACCGGGGCAGCGTTCATCGCAGACCTCGTCGAGATAGACCCCAGCTTCAGCGTTGTGCTCTTTTCCTTGCTTGCCGTTACAGGAATTGTTATTCAGGCGATCAGCAGAGGCAGTTCCAAGGGTGCAGGCGAATCAGAGAGAAGAAGCACCGCGAAAACCCAGACACCCTGACGTTTCACGGTGTGGCTCCATGCAATCATGATACAGAAAACAGATTCCCGAAAGGAGAGGGGGAGAGATGAAGAGTGAATCACCAGGTCGGCTTACGAGGTTCCTCGCACAGGTCTGTGGTGTCTGCCCGGTCTGCACTCATGCCAGGAAGAAACAGAACGGGATGGCCTACACCTTTGTGAAGTCCATCGAGGGCAGGCTGTGCCCGTTCTGCAGGGCCTATGAAAAGGTCCACGGCCGTAAGGCACATGAAGCTCACCGGTGAACGTGTCCCGCATGATACCGAATAACGCTCATGATTGAAGGGCTTGTTTCCGAAGAAATACAAGAAGCTTGAGGAGCTCATGGGAAAATATACAGCACTTTTTGTTACCATCATGTTCGTTCTCTCCTGCACGCTGTGGGCAAACCAGAATGCGGTAAAAGATCTTGAGGCGCGTGCCCTCGAGGGAGATGCTGAGGCACAGTTCACCCTGGGCCTGACCTATGCAACCGGACTGGGGGTGGAACAGAATTTCGATCTGGCTTTCAGGTGGATCCAGAAATCCGCGGAACAGGGCAAGGCCCACGCACAGGATTACCTGGGAATCATGCTCGAGGAGGGAAGAGGGACGCACAAGGATGTGAGCCTTGCTGCCTCTTACTTCATCAGGGCGGCACAGCAGGGCAATTCAAATGCCCAGTATAACATCGGGCGTCTTCACGCCTACGGCACAGGGGTTCCGCAGAACTTTGTGATTGCCTACATGTGGCTTGAACTGTCCGCTTCCATGAACAACGCCTCTTCTCTGGCACTCCAGGCGAAACTCAAGGAGGTCATGACTCCTGAAGAGATCCGGGAAGCGCAGAAACTCGCCCGCGAATGGAGACAATCAGGTCGTGCCGGTGGCGAAACCCGCTGATCAGCCACACTCACCACATTCCCGCTCCTCACCTCAGGAAAGAGTCTGCCTGAACTCCTTTTGGTAGAGGCGCCTGCGGGACTCTCTCACGTCGCCGGATCCGAGCAGCGCCGTAGTTTTGGCACTTCGCGGCTGTTCATCTATGTTCAGGAGCTCCAGGTCACATCACCATCGTCATAGATATCCACATGGTTAATCCGGGATTCGATCACCGCGGTACGAGAGGAGAGCGGCCCCGAGCTTCTTCCTCCTGATCTCTGTGATGCGTGCAGCGACAGATGCGGCCATCGAAAGATCTCTGGCAAGGAGTTCGTACTTCGTGGATGGCTGGAGCTTGGCCAAGGACATGACACGGTCAAGCTCGGATGCTATCTGGGACACCAGGTGTCTGGAGGAGATGATCAGCTCTGTCAAACCGGTGTCCTTGACTGATCCATCGAGATTTCCACAGGCTTCCACAGCGAGGCCTTCCAGGGTGTGGAGGAGGGAATGAACGGTCCCCAGACGGTTCAGAATTTCGTCGGTAACACGAGACCTGTCTCTTCCCAGAAAATCTCTGATCACCGTAAGTTGTGCCCGCATTACACCGATGACCGGTCCCATCATCAGCACATCCTCGATCTCCCCGAAGGGCACGATCATGTCCCGGTAGGCATCTCCCACAGATCCGAGAACTGCATGCGCGGGAACCCTGCACGCATCGAGGAGAATTCCGCCATGGGGGCAGGGCCTGAGGAAGCCGAGATCCAGGGGTTCACCAACCTTCAGGCCAGGGGTGTCTCTTGGAACAATGAATGCCATGAACGCTTTTTCCCTGCCTCTGTTCCCGGAAACGGCAACGACAACGTACACTCCTGCAATTGGTCCGTTGGTGATGTAGGTCTTTTTACCGCTGATGACGTAGGCATCTCTCTCTTTTCGCGCATCTGTCTCCAGGTATTTCGGGTGGGAGCCGTGCCCTGGTTCTGAAACTGCAAGAGCTCCGATCAGCTTCCCCTGAGCCAGCGCTTCGAGATACCTATCCTTCTGCGCATAGGAGCCGAACGTAGCGAAGAGAGAGCCTGCGACAAGCTGATTCATGAGCCATGACAGTGCGAATCCGAGACAGTTCCCGGCTTCGACGAGTGCCATGCCTGCCACGAAGACTCCGGTGTAACCGAAACCCGCTCCGCCGTATTTCCGGGGGACTGCGATTCCGTGAAATCCCTGCCGGCCCATCTCGTTCCAGATCTCATGCGGGAAGTACGTGCTCGTTGAAAGGCCCCCCCACGGGGAAATCTTTTCCGTGGAAAAAGCCAGTATCGCGTCTCTGAGTCGAACCACCTCGTCACTCAGGTGAGCGTTCATCGGCATCCTTTCTGTTCAGGCACACCCCACGGGCATCAGATGACCAGTTCTTCAATAAACCCCAGGAGCTGATTCATGTTTCTGCACTGCCTGAGTTCGTTGACATGTGCCTTGTAAGTATACATCTCACTGTCCCCGGTGTTCCAGATCTGTTCCGGTTCCGGATTCAGCCAGATCACCCGGGCACACTTCTCTCTCATCTCGGAGAGAATTCCATCTTCCGGGTGGAGATAATTTGTGCGGGCATCCCCCATGATGATGAGCGTGGTCTTCTTGTTGAGTGTTTCCATGAAGTTCTGTTTGAACTGCCTGAAGGTCTCACCATAATCCGTAGCCGCAGTATACTCGAGGTCGAGATCCTTGAGCACCCTGCCCAGGGCGTAGTCGATCTCCTCGGACTCCAGGATCTCCGTCACTTCGACGAGACCGGACACGAACACGAAGCTGTTCACCCTGGTGAAACAATCCTGGAGCGAGTAGAGGACCGTCAACATGAACCGGGCAGCCGCCCAGACAGAAGAAGAAATATCGCACAGGGTCACGATCTTGCCCTTTCTTGGAGGCCTCTTCTTGAATATGATCTCCACGGGCACCCCTTGGTATCGATTTGCCCTGCGCAGCATCTTCTTGATATCCAGGATCCCCCTCTTGTGTGCGGAGTATCTCCTGGACACAACGTCCTTGAGTTTTCTCACGAGCTTCTCGATGATCTCCCGTACCTGTTCCACTTCCCGGGGTGTCAAAGAGGTAAACGGCCTGTCTCCGAGTTGCGTCAGATAGTGTTCGTGGGACCTTACGAGACGCACGTCATCGCTTGTCGGCCGCGGTTCCTTGAGGAGCAGGGAGTAGGCGCTCCTCATGCGCTCATCGAAGTAGCGCATCACCTCCTGGTTGGTGTCACGCGCATACCGGAAAGGATTCTCCTCCAGAATCCTGCCGATCTGCGAGCGGATGGTGTTGAGGTTGACCATGACCTCGAGCCTGCTGGCAAGGGGAGCCAGGTTGAATTTCACGCTCTGGGTTGAGTCTCCATGCTCCGTATGGCCCTGTCGAATGATCTCCAGAAATGACAGGGGTTCTCCCGAGAGAAAATCGAGAATCGACCGCCGGGAGTGGTCTCCGTTGGCAAGGCCTTCGAGGATATCCATGACACGGTCTACCTTCCCCGAAAGAGCGACCTGTTCGGTCACCTCGATATCCTGTTTGAGTTCGTGAAAGAACAGGTGATAGAGCCGGTCGAATTCACCCTGCTCGCGTCTGCTCTTGGCAAAATTTGCCCTGAGTACGGCCCTGAATTCATCCTGGTCAAGCACATCGATGAGTTCGAGCTGCGTGAGACAGTCCAGCACCTCTGATGTCGAGATCCTGTAGCCGGCAGCCCTGCAGCAGGCCACAAATTTGATGATGGGGTGAATCATGTCAGACGGCGTGGGGCAGAATCGATTTCAGTTCTCTGTGTACCATCTCCGAATCGCCACGGTATTTGCAGATCATGTTGAGGGTTTCGAAAAGAATATCCGGGGAGAGTTCGTCGATGTTCAGCGCGATGAGCGAACGTGCCCAGTCGAGTGTTTCGGAGATGCACGGTTTCTTCTTCAGATCGAGCCTGCGGATGGATCGGATGGCATCCACGAGCTGCTCTGCAAGACGGTCCCTGATACCGGGAATCTTGAGCTTAACGATGCGGATCTCGAGATCGCGGCCGGGGTAATCGATGTAGATGTGCACGCAGCGTCTCTTCAGGGCATCGCTCATATCCCGAAAGTTGTTCGAGGTGAGAACGACAAAGGGGATATTCTTTGCCCGCTGCGTTCCCAGCTCCGGGATGGTGACCTGGAAATCGCTCAAGAGTTCCAGCAGAAACGCCTCGAATTCCGGATCAGACTTGTCCACCTCGTCGATGAGCAGGACAACCGGTTCCTGCGAACTGATGGCCCGAAGCAGCGGCCTTGGCTGGATAAACCGTTCTGAAAAAAAAGCGTCCTCCTGCGAGGCGATCTTGTCCACCGCCTCGGAAAGGGTGTGTGCCCCGGATAAGATGTCGCTGATCTTTTCCTTGACCATCTGAGTATAGAGCAGCTGCTTGGCATATTCCCACTCGTAGAGGGCTTTGGATTCATCGAGACCCTCATAGCACTGAAGCCGGATGAGCTCGCAGTTGAGCGACCTGGAAACGGCCTTGGCAAGTTCCGTCTTCCCCACGCCGGCAGGCCCCTCCACCAGGATGGGCTTTCTGGTGGCAGCCGCGAGAAACACCACGGTGGCGATCTCCCGGGAAGGAATGTACTGGGCTGTCTCGAGTCTCTCCTGTACATCACTGACATTCTTGAACATCATGAGCGGTTTCCTCTCTTCGCTGTTCGATGGCACTGCTGTACCACAGATAAGCGCTCAGGGGTAGCAGGAACAGGGGCAGGGATGTTCCTGTGGGGAGTTCACGGGAGTATCACTCCGCTGCGGGAGAAAGATTCTTCCCGCGGTCGTGTCGACCATGATTTCCCGTGAGAATGAATGCATCAGGATATCATCTCATCAGAACCAGTCAAGATCTTCTATTCGTTCCGGGTACTCACCGATGCCGAGGAATTCCAGGCAGTTTACATTCCCTGCCGCAATGTACGCATGTTCTCCCCACTCATCCGGGTCGGGGGGCGTTGTTACCGCATCGTAGATCTCCTGTTCCACTCCATCCAGGAGGTCTTCATAGCTGATGGTAAGGTAGTACTCGTCCAGGGAATTGTTCGTTGCATCGTTCCTCGCCATGAAAGCCATGCGGCTTTCAGGAGCCTCGATGCTGCCGCCGCCCATGACCTCCCAGTTTCCCGTCTCGTTCGAGCATACGGTGATCCTGAACCGCTGTTCCTCAACGGAGCCTTCCCACATGAGCTGCACCTTCGAATCTCCCCTCACGCTCGCGATCCAGATCCTGAGGAGGTCGTCGATCCAAACGGCGTAGAACACCCCTGCCTCGGCAGCACCTTTTTCATACTGCTGGACAAGCTCCAAAAAATCCTCATCCAGGGCAAAGGCCATGTGCACGGTCAGGTCCCCGGGTCCTTTCAGGAACACCTCGCGATCAACCTCGACGGAGATGAGATCTGAAAAGAGTCCCCTCAGGTAGGGGATGCTCACCGCTGAGACTGAGTTGTCCACCGTGAGGGTGAGTTCGTCCTCGGTGTAGGTCCCGTCAAAGTCCCATACATCTGCAAACCTGTTTATCATCTCGATATGGGAATCGAGAATCTCAATGTGGGTGAACAGGGAGCTATTTCCCCCCCTTTCAGGATCGAAGAGCCGGGAAAAGATGGCTCCCTGAGAAGCTGGATCCACATCAGACCACACATCCGATCCACCTTCACCGAGGAAGGGCATGCATGCCCTGACCTCATCCATGAAGGTCTGCATTGTGGGATATTCTGTATCCTCTGCCCCACAGCCGCTACAGACCAGCAGTATACAAACACATACAATTCTCAGTACCGTAGTGAATCTCTTCATTGGACACCTCGATGTCGGAGTTCTCTTGTTTCACTTTACGGCCACGCCAGCTCACCGCATTAATCACGGCGATGACGTCTCTTCTCGCTCCCCTGTGTCGATCTTTGACGGAAGGCTTCTGCGAGCATATCGAACTGTGCGCCTTCCCCGGCGCGTTCACAAAGAAAAATTCCTGGCGAGAAACCTCATTCCGGAGAAGGGACAAAGAGCTCTTCGGAGTTGCTCTCACTCAGGTCTTTATAGATCCACGCCCTCAGGAATTCCTTCACCCAGGAGTAGATATTGTTCCGCTGGATTGTTCTCCTCAGCCGGGTCATTCGCTCCTTTCGCTCTTCCTGGCTCATGGTGAAGGCCTGGTGAATTGCCCGGGCAACACCCTGCCTGTCATACGGATTCACCAGCAGCACATTCTGATAGAGCTGGGAGGCTGCCCCGGCGAATTCACTGAGAATCAGCACGCCATTGTTCTCGACCTTGCTTGCACAGTACTCCTTTGCCACCAGATTCATCCCATCTTTGAGGGGGGTGATCAACGCTATCTCACAGGTTCTGTAATAGGCAACCAGCTCATTCCTGCTCAGAGATCGAAAGATATACTGGATTGGGGTCCAACCAACCTGGGTAAACCTTCCGTTTATCTCCCCCACCAGTTGCTCGATCTCCTGCTTGAGTTTCTCATACTCCGGCACATCCCTTCTGCTCGGCACTACAACCTGGACCAGCGTGACCTTTCCCCTCATCTCCGGATACCTGGCCAGGGCAAGCTCGAAAGCCAGGAGCCTGTGGGGAATCCCCTTGGTGTAATCAAGCCTGTCAACACCAAGAATGAGCTGGCGGCCCGGGAGATTTGCATGGATGATCCATGCTGTTTCCGCAACCTCCTGTTTCATGGCACAGGAAGCGAATTCCTTGTAATCAATGCTGATGGGGAAGGCCCCAACGAGAACCTCCCTGTCATGCGTCTGAATCGAATTGATTTGTCCCCTTCCCGTCACCCGATACCCCAGAAGTGATCGCACGCACCCGATGAAGTTTCTCCTGTCCCTGACTGTCTGGAATCCCACCAGATCGTATTCCAGCAGAGCATCGAGGATCTCAAACCGCCAGGGAAGCTTGAGAAAGATGTCAAGGGGAGGAAACGGAACATGGAGAAAATATCCCGTCTTTCGCTCAACCCCTGCTTTTTTCAATTCACCTCCCAGCAGAATGAGGTGATAATCGTGCACCCAGATATAGTCGCTCTCTGTTGTGTGCTCCACAACGGCTTGTGCAAATTTCCGATTCACGTCCTGATAGGTTTTCCAGTAGGCCGGATCAAAATTGCACTGGGAAAACAGGTCGTGGAAAAGGGGCCAGAGGATCTCGTTGGAAAACCCGTAGTAGTAGTTTTGGATCTCTTCATGTGTGAGATTCACGGGTTTCAATGCATAGCCCGTTTCCCGTGTTCCCTGAGAAAGAAGCTCCTGCAGCCGTGCCCGTGGAGGGAGATCCTCGGCATTTGTCCCAGGCCAGCCGATCCACAGCCCATTCTGATCTCTCAAGACAGGGCTCAAGGCAGTCACCAGACCACCTGACCCGCTTTCTATCGTCCATGACCCCTTGCTCTGTTGAGCGAGAACAATGGGCAGCCTGTTAGATATCACCACCATTCTCTGTGTTTCCATCATGATTCTCCCTGTATGCGGCAAGGCGCTTTTCTGAGCCATTTCTCCAGAAAGAGCTTCACCTGAGAACTATCTGCGAGAAATCCCTGAGCGGCAGTTGCTCGAATGGGCAATCCCACCTTGATCCCCACTCCCCGATCCCGAATCACGGAGAATGCGTCCTCATCGGTCTCATCGTCACCGATGTAGACCGCGAAGATGTCTGACGGTCTTGCCCGGAGCAGGCTTCTCACCACGTTACCCTTGTCCCAGCCCCGGGAACGAAGCTCGACCCCGCCGTTGAATCTTTTCGGTTCAAGATCGTAAGCATCACCGATCTCTTTCCACCGGGTCCAGATGCGTTCCTCGATTCGTCGAGCCTGATCAGGCGGGAGACCCCTGGTGTGGATCGCGACACTCGCTATCTTTGCCTCGAGTCGTTCTCCGGGAACGTCCATGGTTCCGAGTTTTTTTGCCAGGGCGAGTCCTCTCTTCTGCAGATCATCGGGATTCCTCCAATCTCGGTGCCCATCTGGAGAGAGAGATTCGAATCCATGACTGCCGATGAGCAGACACCCGACGTTCCCCATGAGAGAGCTCAGCTCGGAGAGGGGCCTGCCTGAAATAATGACTACCTCTGTAACCGTTGTTCTCCTGATCTCCTTGAGCACCGGGGGAATTCCCGGATATGGAACGGCGTCCATCCTGTCTTCATGAAACGGGGCCAGGGTTCCATCATAATCCAGTCCCAGCAGGGTTTCCCGAGCATGTATCAACCTATCCCAGAAATCCGGGATAGCGTGAATGCAAACCGTTTGCTGTTCCTCGAATCTCATTGCACCTCGATCCTGTCCTTCGAAGCATCCATGATGGCGAGCATCAGCGTGAGGTATTCCCTGAGATGCCGCGTTATCAGAAAGTTCTCCAGGACAAACTGGTGGGCCTTCTCTCCCATCTCACGGAGTTTCTTTCTGTTTTTGAGAAGATACCGGATCCTCAGTGCCGCTCCTTCCGGGGTATTCACGAGAAATCCCGTATGGTGGTTGATTACCTGAAGCCGTATCCCGCCCGTATCTCCTCCGATTACCGGCTTTGACTTCCACATCGCCTCGGTCACCGTGAGGCCGAATCCCTCGCGCGTGGATTTCTGTACGACAATATCCGAGATCCTCTGGAGTGCGTTGATTGTGAGGTGATCGTCGCTCGGCAGGAGAAGAATGTGGATGTCCGGATCATCACCAGCGCTCTTCCTGACCTGATCGAGCACCTCTTCGCCCTCGGGGTCGTCACTTGCCCCCCCACCTGCGAGGATCAGCTGAATGGGGAGAAATTCCTTCACCAGTCGATAGGCCTGGAGCACCCCCAGGGGGTCCTTGAATTGATCGAACCGGGAGACCTGGGTTATGATGGGCCGGCCTGGGTCCAGCCCCCACTTCTCCCGCACAGCAGAAAGTTCACTTACCGAAAGAGCTCTGTTTTTCCTGCTCAGTGGATCAATGCTCGGCGCAATCAGGTACTGCAGGTGTGGGAGCGGCTGTGCAAATTCCGAGAGTGACCAGATGCTTGCGTCGTAGTGCGAAACAATCCCTTTCAGATATTTCCAGACCGCCCGGAAGGGCTGGCTCGCATCGATATGACACCTCCAGATCCATTTCCCCCTTCTTGAAGGAACGTGGGAGATCAGGGCAGCCGGTTGCGGATCGTGAACGACGACAATGTCCGCTTCTTCAAGACGATCATGCAGGCGTTGGGCATTTTCACCATTGATTTTCTCGTATTCCCTAAGGAGATCGCCGGTCATTTCCACCCGGTTTCCCTGGAGTGCGTTGTGCATCACCTTGGTACACTGGAAGAACGAAGGAGAGCCCGTCATCACCTCCCAGGATGCATCGAGGCCCAGTTCCTGCTTCAGGGGAATGAGCCTGTGGAGAATTTCAGCAACCCCTCCACCGGATTTCGTTGAATTGATGTGCACGATCTTCATACCCCGGAGGTGCTCTGAAAGCTGTCGAAGCTGATCGATGACCTCGTTCCCCGTTACCTCTGCATAGAGCTTCAGAAGATTTTCACTCATGCGTTCCTCCCCTGGAGATGCTCCTTGAGTACGGCGCTCAATTCTGTTCTCAGGTCGGTGAGGGTCGTGAAGTAGGGATCGATGGCGGAGATGGAACGTATCAGGGGGGAGAACCTTTCGCCGAAGCCCGTGAGCCACTCGTGAAAATCATCATTTCCCAGCGGGGTTCTCCTGCGTGCATCAATGAAATGGTAGAAGATGCTGCCGGCTGACAGGTGAGGCATGATTGTTCCAAGATCCTCAGGATCCAGTATTCTCGTTCCCGTGTCGAAAACCACGATCTGAGAGCGGACAAAGTAGAACCTCTGGGATGGGTTGGCCCACGGCACGATCCCGGGTTCATCGAGCCGATTCTCGATCACGTCGATAAGTTTCCCCCTCACCCCCTCGAGATCTTCAAAATCAGTGGGGTTTATGAGGGCCAAGCGTTCAGCGAGAACCTTGTCGTGCAGGCTGTGGGAGACCCAGATGGAAAAATCGTTCTGATACTCGGGATCATCGAATCGCGGCCGCAGAAGACCTCCCCAGAAATGGTAGTAGATGCAGCTGATCCTGGTCGTCTGAAGCCTGTCTCTGAGCTCCCGGAGGTCCTGAGCCTGTTCCCCGGTTGCCAGGGCTATGAGCGCACAGTCTTTTACTGCAAAGGGTTCTTTCATCCGTAGTCCTCCCTCTCTGTGTGACAGTGCCCGTTCTCAGGTGTACATCGCTTTGGAATCAAGGGTTCACGGGTGATTGGAAAAAAACGCTTGTGAAAATTTTGTCTGCTATTTTTCCATATTCTTACTGACTATACCGTGTCTGAAGGCAGTTTTCAATCCCCTATTGCCCCAAGCCCGGATCCGTCATCCGGTATTCGTATACACACAGGTACCCTTGACATCGCTTTCTCGCAGCCTATATTTCATGATCAGACAATGGGCACCTGAGAAGAGAACACACTAATCAAAGGAGGTTTTTTGTATGAGGAATTTTGGAATGTTGGTTTTGGAGGTCGTGATCTTTACACTTGTTTGTGGCATGGTGTCCTACGCTGCACAGGGCACGATCAATGTCAACACCGCCACCATGGAAGAACTCCAATGGCTGCCTGGTGTGGGTGAAAAGATCGCTCAGAACATCGTCGATTTCAGACAAGCCAATGGCCCGTTTGCGTCGCTGGACGATCTGGTCAAGATCGTCGGAATCGGGGAGAGGAGGCTTGAAGAGATCAAACCGTTCCTGAGTCTTGAGGGCGAAACCACCTACAGGCCCGCTGACAAGACTGCGGCTCAGGGCAAGAAATCTGGAGGTGCTAAACAGTAGAACCCTGTCTGTTCATGCAAAAAAAAGGGCCGGTGTTTTGCACACCGGCCCTTTTTTTATGGATTGAAGTCCGAGACTTTTTTCAGCTCGGCAAACAGCTTCTTCTCTTCAGGGCTGAGCTTTTTAGGAATTACGATCTTGATCTGAACAAAGAGATCCCCCGTGTGGGCCAACCCTTTTCCTTTGAGACGCAATCTCTGGCCCGAGGACACACCGGGGGGTATCTTGAGGGTATAGTTCCCGTCGAGGGTGTTGATCTCCCTGGTGGTACCCAACGCCGCATCCCAGGGCGCAATCGGAAGTTCCATTATGATATCGGAACCTTCCAGATTGTAGCGCGAATCAGGGGCGATCTTGAGCTTCATGTAGAGATCACCGGTGCCGCCGGGTCCGGCATTGCCCTGTCCGGAAAGCCTGATCTTCATGCCATCGTGAGCCCGGGAAGGAATTTTGACATTGAGTCTCTTTCTCCCCTCACGTCCCTGGATGTAGACCTCTTTGGACGCCCCTCTGTGAGCTTCTTCCAGGGATATCGTGAGCTCAGTTTCCATATCGCTGCCTTTGGGAGGAGCGCTCCTGCGGGATGCTGCGTGCTGGTTCAATCCCAGATCACCGAAGATTGACTCAAAGAAATCCGAGAACCCTCCACGTTCTGCCCCGGAACCGAATTCGAATGAAAAAGACCGTGCACCAGAGCGGGGGTCATACGTTCCGTGGGGAGATCCTGAGAAAATGTCCTCAAACCCAGGAGGAGGCCTGAAGCTCTGACCCTCTCGCCAGTTGCTGCCCAGAGCATCGTAACGTTGCCGTTTTTCAGGATCCCTGAGGACCTCATAGGCCTCGTTGATCTCCTTGAACCGCCCCTCTGCAGCCGGATCGTTTTTACACGTATCTGGATGGCAGTCCCGTGCGAGCTTGCGGTATTTCTTCTTGATTTCTTCCTGGGTTGCCTGTTTATCCACACCCAAGGTCTTGTAGTAATCTTTGTATTCCAAGGTTGTCTGCCTCGAGTAAAATTTATTTTGAATTACGTAGGGTTAAACACCCAAAAAATCAATAGGGAGCACCCGGCTCGGCGCATGATGAAACCCGATGCTTCAGACTCTCTCTTCGAGCTGCGACAGGATCGACGATGAAATCCGAGAAACTTCCCCGGTGAGAAACCGTGTGCCTGTGAGCCTCTCGTTTGCGTTGACGAGATAGTTTCTCGCGATATCTCTACTGCGCAGCAGAATGTCCTGAGAGATGTGACCGATGAGATACTGCTGCTTCTGCAGGAGGTCCTTCACGGCCTGTACACCGGAGAGCACTTCAGGGTTTTCCCTGAACAGAATCACCAGGGGCAGCGTGGATTTTCCCTCGGCTATGTCGTTGTAGGCATCCTTGGTATCTTCTTCGTTCGGCGTAAGGTTGATAATGTCATCCACGATCTGGAACCCCATACCGATGTTCCTGCCGTATAATCCCAGCAGTTCGATCTCGTCCGGGGAAAGACCGGCCAGATGGCCTGGTGCGCTGGAGCAGAATTCAAACAGCGAGGCAGTTTTCAGGTAGATGATGTCGAGGTAGATCTCGAGGTTATCGTGAAAGGATTTCGCATACTCGAGTTCCTTGAGCTCTCCTTCCGCCATCTTCTTTATGGTCTGGATCATGCTCAGCGCCACGGAAAGATTCCCCTGCCTGAGGACGATTTCAAAGGCCGATGCTGAAATGAAATCACCGGCGAGGAGGGCCGGTTTATCCCCGTAGACCTGGTTTGCCGTAGGCCGGGAACGTCGTATCTCAGTGCCGTCCACCACATCGTCATGCAGCAGACTCGCCGTATGCATGAGTTCAACGGTATACGCCAGGGGCAGGATATCCTCATCTGAAAGGCCAATGGCCGTGCCGACGAGCTTCACAATCCTTGGCCGAAGTCTCTTTCCACCGGAGTCGAGAATATAGCGCCCGATCTCGCTGGTAAACGATGTGGAGCTGTCGAGAAGCTTCTTGAGATTTTCTTCAAATGCCGCGTTCATTCCTTGACGCTATAGCAGACACGTTCCGCAATGGCAATATGCACTCTACCGAAATTCATCAGGCCGGCTCGTCCCTGCTGCTGTCTCGAGGATCTTCTCAGCACGATCCCCGTTGAGACCTGACAGCTACCATGGTGCGGTGATGGTTCCTGCAGCGCTCAGTCTCTCCAGGATACGCGTGCTTTCCGATCTTCACCGGGATTGAACCTGTCTCCGAATTTTCTGGTTTACGGCGCATTTCACCAGGGGCGCCATCAACCCTGGTGGATCTTCTGGATAAGGGACGTCGTCGAGTATCCCTGGAGAAAGTCAATGGCGTGCACCTCTCCACCTGATGCTTTCACGATATCGGCACCCACGATATGTTCCGGCTTCCAATCCCCTCCTTTGACAAGAACATCGGGCTTCACCAGGGAGATGAGCTCATAGGGAGTGTCTTCCTCAAAGATCATAACATAGTCTACACTGGAGAGTGCTGCCAGGACAGAGGCACGCGACGTTTCATCATTGATGGGTCTGCCGGGGCCCTTGATTCGGGTGACAGAGGCATCGGCGTTTACGCCCACAACAAGACAATCACCCAGGCTCCGGGCATGTGAAAGGTAGGAGACGTGACCCGGATGGATAATGTCGAAGCAGCCATTGGTAAAGACCACCTTCATGCCGCGCGACTTCATCGTGTTCATGGTGTCCACAAGGGTGTCACGGTTCAGAACTTTCTCATGGAGGACCGCTGATCCAGGCCATTGCTGCGATGCGATCCTGGCTGTTGCTCTCCCGAGGGCACGGTATGTCTCTACAATGTCTGGAAACTGTTCACTAAGCCCCCTCAGGTGAGCCTCCACTGTCTGCCAGTCACCACGGGCAACTGGTCCCGTGAGGGCAGATCTTCCCTGCACCTCGATATTCGACAGGGTTCCCTTCACAAGGGGAAAGAGGTGCTCAAGATCAAGACCTGTTCTGGAAATGATGTCATTGGCCAGGCACAGCAGGGTCACCAGGTAGTTGGAGGCCATGACTGCCGCACAGTGGTAGAACGTTTTTTCCTCCGGGGCGATATCGACAAGGGCGGAACCTATGGATGAGATGATCTCGCTTGCGCTGTTCCTGCATCTCTTCGTTCCCTCAAAGGTAAACCAGCTCTCTTTAAGGAGGGCACGTGCCTGGTCGAAGGTGGTTATTGACTGGAGGGGGTGCAGGCTCCCGACCTCAGCCCCGAGATGGGCAAGGGGAGACAATGCTTCGGAAGTCAGCAGTCCGCTGCAATGGAAGAAACAGATTCCCCGGCACGCATCCCCCCACCTGTGGGCAAGCTCCTGAGCACAGGAGAATATAGCTCCATCGGGCACAGTAATAAAAATTACCTCCACTGCCCCCGGATGTTCAGGGATGGAAGAACATGCGGGCGTGCCCGCTTCGGTTTCCCTTGAAGTGACCACCCATTGAGGGATATGGCCCGCCTCTTTCAACAGGGTGTGCAGGGTGCTCCCAACCCGTCCGAGCCCGATGACGGCAAAGCTATATCTCATCGATCATACCCTGGGTGCGCACCTGTTCGAATTTTTTCCAGTCGATGGAGTACGACGCTTTTTCAGCCGTCTTGGCGACGATGTCCGTATACTGCTCGTTAACAAAGTACTGCTTCAGTGTTTTCGAGATCGGATAAATCTGATCTGAAGGCTTCCACTGGACCTTCTTCCCGGTCTTCGTGTCCACGAGGCAGTCAAAGGCCACCGCAAACGAGACATCCGCCAGAGGCTTGTCATTCAAATCCCTCATCATGGCCTGAAAGTTACCTGCATCAACGGGAGAGAAGAAAGAATATCTCCTCGAATAGATGTCCTGATATAATCGTGAATAGATCACCGCCGCATGGTAGTATTCAGGGATATCTACAATGGCATCCTTGCTCGCTGATCGCGCAAACCTGAACAGCAACGCCTGCAAGTTTTTCAACCCTCCCAGCCCGGGATATTCCTGGCCCGGCAGCCTGGGTTTCTCAACGCTGAATGTGGAACGGGGATCCTGAAGAGAGAGCCACTCGATCAGGAGCATGGGCAGGCCACCTGAAAAATCATACCCCTGAAGAAACTGCTTCTTTGGCTTGAATACTCCTTCGCGAACGATGAGTTCTATAAGCCGGGTCTCCTTCTGCACCGAATCGAAATTCACGAAGAGCCGTGAGGTGTAGTTGTCCTGCTTCAGAACGCTCACGATGAGGTTGTGGTATCCTTTTTCCTTGAGGATGGCTACAATTCCCACACTCCTGAACAGAGCCATGAGATGTTCTTCGTCGTACCTTCCCAGGAAGAGATTGGATGAAAAAGGGTTTTCGTTATCATCAAAGACCGGCGAAGGCAGGGACAAGGTGATATCTTCGAGGTAGCGGGGGTTCTTCTTGTTCCGCCTTCTTTCCTTGGTCATGACACCATCCTTCCTACACTGGCAAAAACGACGACGGATGCCCCTGCTTGCCTCAGGGCCCCGGATATCTCGCGGGCCGTTTGTCCGGTGGTGATGACATCGTCGACAACCACAACACACCGTCCCTCAACTCCCTGCACGGAAAAGGCACCACGGATATTTCGCCCTCTCTCCACTGCGCCCAATCCGACCTGGCTTGCGGTCATCCTCGTCTTCCTGAGCACATCATAGCGCACAGCAATCCCCATATGGTGAGATACTTCCCTGGCCAGCAACGCTGCCTGATTGTACCCTCTCGTGATCGTCTTTGTCCAGTGAAGAGGAACAAAGGTGAGAATATCACAGTCCAGTTCAAGGGGTTCGAGTGCCTCGAAAAGCAGGTAGGCGAGAAATTTTTTGTATACCGTGGCTTTTCTGTATTTGAAGGAATGGATCATGTCCTTGAGGAGGCCATCGAAGACTGCAGCGCTGACCATCATATCGAAGGGGGGCGGATGAAGCTGGCATTCCATGCAGAGTCCGGGTGTTCCCGCTGGAAAACCGCACCTATCACATCGTGGCTGCGGAAGAGGAACGATCCGGGCACGGCACAGGGAACACACCCCCTTGAGGAGATCATCCTGGGAACCGCATATAAGACAGCTCGGTGGAAACAGTGCGCTGAAGACACGCGTGACCATCGATTGAGAATACCATAGTTTCCCCAGGGCATCAAATAAACGAAAACCGAAAGGGAAGGTATCCCTGGAACCGATACCGGGCCTGCTGGCCTGCGAGAACACCTCCCGATATCAGCGAAGAAATCACGGGTAATGCTTATAATACTTATATTTCCGGTACTTATATTTCTTTGCAGGCAACTCATCAAAGGCATTGAGAACCGTACCGATAATCTTGTTCTTCGGCAGCGCCTCGAGTGCTCTCTTGAAATCATCCTCCCTGGTGAAGCGGTAGCGGGCAACCATGATGATGGCCTCGACATGATCCGCAATGATCTTGGGATCCACCGTGGCCTGAATGGGAGGTGTGTCGATGATAATGAACCGGTCTGGATACCGCTGGCCCATCTCGGTCAGGATCATGCCTGTCCTTTTCGACTCCAGGAGCTCCGACGGGTTGGCCGGGGCATCCTTTGCCGCCGGCAGGATGGTGAGCTTTTCAATGGGGGTCTTGATGAGGCAGTCCTGGATCCGTGCCCTGCCCTGGAGAATCTCGGCCAACCCCTGAGAGGGCGGGTATGAGAAGAGTTTGTGGAGCGAGGGTTTCCTCAGGTCGCACTCCACGAGCAGGACATGCTGGTCTTCACCCTTCGCAATGGAGATCGCCAGGTTTGATGCTATGAGGCTTTTACCCTCACCGGGCAGGGAGCTGGTGACCATGATGATGTGAGGTACATGCTCCTCCGACATGTGAAAAATGTGGGTCCTGATCTTGCGGATCTGTTCCGCGGTATAGGAATAGGGC
>Ga0209614_1000832_pt1 | contig 25726 bp, 21 predicted proteins | sample BlaSprsedimmetaG_FD_185484 | JGI IMG/M metagenome (GOLD analysis project Ga0209614, IMG submission 185484) | Hot spring sediment bacterial and archeal communities from California, USA to study Microbial Dark Matter (Phase II) - Blank Spring... ... | reverse complement strand
CTATCGCGCCGTCTGGCTGACGGTGCTCGATGATCCCAACGACCGCGCGCGGCTGAAGACGCTGGCCGAAACGATGCCCCCCGTCTGCCGCGCGGTCTTCGATCCCAAAGCAACGCCTGACCCGGCGCAAGCGCGCGCGCCACACATGCTGCTGGACGACTTCGTCAGGACGCTCATCGACCGGGCGGCGCGCGAATGGGGCGCACCCTTGCTCGACAAGCGCCGCAAAGCGCCGGAAGGCGTCGCCGGTCTGTGGTGGGACGCGCTGTGGAGTACCGACGGGTACATCCTCGCGCCGGTCAAACAGCGCCGCGAGCTGGCGCACCTGTTCGAAGCGTGGCGCAGTTGGCTCGGCCAGTTGCAGGCCGCCGGCGAAGCCGCGTTCCGGCTGTGCTTCCGCCTGGAACCGCCGGAGGTGAACGCGGAAACGGGCAAAGTCGCGCGCCCCGACTGGATGCTGCGCTATCTGCTCCAGGCCAACGACGACCCGAGCCTGCTCGTCGCTGTGGACAAGGTTTGGGAAGCGCGCGGCGGCGCGCTGGAATATCTGAGCTACCGCTTCGAGAACGCACAGGAGCTTGTGCTCTCCGGCCTGGGATTGGCGGCGCGGCTGTTCCCCCCCATCTTCAAAAGCCTGCGCACCGCCCGCCCGGTCGCCTGCGCGCTCGACAACAACGACGCCTACGGCTTCCTGCGCGAGGTCGGCCCGCTACTCGAAGGGAGCGGCTTCGGCGTGCTCGTGCCGCCCTGGTGGACCAAGCCGGGCGCGCGGCTCGGTGTGCGCGCGAAGGCGCAACTCAAGGCCGACGCCACCGTCATCGGGCGCGGCGTGCTCAACCTCGAAACGCTGGCGCAGTTCGATTGGGAGCTGGCCCTGGGCGACGAGGCCCTCACCCGCGAGGAGTTCGAGCGGCTCGTCGCGCTCAAGCAACCGTTGGTGCAGGTGCGCGGGCAGTGGGTGCTCCTGCAACCGGAGGAAATCGAGGCCGCCATCGCCTTCTGGGAAAAACAGCGCCAACAGCGCGAGCTGGCGCTGCGCGACGCGCTCAACCTGGCGCTCGGCGGCGCGGAAGAAGTCGCCGGGCTGCCGCTGTTGGGCGTGGAGACCACGGGCGAACTGCGCGACCTGATCGGGCAGTTGCAGGCCGGGGAAGAACTCACGGCGCAGGAACCCCCCGCTGGCTTCGTGGGCGAGTTGCGCCCCTACCAGGTGCGCGGCTTCTCGTGGCTGTCGTTTATGCGGCGTTGGGGCCTGGGCGCGTGCCTGGCCGACGATATGGGCCTGGGCAAGACGATCCAGGCCATCGCGCTGCTGCTGCACGAGCGCGAACAAAGCGGCAACGGTTTGCCGCCCGCACTGCTGGTCTGCCCAACCTCGGTGGTGGGCAACTGGAAGCGCGAGGTGCAACGCTTTGCGCCGTCGCTGCGGGTGATGATCCACCACGGGGCCGAACGCGCCAGGGGCGAGGAATTCGTCGATATGGCCCAACAGCACGACCTGGTCATCAGCACCTACGGCCTGGTGCGCCGCGACGTGGACGCGCTGCGCGAAATTCCGTGGAGCGACGTCATCCTCGACGAGGCGCAGAACATCAAAAATCCGAGCGCCAAGCAAACGCAGGCCGTCCGCCAGTTGCCCGCGGGCAATCGCATGGCGCTCACCGGCACGCCGGTCGAGAACCGGCTCTCGGAGTTGTGGTCAATGATGCAGTTCCTCAACCCCGGCATGCTCGGCTCGCAGCGCGGCTTCCGCGACGAATTCGCCCTGCCCATCGAACGCTACCAGGACGCCGAGGCCACAGCGCGGCTGCGCGGGTTGGTCGGCCCGTTCATCCTGCGCCGCCTCAAAACCGACCCCACCATCATCCAGGATTTGCCCGACAAGCTGGAGATGAAGGTCTACTGCTCCCTCACGCCGGAACAGGTGACGCTCTACGAAGCCGTGGTGGAAGCCTCGTTGCGCAAAATCGAGGAGGCCGAGGCCGACGAGGAACGCTCCGACTTCTCGCGGCGCGGCGCGGTGCTCGGCGCGCTGCTGCGGTTGAAGCAAATCTGCAACCACCCGGCGCAATTCCTGAGCGACGGCTCTACGTTGCCGGGGCGCTCCGGCAAGTTGGAACGGCTGACCGAGATGCTCGAAGAGGCGCTGGATGTGGGCGACCGCGCGCTCATCTTCACGCAGTTCGCCGAGATGGGGACGCTGCTCCAGGGCTATCTGCAAACACTTTTTGGGATGGAGGTGCTTTACTTGCACGGCGCAACGCCGGCCAAACACCGCGACCGTATGGTGGCCCGTTTCCAGGACAAGACGGGGCCGCCGCTGTTCATCCTGTCGCTCAAGGCCGGCGGCACGGGCCTCAACCTCACCGCCGCCAACCACGTCTTCCATTTCGACCGCTGGTGGAATCCGGCGGTGGAGGACCAGGCCACCGATCGCGCCTTCCGCATCGGGCAGACGCGGGACGTGCAGGTCCACAAGTTCGTCTGTGGCGGCACGCTGGAAGAGCGCATCGACGAGCTGATCGAGTCGAAGAAGGCGTTGGCGCAGAGCGTCATCGGCGCGGGCGAAAGCTGGCTGACCGAGTTGAGCACCGACGAGCTGCGCGACGTGATGATGCTCCGGCAGGAATGAGGCAGGATGCAGGATGCAAGGTTGGAATTCTACCACGAATCTACACGAATCTTCACCAATGGAGAGTTTATTCGTGTACATTCGTGAAGATTCGTGGTTATCTTTGAGGAGTTGAGATGGCGAAGCGACGTTCGCGGAGTTATTACGACGATTATTGGCCGAGTTATGAGCCGACGCGCCCGATAGAGGCGGATGGCATCAAGGCGAAAAGCCAACGCGGCAAGTTCGTCACATCGTGGTGGGCGGATAAATGGATCAACGCGCTGAAGCGGCTGATGGATTCCGGGCGGCTGGGCCGGGGGCGCAGTTATGCCCGCAAAGGGCAGGTGTTGGAGATCGACATCAAGGCCGGGAAGATCGCCGCGCGGGTGCAAGGGTCGCGGCCCTCGCCATACAAGGTCAGCATCGAACTAAAGCCGTTGAGTGACAAACAGTGGGCGAGCGTGCTGGATGCGCTGGCGGAACAGGCCATTTTCGCCGCGCAACTGCTCAACGAGGAGATGCCCAACGACATCGAACAGGTTTTCGATAAAGCTAAAGTATCGCTCTTCCCGCAGTCCAGCGGAGATTTGATCACCAAATGTTCGTGCCCCGATTGGGCCAACCCGTGCAAACACGTCGCCGCCGTGTACTACCTGCTCGGCGAGCGTTTCGACGCGGATCCATTCCTGCTCTTCGAACTGCGCGGGCGCAGCAAGGCCGCGATCATCGCCGCGTTGCGCGAGCGCCGCGCCGCCGGCGTAGCGGCGCAGGAGGCATTGCCCTACGTCCCCGACGCTATCGCCGCCGTGGACGCGCCGCCGTTGGCCGATTGCCTGGATACCTATTGGGGTGCACCGTCAGCATGGGACGCCGTCAGCCTGCGCATCGCCGCGCCGCCCGTAGACCTGGCGCTGCTCAAGCGCCTGGGCCTGCCGGATTTCGTAGAGGCCGCGGGGTTCCGCGCGCAGATGGAGCGGGTCTACAGCGGCGTCACCGAGCGCGCTTTGGAAATTGCTTTTGGAGATACGGACTATGACTCAACGGATTGAACGGATGAAACGGATTTATACTCTCATCATTGTGGGTCTTTTCTTGCTGCAAATCGCGTGCCAGGCGTTCGAAGGTTTGCGTCCCACGGAGCCGGCGCCGGTCTCGCCGGCGGACACAGCGCCCGGCGCAACCCAGCCCGCCGTCGCAACGGCGCCGGTCGAAGCCTCTATTCCAGAAACAATGTCATCCGGCGAAACAGACCGGGCGTGCGCCGGCTCGTTCGGCTACGGCGTCACGTGCCTCGAAAACAACGAGTGGATCAACTACAACAAAGACAACACTCCCATAAGCAGTGATCTCATCAAAGACATCGACGTGTGTCCGGGCGGCGACCTGCTCGTGCTGCACGCGCTGGGCCTCAATCGCTTCGATGGAACGCAATGGCGGAGCTATGATCAGGGATGGGGGCATGAAAGCTCAGAGGCCGCCGCCTGCGCGACTGATGGCGACTTCTGGGTCGCGCATTTCCGCGGCGTCAGCCACTTCCACGACGGAGTCTGGCAGATGTATACAGTGAAGGAAACGCTCTCGACCGATCCAGACGCCTATGAAAGAGTGAACGATATCGCCATTGCGCCAGATGGCGGGGTCTGGGTGGTGACGGTCAACAGCGTTGCGGTTTTCGACGACGAAACATGGACTGTGTACGAGGAAGGCAGCGGCTTCGCTGACAAGTACTTCTTCGAGCGCATCGCCTTCGATAGCAAAGGCAATCCCTGGGTTGTTTCCGGCAGCGGCCTGCACCACCGCGCGGGTAGGGCTTGGGATTTCTACCCCAACCGCGACATCTCCCTCCCCAAAAGCCTTACGGTTGACAGCCAGGATCGCGTCTGGGTGGGCACGCTCAGCGGGGGATTGTTGCTCTTCGAGAACCAGAGCTGGCTCACGTACACGCCACAGAACAGTCCTCTTTCCAGCTACAACGTGAGCGCGCTGGCCGTCGACGCGGCGGGCCGTTTGTGGGTGGGAACTGCGTGGGGACTGCACATCGTCGATGGCGACACGTGGACGGTTTATCACATGAGCAACAGCGATCTGCCGGATGACAACATCGCCGTCATCGCCGTCGCCGGTACCGGCCCGGCCTTACCGGCGGCGCAGCAAAAAGCGCCGGGGACGCTCACAGGGCGACTTGTAGGCCCCGACGGCGAAGCACTGGCAAACGCCGCCCTCGAAATATGCGTGGAGACCATCTACAGCAGCTACCGCGGCGCAACGCCCTGCGAGGACCATCCCTACACGCGCGACGCCGTCAGCGATGCCGACGGCGCCTTCACGATAGAGAATCTTCCTGCCGGGTTCTACAACCTGGCAGTCCAGACCGGCGACACATGGATGCTCTATTCCAGCCGCTCGCGTGGTTCCTCCGAGCGGTTCATCGTCCCGGCGGGAGAAACGGTTGATTTGGGGGAGATTACTGTCAGCACAGAATAAACTTACCCGTCCCCCCGACTCCGGCCCAATCGATCAATAACTCAATGGTAGATAAGCGATCTGGTCCTGATACGTCGTCGAATCTGAAACACCCCAGATCAACCAAAGCTCATCTATGGTATCGCCAATACCCATATTGGGATTCAACTCCAAGATACCTGGAACGTGCCCACCTTCTGCCAGAAAATCATGCAGATGAACCGGCATAGATTTGCGATTGTTCGTTACCAAAACAAAACTGTGTGTCTCACACCACCGCAAGATTTCAGGATCAGGTGTACCACGTGGCGGTGCTCCCGGCGTACCCACCAGCCAGATTACCATGGCAGGTTCACGTCTTAGCAATTCACTACGATAAATCGGATCAACGTTCTCGTCGAGTAGATACCGTATAACGCTCACGTTGCTCCCTAAGAACGTGTTGGTAGCTATGCCGTGCATCACGCAAATGGCTCACAAAGGGTGGAAGCGCACGATTCTGAGCTTCACGCACTTTTTGCCCCCACTCTAACCAGTCGGCGAGATAAGCTTCGACCCGCTCGCGGTTGTGTAAGTAATACAAAATCGTGGCATAAATTTGCTCCAACGTCAACGAGGGCAAGCGCTGGTGAATCGCTTCCGGCGTCTGCTCACGATGGATGTACTCGTACAAGACTGATTCAATTCCCACTCGTGTATTTTTAAGCCGAATATCATCATCAGCCAAAAAATCAAAGTAATCCTCTAGTTGCATGGCCTCTATCTCCTTCTTCGAAATCGGTCGGACTACACATTCAACACTACCTGCCTCTCACATCGACCATGGCTCCGCGTGAACATCCAGTTCGTCGGACCAGCGACGCTGGAGCGCGGCAATCTCATCCACGATGTCCTGAGAAAGCGGCTGGATATCCTCTTTTGCCGCGAGAAATTCTCGCAGGTGTTCGGGATGCGCGGTAGCCCCGACGGTAGCGCGAACTTGCGGGAAGCTGTGGGCGAAGCGCACGCAGAACGTCGTCCAACTGGCGATGCCGGAACGCTCGAAGATGGGCGCGACTTCGACGGCGCGCTGTTGCAGGTAGTGCTTCCACGCAGCGCCGGGCACATCGCGCAGGCGATGCACCGGGCCGCCGGAAACCGTGCGCATAGCGACAACCGGTTCGTTCCGTTCGATGAGTAAATCCCACAATGCGTTGGAGGCGAAACGCTGCAAGGGGTTGAGGTAGAAGATATAGCCATCGACGATGCCTTCTGGATAGTCCGCACGCAGCGCCTTGAGCGGCGTCTCTGACGTCCAGGGGAACACCTCGACCACGAACCGCCGCACCAGTCCCTCATCTTTGAGGCGGGCAAACTCGTCGTAGCACGGCCCACCGCTGGCGAATTCGTCCGCCAGTTGCCCGCCCAGGCAGAGCTGGCCCAGGTCGAGGCTGTCCAGCCCGAGCGGATCGAGGTTCTGGTGGATCATGTCGCGCAGTTCCTCGATGGTGCTCCAGCCGATTTTGATGATCAGCTTGGGAACGCGGGCGCGGTTCTGGTCGAACGCGGCGCGCAGGACTTCGAGCGCGTCGCCGTAGGTGTGGCTGGTGTGAAACCAGACGCCGGCGTCCATTGCTGCACGGGCGATGGACACACGGTCGTCGAAGGGAATCCGTTCATCGCCGAGACGCGTCGTCCCGTAGATGTACGGGGAGAGATCAGCCAGCAAGGCCGATTTGTGAACGTAAGCGATAGATTGCATAACAGGTTCCTCCAGACGGGTCAACGGATTGAACGGATGAAACGGATTCAGAGTGCAGCTTTCCGCTAGTAACGCAGGATGAGCGCGATGCGCCGGTGGACTTCGAGCTGCCCGTTATCGACGAACACGACTTCCCCCTGTTTACTCAGCACGGTCTCAATGACGTCGTCCACGACGTCGTCGATGACGTCGGGGGCGGTCACGTCCTCGGCGGGGATGAGATGCTGGCCCGTCTCGTCCAGGCGCGCGGGGAAGTGGAAGTCCTCCTCGACCAGCAGGGTTTTGCCCCGGCCATGGTTTGCCATCCGCCAGACTTCCTCCACAGCGGAGGCGAATTTCCGCTCGCTGATAGCCTTATCCAGTTCGGCAAGCACTTGCTGGCGATGGGAATCCAGGTTGGCCTTGACCAGCGGCCAGACCAGCTTGCCCAGTTCGTGGGGCGGCGTCTTGTCGTGACTGCCGGTTATGGTGGTCAGGATGGCTTTTTTGTGGTTGGTCACTTCGTTGAAGAACGCAAGGAAGCGGTCCACACCGACCACAACGAGCGGGAGTGGGTCGTCGGCCATAAACGGTTTGAGCGCGGCATCGATCTTGCGGAAGAACTGGCGGTGGTACTCGTCGCGGTAGGCACCTTTGCGGACGCCCGCGCCGCCGGGCAAGGATTGCGCACCGCCCGGCCCTTCGTGCGTCATAGGGAAGCCCTCTTCTTGGATCTCGATCAAATCCTCGCGGATGCCCTCGTAAAGGCGGGTGGGTTTCTCACTCAGGGCAAGCGTCCAGTAACGCGGCGTCCGGTTCAGTGCGAAGACCAAATCGCGGGTGAAAAAGGTTTCGTCCACCACAACGCGCTCCTTTACATAAAAGGGAATGTGCAGTGCGCGGCCAAAATCCTGGTTCACAAACAAAACCAACCCGTCCAACACATTCCGGTAATCGACGCTTTCCGCCAGTCGTTCGAGGCGGGCCAATAGCGGGTCGATCTCGCGTTTGCCGAACTCGGCGAGCAATCGATCCGCAGCCTGTTTCACAAGATTTCTGAGCCGGATTGGGTCCTGCTTGTTCGCCGGCGAAGTGCGATGCGTGGGCAGTGTGATGGTAACACACGGATACCCTCTGATCTGTTGTAGTAGATAGACGTCGTGACGATTCATTAAAATTCTCCTTTGGTGTTATGTTATACTGTATCATCTGCGGCTGAAACCACTAGAATCTCTGCCCATTTTCGTATCTCAGTCATCCACAGAGACACTTCATCCTTCGAAATCACATCAACATCCTATCATCATAACGGAAAGTGACAGCGAAAGGATTAAGCTTCAGCAATTGATCGTCAGAAATGGGCAGTTCAATTCCATTTTGGCGCAACAATGCAGCCAAATCCACTAAATTATGCGTGCGTCTGAACTCAATCTGGTGCGTGAACAATACCGCTTTGAGCGATTTTTCCACGGCTTGTTGCGCATGAAAACAGATAATGGAAAGATGAACCTCCGACGATTTTTCCAGGACATGAAACGCCTGAATGTCACGGTCAGCTAATCTCAGTGCGCGCCAAGCTTCCTCAATATGCGGCTTCATATAGCGGCCTTCCTTCCTTATGCGCCCAATACAACACCGTGCCCGGTACCTGACTACGACGTCCATATTCTGCTTCCAAATACACCAACACATCTATGCCTGTGCCAATATAGCCAATGGCCTTGCGCAGGTCAATCATCTCTGTGTAGCGATTATCAACGCTTGGCTTGATCACCATAATATCCAGATCAGAGCCTTCATCGGCGTCACCGCGTCCGTAGGAGCCAAACAGAATCACGCGGCTCGGCTGCGCCTCAGTGACAATACGCTGCACGATCTCTTGCAAGGTGTACTCGTCAATCATGTTTTACCTTTCTCTACTACTTCTCGATCAACACCTGTGTCCTGTGTTATGAACATCCAGACTGAATGGGTTCAACTATATCACCGTATTATCAGGTATGACCGCTCCCTTAGGAACGACGACGATGCCATCACGCACCACGTAGTTATCGGTCTCTTCATCCGGTGCGCCCATGTGGTTACGGATGACGACGTTACGGCCAATGCGCACATTTTTGTCCAGGATGGCGTTTTCGATGACGCTACCGCGCCCCACTCCGATGTCGGGCAGGCCGAGGCGCTGGTTCTCATCGATCTGCGCGAGCGATTCGAGGTCGTCCGCCCCCATCATCACCACACGGTGCAGGTGCGCGCCGTTATTGACAATGCTGCGCAATCCAATGACGCTTTCGGCGATGGCCGCGTGATCCAACCGGCAGCCGGGCGCAATCCACACGCGCATCAGGCTCGAATCGATGATGCGGCTACCCGGCAAGAAGCGTGGGCGCGTGTAGATGGGCCACTCCGCAGAGAAAAAATCAAACGGCGGATTCAAACTGGTCAACGCTAGATTCACGTCGTAGAAAGCGCCGATCGTACCGATGTCTGCCCAGTACCCCTCAAAAGGATAAGCAAACACGCGCAGGCCTCTCTCAATCGCTACCGGGATGATGTCCTTTCCGAAATCCGAACCGGCTTCGCTGCGCAACAAGTCACCCAGCGCCTTGGTGCGGAAGACGTAGATGCCCATCGAGGCCATATAGGGACGTTCGCCCTCAAGGCTTTCAAGGCCGTCCAGTTGATCCAGCGGCGGTTTTTCGCGGAAGGCATGAATGCGCCCCTCCTTGTCCGCCTGCAAAATACCCAGGGCCGGCGCGTCCTCGGCCTTGACGGGTTTGACCGCGATAGTGATATCCGCTTCATGCACGCCGTGGAAGCGGACGAACTCGGCATAATCCATGCGATAGAGATGATCGCCAGCGAGGATCAAAATATCGCGTGGACTGGGGACCTGGAGTTGAAAGAGCTGCTTGCGCAGCGCATCCGCCGTTCCCTGATACCATGATTTACTCACCGGCGTCTGTTCTGCCGCCAAAATCCGCACCCATCCGCCGGAGAAATTGTCGAACTGGTAGGTACGCACGACGTGCCGGTGCAACGAGACGGAGTTATACTGTGTAAGTACGTAAATCCGATTCACGCCGGAGTGGATACAATTGCTGATGGGAATATCGATCAGCCGGTAGTAGCCCGCCAATGGCACCGCAGGTTTCGCGCGCAGCTTGGTTAGCGGATAGAGCCGTGTCCCTGCGCCCCCACCCATAATCACAGCCAAGACGTCTTTCATAAAGCTCAACATAAGCAGGCCCCCTTGTTTATCCGTGATGGTGAACCCATGCCGCCTTTACAGTGTCCAACAGTTATGTTCCTATTATAGTAACAGGCGCGAAATAAAGCAACACACATTTGGACTTTTCCCTACAGAGCATTGACAGATGGAAAGATCGGGTTATAGTTTGGCGGTGATGGAACATACGCAAACGCCCCAAACGAAACCACGCCACCCGTGGCTCCTTCTAGCGCTCATTATGGCGCTAGCGTTTGTCCTGCGCCTCGAGCGCCCTACGCTGACCGAGTTCAAGCGCGACGAGGCCACCGTTGCACGGATGGCGCAGGCGATTGCCTACGAGGGCTACCTTCCCGTGGAAGGCGTGGATTCGTCCGAAGGCCCGGCCAATTTGCCGCTCACATTATACATTATGGCCGTGGCGGTGCGAATCTGGCAAGACCCGCTCGCCATCGTGCTCTTGACCGCGTTCATCAACGCCTTAGCGGTGCTGGCGTGTTACCCGGTCGCGCAAGCCTACCTGGGCAAACGCGCGGCGCTCATTGCCACCTTCCTCTTTGCGATCAACCCCTGGGCCATCCTCTACGCGCGCAAAACGTGGAGCCATCCCTGGCCGCTGTTCACGGTGACATTTATCGCCTCCCTTTTGGCTACCTTTGTCCACCGCAAACCCTGGGCGCTGGTGGGCGCTTTTGTGAGCCTGGCGATCCAGTTCGGCTTGCAACTGGAGGCGTTGGCGCTCTTCCCGGTGATGATCGTCCTGTTCATCTATTACCGCGACGTAGCCGTGAAACCCCTGCTCGCCGGCGGGGGATTGTTTGCGGCCAGCATCGCGCCCTATTTCATCCACGATGCGTTCCACGGTTGGCAAAATATGCGCGGCTTTCTCGCCTTTGCCGCCAGACGGGGCAGCTTTTCCTGGGACGCGCTCCGCTATCCCCTGATGCTCACCGGCAGCGCCGGCATCGAAGGGCAGGCGGGGAGTTATTTCCTGCAATTTCGACAGGCCGTGCCCGATTTGTGGTGGCTCAACACGCTGATGATGGGCTTGCTGCTCCTGGCATTGGTGTACGCCCTGCATCAAGCCTTCTTTGCCGACACCCAACAGCGACGACGATGCTTCGTCATCCTGTTGATCTGGTTCGCCGCGCCGATTGCGCTGCAACTGCGCCCGGCTTCCGGCACGCATCTGCACTACTTCGTCACCCTGTATCCCGTGCAGTTCTTGCTGATCGGAGCCGGAGCGGACGCCGCCATCAAACGCCTCGCCGGGCCAGTGCTGCGCCTGAGACAGTACAAAATAACATTGCCCGCTCTGATCGTGCTGGCGAGTTTGTTGGTCTGGGGTGGCTGGCAGGGGATGGTGACGCACCAACTGCGGACGTATATGGTCAACCACCCGAGCACCGGCGGGTATGGCATCCCCTTGCGCTATACGCGCGCAGTAGCACAAAGCGCGAAGATATTAGCCAACGACGCGGAGATCATCGTCATCAGTGAGAGCGCCCGCCCGTTCATAACCGAGACGCCGACCGTCTTCGAGGCGCTGCTCTTCGGGACGCCGCGCCGCTTCACAGATGGACGCGCGGCGCTGCCTGTACCCGAAAGCACGCGCACCATCTATTTGGTCGGCCCGCTGTACGATGCTTCTGGCGGCGCACTCGCACCGGTGATCCAACGATTGTCGGCGTGGGAATCGGTCACCCCTGGGCCGGTCACGCGGCTGGCAGACGGCATGACGTACCGCACCTTCATCCGCGAGGGCGTGAACCGCGATGACGTGATCGCGGGAATGCAGCCGTTAGCAGCGGGTATTCCGTTCGCCAACAATGCCGTCTTCGCGGCATACGAAGCGCCGGAGACGGCAACGGCAGGCCAACCGGTCGAGGTCTGGCTGGCGTGGTGGCTGCGCGGGCTGCCGCCAGAGGGTGTGGATTATCACTTCACGGTGCAACTGCTGGACGAGAACGGCGGTCTACGCGCGCAGGACGATCACGTGGGCTTTCCGGCGGACTATTGGCAGACGGGCGACCTCGTCCTGAGCCGGTTTACCATCCCCGTTCCCGCGAATCTCGAAGCGGGCAGTTACCAACTCCGCGCCGGGATGTACAGCTTCCCGGACATCGTCAACGTGGCGGTCGTCGATCCGCAGGGAATGGCAATTGACAATGGGGTGAATCTGGGGACACTTATCACCACCACGCCCTAAGATCAGCCAAACACGTTCTACAATTCCAACCCCATATAGTAGTGATCGAAGTACTCGCCGTCTAGGAATATCCCTTTGCGGATTGTGCCCTCGATCACAAATCCTTTGTGTTGATAGAGGGCGATGGCGCGCGGGTTATCAGTTGCGTGCTTCCACAACGTTCACCGAGTTTGAAATCCGACTAATGTTGATGTGGATGTGCATCAGGCGCGGAAGCGATGAGGCCACCGACGACCTCGACGAGGGGGCCAAATTCACCGTTGGCATACGCCTCGATCTGCCCGGCGTCACCGAGGCGCGCCATCTCAGGATCGATACCCAGCTTGCCCAGGAAGCGCGTGTCGAAGGCGTTCGCCATCTCCTCGGAATTGCCCTTGCCGAACAACTCGAAGCGCTCGCCGCACTTCGGGCAGGTGACGTAGCTCATGTTCTCCACCACACCGATGAGGGGGATGTTCAGATGCCCGGCCATGTTCGCCGCCTTGCGCACGACCATCTCCGCCAAATCCTGCGGCGATGTCACCAGCACCACACCCGTAACAGGCAAGCCCTGCAACACCGTCAACGCCGCGTCGGAGGTGCCGGGCGGCATATCGACCACCAGCACGTCCAGGTCGCCCCAGAAGACGTCGCTCCAGAACTGGTTAATCGCGCTGGCAATCATCGGGCCGCGCCAGATGACGGCATCGGCTTCGTTTTGCAGCATCAGGTTGATCGACATGAGCTTGATACCGCCCGATGTCTGCGGCGGCATAATGCCTAACGGCGAAGTCGCCGGGGCTTCGTGAACGCCGAACAGCTTGGGGATGCTCGGGCCGGTGATGTCGGCATCGAGCACACCGACGCGCAAGCCATTACGCCGCAATCCCACGGCGATCATCGCGGCTACCGTGGACTTCCCCACCCCGCCTTTGCCGCTCATCACGGCGATCACCGTTTTGACACGGTTGAGATTGCCCGCCGGGAAGTTGGACTGTGGTTGCCGTGCAGACTGCAACACCTCACGCAAGCGTGCCTTCTCCTCTTCGTTCATTGCGGTCAGGGCGATTTCGACATCCAGCCCTTCTGCCAGACTATCGACCGCTTTCGCCGCGTCTGATGCAATGCTGTCTTGCAGCGGGCAGGTCGCTATCGTCAGCGCAATCGTCACCTTGATATGCTTGCCCCGGACGAGCACCTCGCGCACCATACCCAAATCCACAATATTGCGCCGCAGTTCGGGATCCATCACCTGGCGCAGCGCATCCATCACTTGTTTTTCTGTTATCACCAAAAGCCTCCCACCAAAATAATACCAACGGAGTAAACAGATTTCTGTTTTCCCAATCCGCTAAACCCGCTGGCTAAGAACCTATCCGAAAATTCGCCGTTGACGCATCAGAAACGCTCGAAAGCATACTTTTCGGATAGAGACTAAATGCTCAAGCTCGCGCAGCTTGTCCAAGTATATCAGCCACCCAACTCTCTATCCTTTTACCTGCCTTGATCGCCGCCAGAACAACCTGCCGGTGTGCTTCTGGGGATAACTGTACGGTAAAGCGGCCTGAAAATGGGTGCTCTGGCTGCTCGCCGCGTTCCATGCAAAACTCCAAATAATCGTCGACCGAATCCTCAAAAGCCTGGCGCAATTCGCCAACGGATTGTCCCTCAAAGGTGATTACATCGCGGATGTTGACCACCTCACCATGGAAAACATCGGCCTCATCATCAAATTCGATTTTTCCTAGATAACCTTTATATTGCATCATCGAGTGTTACTCCTGCTTCTGTCAGAAAACGCCGCAGTGATACCACTGCCCCTTTATTGGTTTCCTTGCGCGGATGCGGGCGATGAAAAACGGCTTTTACACCATTTAACACAACGCGTACCCTTGAACCTCTGCCTCCGCTGATCTCAGCGCCACAGGCAAGCAGCAAGCTTTCTACATCTCTCCACTGGATATTGGCACGAACTGGACTGTCAAAAACAGCCTGTAGAGTTCTTCGCTGACTGGATTTGAGTTTGCGTGATGACATTGTACGATGTTAACCGACCATTGCTGCCGCACGCTGCCGGGCATCTTCCGCTTCGGCCTGCTCTTCCTCGCCGGGCTTCACTTCCCAGATACGGTCCGGGGCCACCAGCCGATCCGTGTACAACACGCCGTTGCAATGGTCGATTTCGTGCTGGAAGACGCGCGCCAGGTAGCCGCGCGGGCGAAAGCGAAACGGTTTGCCGTAACGATCCATCCCGCGCACGACGACCTCCGTCGCGCGCTCGACTTCCCCTGCGTACCCAGGAACGGAAAGACACCCCTCGACACCAACTTCAGTTTCTCTGCCGGTTTTGACGATTTCCGGATTGAGCACGACGAAAAGCTTGCCGCTGGTAGGATCGTCTTCATCTTCCGGGGTTTCAATGATGATCAACCGCGCCATTTCACCGACCTGCACTGCCGCCAACCCCACGCCATTCTCGGCGTCCATCGTCTCGATCATGTCGTCGATCAACGCGCGCACCTCCGGCGTGACTTTTTGCACCGGACGCGAGCGCTTGCGTAAACGTGGATCTCCCACAGTAATAATTTCGCGTAATGCCATACATCCTCCCAACTCAACTATTTTACCACAACCCGGCGAGTATTAGTCTCTATCCGGGTATAGTGCAAATTATTGGGAAGTGCTCGGGCCGGTCTCCGACCGAGCCCGCATAGCCCATTACCTGAGCCTGCGGTGGCTCGGTCAGAGACCGGCCACAGCAAGCCAAGTAGAATTCTCAGACGAATGTCTTCCTTTTCCCAATAATTTGTCTTATACCCTCTCTATCCGAGAATTATTCTCGTGAGCGTTTTTAGTGCGTCAACGGGGAATTTTCGGATAGGTTCTTATCCCTCTTTTTCTTTTCGCAGGGCGTCGTACGTCGAAAACCAACTTAAAAACTCGTCCTGCCGCCGCGTCGCTTCGATTTGCCGCTGGCGTTGGTTGTAGCTATACTGGCGATCAGAGATCAAAGAGCGGACTTTGGCAGGATAGCGCACCCACTTGAACTCGAAACCTCCCTCGCGGCCGGCCGTCTCGAATTGCACGTGCCCAAACTTCAAGAACTGACCCCAGAAACCCGGCACCTGAAAACTGATGTTCTGGATACGATCCAAACGCGCCTCGCGTCGCGCCTCGCGCAACAACAACGGTTTTTGGTCCACCAGGATAATGTGACTGGGCGTTAGCTGCATATAGTCATTACGCCAATCCTCAACGAACCAAAAAAAAGCGCCAAGCAAAATGGCCTCTAAAACGAGCCAGGCCGCCAACCACGAAGCATAGTATTCCCCCTGACCGTACAACTTCAGCAAAAAGGCGCCGCCTCCCACTGTCAAGATCAACAATGGTATGAAAACCTCCAGGTAGCGTAGCAAGCCAAGCAACCAGAAGCGTCGCAGGATGATTGTGCCGCCATCGCCGGTTTCTACCCATGAAGGCGGGAAAAGGTATTGCCATAACCAGCTAAACGTCAGCAGCATCCACAGGCGGCGCGTAGGCGGAGGTGGAGGCAACGTCTTGCTCGGCGGCGGGGAAGGCGCTTTCTCAATCTGGAGACGCCGCGACAGCAGATCGCGGATTTGGCCACGCGCACGGAGTAAATCGCGGGATTTCATGCGCTCGATTTGTTCGAAGACCATCGCCCGTAAACGCCCTGGATTGGGGATATTGTCGATGTCGATGCCTACGGTCTCGCCGGCAGTCTGCAAGACCAGGTCACCGTAATTGAGCACGTTCGCCGCCACCCCAGAACGCACTTCGTAAATATCCTGGATGGTGTCCAAGGGACATTCGTCGGTGTGTACATCGAAGGGCCAGTGGCGCTCGATATGAACGACGCGCTGCGTCGTTAAGACGAAGAAGTCATCGCGCCAATTGAGATACTGCCATGCTGCTACACAAAACAAGATGATGATTGGAATCGCGACCAAAAGCGCGAGCACAGTCGTGGCCGTCGTCCCCCGCGAAGATAAGTAAGTGAGCACCGGCATCAACAACGCAAAGAAGAGCAACGGCGCGGCGGTTTGGCGAAACAAGCGCGTCCAATGGCGTTGTACAATCGTCACAGCCCACTCATCATTGCGCAGCCAATCGAACGTCTGCATTTTACGGCGCGCAGCGACGACCTCCGAGACGTGCAACTTGTTCCACCAACGCGGATGTTTTTCCAAGAGCGCCGCAAAATCATCGCGCATCAAGTAGAGGATGCGCGTTTGACCGACAGCGGTCGCCAGCACGTCGTGAAAATCGCCGACTAACAGTCCCGTTTCCCCGGCCACATCGCCCACTTCAAGCCATCCAACTTCTTTGACGAGACCGTCAGGATCGATTTTGGTGAGTTGGATGCGCCCCTCAAGCACGAGCTTCAGACGGTCGGAAACCTCTCCCTGGCGAAAAAGCCACTCTCCATTTCCAAAGACCTGATCGTGGACCAACGGCGCAATCCAATACAGTTCATTTTCCCAGCGCTCGGCGCGGAAGTTTTGGAACAACGGCATCATTTCCAAATAGGTGACAACCTGCGTTGGTTGCAGTGGGCCTGGCAAACGTTCCCGCAGATAGGCACTTTGGTCATAGATTTTGACCAGTTCTCTGAAAAGCAGGAACAGCAGGTGTGTGTTCTCGACGGCCTCTGCGTTCACACCCTCAAGCTGCTGGACGGTTAGCTCCATGCGCCCGAACACCTCACCGGCCTGGTGTTCTGAAATCTGGGTCACGTTACCCAGTTCATCCGTGCGCGTCAGCCGGACTTTACCTTCCAAGACGATGCACAGTCGATCCGGCGGATGCTGCTGGCTTAGGATGCGGTCCCCCGGTTCGTAAACCCGCTCACGGACGAAAGGAACCATGCGCATCAGCACATCCTCACCGGCACTATCGGTCAGGTTTTGAAACAGCGGAACTCTCTTTAGCTGCGCGAGAACGTCTTTCGGTTCCATACCATTAGCCTCTCACCAAATTATACTACAATCGACTTCACTTTACCGGCGTGACGCCCTTCTTCAGAATGATGTTGCCGTACTTCGCCGTCTCACCCGTCATCACGACGGCAAACGCCTGCCGGGTGCGTTCGTAGAAGGCGAAACGCTCGAGGCGGGCGATGGGCGGCGTCTCGGGCCAGTGCCGGTCGATGGCAGTACGATAACCGGCTTCGACCGCGGGATCGAGCGTGTCTCCGAGGACGGGGGCCATCATGATAACCGGATTATCGACGTAGGTATCCAGCGCGAACAACGGCAAAATCGCGTCCAACAAATCGGCGACACGCAACCCATCGGCGCGCAGCACGCGGGCATTGCAGCTCTCACCGGGAAAGTGCGCGTCCGCCAGGACAATCTCATCGCCGTGCCCCATCCGACAGAGCAACGCGAGCAAATCGGGACTCAACAGTGGAGAAATACCGACGAGCATGGATAACCTCCTTACAGGAAATGAAAAATGGGTAATGGGAAATGAGCAACGAGTGAATGGGTGAATGGGTGAATGGGTGAACCACGGAACCACCCAACCATCCTCAATCCTCAATCACCGCACCGGTCTCCAGGTCCCAACCCAATTCGGCATAGGCACCGGCGAGTAGCGCATCTAGATCAGGGACGTTGCCTTCAGTTCCACCATCGAGCGGCCGGCGCAGTAGCTCCGGCATCTGCTCATCCGCCCGCGTGAGGCCCCGCCGCAGGTTGAGCTGTCGCTTAAGTGTGAGGATGCACTTGCCGAACGGCAGCACATCGTCTAGCGCCAGGCCCCAGCCGGTGATGGCGTTCAGCGCCGCGAGCACCCGCTCCACGCCGGGATTCTGGAACTGGCACAGGATCATCGCGTTGTACAGAGTGCGCCACGCCTGCTGGCGCGCCGCCACCCGGCCCTTGTCCTCCGACGTCTCGAAACGTTCGCCCGGCGCGATGTCCAATTCGTAGGCCGGGCCTTGACCGGTATCCACACCGTACATATCCCCCTGCATGTGGCACGCACCGCGCGGCGAGAGCGCGTACACCGCCGCCATTCCGCTGAACGCGCGCGGGTCGTGCATCGGGACCTCCAGCTTGTTGACCGTAACGGCCAACTCCGGCACGCCGAATCGTTCGGCCAGCGCGTAGCTCCCTTCGGCCAGCAGCGCGCCGAAGCCCTCCTTCTTGGCCATCATGCCGAGTAACCGGTGAACCATCGCTGCATCGCCGTAGCGGATGTCCAACCCGCCGGTGTCCGCCGTGGTGAGCACCTCGCGCGCGAACAACTCGCAGGCCAGGGCGATGGTCGCGCCCGCGCTGATGGTATCCAGGCCGTAGAGGTTGCACAGATGCCCGGCGTAGATCACGGCTTCCTGGTCGTCCACCATCACCAACGAACCGAGCGCGCCAAGCGTTTCGTACTCAGGACCATCGACCTTGTCAACACCGTAGGAAGGCGCACGCGTCTCGCGCCCACAGGCGATGGGGCAGCGATAGCAAGCCAGGGCACGGTTCTGGAAGTCATCGAGCATTAGGATGCCGGACAGGTTGCTACCCTCGTCCCACGCATCCTGCTGGTAATAGCGGATGGGCATGTCGCCGTACATCAGCGCCATATCGACGTAACCGGCAGTGCCTGCCATCTGGATGGACATCGCGGCCATGTCATCCTCCAGGCCGGCGATAATGGCTTTCGCGAGAGCGTTGAGAGCCTTCACATCGGCGATCGGCACTTTCGCCTTGCCGCGCACGCCGATGGCCTTGAGGTTCTTCGCGCCCATCACCGCGCCCATGCCGGTCCGCCCGGCGGCGCGCCCGTGATCGTTCATCACTGCCGCCATCACCGCCAGGTTCTCGCCAGCCTGACCGATGCAGGCCACCCGCGCGCGGCTCTCGCCCATCAGACCACGAACACATTTCTGCGTAGCGTAGCTATCGAGGTCCCACAAATCAGCAGCCTCGTACAGGGAGACTTCATCCTCGGTGATAGAGAGCCAAACGGGGCAATCGGATTTCCCGGTGATGATGATGCCATCGTAACCCGCGAAGCGCAGTTCCGGCCCGAAGAAACCACCGCTGTTCGCTTCACCCCACAGGCCCGTGGCCGGGGAGAGCGCACATACACTGTAACGCCCCGCCGACGGCATCGCCGTGCCCACCATCGGCCCGGTCATGAAGATAAGCGGATTTTCCGGCCCCAGAGGATCGGTTTCCGCCGTGACCATATCGTAGGCATAACGCGCCGCCAGGCCACTCCCACCGACATATTCGCGGGCGTAAGCTTCGTTCAGCGGCTCGTCCCACACCATCCCCGCCGTCAAATCCACACGCAAGATTTTGCCCATATAACCGTGCATGATCATCTCCTGTAGAATCATGAATCATGATTGGTGATTGGTGATCCGTGATTCATGATTCGTGATTCATGATTCAAAAATCTATCCGCTTGCCATCGTAGGCGTACTCGAAGAGACGTTGCAGTTCTTCGTAGTCGGGACTGCGGGCAGCGGTCATCATCGAGGCATCGTTGAAAGCACGTTCCATCAGGACGTCGATGTGTGTGATGAACGTCTCGCGGTCGATACCCAATTCAGCAATGCTGGTAGGGCTACCGACGGTGTCACACAGACGGCGAATTTCAGCAGCCAGACGCAGCGCCGCTTCACCCGCATCGTCGCACCCACAGCCGATGAAATGCGCGACCTCGGCAAAACGCTCCGGCGCTTCGGCGGCCATGTACTCGATCGTATACGGCAAAAGCAAGCTCACCGCGCGCCCATGCGGGACGTGAAAGACCGCGCCGAGTGCGTGACCAGTCGCGTGTGCCATCGATGCCAGGGAGTTGCCGAAACCCAGCCCGGCGGCGGTCGCGGCATTGTGCAATCGCGCGCGAGCCTCCGCGTCGCTACCATCGGCGACGGCACGTGGCAAGTAGGTAAAGATTTTCTTGGCTGCGTCGAGGCACAGGCCGTCGGTCAAGTCAGTGTGCCAGGTGCAGGTATAGCCTTCGATGGCGTGCGTGAGTGCGTCCAGACCGGTATCGGCGGTCAGACGGGGGGGCATCCCCATCACCAGAACGGGGTCGACGATGGCGAGATCGGCGGTGTTCTCACGATTGCCCAGGCTCATCTTGCGCTGCTCGGCGGTATCCGTGAGGACGATGGCCCACGTCACCTCGGAACCGGTGCCACTGGTCGTGGGGATGGTAATCAGGCGCGCCTTGCGCCGCAGGTGCAAATCCACCATCGGGTTGATGTCCTCCGGTTCGAGATCGGGGCGCTCGTAGAGGATCCAGATCGCTTTCGCCGCGTCCATCACCGAACCGCCACCCAACCCGATGATCCAATCCGGCTCGTATTCCAATGCCAGACGCGCGCCCGCGAGGGCCGTCTCGGTGCTGGGATCAGGCTCCACGGCATCGAACACACGATACGCGATGCCGGCTTTGTCCAAGTGCGCTGCGACCGTATCCACGAGGCCCAGCTTGATCAGGGTGGTATCGGTGACGAGCAACGCCCGCGTGCCCTGTACATCATCCAGCGCATCCAATGCGCCCTCGCCAAAGACAATCTGCGGAGAAACAAAATACCACATCGTCACCCTCCCAGGGTAGTCAAGTAGTCGTTAGTCGAATAGTCATCAGTCGGATAGTCGTTACTGCAACGAAAGAAAAAATCCGTTCAAATCCGTTTAATCCGTTGACAAATAACTGACGGTTGACTGCTGATCACTGATCGCTAATCCCCAAAATCAGTTGGGATGAGTTTGGTGCAAGCGATGATCTCTTTGGCCGCTTTGGGATAGCGCATAATCATCTTCATATCGCCCTTGAGCTTGAGGCGGCGGGTCATCATCCCCTGAATGGGATCGAGTTTTCCTTCGATGACCTTGCGCCAGGCGCTAAACGGAGCACTGATGACGTAACCGGCCTCCTTCTCGTCTGGACTACTCACCTGCATTGCATCGGGGCTTTTGCCGTGATAAAGACCCAGGTAGAGATAGGCCGTCTCCGTCTGATCGCCATCCGGTTCGACAACGAAGATGAAGTCACCCTCCCAATTCCTGGCCGATTGCTCGTAGGAGGGGCTGGCATTGAGGTGCTCACTGAGCTGTTTGATCCATGCGTCCGAAGGGAATTTGATACTCGTCATCGTTACACTCCTTTTTGAATTAGTCTGGTAGTCGTTAGTCGTATAGTCATCTGCTTAATCTGCTGATGGAGTTTCGACAAATTGAGGGCGCTTCACCGTTTGCTCATCCTGCCGCCTTCACGGCGGTGACGGACGGCGACGATCTCAGCAAGAATGGAGAGCGCGATCATCGGCGGTTCTTTACCACCGATGTCCAGTCCGACGGGGCCGTGGACTCTGGCCCAATCCTGCTCGGTGAAGCCTGCTTCGAGCAGGACTTCCTGGCGATCGGCCTGGGTTTTGCGGCTCCCTAAGAAGCCGATGTAAAAAGCGTCGCTGCGCAGCGCCAGCTTGAGCGCGGGAACGTCAAACTTGGAATCGTGAAAGAGGACGACCACGGCGTGGCTCACACCGAAATCTTTCGACTTAAAGACATCCTGCGGCCAACCGAAACGCGTTTCCACATCAGGAAAACGTTCTTCCTTCAAAAACGCACGCCGTGCATCGCTCACAATGACCTCGAAGTCCATCACACGGGCCAGCGCCGCCAACGAGACCGCGATGTCCGTCGCGCCGAAGATGACGAGCGTAGGCGGTGGCGCTATGATCTCGATGAAGAATTCGCCCTGCGGATAGGTGTGTTTCTGTGCATACGGGCCAGGCCAGACCGTCGCGATGTCCATCAACACCTCACCGTCCAGGTCGGCATTCCCCAACGTACCATGCGTCGCGCCATCGGCGGTGTGCAGCAAATGGACCGGCGGTTTATCCGCGTCGAGCCGCGAAACGAAAGCGACCGGGCGACGCGCGTCAACCTCTGCCATCAGGCGTTCGTGGAGCGGGTCCCACCGCTCCACCAGCAAATCAATCGCGCCGCCACACGCCAGTCCCGCGCTCCACGCCTGCTCATCGGTGATGCCGAAGTTGGGTCGGCGTATCTCCTCGCGCCCCTGTAAGACGACTTCCATCTCGGCGATGACATCGCCATCGACGCAGCCGCTGCTGACCGATCCGGCGACGTCGCCCTCAGCCGTGAGCGCCATCCGCGCTCCCGCCGGGCGGAGTGACGATCCCCGCGTCTCCACAATCGTTGCCAGCGCGATGCCCGTCTTGCCGGCTTCTTGCCAGCGTTCTATGTCCGCGATAATGTCACGCATACATCCTCCCAGAAAATGACCACTGAGACACAGGGAACACGGAGAAAACGGCGTTGCTAGCAACGCACAAAAACTCTGTGATCTCCGTGTCTCTATGTTAGCAAATTCTCATTCAGCCCCGGCTTTACCCCACGTATAGGAACGCACAGATCCGTCGGCGAAGACGCGCACAACCTCGAAACGCACGCGCCCGGCTTCAACGGCTTTGGCAATCTGGCGCTGACCGCTCGTCAGCATCGACTTGCCCTGCTTGATGTCGAGGATGACGATTTCTACCTCACCGTCAGCGCCCTCATCCTTTACCGCGCTGTACCCGTCGAAAACGACGTAATCGATCGGATCGCCGAGAAAGCGCGCGTCGGCGGGCCAGTAGGCAAACCCCGGCAGCAGCGGCGCCATCTGCTCCGCCATCTTTCCTTTAAGGACCGCGCGGCTCTGCTCGGTGCTCTGCCGGCGTGCCAAGACGACGGTCTCCGCGTGTTGGTCTTCCAATTCGTGGATGCGCGCCTCGTAGTGCTGCACCAGACGCGATCGCTCGGCTTCGGCCCTGGCGCGATAGGTCGCGTCAATTTCGTCGCGCAGATCACCCTGCTGCCCTTTGTCGCGCGTGCGTAGCAGCAAATACGCTACCACCACGCCGATTACCAGTCCGATGAGCAGATAAACCATGTCCATATTACGGTATGCTCATTTATCCCCAGAAAAGCGGTTCACGCCGCAAATACATGCCGGTAGTGTCGGCACCGACAAATTCGCCATCGCGCACCAGGAACATCCCCCGCCGTAGTGTGGACACAACCCGCCCTTGCACGCGCATCCCTTCGTAAGGTGTGTAACCCGCCGCCGAGTGGAGCCGTTCAGCAGTGAGCGTCGCTGTAGGGGTAGGATCATACAGCACGATATCGGCATCGGAACCGGGGAGCAGCGCGCCTTTGCGCGGCCACAGGTTGTAGAGCTGTGCCGGGCCGGCGGCAAGCAGGCGCGCGAGGTCGGTCCAGTCGATTCTACCATCGGCGACGCCATAGGTCGCCACAAGCGGCAGGAGCGTCTCCAAACCGGGCAGCCCCCCCGGTGTCTTGGTGAAATCATCGAGAGCCGTTTTCTGTGCCAGCGTGTAATCGCAGTGATCGGTGACGATCATGTCCACCGCGCCTTGAGCAACAAGCGCCCAGAGCCTCTCCCGCTCGCGTGGATCGCGCAGCGGCGGCTGGAGAATATAGCGCCACGGTTCGCTGCCTTCGTAGAGGGTGTTATCGAGCAGGAGGTACTGCGGGCACGTCTCGCAGAAAGCGACCTGCCCGCGTTCCCGCGCCTCGGCCACCAGCGCCGTCGTCGCCTCGATGGAGTTGTGCACGATGACGACAGGTGCGTGCGCGGCTTCGGCCAGCAGCAGCACGCGCGCGGCGGCCTCCTGTTCGGCCAGCGCCGGGCGCGCAGCGCCGTGGTGCTGCCAGCCGGTAGCCCCCGCTTCGATGAGCGCCTGCGTCTGCGCCGTGACCAGCGCGTCGTTTTCGCAGTGGACGAGCGTCGTCAAGCCGTAACGGCCCGCCGCTTCGAGCAGGCGCAGAAGCGTCGCGTCGTCGACGTAATAGTTGGGACGGTAGGTGGTGTACAGCTTGAAGCTCTGGATGTCCAGATCGACCAGATCGCCGAGCACGTCCTCCTGGCCCGGCGGAACGTCCGTCACCATCATGTGGAACGCATAATCGATGCAGGAAGGCGCGGCCTCCGCCAAACGCGCGTCCAATGCCTCGGCAAAGCTCTGCCCCTTGGTTTGCGTGGCGAAGTCCACCACCGTCGTCACACCGCCGAAAGCTGCCGCGCGACTTTCCACCTGCCAATTGCTTTGCGAAGCGTAGATGCCGGTATCCAGTTGGATATGCACGTGTGCATCGACGATGCCCGGCAGCACCAGCAAACCGGTTGCATCCACCAACTCGGTTCCGCGCGGCGCGGGCAAATCGCGGCCAATAGCCTGAATCTGCTCGCCGCGGATCAGCACGTCGGCGTCGATCATCGTCTCCGGCGTCACCACCATTCCACCCCGAATCAGCATCGTCTGTGGTTTGCGCATCGTCACCTCACTGGTTACTCATTACAAAAACTACCTCTAGCCATATTGTATTCGATTTCATTGCCTTGTCATCCGTCACCAGACACCAGGGAGATACCCCCACTTTATGGAACAGGTGGGCCTACGTAACCACCAATCCCAAACTCCAGCCGGAGTTCCTTCGCCAGCCCTGGCAAAAGCGTCTCCAGGTTTTCGCCGGGACATACGGTAACCTCAGGTTGAAAGTCACGATGGCCGGCCAAGTGCGTGATACCATACGTATCACGTAAACTACAAGCGAGTTGCTTCAAACTGTCCAACTGCGCCTCGAATGGCACTGTCTCCTCAAAATTGCCCAAGAGCACAATCCCAACGGTACCGGTATTATGCCCGCCCGTATGCGCTCCACGCACTTGAAGATCGCGTCCTGCGTAAATCTCGCCCGCCGCATCGATCACAAAGTGATAGGCAATATCTGCATAGCGTTGCGTGCTCAGGTGTTTTGCCTGAATCTCCAACGGGCCATCGCTTAACGGCAAAGCCGAATGATGGACAACGATAGTGTTCAAAACCTCTGCCAACGACTGCGGGTAGACATACCACCCACCGGGGTTAGCCACTGCATCGTAAACGCCCTCGACAGAACCCTCTACATCAGGCGATACAGCGCCCCAAGCATCACGGGAGACAATATCCAGGTCCTCCCACGAACACCTGCGGCGGCATCCTATCAGCGAAGTCAACATTCCGCTTATGCTGCCGGCCACAATGAGCTTCAAGAATATGCGGCGGTTCAAAATCGCGCTCATCGACGCTTCTCCTAACAAATAGCCTTTTCTTGACACAACCACCAAATTATATAGAACTTTGCTCATCTGGACAATTGCCCGGTGTGTGCTTTCGCCCCCTCGCCGTCTCGCTGTATAATGGCGGTATGGAACGATCCGGTTTAGCGCGCTATTATCGTGACCCTTGACCCACACATTAACAATTAAATAACTAGAGCTTTGGTTCCCCGCGCAAATCTGGTACAATTGTGGCCAGAGTGAGCAACCCCTACGAGGAGGGAGACCATGGATTACCCCCAAGCCGTGCTAGAAAAAGCGCAGCGCCTGGAGCAACTGCTGCTGCGCGTCACCGCTGGCGAGCCGCTGGACGAACTGAATCAGGAACTGGGCTTTGAC
>Ga0209614_1000830_pt1 | contig 25786 bp, 24 predicted proteins | sample BlaSprsedimmetaG_FD_185484 | JGI IMG/M metagenome (GOLD analysis project Ga0209614, IMG submission 185484) | Hot spring sediment bacterial and archeal communities from California, USA to study Microbial Dark Matter (Phase II) - Blank Spring... ... | reverse complement strand
TGGACCATAAGAAAATTGAAGGGGCTTAATCCTGTTTATATATACCCCTGCCATGGGAGGAGTTTCCACGGTGAGGGGCTCCTCGATCACTTGTAAGTGGCCTCGATGACGTTACTTTTCTGTCTTGATCGAAGTATGTTGATGATAACGGTGCCGAAAAATAGTGATCCGGCGGCCCCGGCGATTGATGAAACGGCGGCAAGATCCCACATGTATCCAGCTGCGATGCCTTCACTCCGCCAGTGAAATACGGAAGTCAAACACCATGTGCATCCCACGGTCGCCCCGATCCATCCCACGATGATACCCTTGCCTTCACTGTGTCGGTACTTGAGAATACCATTGATCAGGATGCCCGTGGAAGTCCCCACAACGATTCCGAAGATGGGGCCTATGACGAGAGATTCCACGATCGAGACGCCCTTGCCGAAATAGGTGAGCGCAGTTCCTCCAAAAATGAAAATCCACAGCCAGATGATAACAAAACGTTGAGTCATGTGTAACTTCCTCATAATAATGTTCTGAAATACAATCGGCACATGAGCAGTCAATTTTAATGATTATTGCTGTTTTTTGCAATCTTCGACCTGTGGAAAGCCAGATGTACAGAGAGAGGATTCGGAAATGAAAGAGGTGCCGGGCTGAGGGAAAACGACAATCTGCGGCATATCTCTTATCCTTCATTGCTGAGGCGTACCTATAAGTATGTCTCAATCCTCAGGATTTAAGGTGCCTTGCATCCCGACATTTTTGGACAGCCTCATAGAGGGGTTTTTTCAACGACGTCCTTAGGGAGAGTTGCCGGCTGTCAGGCATGCCATCCGATGTTTACTGAAACTGATCGATGTTACGGAAAGATCCGTGAGAATTTCCGTTTCTTTCTCGTCTTCCAGCATCCCTGATGGTAGGCATAGCTTGCCAGGAGGGGCAGCGCCATCGTTGCTTCGGCGTAGACCATCTGTTCGTAGACCGTGTCCACCTTTCCCCACGAGCTTGCCTCCTTCAGGGTCGAACTGGAGCATGCGCCGTCCCGAACGTCCGCAACGGTAATCTGAATTGCATATTTATGCATGGGGACGTCCCGGCCCAGGATTTCCGCACAGATGACCGTATCCTGAATGAAATTTTTTGGAACGCCGCCGCCGATCATCAGCAGACCCGTTGTTTCAGCTTCCATTTTGATCATCGTAAGTTCCAGGAAATCCTTCACCGAATCCATTGACACATGGTTGTCCGGGTTTTTGTGCTGATGAAGGACCAGGCCGAATCCGGCGCTGCTGTCGGAGAAAGCGGGACAGAAGATAGGTACGTCATGTTCGTATGCCGCCTGCACGAGAGAGTCTTTTTTCTTTGCGTGGGTCACGAGATACTTTCCCATTTCCTTGATGAATTCCCGTGATGAATAGGGGCGTCGTTCCAGTGAATCGGCAATGTCGGCAACTGTTTGATCGCATGCCTGGAGCTGTTCTTCATCGATAAAGGTGTCGTAAATTCGATCGATATAAAGATTTCGCAATTTCGTATCGTCGACATAGGATGTGCCTTGGTAGTGTTTATAACCAAGGGCTTCAAAAAAATCCATATCGACGATGGCAGCGCCCGTGGCTACAATTGCATCGACCATATTGTGTTGTACCAGATCGACATAGATCTGCATGCAGCCTGCGGCGCTGGTGCTTCCCGCAATGGTCAGAATAACGGCACATTCTTTATCGGAGAGCATCCTGTCGTATATATCTGAGGCAACTGCGAGTTCCCGCGCTGAAAAGGACATACCTTTCATCGCGTTGATGATGTCAACGGAATTGATCTTTTTAATGTCGATATGTTTTACTTCGTGTTGCAGATAGTCTTTTTTCTTCATTGTCGGGTCTCTCTATCCTTGGTATTGGACTACGATGATTTTGCCTTAATATCCTAAAAATATGAATAAAACAAGATCCTGATTTGCAGTGTCAACCGATTTATTGCAACAGCGTCACGAATTCTTCATGAATATCCGATATCCCGCTATAATTGAACTCGGAAGAAGGTCAAGCGCCCCTGATGCTTCAGCCACAGGGGTGAATCCGCAGTCCCTGCAGCTGACCGTTCCCCGATTTTTGACGTAACATCCAGGTGTTATCGAGCCGTCGGGATCAACGTTGATCAAAATATCGTCGTGGCAGGTCCATGAATTGTCAATCATGGCTTTCAGACGACCCGTCGAGTTGAGAATAGGATGTCCATTTCGTTTTAAATCCAGAATGTGTTCTATTGCCGATCGTCGTTCCCGGCCAGAGAGAGCAAGGGGAGCTTCTCCCTGTCCGTACGGGTAGAAAAACTGAACCGTTATTCCTCTTACTGCCGGCACGTTCTTCAGTAGCTCGATCAGTCTTTCCAGATCCCGCCAGTTTTCCCTGTTGACCGTATAGTGAACCAGAATATTTCGATGGTCTGTTGCCGCAAGATTATTCCACACTCGGTCGAATGATCGGCTTCGCAGTCGATCATGAAGGTCCTTCGATCCGTCAAGGCTTACCCAGAGCACATCCACGGGCGATGCAAGGGGATAGGTTCCGTTGGTGGTGACCGCCACGCGAAAAAAAAGATTTTTCGCGTATTCCACGAGATCGTTGAAGTTATGGATTCCGTCACTCCACAAAAAAGGTTCTCCTCCCTCGAAGACGACAATACGGGTACCCCTGTGGTGCAGTTCCCGTAGCGCTCGTGTTGCCGTCTTCCAGCTCATATGAGAGTGTTCATCTGCGGCTCTCATATGATAGGGGCACCCGCCGCACCGGAGATTACACTGATACGTCAGCTTAAAGCTGGCCAGAAGCGGAATGGGTCGCCCGAGGATCTTTCGTCGAAAAAAGAAATCGACCAGACTGGCAATTCCGAGAATTCCATGGTTTCCACTTAGCTGGGTGGTGTGAGTTTTTTCAGTTTGGTTGTTGTTCCCCGTCATGGGGCTTTCTTACCACAACCCTTGGCAGGAGCCAAGCGAAACCGGGAGGCTTTCCGAGAATAGCTTTGTCGCGGGGAATGACGAAAACGTCTCAGGTGGGGCAGTAAGGCCGAAAGCGGCGGAAGCGCAGTTGCAGCTGCGCTGGAGATGCGGGTCTTGCTGATGCGGCATCCGGTATTTGCAGCCATCCGAAGCGGAAGAGTGTGATCGGACGGCATTCTAAATGCGTATTCCGATTTCAAATCCTTCCGCGATCGCCTCCAGGGCTTTTCTCGGCTTGCGGGCGTCTCCGATGACGTGGATTTCCGGTATAATGCGTCTCAGATCCTCAACGAGCGTATCGTTGGAACGGGCACCGAGGGCCAGGACAATGGCGTCGAATCCGTTCAGAAGCCGTTCCTTCCCCTCCTGAAGAACAACGATTTTGCCATGAAAGATATCTTGTACCACTGTATTGCGAAGAATGTTGACCCCTGCCTGTTTCAGAATATTCCTTAAATAAAACGATACGATTGCTCCCATATCACTTCCCAGAGTGCCTGTGGCTTCAAGGACTGTGATTTCTTTCCCCTTGCCTGCCATATAATGAGCGGTTTCCAGACCGACTGCTCCTCCGCCGATAACAGCGATCCTCCTGCCGTCAGGGATATTTCCCCGGAGGACACTCCATGCCGTTGTCGTTTCGGCACTCTTTCCTCGGGTGAATGACGGGATGATCGGTGATGCTCCCAAGGCATAGATGATTGCATGGGGAGACAGTTTCGAAAGTGTATCGGCCGTCGCTTCCCGGTTCAGCATGACTTGGACGCCTGCCTTGGCGATCTGGCGATCCATATATCGAATATAGTCTGTAAAGGATTCCCGGCCGGGGGGAGTTCCTGCGAGTTTAAATTGACCTCCGAGGGCGGGTTCCTTTTCCCAGAGAACAACGTCATGCCCTCGTCGCGCCGCCGTCAGCGCCGCCTCAAGCCCGGCGGGCCCGCCCCCGAGAACAAGAATGTTTCGGGGTGTGTTTGTCCGGTCAACGGTCAACTCAGCCTCCCGAAGGACCCGGGGATTAACGAGACAGGTAACCGGTTCCGTTCTGCCGGCCATCATGCTGTTGTTTATCTGGTCGATGCAGCCCTGATTGCATCCGGTGCATGCGCAAATATCTTCACTCTTCGACGACATGGCCTTGAGCGGCATATTGGGATCGGCGATGAGCGCCCGCCCCATGGCCACGAGATCGGCCTTGCCGGTTCGTATGGTTTCTTCCGCCATCGACGGATTGATGATTCGTCCCACCGCAATGACCGGAATGGAGACAACCTTTCTGATGCCCTCGGCGAGGTCGATAAAGCATCCCTCTTTTTCGTACATGGGTGCCACGGTTGCTTTGTATGATCCGTATACCCCTGCCGTAACGTGAAGCGCGTCGGCGCCGGCCTCCTCGAGAAGGGGAGCGATTTCCTGCATATCTTCGAGGGTCTCACCGTCCTTGATATAGTCGTGTCCGTTCATACGCACGATAACGGGTAACGGCGATTCGGACGCTTCTTTGATTCCCCGGATGATTTCCTTACAGAATCGGGATCGCCCCATGGCGTCGCCACCGTAAAGATCCGTCCTGATATTAGACCGACGCGAAAAAAAGTTGCCGATGAGATATCCGTGACATCCGTGCAGTTCCACCATGTCGAATCCCGCTTCCTGCGCCCGCCGTGACGCCTCCACGAAGGCATGGATAATAAGCTTGATTTCCTCGATGGTCAGTTCCTTTGGAAGATCCCGACAAACGGGACATGCGATGGAGGAAGGAGCAACCGGCTGTTCTCCCCAGAACGCGGCATGAATCTGTCTTCCCAGATGACTTAATTGAATGGCGATCTTTGTTCCATGAACATGAACGGCATCGGTCAACCGCTTCAGCGACGGGATGAAACGATCGTCCGATATATTAAGGTGAAACCGGGCGAATTTTCCCTGCGGCGGAACCATTACGGAAGCGGCTTCCGTGATGATCAATCCCGTCCGGCCACGTGCCCGTTCGACGAAATAGTCGACGATCTGTTGTGATGCCGCTCCATCGGTTGTCGCATTGGTAGCCATTGCCGGCATGACAATTCGATTCTTCAATTTAACTGTGCCGATGGTCAGAGGTGAAAAAAGGAGTGGATACGATGGCATGGTAATCTCCTGTCACGTTGATTTCCTTTGTTCGAAGCAGCCGGAAAGATTGTCGTGATCGACGCGTAGAGCATTATTCAGTATCAGGTTGTGGAATAAGAATATCGCTCCGGTGTTCCGAATCCGCGAGTCGAAATCGTATTGATTCGAATGAATTTCAAAATCATCAGATATGATGTCTCCATCAGCATGAACTGATACAGTATATCCGGCCACTTGTGCCCTGGGATCGGTTTTTTTCTTTGATTGGGGCAAAAGCTTGAATCATACGTATCGCGATACTGGTCCTGTTTTTTTATAGCCGATACTATTCGTATATGACGACGATATGCCTGACAGTTGGTGTCTCCTCCTCCGAATGAGAACGGATAGAGACGGCAGCATTCCGGTCTCAGGGGATATATGCCGCACTCGTTCGTTTCTCCTTTAAAAAAAGGACAGGGCAGTGCATCACTGCGATACCTCTTTTTATACCGTTCTTCATAGATGAAGCGCACATCATATGACGGTTTGCCAAGATAATGAGCAATTTCTTCAAGCGTATCTTCGGCAATTCGCGGTGTATAGGTTCGGCATCGTTTGCCGCATCTTCGGCATTCAAACGGAACATAAACGTTATAATGCTCGAAGCATATCTCTGTAAACAAGTGATCCGGTTTCATCAACTCAAGTCCATCCCATGATCTCTCATCAGAACCGTCTGTTTCTGTTGTTTAACCTCCTGAAGGAGAACGGGCCTTAAGTTTTGATTTACAATCCTCATCGACCATATCTGTCCCAAACAGCGGCCTCCCGTTGCGTGAAGATTATTCATATTTTTTTACTTGCTCATCTTTACGCAACACTCGATCTGCTCCCTCTGCCATGGCAAGCATCTCGTCTTCTCCGGGATATATGAACACAGGCGCGATCGAACCGACCCAGTCTTCTATCCATTGGGTTAGCAATTCCGACTGTGCAAGCCCTCCCGTCAAAACAATCCCCTGTACATTACCTTTGAGAACCGCATACATTGCTCCGATGTCTTTTGCAACCTGATACGCCATCGCTTTAAAAATAAGTTCTGCCCGTGTGTTCCCCGTTTTGATCATATCCTGAACTTTTTTTGCATCGCTGGTGTCAAGATAGGCAAACAATCCGCCCCGGCCGACCAGTTTTTTCTCCAGCTCATCTCTGCTGTATTCACCTGAATACGAAAGCTTGACAAGATCGAGCGTCGGCAGGCTGCCGCATCGTTCCGGGGTGAAAGGACCTTCTCCCAGGCCATGGGTGCAGTCGATAACAGCACCGTTTTTGTGGGCCCCAATGGTAATGCCGCCCCCGAGGTGAGCTACCACCAGATTAACAGCTTCATAGGCTTTGCCGAGCTGAGCAGCCGCCCGTCGTGCCGCAGCTTTCTGGTTAAGGGCATGGAAGGCGCTTTTCCTTTCAATGTCGGGAAGTCCAGAAATCCTGGCCAATTCGTGAAATTCGTCCGTACTGGGCGGATCGATGACAATGGCCGGCCTGTTGTGTTTTTCCCCGATTCTCATTGCAATGGCGGGGCCGAGCGCCGATGGATGCCTGCCGTACTTCCCGGTGAGGAGATCCTCGCACATGGTTGTGTTGATTTCATATGCCCCGGCGGCACCCGGTTTCCCCAGTCCCCCGCGGCTTATAATAATATCGATATCGTCTACATTGACGGCATGATTGTCAAGGAATGCAAACACATCCGCTTCCCGCCGGGGCAGCTGATCCTCAAGAGAGCGATACTGCGAAAGTTCATCGCTGCTGTATGTAATGGATTCAGTGACCATGGGCTGCGTTCCTTTGAAACAGGTTATCTTTGTCGATGTCGAGCCCACATTAATAGCCAGAATACGGAGTTCAGAATTCATGTCATCCCCCCCTTTCACACATCATGGCGGCGAGTGCGATTTCCGTCACTTTGTTTTCCGCCGAAACGAAAGGTAGATCGAGAATAACGGGCCTTTTTGTTCCCGCAACTATCCCGATCATTTGCATTTTGCCGATAAACACCAGTAATTGGGACAAAGGATATCCCACATCGATATCGGGAACCAGGTAAATATCAACCGTTCCCGTTACCTCACTCTGAACACCTTTTCTCTGTGCCGCCTTCTTATCCAGGGCACAGTCGATATCAAGGGGACCTTCCACAACAACACTACCAAATTGGCGTCGTTGGGACATTTTTGAAAGAATTGCCGCATCTAGTGTTGATGGTATTGCAGGGTTGACCTGTTCTATCGATGCCAGTGCAGCCACTCTCGGCGTTTCAATATCCAGTATACGGGATAGCCCGAGAGCGTTCTCGAGAATGGTGACTTTGTCCGGAAGGGATGGCCTGTTGTTGATGTATGTATCGGTAATCAGAATCAACTTATCCTTTTTTTTAAGCTGATAGATAGAGACGAAGCTTGCCAGTTTGCCGGTCAGAAGTCCGCTGTTTTTGTTTACAACAGCATCGATGAATGTTTGATGGGAAATCTGTCCCTGCATGAGGATATCTGCCTGTCCGTCTCTGGTCATGGCAATGGCTTGTGAAAGCGCCGCATCCTGATCGTTTACGTCAACGATTTCATAGTTTCCCATGGCAATACAGGTATCCTTGAGGATGGGTTCGATTTCTTTTCCCCTGCCTATGAACAGAGGTGTAATGATCTGCGCTGCAACTGCGGCGTCGACGGTCGGAATGGTTTTTGTGCCAGCCCAGGGGATGGCGAGTTTATTCATAAGGCTTTTCTGTTGCGACACATTTCTGATGTCCCTGAATGATTTTATCATGTTAATGCGCCCCCTTTCGTAACATGTCGGCCACGACAACCCCCATGGCGATTTCTCCGACGATTGAATTACTGGAATCCGAGCGGGATGGAATAAGCGCAGGGCCTTTTGATGTCATGACGAGAGAACGGCGATGAACGTCAAGGAAAAAGTCGAGCTTGCAAAGAATATTTCCAGCGTCCAGAGAGGGTACCAGGAGTATCTCCGGTATATCAGAGATGTCGATGTCGTCGCAGGAACTGAGCCTGATTCCCGGACCCACAATAAAGTCGTGAAATGACGTTGCATCGACGACCTCGCATTCACCGAACTCTCCCGCCGTCGCCGCCCCTTTGATAAGCTTCCAATCCTTATACGAGTCAAGTTCACCGCCGATTTCACGCTGTCCTGAAAGTGCCGAGATCCGTGGTCTGGCATATCCGAGAACATGAAAGAGAAAGACGGCATTTTTTATTACCGCCGTCTTGGCTCTGTAGTCAGGATGTATATTGACTCCCGTATCGGTAAACGATGTCAATCGCTTCAATTCGGGTATTTCCCAGAGAGAGATGACACTGATCGTCCGTCCCGTTCCCAGTTTTGCCTCTTCCCGGATAATTGACCGATAAATATACGAGGTGGGAATCTGACCTTTGCTCGACATATCGACATCCCCGGAAAAGAGCATGGCCGTGCCGAGATTTGCAATGGTCTGTCGATCTTCTTCATAGATTTTTTCAACTTCGGTGATTCGAAATTCGACCTCGTCAGCCACTTTATTCATCTTGTCCCGGTTTCCGATCAGAACGGGTTCGATATAGCCTGCTTCAGCGCTCTTCTTGACGGCCAGCATGAATTCACTGTCTTCAGGAGCAAGAACGGCCAGCTTTTTCGGACCCTTCTCTTTCGCCAGTCGAGAAACGTCTTCCAGCGTACGAATCATGATGATCTCCTCCTTCATTATGATGATTGCCACAGGTCATCCGCACCGGTTGAGCCATCATCAGGTCGGACGCCGGCAATGATGTGAACGATGTCGCATTGATTTCCTCAATGGCATTGCAAAGAGGGTGCCATGAAACTGAATGGGGTCGGTTTCACTGCCGGCCTCATGGCTACAAAGGTTTTAACGTTTGGTCGCCTCTGATTAACGCAAATAAGATCGCTCGAAAAACATGGAGAGTGATGCAATTTATATTGTCAAACGAGTGCGTGAGAAGCTGTTGAAACAACACCCTTACAGACATGTGTTCGGTATTTTAACACTGTGTAGAAATATTTAACACTTCTACGTGTCAGTAGTCTCTCCAACGATGAGCTACGATGCTAACGACTGTTCTGCAGAGGTATTCCCAGTTTCTTCATCTGATAGTGTAATCCGAGGCGTGTGAGGCCGAGCATTTTGGCGGCTTCCGTTTTGTTACCGTGACAGAGGTCGATGGCCCGTTTAATGAGAATGGATTGAAAATTCTGGGTCAATTCTTCATAATCGAAACTGTCAGCCATACCGGTCAGCTCGGCGAGTATTGACGATGCGCGGCTCTGTGAATGATTGTTTCCGGTCCTTACTTCGATGGGAAGATTTTCCGGTGTAAGAACAGGGCCGTCCTCCAGTATCATGATTCGTTCGACTGTATTCAGCAATTCACGTACATTGCCGGGCCAGTCATAACCGAGTAGTAAATCCCGGGCTTCGTCTGAAACTTTTTTGGTTGATTTTCGAAATTCCCGGGCCTTGTAAATAATGAAATGTTCGATCAGCGGCATAATATCGGCTTTGCGTTCCTTCAGTGACGGCAGGTAAATATTAATAACATTAAGCCGGTAATAGAGGTCCTGTCGGAATGTCTTATTGTCGACCGCTTCTTTCAGATTCCGGTTGGTTGCGGCAATGATCCGTATATTCACTTCAATTTTTTTCGTGCCGCCCACACGGCGGAACGATTTTTCTTCTATGACCTGGAGCAGTTTTGCCTGAAGGACGACGGGCATTTCTCCGATTTCGTCGAGAAAGAGAGTTCCGCCGTTCGCCATCTCGACAAGTCCTTTCTTTTGCTTTTTCGCGTCTGTGAATGCTCCCGCTTCATGGCCGAACAGTTCGCTTTCCAGGAGAGTCGGCGGAATGGATGCGCAGTTGATTTCCACAAAGGGCTGGTAAGCCCTCATGCCGTTATAATGGAGGCATTTAGCAATCATACTCTTGCCGGTTCCGCTGGCTCCTTCGATGAGGATAGTAGCGGCGTCAGTGGTTGCCACCCGCGTCATGTTTTCCATGACCTTTTGCATAGCCTCGCTCGTGCCGATAATATTGTGATAACCGTATCGCTCCTTATTTTTGTATATGATCTGTTGAAGTTCCATTCGGAGTGAGCGGATTTCCAGTGCCATTTTAACAATGGAGATAATTGCACGGGCCTTGACCGGTTTGTGGATGAAATCGAATGCCCCAAGAGCCATGGCCTCCCGGGACGAATCGATATCCCCATAGGCGGTCATGACAATGACGACAATATCGGGGTGTGCGGCTTTCACGGTCCTGAGAATTTCGAGACCGTTCAGATCCGGAAGGCGCATGTCGAGCAAAATGAGATCCGTTTCATCCGATTCAACCACCTGAAGGCATTCCTGCCCGTTTTCGGCGCAACGGACGGCATATCCTTCCTCGGTAAGGGCCTTATGAAGCGTCGTTCGGATCAGTTCTTGATCGTCAACAATGAGCAGTCTGTTCATGGTGAGCCTTGTCTCGTCCGTGTTCCGGTATCATAACGATGACTTTTGTTCCTTCCCCGGGAGCGTCTTCAATAACAATATTTCCACTGTGAGCTTCGATGATTCTGTGGCAGTTGTAGAGACCCAGGCCGGTGCCCTTGGCTCGCGTGGTGAAAAAGGGGTCGAATACCCGTTCCTTCAGTTCCGGTGAGATTCCCCTGCCGTTGTCTTCAATGATGATGCTGATACCACCGTTGCTCAGGCCGTAATAGGTGTGGTGTATCATGGACGTTTCAATTGTCAGCACGCCGTTGTTTCCCATTGATTGAATGGCATTCAGAGCAATATTGATAATGACCTGCTTGATCCTGTCTCTGTCCACCTGCACGGGCGGAGGTGTGCCGCCACAATGCACGATCAATTCAATGTTGTCTTTGTAACAGAGGCCCGACAGAAACTGTGCGGCGTCATTCACAATGTCATTGATGTCACAGGTTTGGAAATTCATTTCTTTCGGTTTTGCAAAATCGAGGAGATCACTGATGATGTCATCGATTCCTTCGATCTCCTCCATCGCGCGGACCAGCATACTCCGCCGGGGATCGTCCGCTGAAAGGTTTTGCATCGTAAGTTCGAGGGTTGCGCCGATACCCATGAGAGGATTACGGATTTCGTGGGCGATACCAGCTGCCAACTGTCCTATCGAGGCGAGTTTTTCCATTCTCTGAACCTGGTCACTGATAATTTTTCTTTCCGTAAGATCCTGGAGTAAAAAAAGGGTTCCTGTTTCGTTTCCATCCATATCCTGCAAGGGGGACGATGTTATTTCCAGGTAACACCGGGAACCGTCGGGACGTCTGAAATCATACTCCTTTCGTGATTGTCGTGACGGTGACGACAGTATTTCTCTCAGTAATGAGAGCAGACTCTGGTGCAGGGTCATGTCACGTATATTTCTATTAAGGATGTCCTTTTGGTGAAACGACAGTATAGCCTCGGCGGTCCGGTTAATCGATATGATTTTTCCGGTGCTGTCGATGGTGAGAATGCCGTTGGGAGAGCTGTCAAGGATGTTTTCGTTTAAGTTTCGCTCGCTCATCAATTGTTTCAGCGACTGGCTGTTTTCTACGATAATGCTTGCCTGATTTGCAAAGATCGTAAATGCTTCAATCTCCTCCGTCGATATCGGCTGTTCCTCCAGTGGTCTGTTGACTCCCATGCAGCCGATGATTTTTCCTTTGACCGTGAGGGGGGAATAGACGACTCGCCCCCTGTTAAGGCGTGTGGTTATTGTCTGGTCGATCGTGGTGAGCCGCGGGTCATGAAGGGTGTCCTCGAAATACATGACCTGTCCTGACTTCACAACTCTTGTTTCCATGCAGTCATGTTTTTCCATGTGAAAGGGTTTGTTGTACGCCCAATACTCTCCCTTTTCTCCGAATCCCGTGATCATTCGACATTCCAAGAGCGCTGTTTCGTTGTTGATCAGAAAGAGGCAGGCGGCGGAAAATCCGAGATCTTTTTTTGCACTTAGCAGGATGGCATACAGGATTTCGTCAATGCTTATATTTTGTGTCAGGAGGCTAGAGATCCTGAATATGGATGTAATGACTTTATTTTTAGCTTCCAGTTCCCGTGTCCGTCGATTCATGGCACACCTGTGATTCCGGTTTTAGATGTTGTTTCAAACCAGCAAGATTTGTTCCAACGATGATCGGACACAGATAAAATGATATCCTCTGTAGATCCCGTGTGGATCGTAAAACTGGACGGTTGTCAATGTCCTTTGTCTGCTGTAGGCTCTCCCGCTGATGCACGTCATCACGATCCTTCACGAACGTCGAGCCCTTTTTCCTTTTTATAGTAACCGTAGATGTGCCGAATGAGCTTTCCGACGACGACGAGGCCGAAAAAAATCCCCACGGCGATCCCCATCGGTATGGCTATCATGATGCTGAGGTGAAATGCAAACCAGAGCAAAGGAATAAAGATTATTATTGATGCAACGGTAATTAACCCGACTAGAAAATCTGTTATCATCGTACGTTCCTTTTAAACGGAATTGAACGACATGGTTTATCAACATGCATCACCATCATATAAGTATGTGTGGTAAAGTCAAGTACTATCGAGCTGTTGCCCGGGCATAATTTTGGATGCGTTAACGGGATGATCATGTGGGATTAAAGTAGTGCGGGGCGAAGGTGAACGTCGATAAAAGGTGACTGAATAGGTCGAGAAAGTCTGGCAAAAGGGTCCTTTTTCAGAATATTACCGCAGAGGATGTAGAGTCCGCAGAGCAAAACATAAGATTTTAAATGTGAACTCCTGCCGGTTGAAGCCGTTATTGTGAGGGACCGACACGCTTGAATCTGCGGACCGTTTCAGAATGCTGTCAGGTTAACGTCTCAGCCTTGCGGTGAGGAAGAGTAACCGAATGGAGCAGACATTATTTATGTGCTGTACCCGAATGATCTGTTCTTAACCGGAGTAAGGTTATGTGAACGGATATAACGGAGAGAAAGAAAAAGGCCGGAGCGTGAGAGCTCCGGCCTCGGGTACCCGTGTTGTGGTGTGACTATCTCTGGCCCATCAGCTTCCGGGCGATGACCATCCGCTGAATTTCATTGGTGCCTTCATAGATCTGGCAGATCTTGGCGTCTCTCATATGACGCTCCGCCGGATACTCTCTGCAGTAGCCGTAGCCGCCGAAGATCTGAACACCTTCAACGGCGGCCCGCATGGCGACATCGGAGGCGTACATCTTGGCCATGGCCGATTCCTTCTCGTAATCGAGGCCGTTATCCTCGCGCCATGCCGCATTGAGCAGCATCAGCTCCGCCGCCTTCAGCTCGGTGGCCATGTCGGCCAGCTTCCACTGGATCGCCTGGAAGGATATGATGGGTTTGCCGAACTGGACCCGCTCCTTTGCATACTGCAGGGCATCCTCCAGCGCGGCCATACCGATACCGCAGGCCTGCGAACCGATTCCGATTCTTCCCGCATCGAGGCCCATGAGCATCTGCTTGAAGCCCTGTCCCGGTGTTCCCAGCAGATTCTCTGCCGGAACCTCCGCATCTTCAAATACCAGTTCCGCCGTCCCCGACGCCAGGATTCCCATCTTGTCCTCGATCGCCCCCAGGGAGAACCCGGGAGTGTTCTTCAGATCGACGATCAGGGTGATCATCCCCTTGTATCCCTTATCAGGATTTTCGTTGGCGGCAAGCACGCAGTAGTGGGCTACGTTGCCGTTGGTGATGAATTTCTTGACGCCGTTGACAATGTACTTGTCCCCCTTCAGTTCGGCACGGCACCTGAGCGAACCGGCATCGGAACCGGAGCCCGCTTCCGTCAGGGCGTAGCAGCCCTCAACTTTTCCGCCGGATACGGGGGGCAGGAATTTCAGCTTCTGCTCTTCCGTACCGAACGCGTTGACGGGAAAGCCGTAGAGGGAGTTGTTCACCGATGTGATGACGCCGCAGCTCCCACACCCTCTGGAAATCTCGATCATTGCCAGGACATACGTCACATTGTCCATGCCCGCTCCGCCGTATTCCGTGGGGATGGCAACGCCCATGATTCCCATCTCGCCGAGCTTCCGGCAGATCTCTTCAGGATGCCGGTGGGTATGATCCAGATCGCCGGCGATCGGCTTGATCGCCTCGTCCACATACCGCGCCACCATGTCCCGTACCATTTGTTGCTCTTCTGTCGGTGCAAAATTCATTGGGTTCCTCCTTTTTAAAGCATTATTATTACGATTTCCAGGGAAACGGATCATGATATGTGATCCGTTATCCCCGTTCACTGCATTATCCCGGCGGCCTTTTCAGACAAGGCCGCTCATCCGCTTTGTTAAAAGTCAACGACCAATGAAATTGGCTTTTCTTTTTTCGAGGAAAGCCTTCATCCCTTCTTTTTGATCATGGGTGCTGAAACACTGGGCGCAGCACTCCATCTCGAGCCTGTTCGCATGATCCAGAGGCAATTCCTGTCCGAAATTGACGGCGTGTTTGATCATCTTGATGGCGAACGCAGGCATTCCCGCCAGTTTTTTGGCGAATTTCTTCGTTTCATCCATCAGTTGATCGGCGGGAACCACCTTGTTGACCAGGCCGATTTCATACGCCCGCTGAGCATCGATCTGTCCGCCGCTCATGAGAAGTTCCAAAGCCCTGCCTATACCGATGAGTCGGGGCAGCCGCTGCGTTCCTCCCCACCCGGGTGTCAGGCCGAGCAGGATTTCAGGCTGACCGAAACGGGCATTGTCGGCGGCGAACCTGATATCGCAGGACATGGCGATTTCAGTGCCCCCGCCAAGGGCGAATCCTCGAACCGCCGCAATGGAAGGTTTGGGAAGCAGTTCAAGCGCCCGATAGGTTTCGTGGCCCCGTTCCATGAATTTCAGCGCTTCGCTGGGTTCCAGGTCCTGCATTTCCGCAATGTCAGCTCCGGCAACAAACGCCTTTTCTCCGCCACCGGTAACGATAACGGCTTTTATGCCGTCATCATCGCCGCACCGCTTGATTGCATCCATAAATTCTCCCATCGTTTCCGAATTCATGGCATTCAGTGCCTTGGGCCGGTTGAACATGATGGTTGCAACGCTATCTTCCACTTCAAAAATGATATTGTTGTATGCCATAGTTACCCCTCCTTCTTTGGCTGGTAAACAACCGTGTTGCGACTACTTGCTGTAGTCGTAGAATCCCCTTCCTGTCTTTCGTCCCAGCCATCCGGCGTCGACATATTTCTTCAGCAGCGGGCAGGGACGGTATTTGGAATCACCGAATCCCTTGTGGAGGACGTCCATGATGGCCCAGCACGTATCCAGACCGATCAAATCGCCCAGTGCAAGCGGTCCCATGGGGTGATTCATACCAAGTTTCATGATGTTATCGATGGCTTCGGGTGTTCCGACTCCTTCAAAAAGGGCGTAAACTGCTTCATTAATCATGGGCATAAGTACCCTGTTCGAGATAAAGCCCGGGAAATCGTTACACTCCACGGGGACTTTTCCGAACTGTTCCGACAGTTTCTTCGTCAGTTCGTATGTTCCATCAGTTGTTGCAAGGCCCCTGATGATCTCGACAAGCCTCATAACGGGAACGGGATTCATGAAGTGCATACCGATAACCAGTCCCGGTCTCTTTGTCGCCGCGGCAATGCGTGTGATGGGAATCGATGATGTATTTGACGACAGAATGACGCCGGGTTTGCAGACTTCATCGAGTTTTTTGAAGATTCCGAGTTTCAGATCTTCCCGTTCGATTGCAGCTTCGACGACGAAGTCGGCATCCTTCATGTCCTCAAGGTTAGTGCTCAACTTGATCCGACCGAGAATTTCGTCTTTCTGGGCGGCAGTCAGCTTTTCCTTGGCAACGAGTCTGTCCAGATTTTTGGAAATGGTATTGAATCCCCTCTGGACGAACTCGTCGGCGATATCATTCATAATAACATTGAGTTCCCCGGGATATGCCGCAACCTGGGCAATACCGTTTCCCATCTGACCGGCTCCGACCACGCCAAATGTTTTTACTTCCATTTTTACCCCTCCTCCATTTTTATTTAAACAACCGGTATGTTCCCAACTGTTCCATGCGGACAGAGCGAATGATACCATCTGTTTTTATTGTCCGTAGTCGGTGGTGCCTGGAAGGCACCACCGGCTACGGGTACATTTACCCAGTGGTACCCGAGTGCACGTGATAAGGGTGCCTCGGAATGATAACTGCACAATATTACACTCTCTCCAGAACGATGGCCATACCCTGGCCGCCGCCGATACAGAGTGATGCGCATCCCAGGTTGAGGTCATTCTTGACCATCTGGTTTGCCAGTGTGTAGGTAATCCGGGCGCCGGTACATCCGATGGGGTGACCGATGGAGATTCCACTGCCGTTGAGATTGCACTTGTTAAGATCAATGTCCAACTCTTTTATACAACCGAGAGCCTGACAGGCAAATGCTTCATTGAGTTCCCACAGGTCAATGTCCTTGGTGGTAAGGCCGAGTTTCTTGAAGACCTTTCGTACTGCCGGGATCGGTCCGAGTCCCATATAAGCAGGATCGATGCCGCCTGAGGCGAATCCCTTGATTTTAACCATCGGTTTAAGTCCAAGTTCCTTTGCCTTTTCGGCACTCATGACCACCACGGCTGCCGCAGCATCATTGATACCGGAGGCATTCCCGGCTGTTACCGTTCCGCCCTTTCTGAAAACCGGCGCGAGTTTGGCCATTTTTTCAAGGGTGGTGTCCATGGGGCGTTCGTCTACTGCGAACACCTTCGGATCGCCTTTTCTCTGGGGAATGACGACTGGAACAATCTCATCGGCCACGGTACCGTTTGCGTTGGCGGCACGGGCTCTCATGTGACTCTCGTATGCGAGCTTATCCTGTTCTTCTCTCGAGATACCATACTTCTCAGCGATGTTTTCCGCCGTGTTTCCCATATGATAGGCGTTGAAGATTTCCCACAGACCGTCGTGAACCATGAGGTCCGTTGCCTGGCCGTAAGGCATGTTCATCCGGTATCCCCACCGGGCATTGGGCAGTGCATAGGGGACATTGCTCATGTTTTCCATGCCGCCGGCGACCATGATGTCGGCATCGCCTGCCTGGATAATCTGGGATGCCAGAGAAATGGCCTTCATGCCCGAAGCGCAAACCTTCTGGACGGTGATGACGTTGGTCTCTTCCGGCAGTCCGGCATAGATTGAAGCCTGGCGGGGGGGGTTCTGTCCTACGCCTGCGGTGAGAACGTTCCCCATAATGACCTCGTCGAAATAGACCGGAGTCAATGATTCGTCATAATCATAATGCTTTTTCTGCAGATCCGTCATGTCGAACTCGCCGAAAATGGTGGGACGGGCCGATTTGACGAAATCGTTGATTGTCGGACGCAGTCCCGCCCGCTTAATCGCTTCCTTAATGACAAGTCTTCCCAGTTCCACGACGGAAACTCCTTTTAGCGAACCGCCGAATTCACCGACTGCAGTCCGCGCTCCACTGACAATTACTACATCTCCCATTAATGATTCTCCTTTCTCTTCAAGTAAAATTAGTGCTCAATTTATGAGAGTACAATCAATTATTACATCGCCTCACGGTTCTACCTTTATCAGCATCGCATCACCCTGGGCATGGCCCGAGCAGATACCGCACACGCCGATTCCTCCGCCCCGGCGGCGCAGTTCATATGCCAAGGTCATGACGATTCTGGCTCCCGTTGCTCCGATAGGATGTCCATAGGCGATAGCGCTGCCGTTCACATTTACCTTTTCATACATCTGTTCCTTGGATAGTCCGAGAATGGTCCGGGCGCTGATGAGCGCCACGGCGGCGAAGGCTTCGTTGATCTCGATGATATCGACATCATCCACCGTCATGTTATTCTGCTCCAGTACTTTCTTGATGGAAAGACCGGGAACCGTGGCGATATCCTTCGTGGGCTGTGACACCTCGGCGTAATCTATAATAGAAAAGAGCGGTTTTAATCCCAGTTCATCCGCCTTTTCCCTTGACATGAGCAAGCACACATCGCCGCCGTCATTGACGCCGGGGGCGTTTCCGGCGGTGACGCTTCCCGGTTCGCCGGTCACGGAGCTCTTGTGACCGAAGACGGGAGGCAGTTTCGAAAGTGTTTCCATGGTCGTATCAGGCCGGGGGAATTCGTCCTTGTCGACGATGACGGTCTTTTTCCCTTGTCGTACTTCTACGGGAAATATTTCGTCATCCAGTCTGCCCTCCGCAATCGCCTTGCCGGCTCGCTGCTGTGACTGAAGGGCCCAGTCGTCCTGATCCTGCCGCGTAAATCCGAACTCATCGGCCGTTTCCGAACCGTGAATGGCCATGTGTCGATTATAAAAGGCGTCCCACAGACCATCGTACACCATGAGGTCAACGGAAGGTGCTGTGGTCAATCCCATTCTCGTTCCCCATCTCATTCCGGGAAGCGAAAAGGGGCAGTTGCTCATGCTTTCCTGGCCGCCGGCAACGGCGATCTCAGCCCGTCCCAACTGAATCATCTGGGCTGCCAGGTCGATGGTCTTGATTCCCGAGGAACAGACCTTATTAACGGTAATTGAGGGGACATATTCAGGAATGCCGGCCAGTATGGTTGCCTGGCGGCTGGGAACCTGACCGCATCCGGCGGGGACGACCTGCCCCATGAAGATATAATCGATGTCTTCCGGTTTGACCTTGCCGTTGGTTCTTCTTAGAACTTCCTTTATTGCCAGAGCACCCAGTTGGGGAGCGTCATAACTCATAAGCCCGCCGCCGAATCTGCCGTACGGTGTCCGACACGCCTCAACAATGACCACTTCCCGGTGCTGTTTGTATTGATTTTTTATTTTTCCCCCCATGGTGGAAAAATCCGGCTTTCTTGCACCGAATTTCGCAATCGGAGCATCCTTATAGACATCGGCTCTCTTCTTATCGAGTTTTTGGGGTACCTTTGACATGTAGTTCCTCCTTCTCATTTTTTTTAAGTATCGCCTTCCTTACTATCGTTATACCGCATCTTCAACCCCTGGCCGGTTAGGGCCCTGCAGAAGACAGGTCTAACGATCTATTATGTGTTATGTATTGCCGAGTATGTGATCGATCCGCTGCCTGCAATCCGCCACTATGAGATTACAGGGGCCTGCCAGGCGACGGTTAGTCAAGACCATTAACAAATTCCACTTCTCGGGGAATTTTATGTGAAGACAGATACTTCCTGCAATGTTTCAGGATATCCTTTTCATCCGCTTCGGCGTCATCCTTCTTGACGATGAGAGCCTTAACGATTTCACCCCTCATCAGGTCGGGTTGTGCCACAACTCGGGATTCTTCAACGGCGGGATGCATGGTGAGGACAAGTTCTACTTCCCGGGGATATACGTTAAAACCGCTCGTGATAATCATTCGTTTTTTCCGACCGGTGAGGAAGATGTATCCGTCTTTATCGATCCTTGCGAGATCTCCTGTGTGGAGCCATCCGTTTCTGATGACTTCGGCGGTGGCCGCATCGTCCTTGTAGTAGCCTTTCATCACGTTGGCTCCTCTGACGACGAGTTCTCCCTCGGTATCGGCCGGCAGGTCTTTATCATTGCCGTCAACGATCTTGGCTTCGGCTCCCGGTATGGGAGTGCCGATTGATCCAGGTTTCTGTTTCATGTGGAGTCGGCTGAACGAACAGACGGGGGATGCTTCGGTGAGACCGTATCCCTCCATGAGCTTAACGTTGAATTTCTGTTCGAAGGCAGGGATAAACTTCGGAGGCATGGCCGACCCGCCGGTAATGCATAATCTCAGTGAACTCAAATCGTAGTTTTCTACGCCTTGGTGCATCAACATTCCGAGAAACAGGCGGGGAACCGCGGCTATATAGGTGATTTTTTCCTGTTCTATGACCTGAAAGATCCTGTCGATGCTGAATTGGTCCATGAGCACCGAACTCGCTCCGAGGTGAATGACCGACAGTAAATTTGCCGAGGCACCGAAGGAGTGAAAGAAGGGAATCACCGAGAGACCCCGGTCTTTATCCGTTCCGTCGCAGATTTCCTTGAGGAGTGTCCATTGGGTTGATAGATTCCCGTGTGTCAGGACGGCGCCGAGAGGATAGCCGGTCAAGCCCGAGGTGTATATCATGACCACGGGGTCATCTTCGTCGACATCGGCCATGTCGAGATCAAACGGTCCGTCCCTGAAGGCTTTCCGACAGGGTGAGTCGTCATGGGGATCGTCAACGCATATCATGTGCCTGCAGGTGTCAAGGCGGTCTTGTATTTCATCAAATTTTTTTGCAGACGACGAGGTCGTTATGAGAATTTTCGAATCGCTGTTGTTGAGAAGATAGGTGAGTTCATAAGGTGTTGAGAGAACATTGAGGGTTACGGCAACCGCCCCCAGTTTCGCTACAGACAAATACGATATGACAAATTCGGGAATATTGGGGAGCATCAGGGAAACTTTGTCTCCCTTAACGATGCCGAGATTTTTCAGAACGTGCGACAAAGCGTTACTGTATTTGTTGAGTTCGTTATAGGTTAATCGCCTGTCATTGTAAATGAGGGACACATTATCCGGATACTTATTTCTGACCTCCTCCAGCATCATACCGAGACTGACAGTACTCATCACGCCCTCCCATTGAAACGGGGGTACCATAGCACATCGAATTGGTTGTTTCAATAGAAATATAAAATGATTATGCTCTGTCGTGACTTTTATTAACGGTCAGAATTTTGTCGATGGAAATGACCGGTTCCGTTTTCGATTCGGGTACAATGATCGCCCCCGGCCGGTATCTTTCGGTGGTGAGAAACATTATGACGATTGTTCACTTGACAAGTGATCGAAGTTTCCGATATTTTGCGTAGTCAGGGTTTAAAAATAATGTGAACGGGGAGGAGGGGACCATGAAGAAAATATTCGTTGCGGCTGTTGCCGTATTAGTGCTGCTTGGCGGTGTTGCACAGGCGGAAGAGCTTCAGGTCGGCATGAAAGCATCGGATTGGACGTTCGAGGATGCCGACGGCACGGCATTCACCATGGATTCGTGGTCGGGAAAGGTTCTGCTGATCAATTATGTTGATCCTGATGAATCGGATTTGAACGAACATTTTACCGAAGCCATGAAGAAGGCGAAAAATGACGGGTTGCTGACGGATGAAACCTATAAAGGAATCGGCATTGCCGATTGTGCCGCAACATGGAAGCCGAATTTCCTCATCCGGACGATCGCCGGCGACAAGGCGAAAAAATATAAGACGACCATTCTCTTTGATTATGACGGATCACTGCGAAGTGCGTGGGGACTCACGAAAGATACGGCCAACGCGATCATACTGGATAAAAATCGTGTCTGCCGGGCCATCGTGCGCGGTCGTGTTCCCGATGATCAGGTTGCATCGCTGGTGCAGCTGGCGATTGATCTGCAGAGTGAATAAGCGATGCCGGGTTTCGTCCCCATGATGCTTCGTCTGAAAAAAATAAAGGGATGGTTGCGAGTGATATGCCCATAATTATCAACGGCAATGATGTCGCCCGGGAAATACGGTATGAAATAAAAGCCAAGGTGGGCGCGTTGCAGGAGCAACGGGGAATTATTCCGGGGCTTGCGGTGATCCTCGTCGGAAAAGATCCCGCGTCCCGGATTTATGTGAGAAGAAAGACGGAAGACTGTGAGGAAGTCGGATTTTTCTCGAGGGAATTCAAGTTGCCCGAGAACACGGAGGAACACCGGTTACTGAGCATCATCGATGAACTGAATCGAGACGGCAGGATTCACGGCATATTGGTGCAGCTCCCCCTTCCGCAGCACATTAATGCAAATGCGATAATCGATGCGATCAACCCCCGGAAGGACGTTGATGGCTTCCACCCCTATAATATGGGGCGTCTTTTTACCGGTGATCCCTTCCATCAGGCCTGCACGCCCTATGGAATCATCGAACTCATGGACCGGCATGGCATAAAAATTGAGGGGAAAAATGTCGTCATCGTGGGACGAAGCAACATCGTGGGCAAACCACTGGCGATGATGCTTCTTACGAGACATGCCACAGTCACAGTGTGTCATACCCGAACAAAAAATCTTTCCGAAGTGACCCGGAGGGCCGAAATTCTTGTTGCCGCCGCGGGGAGCGTCGAGATGATCAAAGGAGAGATGGTTCGTGACGGCGCCGTGGTCATTGATGTCGGCATCAATCGACGTGAGGACGGAACGCTCGTGGGGGATGTCGCCTTCTCAGAGGTCGTTGACAAGACTTCCTATATAACACCGGTTCCCGGCGGCGTCGGACCAATGACGAGGGCTATGCTGCTGACCAATACGTATAATGCGGCAACACGGCTTTCATCCGCTCAATAGACGGGATTCAGATTTGTCGCTTACCTCACGTCGTTACGACTATTACACGGAGAAGGTCTTCATGAAAAGAGTGCGACAGGTGCGTACACAAATCCAAAGTGAACGGTGCTCCGCACACTCCATCACAAAAATGCGTAATTTCTAAAAGCCGAATCGTCGTAACGTATATGCAGAAACATAACGGGGAATTGCTATAGAAACGTGGTCATTGTCGTAGAAGCGGCTATACGGTCGCATTGAACAGAGCCGCATGGCAATGCGAGGAGATACTGCGGATATGGGCCGTCATTTCGATGTCGTTGTCGGAATACCGTCGTATAATGAATCGGAAACAATCGGGTATGTCGTTGAAATGGCGGGGAGGGGGCTTTCCGAGTACTTTCCCGACTCGACGTGCATTATCATCAACTGTGATAATAACAGTCCCGATGATACGAAAGATGCGTTTCTGTCGGCATCGGTTCCGCCGGGGATCGAAAAAGAATACATATCAACCCCCGATGGAATTACCGGCAAGGGTAACAATTTTTTCAATCTCTTCCGGTTCTGTATCGATGTGAACGCTCATGTCATTATCGTTGTTGACGCCGACCTCCGTTCAATTACTCCTGAATGGATCAGATATCTCGGATATCCCATCAAGGAAGGGTACGATCTGGTCACGCCTCTCTACTCGAGGCACCAGTTTGACGGAACCATCACCAATCACCTCTGTTACCCCCTTCTCTTTTCGCTGACCGGGCTCAATGTGCGTCAGCCTATCGGTGGTGATTTCGCATTTTCATTGCGTTTATGTTCGCATTGGCTTAATCAGCCGTGGAATGACATGGTGAGACAATACGGGATCGACATCTTTATGTCGCTCAATGCCCTGTTCGGTGATTTTGCTGTATGCCAGGCGGGACTCGGGACGAAGGTTCATAATGCAAGCAGTCCCAAGCTGGGCAGTATGTTCGAGGAGGTCGTGTACACCCTCTTTTCGACGTTGATCCGCTATCGCAATACATGGCTTGATGCATGGCTCGAAACAAATGCAGATACTTACTGGCGGGACGATGTGAAACAACCGCCGCATTACGGCATGGAGCGACTCAAGGAGACTCAGTGGCTTGACGTGGACATCTTGAAGCTGAAGCAGGACTGTCGACGGGAGTACAACGAATACGGTGGTTTGGTAAAGAAGCATCTGAGTTCCTATGCTTATCGAAAAATCGACCATATGTTTCTGGTGGATAATTACGATGTGGACATCATGCTCTGGTCGCAGATCGTTTACGGTCTCCTCTATCGCTTTGACGGGGCGTCCGAGGAAGAAAAAAAGGAAATCATCAATGTTCTGAAACCCCTCTATTTTGCCCGAAGTCTGACCTTTGATTACGAAACATGGCGTTACAGCGTCGCTTTTGCCGAGGAAGAGGTTCAGAACCAGGCACTGGCGTTCCTGTCGCAAAAGCCTTATATCTTCGGTCTTTATCTTGGGGCGGGGAAATGTTCGTTCCCGGAAAGTAATCCGGAATAGGGATGGCGGTGCATCAGGTGGGAGGGTATAATACCCCCCCCACTTTTGTTATTACGTATCATTGATGGTACCGGCATTATAGGAAATCGTCGCACCATTATTGCCGGTAGAACATCGTGCCGAAGAGTCTTTTACTGAGTCCCGTCAGATCAGCCCATTTCAGCGGTCCGGCCCGGTCGGTGGGAAAGCCGGTGGCATGCCGTGCCGTGCGGGCAAGCACGAACTCAAGTCCCCTGCCGACGCAGGCGCCGTTAATCGCGGCCACCGTCGGCATCTTCAATTTACTGGTTCGTTTAAAGGAATCGTGAAAGATATTCAATGCATCCATGGTATCGTCCCATGTGTTCAACCGTTCGATGACTTTCAGGTTGGCTCCGGCAAAAAAGTTAGTCGGTTTTCCTGAAATGAAAACAACCCCGATGAGGGTATCGTCTTGTTCCCGTTCGTCCGGGACGTCACGGAAACTCATGAGGGCCCTTTCGGTCCATGTATTCATGGCCTCCTCGATAACTTTAAAAATGACGATGCCGACACTCTCACGCTTTTCCAGCCGAAAGGTCTTTTCGTTGCTCATGACGATTCCTCCTCAAATCTGAACTGACCCATGACAGAGTGAGTAGTACATGAACCAGGGCGCTTCAAGAAAATGTGGGGACGGCTGTGGAACATCGCACGTGCCGGCATTGTTACATGCCGATGATCATTGCTTTAAGCTTGACACATACCCTGTTTTTGTCTATGGTGAATCGCTGTAATCAATAGCTACAAGACGGGTGTGACTGTCCTAAAATTATCGGTATTGAAAGGAGAGTGGGTGAATGGGAAAGAAAATACTATCATGTTTGATTGTGCTGATGGCCTTCGTTCTTGTAACCAGCGTATCTGCAAAAGAGAAGGTCTACATCAACGGTATCGATGCCAATTTTCCTCCGTTTGCATACGTTGATAAAAATGGCGTTCCCGATGGTTTCGACGTAAAGGCCGTGGACTGGATTGCGAAGGAAATGGGATTCAAGGTAACGCACAAACCCATGGACTGGGACGGCATTATTCCCAGCTTGAAGGCACGCAAGATCGACTTTATCGCCTCGGGCATGAGTGTAACGGATAAGAGAAAGCAGGAAGTGAACTTTACCGTTCCTTACTGGGTTATCACACAGGTGCTGGTGGTACCGAAGGATTCAACGCTGACAGTCGATCAGGTATTTTCAAACGGGAACAAGGTGGGTGTGCAGCGAGGAACGAGTGAGGCGACGTGGATGAAGGAAAACCTGATCCAGAAGGGCAAAAACTTTGTTCTCAGAGAGTATGATTCCTCGCCGCTGTCAGTTGAAGATGTGGTCAACGGCCGCATTATCGCCGCTGCGATGGATGATTCTCCGGCGAAAGATGCCGTACGGAAAAGACCCGTCAAGATCCTCGGTTCGTTCGGTATGCATGACGAAAACTTTGCATATGCCGTTCGGAAACAGGACAAGGAACTTCTCAAGATGTTGAATGAAGGATTGAAGAAGTTAATGGCTGATCCCTATTGGGAGGAATTGAAAAAGACGTACAAACCATAATACGGGATTCTTTCAAGTCATGAAGGGTGCGACCGGAAGGCATCAGGTACCATACCTGATGCCTTCCAAGTTTCTATGCCCGTCACGGGAAAACATGTGGTTGATATGATGGAGAGTGTTGCTGCAATCAAGGAGGCCCTCCCCTATCTGCTCCACGGATCGGTGGTAACGATGGGACTTGTCTGCGGGGCCATGATCCTCGGTTTGACGCTCGGCATTTTTCTTGCCGTCGGACAGGTATATGG
>Ga0209614_1000828_pt1 | contig 25815 bp, 23 predicted proteins | sample BlaSprsedimmetaG_FD_185484 | JGI IMG/M metagenome (GOLD analysis project Ga0209614, IMG submission 185484) | Hot spring sediment bacterial and archeal communities from California, USA to study Microbial Dark Matter (Phase II) - Blank Spring... ... | reverse complement strand
GCGCTTGTCCCTCCGGCGGCTCACTGCAACTGAGTGCAACAAGATGGGCCTCGAAATCACCATCGGCCTTGCGCTTGTATATCCGTTTCCCCTTATGGCCGTTGAGTGCAATCTTGAGACCTTCCTCCACAAATCGTTGCTTGACCCGATGAATCTTCATTGCGCTGACCTTCAATACGGTGGCGATCTCCTGTTCCCCCAACGTTCTCGGTTCCGAAGCATCCTCGTCGTAATTGAGAAGAATTAATGCATTGAGCACTTTCTGGGAATTATGCTTTCCTTTGGCAACAATGGCCTTTAATTCATCACGTTCCTCTTGGCTCAGTGAAAATCGATACTTGATCTTAGGCATGGTCTCCTCCGTTTTTTCTGACCATACCTGATTTTTTCTAACATTTCAAGCGTGACATGACACTAGGCGCTGGGAGAAGAACTTTTTCCTGTACGGCACCAACCTCCCTGAAGCTTTGAATAATGCTGAAGAGGCCGCCAGGCTGGTGGAACAGGACCCGGCCAGCCTGGAGGAAATTGCTTCGGTACAACACCGGGAACAGATCCAGGAAAGCTTGTTGATTTATTCGGCCCTGTTGGCCGATCTGGCCAAGCGCAAGGAAACCGGAGCGATAGATGCAATCGCCTTCGAGGAGATCGAGGCCGGTTTGCGCGAACATGGCGGGATAATCGTCAGGCAGGCCATTGAATTGACGGAAAAGGAGCATGCCCTGATCAACAGATGGATGCATCTGCTGCAAAAAATCCCCTTGTATTTTTTGGCCTTTTTGTTCTTGGCCAGCGCCTTCACAGCGCTTTATCTTTCCCAGCGGCTGATGAAACCGCTGAATCGTCTGGTGGAGTATACCGGCCATATCGCCCGGGGCGATTTTGACCGGATCAAGCCGATCAGTAAGTTTCGCGACGAATTCAGTTCCGTGGAGGTGGCCATCAACCGGATGCTTCGGGATCTCGAGGCCCGTCAGGCGTCGCTGATCGAGTCGCACAAGCTGCAAGCCGTAGGTGTGCTGACTGCGGGAGTGGCCCATGAACTGAACAACCCCCTGAACAACATCATGCTCACCGCGCATACCATGCTCGAGGAGCACGGTGACATGACTTTGGAGGATGAGTTGGAGATGATCCGGGACATCATCCAGGAAACCGAGCGTTCCAGAAGCATCGTGCGCAATCTTTTGGACTATACCAGGGAAAGCAAATCCGTCATGGAGCCTCTGGATCTGGACGAACTCCTGAAATCCACTGTAAAGTTATCCGCCAATCAGGCCCGAATGGCCGGAGCCCGGATCAATTTGGACATTGCCGATGGGCTGCCGCATATCCAGGGGGACAGACAGCAGCTCAAGCAGGCCTTCCTGAATCTGATCCTCAATTCCCTGGATGCGCTGCAGCCCGGAGGGCAGGTGGACATCAGCGCCAAGAAGGCTTCGGAGGAGGGATTTCTGGAAATCACGGTGCGGGACAATGGTTGCGGCATTCCCAAGGACATTCAATCGCAGATTTTTGATCCGTTTTTCACCACCAAGCCCTTTGGCAAGGGCACGGGACTGGGGCTCAAGGTCTGCCTGGGGATCATCATCAAGCACGGCGGTCGTATTGACGTGGCCAGCGAACCGGGGCAGTTCACCCGGTTCACCATAACCATGCCCTATGACACGCCCTACACCGGCGATCGGCACCGCCTCGTGGACAGCCAGAACACGACATGACCCATTCCGCAGCGTACCAGGAAGGACCGGCTCTTCTTCGGGTGGCCGTTGTCGACGACGAACCCTTGGTCTTGAAGAATCTTTCCAAGTCGTTGGGAAAACGCGGTTATGCCGTCGAGGTGTTTGCCGACGGCAAGGCATTCATCAAGCGGATGGAAAAGGTTATGTTTGCCGTGGTCCTCAGCGATATCCGCATGCCGGGCATGGACGGCATGGAATTGCTTGCGGCGGCCAAGAGCCTTCATCCGGATATTGAAGTGATATTGCTCACGGGCTACGGGACCATTGACAGCGCTGTCAGAGCCATCAAACAGGGTGCGTTCAGCTATATTGAGAAGCCGGTGACTCCGGAGCGTGTCCTGGCCATTGTCCGACAGGCCCTGGAGAAGCAGCGCCTGTCCGAGGAAAGCCGACTGATGCGCGATGATCTGATCAAGCAGGATCATCTTCGGGAAATCTTGGGCGCCTCCCCGGCTACCAAGGAGTTAATCCGGGTCATCAGCAAGGTGGCCCAGATTGACTGCAATGTCCTGATTCAGGGAGAAAGCGGCACGGGCAAGGAATTGACGGCCAGAGCCATCCATTACGGCAGCCGGCGCAAACAAAACCCTTTCGTGGCTTTCAATTGCGGAAGTTTCACGGAAGAGCTGGTGGCCAACGAGCTGTTCGGTCATGAAAGGGGGGCGTTTACAGGCGCGGACAGCGTCAAGGTCGGTCTGCTCGAGGCCGGCCAGGGTGGAACCGTCTTTCTTGATGAGATTTCCGAAATGCCCTTGTCCATGCAGGTCAAACTGTTGCGCACCCTGCAGGAGCGCAAGGTCTACCGGGTCGGCGGGTCCGTGCCCATCGACCTGGATATCCGCGTTATTGCCGCAACCAACAAGGATCTGGAACACGAAGCCAAGGCCGGCAATTTCCGAGAAGATCTGTATTATCGTCTGAAAGTCATCATGGTCCGCACGCCGCCCCTGCGTGAACGTCGGGGCGACATCCTTATGCTCGGGGAGCATTTTCTGAAACGCTTCAATCTGATGTACGGCAAGGACGTCCAGGGGATGACGAAAAACGCCCAGGCGGTCCTGCAAAAATATCCCTTCCCGGGCAATGTGCGCGAGCTGGAGCATATCATCTGCAGCGCCGTGGCCCTGTGCGACGGAAAGTGGATAGACACGCGGGATTTCCCTGAGGACTTAGAACAGCTGGAAACACGCTATCCCGGGGGCAATGAACTGCCCACCTTGGCCGAACAGGAGGCCGCCCACCTGCGCAGGGTGCTGGAAGCGACCAATTTCAACAAAATCAAGGCCGCGCAAATCCTGGATGTGCCTCGAACCACCCTGTGGCGAATGATCAAACGCCACAACATCAAGCCCATCAAATAATTCTTGTTGCCTTTTCCATCGGTTGTTCACTTTTTCATCCAGACGGTTTTTTTCCCGGAGGAAAGGCTTCCTCGCCCCACTTCAGGATGTTGTCACGCGCAACTGACGCAACTGAAATGACGCATCCATTTTTCCAATAGAATTGTTTTTTCAACATTGGAAAAAACAATTGGACGTTTTTGTTTTTTTTCAAGTAAGGAAAAGACACTTACGTCCACAACATGCCTGGAACTATTGGGGGATACGGCGTGGAGTTGTTTTTTCAGTGTCCTGTAAAACAGGCGGGGTTCTGGTCTGGTCAGTGGCTTGTGGATGACGACCTGGAAGTGTGCCTGGATCAGGACAAACGCAAGTCCCTACGGGGTACGGTGCGCGTTTCGTGTCCGCTGTGCGGGGAAGAGCATGTCTACGCGCCGGATGCTTTGGCCTGTCCTTTGCGTGCTGCCGGGCACGATCCGGTAAAGCCGCCCAACAACAAAGGAGGAGCATGATGTCGCGGGGTGTGAAAAACGTGTTTGCCACCAGCATCGGAATCATCGCCGTGGGTTCGATCATCGGGATCGTGGCCGGGTTTCTGCAGAAATTCGGCAACCCGGCAAACATGGCCATCTGCGTGGCCTGTTTCGGCCGGGACATTGCCGGGGCCATAGGCCTGCACCGGGCCGCCGTGGTCCAGTATATTCGTCCGGAGATCATCGGTTTTGTGCTGGGTGCATTCGGAGCTGCCCTGGCATTCAAGGAATTCAAACCCAGCGGTGGCTCCGCGCCCATCACCCGCTTTGTGCTGGGCATGATCGCCATGATCGGGGCATTGGTTTTTCTGGGCTGTCCCTGGCGGGTCATTTTGCGTCTGGCCGGCGGCGACGGCAACGCCCTGTTCGGGTTGGGTGGTCTCGTCGTCGGTGTCTGGATCGGGACGCTGTTCTTCAAGCAGGGCTACAACCTGGGCCGCAGCCATGTGCAATCCACGAGCACCGGGCTGATGCTGCCTCTGATCATGCTCGGCTTGCTGATCCTGCGTCTGATCTATCCTCCCGTGGCCGGCGAGACTCAGAGCGGCGTGCTTTGGTATTCCCTAAGCGGCCCAGGAGCGGCTTATGCACCGCTCTTGTTTTCCCTGGCAGCCGGGCTGGGTATCGGCTTTCTGGCCCAGCGCAGCCGATTTTGCACCATGGGCGCGATTCGTGACGTGCTGCTCTTCAGGCAGTGGTATCTGATGTTCGGTTTTATCGCCTTATTGGTTGCGGCCCTGCTGATCAATTTGGTTCTGGGCCAGTTCAAGCCTGGTTTTGATGGCCAGCCCGTGGCGCACACCATGTGGTTCTGGAATTTCGCCGGCATGCTTATGGCCGGCCTGGCCTTTGCCTTGGCCGGCGGATGCCCGGGCCGGCAGCTGTTCATGTCCGGCGAGGGCAACAGCGACGCCGGTGTTTTTTCCTTGGGTTTGATTGTCGGGGCCGGTGTGGCCCACAATTTCGGCCTGGCCAGCTCACCGGCGGGCATCGGTCCCCACGGCGTGGCCGCGGTGGTCATCGGCATGGCTGTGCTGGTATTTATCGGCGTGACGAACAGCAAACGGTCCTGAGGCCGAGTTCGGAAGCCGAAAGGAAGAAATCAAATATCAAAGGCGGCAGTCCGGGAGAGAGAAATCAGAAGACTGATGTCGAACCGTGAATGTCGAATCCCGGAAGCCGGAGGCAAGAAGGACGCATTGAGCCAGAATTATGCAAGGGTGCAGCAAGTCAGGCCCTTGCCGTCCTGAATCTGAATTTTCAGTTGCAAGGAGGATGTATTCTCATGGCGCAAACAGTTGATGCACGTGGGTTTTCCTGTCCCCAACCAGTGCTTATGGCCAGCCAGGCCATGCAGCAGGTTGGTTCCGGAGAGATAGAGGTCCTCGTGGACAATGAGGCCAGTCGCGAAAATGTCGGCCGGGCAGCGCAAAGCAAGGGCTGGAGCGTTGCAGCGGACGAGGAGGTCGGGAGTGATTTCCGTCTGTTGCTGAAAAAATCATGAACTATCTGCGGCGGTTTTTTGCCAAAAAAAGCACAACGCCCAAGTCGGGGCTCTCGGAAAAGGGGCTGCTGCTCTATCACAGCACCGGAGAGGTGATCCGCGCCGAGTCCCTGCTCAAGGAGGCAGGCCTGGAAGTGGCCGTCAAGGGGCCGCCGCCGGACCTGCGTCAAGGCTGCGACATGGTCATCGAGTTTCCGTTGCTCCAGGAGATGCGCGTCCGGGAGATTCTGGCGGGCCACAACCTGCCGCCCTTGCGCGTGGCCGTGGCCCAGGATCATGTCCTGGAGCCTGTTTCCCTGTACCATGTCAAGGAATTCGGGGACTTTTTGATGGTCAGGGCCGCAAACATGAAGATCACCGTGGACCGGCGGGACCAACGCATCGTCAATGTCTCCGGCGGAGGGTGTCCGGATGTGCCCTATCTCGCGGAAATGCTTGTGGGCAAGCGTCTGCACCAGGCAGTGGAACCCCGGACCATGGGGCAAACCCTTTGCGGCTATGCCCTGCAACTGGCCTTTGAAGAGATGATCCGGCGATGTCCTGGCTGATTGTGGGCACGGTGCCCAGGGTCGACTTTCCCCTGACCTGGGGGAAGTATTTTTCCAATGGCCGCACCCTGGCCGTGAACGGTCTGAGCGTGAACGTGGTTCGGGGCACGCCTGCGTTGATGGCCACGGCCTCAGTAACGGCCGAAGTGCTGGGCATTGATCCGCCCGAGGTTCTGCTGGCTGGGGATACCGGCCTGGGGCAGGGCAGTCGGGATTTGTACGCGTACCTGGTGGACAACCTGGACCGGGTTAGCCATGCGGGTCTGACCTTTCATTATTTGCAACCCGATGTGTTTTGGCATAACAAAATATTATGGGGGCTGGAGGAACGGGTCGAACCGCCGATTTTGGCGGCCGATGCCGGATTCATGTACGTGGCCAAGATGAGCGGCTTTGCCGCCCACTATGATTTGTTCACCCCGGATGCCGGGGAGCTGGCCTTTCTGGCCGACGAAAACGCGCCCCATCCCTTTTACACGCGAGGGTTTCTGCTCCAGGAGGAAGAACAGGTGCCCGAATTGATCGCCCGGGCCCATACCGGGAAAAATGCGGCGAGGCACTTGTTGATCAAAGGGAAAAAGGACTATGTGGTCTCCGGCGGGACGGTTGTCTTTGAGGTGGATGCGCCCGACGTGCCGGCCATGGAACCCATCGGCGGCACGGGTGACAGTCTGACCGGGCTGGTCACTGCCCTGCTGGCCTCGGGCATGGACATGGCCAGGGCTTGTCGTACGGCAGCCCTGGCTAATCGCTATCTGGGCCTCTTGGCCGATCCTACTCCGGCTCACGGCGTGGCCGATTTGCTGCCGTTTCTGCCGCGGGCAGTGGAGTTGGCCTTGAAGAAAACAGAGAGCTGACGTACAGGATTTTTTACTGTTGCCACGGCGTGATTCTTTCCACAATTATTGTTATCCTGGTTTTCTTTTGTTTTCGGGTGCACATTTTTTCGCGAAACAAGATCCATGACGTTTTCGCCCCGCGATTTCAAAACCGGTCTGCGTTGCGTCAAGTGCGGCGCCTCCTTGCATGCCCGCCGCGCTTGACGGGCCGTCTCCTTGCGCTGCAGGTCTTGCGGCGCCGTCTATGAACTGCACGAGTACGGAACCACCCTGGACGATCTGATGGACGCGCATCTGGCCGACATCCCCTGCGACCGGGTATAGAAATCGCACGATCCCGAGAGTATCATCAGCTTGATGCATCCCCAGATTATTCCCAGATCCGAACACCCCATTTCCCGGAAAAACATTCATCCAGACGCCCTGAAGGTCATGTATCGGCTGGTGCGCAAAGGATTTACCGCCTACCTTGTGGGTGGCGGGGTGCGCGATCTCGTCCTTGGCCGAAGGCCCAAGGACTTTGACGTGAGCACCAACGCCACGCCGAACCAGATCAAGAGAACTTTTCGGAACTGCTTTTTGATCGGACGCCGGTTTCGTTTGGTCCATATCCGGTTCGGGAACCAGATCATCGAGACATCAACGTTCCGACGCTGTCCCGAGCTTGACGACAACGATAGCGAAGAATTGTACGTATTCCGGGACAATTGTTACGGCAGCCCGGAGGAGGACGCGCTGCGCCGGGATTTCACCATCAACGCCCTGTTCTACGAAATCAAACAGTTCTCCATCATCGATCATGTCGGAGGTCTCAGCGACATCCATAAACGCCTCATCCGCTGCATCGGGGACCCGAACATTCGTTTTCGTGAAGATCCGGTGCGTATGATCAGGGCCATACGCTTCGCTTCCCGCCTTGATTTTAGGATCGAACCGGCGACCTTCAATGCCATTCTGCGCCATCACCAGGAGATTCTCAAGGCTTCGCCGCCGCGGGTTTTTGAGGAACTCCTCAAGCTGTTTTCCTACGGGTGCGGAGAAAAGGCCTTCCGCCTCCTCTACAAGACTGGGCTGTTAAGCGATATGCTGCCGGAGGTCGCGGATTTTCTTGACCATGATCATGGACAGGATTCTGTCTTGTGGGCCTGGCTGCGGCATCTGGACGACCGAATCAGAGAAACCCACGAGCACGAACCTGTCCTGATTTTCGCGACGCTTTTTCACGCCCTTGTAAAGCGTATTGTCGCCCGGCAAACGGCCGAATATGCAGCCAGGGGAGAAAACGTGATTCTGCACGACCTTCTGGCCGAATACCTGTTGCCCGTTTGCGCAAGGATATGCATGCCCAGATGGATGGCCGCCCGCATGATCCAGGTCATGATCAACCAGTCCCGCTTTGTTCCGGACAAGCGCAGGCGCTTTTCCAAACGCGGGTTCGTGGCCCAGGACTGCTTTCCCGAGAGCCTTGCCCTGCATGAACTGGGGTTACGCGTTAGTGGAGATGATCTTGGCAGATGCGAACCGTGGAGCGCTTTGCACCAAGAAGTGCAGGCCCAACAGCTGGAGCCGGCCGCAGAGATGTCGTCCCTCCCCAAGCCCAAACGCCGGTCACGCAAACGTCCTCGGCGGAATCGCGTCGTACGGGAGCATTAGGAATTTGACCTGCTGATGACAGACCCATTGACCACAGGCTGGGCCTTGCTTTTCAGCGCTGTCGCAAACTTCCTCCCCGGATTCGTATGTCTAAACGATCACGCATTTCGAACCGGACAACGCACTGAATGCGTCAGGCAATCGTTTAGACTGACGAATCCTGACTCGGTCAGACAGTGCACCAGCCCTGAAAAGCAAGGCTCAGCCTGCTTGGGACAAACTCCTAATGCTCCCCGTCGGACTATGATTCCTTGTCCGCACTTTTCTTGCGGATGGCTGCTCGTGGGCGCTTGGCCACTGTTTTCTTCCCGGCTTTGGCGGATTTCTTGGTCCCGGCTTTGGTTCGGGTCGGCCTTTCTCGGGCCGCGGTCTTGGTCTGGGTAGGCTGGGTAAAATCCTGCGCCGGCATGGGCGGTTCTTGGACCGCCTGGTCTTCCTCGATGGGGATGTAGTGACGGCAGGTTTTTTGCGGGCAGGAGAGGTAGTTGCCCCGCTTCTCCGTGTGCCGTTTGACCATCACCGGATACCCGCACTTGGGACAGGACTGGGCCACGGGCGGGGCCGGCACGGACGTGGTGCAGTCCGGGTAGCGGCTGCAGGAATAAAACAGCGAGCCGAACCGGGAGCTGCGTTCCACAAGTTCCCCGGTGCATCCCGGCGCGGGGCAGGGCACCCCGGTGGAATAGGACTGGGTGTACTTGCATTTGGGGTAGCTTGTGCAGGCGAAAAAACGGCTGCCCGTGCGCGCCTTCTTGAGCACCACGTCCCCGCCGCAGTCCGGGCATGTGCCCACCTTGACCGGCTCTTCCCTGGGCAATTTCTCCACGGTCTTGATCGCACCGGATTCGTCGCGGGTGAAATTGCCCGTGAACGAGCAGTCCGGATACCCTGTGCAGGCCAGAAACGGCCCGGCCTTGCCGAATTTGATCAGCAGCGGCTTGGCGCATTCCGGGCAGGGCAGGCCCGCGTCCACGCCGGCCTTGACCGCGGCCATATCCTTCTTGGCCTTGTTTAGGATGGGGTAAAACTCCCCGGTGAATGAGCGCATCAGGGAAACCCAGTCCTGCTTGCCTGCGGCCACTTGATCCAGGGATTCCTCCATCTGGGCCGTAAAATCCACGTCCATCAGCTTGGTGAAGTGCGCGGTCAGCTGGTCGCTGACCACGCTGCCCAGCTCCAGGGGCACGAACTGGCGGTCCACCTGGGTCACGTACTCGCGGTCCAGCAGGGTGGAAATGATCTGGGCGTAGGTGGAGGGCCGGCCAATGCCCTTTTCCTCCAGTTCGCGGATCAGGCTGGCCTCACTGTAGCGCGGCGGAGGCTGGGTGAATTTCTGTTCCTTGAACAGCTCCTGCAGGCGCAGTTCCTGCTTGGAGGACAAGGGCGGCAGTTCCTGGCTCTTTTCAGGGTCAGCGTTACCGTAAACCGCGAGATAGCCGGGAAAGATCAGGCGTTCGCCCTTGGCCCGCCACTGGGTCGAGCCGGCGGCCACGGTCACGGTGGTGTCCCAGAACCTGGCCGCGGCCATCTGGGAAGCCACGAACTTCGTCCAGATCAGCTTGTAGAGCTGGAACATGTCCCTGGGCAGATAGGATTCCAGCATCTTCGGGGTCAGATGCACGTCCACCGGGCGGATGGCCTCGTGGGCTTCCTGGGCGGATTTGCGGGATTTGAACACACGGGCCTTTTCCGGACAGTATTCCTGGCCGAAGGTTTTTTGGATAAGCTGGCGGGCGTCCTTAAGGGCCTCGGGCGCGATGCGCACGGAGTCCGTGCGCATATAGGTGATCAGGGCCTGGATGCCCTTGTCGCCGAGTTCCACGCCCTCGTAGAGGCGCTGGGCCAGGGACATAGTCCGCTTGGCCGGATAGGAAAAGCGGCGGCTGGCCTCCTGCTGCAGGGTGGAAGTGATAAAGGGTGGGCCGGGTTGGCGCTGGCGTTCCTTTTCCACCACGGATTCGACTGCAAAGGGGGCTTGGCGCACGGCCTGCTCCAAGGCCAGGGCCTGCTCGGCAGAGCCGATATCCGGCTTCTTGCCGGAGACCTTCCACAGATCAGCCTCGAACAGCACATCCTTCTGGACTTCCAGGGAAACCTTGAACACCCAGTATTCCTTTGGAATAAAGGCCTGACGTTCCCGTTCCCGGTCCACGATCAGCCGCAGGGCCACGGACTGGACCCGGCCCGCGGAAATGCCGCGTTTGATCTTTTGCCACAACAGGGGCGAGAGCTTGTAGCCCACCAGTCGGTCCAGGACCCGGCGGGCCTGCTGGGCATTGAACAGATTCAGGTTCAGATCCCGGGGATGCTTCAGGGCCTCGCGCACGGCCCGGGCCGTGATTTCATTAAACTGGATGCGCCGGATCTTGGTGTTGGCGTCCTTGATCAACTCGGCCACGTGCCAGGCAATGGCTTCGCCCTCGCGGTCCGGGTCCGGCGCCAGAAATATTTGATCTGCCTTGGCCGCCAGTTTCTTGAGCTGGGAAACCACCTTGTGCTTGCCCGGAATGACTTCGTAGTCCGGAGAAAAATCGTTCTGCTCGTCCACGCCCAGGACCTTCTTGGGCAGGTCGCGGACATGGCCCACCGAGGCGCCGACTTCATAGTCCGGTCCCAGGAATTTCCTGATGGTTTTGACCTTTGCCGGCGATTCAACAATGATCAGGTCTTTGTTCATAATGGCCTCGGCCAATACCCATCCCCGGGAAGCAATGCAAGCCCCTGGTCGGAGGACGGAAATCAGAAGACGGAATACAGCGGGCAGGGGTGGATGACAGGCGACCAAAGACAGGGTACGGACAAGAACGCGCTGCGCGGCTTCCGCCTGTCGCAACCCAGCAGAATTTGTCAACCATGCGGAGCGGTTCATGAAAATTCTCGTCACCGGCGCGGCCGGGTTCATCGGGTTCCACACCGTGCTGCGGCTTTTGGAACAGGGCCACGAGGTAGTCGGTCTGGACAACATCAACGACTATTACGACGTGCGCGTGAAATACGGACGTCTGGCCCGCACCGGGATCGAGGCCGTGGCCATCGTCCAGGATGCCCTGGTCGTCAGCAGCCTTGACCCCAGGTACCGCTTCGTGCGCATGGATCTGGAAAACGGCGAGGGCCTGATGGAGCTGTTCGCTGCGGAAAGGTTCGACCGGGTCATGCACTACGCGGCCCAGGCCGGGGTACGCTACAGCCTGACCAATCCGCATGCCTACATGCAGGCCAATTTCGTGGCTTTTTTGAACCTGCTGGAGGCCTGCCGCCACCACCCGGTGGCCCACTTCGCCTTTGCTTCCAGCTCTTCGGTGTACGGGCTGAACCAGGCCATGCCCTTTTCCGTGCGCCACAACGTGGACCATCCCATCAGCCTGTACGCGGCGAGCAAGAAATCCAACGAGCTGATGGCCCATACCTACAGCTATTTGTACGGCTTGCCCTGCACCGGCCTGCGTTTTTTCACGGTCTACGGACCATGGGGCCGGCCGGACATGGCGCTGTTCTTGTTCACCAAGGCTATCCTCGAAGGGCGGCCCATCGATGTCTTCAATAACGGCCAAATGCGCCGGGACTTCACCTACGTGGACGACATCGTGGAAGGCGTGCTGCGGGTGATCTTCAAGGCGCCCACGGGCAATACGGAATGGAACGGCGCCGAACCCGACCCCTCGTCCTCGCCCGCGCCGTGGCGCGTGTACAATATCGGCAATTCCAACCAGGTGGAACTGATGGAATTCATCGAAGCCCTGGAGGAAACCCTGGGCACGAAGGCCAAGAAAAATTTTTTGCCGCTACAGCCGGGGGACGTGCCCGCCACCTGGGCCGATACCAGCGACCTGGAGCGGGACATGGGGTATCGGCCGAACACCCCGGTGCGCGAGGGCATCCGGCGGTTCGTGGAGTGGTATCGGGAATTCTATACCGTCTGAAGTCTCGCTTGCAGACGAGATGCATCCTTGTTGAGAGGCGCTGTGCGCTTGGCCATCACGGTTTGTGACTATTCAGCATTTCGTCCGGACTACCGCGTTTAAGGCTTGCCGGAACTCCATCACCGCCCTCGTAGAGTTGAATCATTGCGCTGGAAAATGAAAAATGCGTCCATTACTGTCCAGCAATGATTCAACAAACGATGGCTGGCTCAGTTAAATAGCCGGCAATCCTCAAACCCGGCAACCCGGACTTTCTTGCAACTCGCGTAAATACAGCTGATTTGTCACCACGATTTTTTGCACAACAACCTCGAAATAAACACCATGACTCAATCCTGTGACATTTTGATCCTCGGCGGCGGACCCGCCGGATACGCAGCGGCCTTGGAAGCTGCAAGCCTGAACAAAAGCGTGGTCCTGGTGGAAAAGGATTTCCTGGGCGGAACCTGCCTGAACCGCGGCTGCATCCCCACCAAGCTTTTTCTCGGCGCCAGTCAGGCCATTGCCGAGATCCAGGCCCAATCCCGGTTGCGCCTGGGCCAGGGCGGTTTTTCCCTGGATATGCGGGCGTTGCAAAAACGCAAGGCCTTGCTGCTGAGCGGTTCCAGGCAGGCCATGGCCAAGGCCCTGGAAGCGGCCGGGGTGCGCGTTGTCCAGGGGCAAGGTGAGCTGCTCGGCCCCAACCAGGTCCTGGTGCGCCCTGCAGGTGAAACAACGCGGGAGGACAAGGAAGTTCGCATTCCGTTCGACCGCCTGATCCTGGCCCTGGGCTCCCGGCCGGCTTGGCCCAAGGGGCTGGAACCCGACGGCGAGCATGTGCTGCTCTCGGACCATATCCTGGATTTGCAAGAGGCGCCCGCGTCCCTGGTCGTGATCGGGGCCGGGGCCATCGGCATTGAATTGGCCCAGTTTTTCCTGCGCATGGGGTCCCAGGTGAGCTTGCTGGAAGCGGCGCCCCAAATCGCGCCCACCGAGGATGCGGAGATCAGCGCGCAGTTGGCTGCGATACTCAAGCGCCAGGGGCTGGACCTGCAGGCCGGGGTTGCGGTGCGCGGCCTGGAGCGCAAGCACAATCGCGGAGGCGTGGCCGTGATCCTGGACGCGGACCAGCGCCTGGACGCGGACAAGGTTCTGGTGGCCGTCGGCCGCAAGCCCAACACGGATGTGTTCGGCCTGGATCAAGCCGGCGTGGTCCGCTCCGAGCGGGGTGCGGTCAGCGTGGACGCCCATCTCAGGGCCGCCGCGCATATTTACGCCGTGGGCGATTGCAACGGCCGGATGCTTTTGGCCCACGCGGCCGAGCACCAGGGCCGGTTCGCGGCCCGCCACGCCGCGGGCGCAATTACCGGGCCGTATCGGTCCGGAGCCATACCTTTTTGCATCTACGGCGACCCGGAAGCCATCAGGGTCGGCCCCACGGCCCAGGAGGCCGCGGCCCTGGGCCTGGAATGCACGGTTTCCCGGGCTGTTTTCGCCGCCAATCCCGTGGCCCAGGCCTTTGGAGCGCCGCACGGCCTGGTCAAGGCGACCTGGAACGCGGGCAAGATCATCGGCGTGAGCGCCGTGGGCCACGGCGCGCTGCACTTCGTGTCCGCGGCCGTGATCATGGTCGATCAGGGCTGGACCCGAGACCAGGTGGAAGAGATGATCTTCGCCCACCCGACCCTGGACGAAACCCTGCGCCAAGCCCTGCTGGCCCCGCAAGAGCCCCTGTAGCATGTTCATCGCGGTCATGCCCTTGGTCCTGGGGTCCGGCTCGCCCCGGCGCAAAGAGCTTCTGCAGGGCTTGGGCCTGTTGTTTTCCATTCATCCGGCCAAAGCGTCGGAGCCGGAGTTCGTTCCCGGGACCGACCCGGAGGAATACGCCCTTTCCGCGGCCGCGGCCAAGGCCCGGGAGGTGGCTGAAAGTCATCCCAACGCGGTCATCCTGGCCGCGGACACCATCGTTGTCGTGGATGGCGACGTGCTGGGCAAGCCGCGGAACTCGGCCGAGGCGCTGGCCATGCTGTCGCGACTTGCGGGCCGGGAACATCAGGTGATTACGGGATGCAGCATCGTTGCTCGGGCGGAAGCGGCGCATGCTCGGCATGAGGCATGTTTCGCCGTGCGCACCAAGGTCTGGATGGCGGATTTCGACGAGGGTATCCTGGCAGCCTATGTGGCCACGGGAGAGCCCCTGGACAAGGCGGGCGCCTACGGTATTCAGGAACGGGCCGCCTTTTTGGTGGAGCGCATTGAAGGTTCCTACACTAATGTGGTGGGTTTGCCGTTGGCGGAAGTTGCTTTGTCGCTTCGACGGGCAGGGTTCATCCAAGACGTATGTGGTGTTAGTGCAAGATGATAGCGTGGTTCATCGAATAGTACATTCCCGTTACAGACATGCGTCGAGTCGTTTCTCCATTACGGGTGCGCAATGCATGCTACTCATTAATATTCACGCAGCTTTCATCATCAATGACATCACAATTCCAGGTAAATATCTTTTCATTCGAATTCGCATTGTAAAAATACTCTCGCGTCATGGCTTGCATTTGCTCTTCCGTCATCGGCCACGCAGTCGGGACATCCTTTTTATCCGCCCAAAACATGACATGGCAAAACTGGTAAGGAACACAAACGCTATTTATGGCATCTAAATATACTTCTTTTTCAGAATTTTTTTCTTCCGCGACAACGATAAATTCCATCATGCCCCTCCTGCCAACATGTTCCCAGTCCGCTGCGTATGCCGGGAATGATAAGAGGACAAATAAAAAAAAGAGATAGCGCACTTGCTTTCCCCTCAAAGTCCTTCGTATTGTCTAACAAAAATCTCTGTCTAGGATAAAGCAGGCTCCTGGCACATGTGGCAGATGCCGGCGACGGATTTCAGTTCTAAAACAAAGGCGATGCCTGTTCCCGGCTTGTTCAGGTTCCCCTGTTCCACTATGGCCGTGAGAATGGCCTGCGTCTTTTCCTGCGGCACAATGGTCAGGATGATATCCTTTTCCGGCTCGATGGGGATGCCCCAGAGCATCTTTTTTTCCCGGATGCCCGTGCCCCGGCCGGGAATGATCGTTCCACCCTCGGCGCCGGCGGACTTGGACGCCTTGATGATGATTTCGCTGCTGCCCTTGTTCACGATGGTCACGATCAGGTCAAAGGGAATATGCAACTCCATGGCTAGCTCCTTTTCTTCGCATAAGTGACGATCATTCCGAGTGCCATGACCGAGAGGATCGGGGCCATGGCCACTAGGGCAATCAAACCAAAGCCATCTAAAATTGGATCACGGCCGTCGATCGCCGAAGCCATGCCCAGGGCAACGGCCAGAACAAAGGTCACGGTCATCGGGCCGGTGGCGACCCCGCCCGCGTCAAAGGCGATGGCCACAAAGGTGGCCTCGCAGAAGCGCATCATCAGCAAGGCCAGCAAATACCCGGGAACCAGGATATGGTGAATGGGCACGCCGTAAATGATTTTAGCCATGCCCAGAGCCACGAACAAAGCCACTCCCAGGGAAAGCGTCGCAAGGATGGTCTTTTCACGAATGCTGCCGGATGAGGCTTTTTCCACCTCATAGCTCAGGATGTGCACGGCCGGTTCGGCAATGGTGGCCACCAGACCCAGGAAAAAGCCGATGGGAATGAGCAGCCACGGCTTGTTCATGGCCCCTAGAACCTCGCCCATGGCCGTGCCCACGGGCATGAAGCCGACCTGAACGCCTTGTAAAAACAGAATCAAGCCACAGGCGCACAGAAAGACTCCCTTAACCATGTTCACCACGAACTCTTGCGGCAGTTTGAGGTAGAGCAACTGAAAGAACAGAAAAAATGCCGCAAGAGGGGCCAGAGCCAGCAACACCTCCATGAAAACGTGGCTGAAGTCCAGAAAAGGCAGGATCGTGTTCATCCGTAGATCAACCCCAGGATCATCACGCCGATCACCGGACCAACCGATGCCAATCCCACCAGACCAAATCCGTCTGCAAAAGAAGATCTCCCGCCCATGACCGCAACGGTTCCCAATCCCAAAGCCAGAATAAACGGGACCGTCACCGGCCCGGTGGTCACCCCGCCGGAGTCAAAGGCAATGGGGACGAAGGACGCTGGTGCAATGTAGGAAAGCACGATTATTATCAGATAGCTTGCGCCGTACAGCCAGGCGATGGGAACGCGTAAGACAATGCGCAGCATGGCCATGGTCACGAAGAACGCCACCCCCGCGGCCACGGTCAGGATCAACAGGTTGCTGCCAACCAGGCCATCAGAAACTTTATCCACCTGATGAGCGAGCACGCGTACGTCCGGCTCGGCCACGGTCACGGCAAAACCCAGTACAAAGGCGAAAAAGAGCAGAAAGAACATGGAGCCGTGCTTGGGCAATTCGCTGCCCACGGCTTCGCCCATGGGCAACAGTCCTATCTTCACCCCCTGAAGAAACAGCAGCAAACCTAATAGAACCATAGCCGCTCCGATCAGGAACCGGGAGAATTCCGCCCACGGCAGCGACACGAGAAAGACCTGCAGCAGGATGACCACCAGGGTGATGGGCAACACGGCCAGGACCACTTCTTTCAAATTCTCTTTGAGATCAGATTTCAATTCGACCTCCACATCGCTCGGCGACGACGGTCATTCAATCTCTCAAGGACTCAGACTTGATGTGCTGGCATGGCCCGATGGTTTTTTGAAACATTTTATATAATATATCAGCAGGCATGAGTTAAATCAAATCATCATTGTTGATATCCCATGCGTGACAATGAAAAAATGACGGGAGTATCTGAATCGCCAGGATTCAGTGTTCAATTTGTTATTTGGCCTTGCGATAAAACGAAATGGACCAAAAAAAGCCCCGGCAGGATGTCGTGATCCTGCCGGGGCTTTGGCTTCATATCTTGAGTGACTAGGCTGAAGCCGGTTCCCGGTCCTCGGCCTCCAGATCCACGTCCGCGATCTTGGCGAATCCCAGCAGGATCGGGCTGGCCACGAAGATGGACGAGTAAGTGCCGATGCCGATGCCGATGAGCAGGGCCAGGGCGAAGTCGTGGATCACCCCGCCGCCCAGGAGAACGAGGCACAGCACGATCAGCAAGGTGGTGCCGGAGGTGAGGATGGTCCGGCTCAGGGTCTGGTTGATGCTCTTGTTGATGACCTTGGGCAGGCTCATGTCCGCCTTGGCCCGGATGTTTTCCCGAATTCGGTCAAAGACGATGATCGTGTCGTTCAGCGAGTAGCCGATGATGGTCAAAAAGGCGGCGACGATGGTCAGGTCCAACTCCTTGTTAAGCAGAGAAAAAATACCGAAGGTGATGAACACGTCATGCACCAGGGCGACCACGGCCCCCAGGGCGTACGTCAGCTTGAGCTTCCAGCACAGGCCGATGGTGATCACCAGGGCCGCCATGAGCAGCAACTCCATGGGCAGACCCAGCCATTTCAGGGCGGCAATGCCGCCGGTGAGGCCGGCGGCCATGATCACGGCCGGCAGCCAGCGCTGCTCGAACCGGCCGGAAATGTAAATGGCGATCAATAAAATGGCGTAAAACATGGCCTCCATGGCCTGGCTGCGCAAGTCGGCACCCACCCGCGGGCCGACCATTTCCAGGCGCTGCACTTCAAAGCCCTGTCCTGGAAAGTCCTGTTCCAGGTTCATCTGAACGTTTTCACGGACCATGTCCGAGGCCATGTCCGAAGCAGAGGTCCGCGCCAAATATTCGTTGTCTCCGGCCGAGCCGAAGCGCTGTACGACCAGACCCGGGAGGTTTGTCTTGTCCAGGGATTGTTTGATCCGGGCCAGATCAGCCTGCTGCTCGAATTTGAGCTGAATGATCATTCCGCCGGAAAAATCAATGCCGTATTGGGGTCCGCCCTTAAGCAAAAGCGAGGCCAAGCCCACAAGAATCAACAGGGCGGAGAAGATGAACGCTGCATACCGTATTTTGAGGAAATTGATCCGGGTGTCCGGACGGATAATCTGCAAGCCCATGCTCTTCATTCTCCTCTATATGTTCAAGGCGGCGCCGGGTTTGCGCCACTTCAGCCAGAAGTCGAAAAAGATCCGGGAAACAAAGACCGCCGTAAACATGGAAGCCAGGATGCCCAGGATCAACGTCACGGCAAAGCCGCGGATCGGGCCGGTCCCGAACTGGTACAGGACCACGGCGGCGATGATCGTGGTCAGGTTGGCATCCAGAATGGTTTTCAAAGCCCTGTTGTATCCCTCGTCAATGGCCGCGGCAGGGGTCAATCCACGGCGGATTTCTTCCCGAATGCGTTCGAAAATGAGCACGTTGGCGTCAACCGCGATACCGATGGTCAAGATGATGCCGGCGATGCCCGGCAGGGTCAGCGTGGCGCCGAAGGCGGCCAAGCCGGCCATGATCAGCAAAATGTTCAGGCACAGCGCCGTGTTGGCTACGATTCCTGAAAAACCATAATAGATCATCATGAATATAAGGATGAGCACGCCGCCGATGAGCGCGGCGCGTAAGCCCTTGTCAATGGATTCCTGCCCCAGGGAGGGGCCGACGGTGCGTTCCTCCATGATGTGCACGGGCGCGGGCAAGGCCCCGGCACGCAGGACCAAGGCCAGGTCGTTGGCTTCATCCGTGGAGAAGCGTCCGGTTATGCTGGCTCGTCCTCCGCTGATTCGTTCCTGGATGACCGGGGCGGAATGGACATTCCCGTCCAGGACAATGGCCAGTCTGCGTCCGGTGTTTTCCCCGGTGATCCGCTCAAAAAGGCGTGCGCCCCGGGCATTGAAGCTCAGGCCGACATACGCCTGGTTGAACTGGTCAAAATTGACCCGGGCGTCGGTGATGTATTCCCCGGTGAGCAGGGTGTCGCGCTTAACCACAATGGGGGTCTGGGCAAAAGACCCGTCTGGATTGCGGGTCTGCATGACCGTCAATTCGGCATCCGGCGGCAGAATGCCGCGCAGGGCCCGGTCAATGTCAGCCTGGTCGTCCACCAGCTTGAACTCCAGGTGCGCTGTGCGTCCGATGATGGCCACGGCCCGTTCAGGATCCTGAAGGCCGGGAAGCTGAACCTGGATGCGGCCTTCGGCCTGTTTGCGAATGTCGGGCTCGGCCACGCCGAACTGATCCACCCGGTTGCGGATGGTTTTGATGGCCTGGTCCACGAGAAGATTTTCCAGGTAGGATCGGTATTGCGCGGTCATGGCCATTTGATAGCGAACCTGCCCGGCATCGAGTGTTTCCTTGGCCTGAACCTGGAGATGATCGAAGCGGTTGCGCAACAATCCTTCCAACTGCTCCTGCTGGGCTCCCCTGGCCAGGATGAACTCCAGGTTGTTCTTTTCGTTGACCCTTGGCCGCAAAACAAAAATTCCCTCCTCCTGAGCCTCGGAACGAAGATCCTGTCCTGACTGGGCCAAGGCATTGGCCATCCCTCGGGGGATATCCACGCCCAGGGTGAGGTGCATCCCCCCCCTGAGATCAAGCCCCAGACGAATTTCGCTTTGGGGCAGAATTTTTCCCAGAAACGTGTTTTCCAGGTTGACCAGGGCCGGCAGCGCATACAGGCATCCCAGGAAAAGACCCGCCAAGGCCAGGGCGATCCGCAAACGTAGACTGAGAGTGATCTTCATTTCATGCCCTCAATTCATTGGCTGGGCTTCCCGAAGATATCAAAAGGCTCGGCGCCAGCCGCAAGAGAAAGCAACGCCTTCCCGACAGCATGATTGGGAAAGCGTTGCTTTCGGTGATTCAGAGTTTCAATGAGGAATAAACAGGGATTGGCCCTATTTTGGATCCTTGCTCACCGGCTTTGGCCCGATATCCGCCAATCCCGCGATATAATTCCGGTTCGTCTTAACCTTGATGTCGTCGCCAATGTCCAAAGTGAGCACGTCCTCGGCAATGGAATAAATACGACCGTACAACCCGCCGGCAGTGAGAACATGATCGCCCTTTTTCAGGTTGGCGAGAACCTCTTTGTGTTGTTTGGCCTTTTTTTGTTGAGGCCTGATCAGCAGAAAGTAAAAAATCGCGAACATGACAATCAGGGGAACAAAGGCCGCTATGGGATTGCCCTGGGCTTCCCCCCCGGAGGCGCCCATGGCGTAGGCCAGGGTCGGATCGAACAGCATGAATACTCCTTGGTCTTGTGGTTAAAAATGTCAATGGCGTCTATTGCCCGCATCCCTTCCATGGCAATTTCATATAATCGGCCGATCGCACAAGGCAACGCTGCGATCACTTCGGCCATGAATTCGGAAGGCCGTCTTCAAATAAGTTAAATATTATACAAGACATTCTTGAAAATGTACAGGGTTGCCATGTGCTTCGCCCGCTTGCAGCAATCGCCACCAGCCGAGTCATGAAAACAGTGCGTAACAACAGTGGCGTTCGGGGGTAAACCCCACGCACTTTATAAAAATAAAATTACAAATTTGTATTTTATTGATAATTAATACAATAATATTTAGTAATTTTTATCAAAAATGTAATTTTTATGCCAATCAGATTTATATATTTCATAAAATATAAATTATATCAATGTGTTGAAATTTTGGTCCATAATTTGCCTCTTTGCCCGAGTCACAAAAAACTCTCCAAGGAGGTTGAGGCAATGAAATGGATCAGCGCGATCATCAAACCGTTCAAACTCGATGACGTTCGGACAGCCCTCACTGCAGTCGGCGTTCAGGGATTGACGGTCACTGAAGTCAAGGGTTTCGGTAGACAAAAGGGACATATGGAAGTGTATCGAGGGGCTGAGTACGTGGTGGACTTTCGTCCGAAGCTGAAGGTAGAGGCGGCGATCCCTGATGAATTGCTGGAAAAGACCATGCAGGCAATCCAGAAGGCCGCCCACACCGGCAAGATTGGAGACGGAAAGATATTTGTCTTTGAGCTGGGGCAGTGCGTGCGCATCAGAACAGTCGAGGCGGGGCATGACGCCCTGTGAACAGCCAGAAATTATTGACGTGAAGAACCAATAAAAACAAATCGAAAACAATTCATGGGGGATATTGTCGTGGAACAGCTGCTTGAGCTGAGTTATGCCTTGGACACGTTCTATTTTCTGATGTCCGGCATGTTGGTCATGTGGATGGCCGCCGGGTTCACAATGCTGGAATCCGGCCTGGTGCGCTCAAAAAATACCGTGGAAATCCTGACGAAAAACGTGGGCCTGTATTCCATCGCTTGCATCATGTATCTGCTGGTGGGATATAATATCATGTATGGCGAATCCTCCAGCCCTTTTTTTCCCGGAATAAGCTTTTTGGTCAGCGGGGACAACACGGTCGCGGACGTCCTTTCCGGCGGCAAAGACGCACCCTACTATTCGAATATCGCGGACTTCTTCTTTCAGGTGGTTTTCGTGGCCACGGCCATGTCCATTATCTCCGGGGCCGTGGCTGAACGGATGAAGCTGTGGTCGTTTTTTATGTTTGCCGTGATCCTCACCGGCGTGATCTACCCCATCGAAGGGTATTGGACCTGGGGAGGCGGTTTTTTGGATGCACTGGGCTATTCGGATTATGCCGGCTCGGGCATAGTGCACTTGGCCGGCGCGTCCGCGGCCTTGGCCGCCGTGCTGCTGCTCGGCCCGCGGAAGGGAAAATACGGTCCGGGCGGCCAGATCAATCCCATTCCCGGAGCAAATTTGCCCTTGGCCACTCTGGGCACGTTCATTTTGTGGATGGGGTGGTTCGGATTCAACGGCGGATCCGAACTCAAGGTGTCGGACATTGAGTCCGCCAACGCCGTGGCCATGGTCTTCGCCAATACCAACATGGCGGCCGCGGCCGGAGTTGTCGCCGGCTTGATAACCGCGCAGCTGTTGTTCGGCAAGGCCGATCTGACCATGGGCTTGAACGGAGCCTTGGCCGGGTTGGTGGCAATAACGGCCGGTCCGGATACGCCTTCCATGCTCCTGGCATCGATTATCGGGGCCGTTGGCGGTGTCCTGGTGGTATTCTCCATCGTTACATTGGACAAGTTGCACATCGATGATCCCGTGGGAGCGATTTCCGTGCACGGAGTTGTCGGCGTCTGGGGGCTGCTGGCGGTGCTTTTGTCCAATGAGGACGCCACACTGATCGGACAGCTGGCCGGGATTGTGTGCATTTTTGCCTTTGTGTTCATCGCCAGCTTGATGGTCTGGCTGATCCTCAAGAAGACGGTCGGGATCCGCGTGGACGAAGAGATGGAGTATCAAGGCATGGATTTGGTCGAGTGCGGCCTTGAGGCGTATCCGGAATTCACCGGTGCGGCGGTCGGGAAGTAATCACAACAGTTCCGCTGACCGTAGAAAGGCCGGACGGTGTTCCCCCGTCCGGCCTTTTGCGTCTTGGATCAGCCGGTTGAAAATGCAGCCGGCAACTGAAAGATCTACCAGAATTCCTCGCGTTCCTTATAGATTCGCTGCTGCTTCGTCAGTGCATGGCGGTCTTGCTCGGTTTTCGCGGCTTCCTCGGCCTGCTGCATATGAAAACCGGCCTGTTTTTTATCATTGGAATAAATGGCTGCGTATCCCAAATGCAGGTGGGCCGAGAAGAGATGGCCCTCCTGTCCCAGAAGTCTGCCAAGATAGGCATGCACCACGGGCTGTTCAGGCAAGTGTCCGATGATCCTTTCAAGCAAGGGGATGGCCTGTTCCCTATGGCCCGTGGCGTCCAGAACACGAGCATAATGGTACAATGCCATCTGGTCTTTCGGATTGTTCAAGACCGCCCGCTGCAAGAAGTCCGATGCCTGTTCAAAATTTCCCAACTGCAGAAAAAAAGCGCCTGCTTCCCGCAGAAGCAATGGATCGTCAGGGGAGCAAGCCAGGGCTTGGTCAAAAGCCGACCGCGCCTCGTTGATCCGATTGTTGCGATCCAAAACAATGGCCCGCCCCAGAAGATTCAGGCACTGGTCAAGTTCGCCGCGGTGAAAAAAACTCAGGGCCTTGTCCGGCTCGGTATACTTGGCCATGACCAGCATGCGCGCACGTTGATATGCGGTGTTGTCTTCATCCCTCGTCCGGATGGATTCGGGCATCCTGTCCACGCGGTCCCTCAGGTATGATATTCGTTCATCAACCCCTGGGTGGGTGCTCAGGTATACAGGCATGGAACCGCCAAGCCAGCGGAGTTTACGAATGGTTTCAAATGATTGCACCATGCCTTGCGGCTTGAAGCCGGCTTTTACAAGGTAATTCATCCCTACTTGGTCCGCTTCCCGTTCATCCTCCCGACTATAGGACAGCATGGCGCTCTGTCCGGCGGCCACGGAACCATACAGCAGCGCAGGTCCGGCGTCTCCTCCCAGCAGGGCCCCGGCCAATACGCCAAGCAATGTTCCGATGCTGACCCATTGCGACTTCTGAATGCGCGAAGCGATATGCCGCTGGGAAACGTGAGCCAGCTCGTGGGCCAGCACCCCCGCAAAGGAGGATTCGTTTTCCAGGTTTTGAAACAATCCGGTATGGACGAATACATGTCCCCCCGGCCCGGCAAAGGCATTCAGCGCTCCATGCCGGATCACGCCCACCGACAAGGGAAAAGGCTGCGGCGGCATTTGTCGTTGGAGGCGATCCAGCACTTCTTCTGTATAGCCGAGAATTTCCGGATCTTCGACCATGGCCATTCGTGACCGGACAAGGATGTTGAACTTGCGGCCCAGTTCAATCTCATCGGAAACAGTGAATTGTCCGAGGCTCAGTTGCGCGTGGACTTGTCCGGGAGAAAGACAGACGACGAGCAACAGGAAGAATATCGCTCCAAGATGAATGCGGAATCGACGTGGTGCGGGCAAAAGCCTTTGAAAAGAGAAAAGGGGCAGGCGAGAGAGATTTTGATGAAGCACTGGCGCAACAGGAATATGAATCATGCCTATAAAATAAGGACGAATCAAGCAACAGGCAAGTACGGGGAAAGGCCGTGCCGTTCAGGGCATGAGGCTATTTGTTCATCATGTCCAAAAATTCGCGATTGCTTTTGCTGCCTTTCATTTTTCCCAAAAGGAATTCCATGGAATCCAGGGTGTTCATGGGAGCGAGCACTTTGCGCAGGATCCAGACGCGATTCAGCACGTCCTCGTCCAAGAGCAGTTCCTCCTTGCGGGTACCGGACCTGTTGATGTCGATGGCCGGGAAAACGCGTTTGTCCGCAAGGTGTCTGTCCAGATAAATTTCCATGTTGCCGGTGCCCTTGAATTCCTCGAAAATCACTTCGTCCATGCGCGACCCTGTATCTATCAGGGCCGTAGCAATAATGCTCAAACTCCCGCCTTGTTCGATGTTGCGGGCCGCGCCGAAAAAACGTTTGGGTCGCTGCAGCGCGTTGGCGTCCAGGCCGCCGGAGAGTACGCGGCCGGAAGATGGGGTGACGGTGTTGTAAGCCCGGCCAAGGCGGGTAATGCTGTCCAGCAAGATGACAACGTTGTATTTTCGTTCCACCAGACGTTTTGCTTTTTCCAGAACCATTTCAGCGACTTGCACATGTCGTGTGGGCGGTTCGTCAAAGGTTGAGCTGACCACTTCGGCGCGCACCGTTCGTTCCATGTCCGTGACTTCTTCCGGACGTTCGTCAATGAGCAGAACAATAAGGTAAACATCAGGATGGTTGGCGTTGATGGAGTTGGCAATGGTTTGCAGCAGCACGGTTTTTCCAGTGCGGGGCGGGGCCACGATCAGCCCGCGTTGCCCCATGCCGATGGGGGTCAACAAATCAATAATCCGCGAGGCGTAGTTTTCCTTGCCGTTTTCAACCACAAAGCGCTTGTCAGGGTAGATGGGGGTAAGGTTGTCAAACAGGACAAGTTGTTTGGACTTGTCCGGGGTGGTAAAGCCGATTTCCTTGACCTTGAGTAATGCAAAATAGCGTTCCCCATCCTTGGGCGGTCGGATTTGTCCGGAGATGACATCTCCTGTCCGCAATCCAAAACGACGGATTTGGGATGGTGAAACATAGATATCGTCGGGACCGGGCATGTAGCTGTACATTTGCGATCTGAGGAAACCGAATCCATCCGGCAATATCTCCAAAACCCCTTCGCCGAATATAGATCCGTTTTGCGAGGCGCAGGCCTGCAACAATGCAAAAATCAGCTCTTGCTTACGTAAATTGCTGGGGTTTTCAACCTTGAACTGCGTGGCCAATTCGGTCAATTCATACATGGATTTTGTTTTGAGTTCAGACAAATTCATAGCGGTTTCCTTGAATTGGATCTCCTTAATAGTGTATTTTCGTCCCTAACAGGATTGGGACGCGCGAATTTATTTCAAAAGACCGGACGTATTTTTACGTCCTATAACGTCTTTAACTGATCAGATGATGCTGGGAGTATCGTGAATGATGGGTCAATAAAGAAATGTTTAAAAGATGGAAACGCAGCAAGAATCTTTCATATTCTTGAGCAGTGAACTATTAAAAAAAGTAATTTTGACATACTGCTGTTGAAATCACGTTATATCCTAGCCGCTCGCAATTATCATTCCGGAAGGAAAAGATCCACGATATGACTTTGAGTAGTCCAATATGGCGAATAAAGAAGGCGATTTCAGCAGAAAATCGTACGACATTAACTTAAGCAGATTGAAGTGGCATGCTCATATACCGAAAAATTCAACATGGCAAGGGGTTTTACCAAAAATTTCGATGTTCTCTTATTAGATGTCCCTGCAAAAAGTCATCGTCAATCAAGCCGCCATTCCCCAGCGATCATCCCGACGAGAGCATTGAATTCGGCTTCCGGGGTTAGCTGAACAAAAAAGATGGTATAATGCTACGCTGGGACA